>Ga0194121_10007319_pt1 | contig 14411 bp, 14 predicted proteins | sample TA2MahCa50mmetaG_FD_148609 | JGI IMG/M metagenome (GOLD analysis project Ga0194121, IMG submission 148609) | Freshwater microbial communities from Lake Tanganyika, Tanzania - TA2015020 Mahale Deep Cast 50m | ecosystem: Environmental > Aquatic > Freshwater > Lake | place: Tanzania: Lake... | reverse complement strand
TTCCGCGACAGTAACCGCCTGCTCATAGAGGCGGCGCACCTCCGCCTGATCACCTTTCTGATTTTCCAAGTCGACCCCCTGCACACGGAGTGCCATATGCTCTTCATAGGAAATTTTTGATCGAGATGACCAAGAAGAACGGCTGTCATCTTGGCCCAGCTTTTCTCGCAGCATCGTCGACCATGCAGACATAGCATCGTATTGTTTTGCGCGGCGCTGACTTTCGATCACTTTGATGCACTCATCAGGCGAAAGTGTTTCTATACTTTGTGCAAGAAGGTTCATAAGCATCTTGTATGCAGGTCCCTGCTGACCAGGAGCAGCGATTGTCGAAGCATGATTCAGATTCTTCAGCATGTAGGGATGCTGACGAAGCATCGTGAGCATGGAAGGCAAGGCGCTCTCCACCGCAGCTTTGGATTGTTCGGAACTTTCGATATGGCGATCGAGAGCAGCCAAACATGAAGCAAGCTGTGTCGGATCAGTTGCTGCCGCTGTGAGTAATTTTGTTATGGTTTGTTCAATATTGACTGAGGTTTTCTCCTCAATTGGGGCTTCTGCACTTGGCTTTCCGTCCTCCGCCTGCTCTGTAGTACGCTCAATGCTCATAATCACATCTTATGGTATAAATCAAAATTTGTCAAATTACACCAATGCTGCTTGTCCGGGTCTTTTCCTTCCTCCACACTACCTCCGTGCGAAGTACAATCCTCATCACAGGGGGTGCCGGTTTCATTGGCGTCAATGCCGCGGAACGGTTTCTGAAGAAGGGGTGGAACGTCGTCGTGTTCGATAACTTCTCCCGTAGAGGAACCGAGATCAATCGCTCGTATCTCGAGAAGAATTTTTCGTCGGGTCTTGAAGTCGTCAAAGGAGACATTCTCAGAGATCAGAACAAGCTCGCGGAACTCTGTGAGCGCGCCGATGTCGTCTTGCATTTGGCTGCGCAGGTGGCTGTCACGACGTCGGTGGTGCAACCACGCGAAGATTTCGAAATCAACGCCCTCGGTACGTTCAACGTTCTCGAAGCGGTGCGTCAGTCAAAGAAGCGCCCTTCGGTGATCTATGCATCGACGAACAAGGTCTATGGCGGTCTCGAAGATATCGGTGTTGACGAAGGAGATCAGCGCTACAGTTTTTCCGGAGGTCTCAGCGGTGTGTCCGAAACGCAGCTCCTGGATTTCCATTCGCCCTACGGCTGCAGCAAAGGCGCAGCGGACCAATACGTGAGGGACTACGCTCGACTCTACGACATGAAGACCGTCGTCCTTCGTCAGTCATGCATCTACGGCCCGCACCAGATGGGCATCGAAGATCAGGGTTGGGTCGCATGGTTTATGATCGCCTCGCTTTTCGGGAAGCCGGTGCAAATCTACGGCAATGGCAAGCAGGTCCGTGACTTGCTCTACGTCGATGATCTTGTGGATGCGTATGAGCTGTGCGTGGAAAAGATGGATGCACTTTCGGGGCAGGTGTTCAACATGGGGGGCGGCGCCGGTAACACATTGTCGCTTCTGGAGTTCATGGATCTCCTCAAGAACGATCTGCACATGGATATCCGGTATTCCTTCGGGAAGACGCGCCCCGGTGATCAGCCGATCTTCATTAGTAACAATGATAAATTTACCAAAAAGACCGGCTGGAAACCGCGGATGGATGTGCGGACGGGGATCGGTAATCTTCTGCAGTGGTTGCAGGACAACCAAGAGCAGCTCTCGCAGTTCTACCGGTGAACGGAAGGCAGATTTTTTGAAGTTTTGGTTTCCAAGACCTCGTGAACGCCATATGCTGGTTCGGTGCGTACACCATGACGAACGAACGATCCAGCATCTCCGTTGTCCTTCCCTCCTACAACGAGAAGGATAATATTCCCGAGGCGATACACCGCATTACGGCTGCACTCGGTGACAGGTTGCATGAACTCATTATTGTCGATGACAACAGTCCCGATCGTACATGGGAAATTATCGAGCGGATTGCGCATCCAAAAGTACGGCTGATTCGGCGTATGGATAAGCGTGGACTCGCCTCAGCCTTGGCTGACGGAACGAATGCGGCCAAGGGCGATATCGTCGTGTGGCTGGACTGTGATTTGGGCATTCCACCCGAGGATATTCTCAAATTGACAGCCAAGTTGGACGAATATGACGTGGCCGTCGGTTCCCGTTATGTCGCAGGCGGGGAAGATACCCGCAGCAAATTTCGCGCATTCCTGAGTCTGGTGTTCAATACGTATACCCGCCTGATTCTGGGGAGGCACTTCTGGGACTGGACGTCGGGCTTTGCCGCGGTGCGGCGCGATGTCATACGGCGCATACCGCTTTCACCCTACGGTTTCGGCGAATACTTCACCGAATGGATCTATGACTGCACGAAGCAGGGTGTGAAGATTGTAGAAGTACCGTACTCCTACGGTTTGCGGAAGGCAGGCGCATCCAAGACGGACAGTGACGTCCGTGTGTTTCTCAAGTTGGGATATCGCTATGCACTTCGCGTGCTTGCGATCAGAATGGGCAAGACCCCCAAACACGCATGACAAATGCCACACATGTACAGAGTGCCGACTGGGTACGCACGATCGAAAGTGGAGAAGGCTACGTCGTGCCTCAACCGGAGATGTTTCGTCAGATGCTGCGTTCCATGCCGGCGTATGGGTTTTACCGGGCACTCAGCAGACATGTCCGCGACGGTGATACGGTGGCGGAAGCCGGTTGCGGATGGGCCACGTCCAGCTTCGTTCTCGCGGAGCGGGGCATACACGTCACTGCTATTGATATTGCGGAGCAGCTTATCACAGGTCTTCGTGGACTGCAGTCACGGCTCGGCGGGAAGATCGCGTCGCATCTCCATTTGATTGCCGGCGACATTCTGAAAGCACCAACCGTCACCGGCTGCGATGTTGTGTTCAGTGACGGCACCTACGAGCATTTTCATGAGACAGAGACACGTAAGCTTTTTTTGCAGAATATGCACCTCATGCTGAGGGAGAACGGTATACATGCCGTTTCCGTTCCAAACCTCTGTAACCCTATGTTCCGTTTCGTTGCGGACTTCAAGATGCCGACGATGCATACGTTCACACTGCGCTCTCTGGCTGCAGAGCTTGAGGCGGGCGGTTTTACCGTTCTGGAAACCGGCTATTCCTTTGTGAATCCCGGTTTCAGCCAGTGGCTGAAGTCACCGTGGATGCGGTACCCCATGCAGTTGTTTGCAGCGGCTTTTCCGTATTTCCCACGTTTTCTTCAGCATGTCTGCGCGGTGCACATCTGGTGTGTGACCAGAAAAACGTAAGAGAACGCATGCACTTCCATCCGTGAATCCAGTACGCTTTACGCGTTATGCAGCCCGTATACACCACCATCAAGCACTGTCGTGTCTGTCATGGCGAAGGCATCGTACCGCTATTTTCGCTCGGCAATCTGTATGTTTCCAATTTCCCCGAGAAAGCCGATGAGGGCATCCGTGCGCCACTTGAAATGGTGATGTGTGATACTTGCAAGCTGGTGCAACTGCGAGATACCGCTCCGCAGGAACTCCTCTACAGTCGTTTCTACTGGTACCGCTCCGGTGTTACGGACACCATGCGCAAGGCGCTTCGCAATATCACACAGCAAATTGAAGAGCGTATTCCACTCAAGTCCGGCGACATCGTTCTCGATATCGGTTCCAACGACGGCACGATGCTCCGGACGTACGAAGTGCCGGGACTTATCAAAGTCGGTGTCGAACCGGCATCCAATCTTGCCGAGGAGGGGAGGAAGGGGTTGGAGTATTTCATCAATGACTTCTGGATCTACGAGAATTTCAAGAAAACCGTTCCGGGAAAAGCAAAAGTGATCACAGCGATCGGCATGTTTTACGATATGGAAGACCCGAATCAGTTCATTCGCGATGCCGCGTATGCGCTCCAGGAGGACGGCGTGTTCATTGCACAGCTGATGTGTCTCAAGAACATGCTGGATACGAACGACGTCGGTAACATCTGTCACGAGCATCTGGAGTTCTACTCACTTTCTTCCCTTGAGTTCCTCCTCAACAAGAACGGATTTGAGCTCATCGACATTGAGCACAATCTGGTCAATGGCGGCAGTTACCGCGTGTTTGCCGGTCTCAAGGGGGGCAAGGCTCCCACGTGGCCCGGTGCCGCGGAGCGTCTGAAAAAATTCCGCGAAGAGGAAAAAGAGATGGATACGAAGAAAGTACACATGGATTTCTATGCGCGCATCGAAGACAACAAGCGCAAGTGCGTGGAGTTCATTCGCGATGCCGTTCAAAAGGGAAAGAAGGTCTGGGTCTACGGTGCGTCGACGAAAGGCAACACCATCCTCCAGTACTACGGCCTCGATCACACCATGATCACTGCCGCCTCGGAGCGCAGCCCCGAAAAATGGGGGAAATTCACCGTCGGTACAGGCATCCCCATCGTATCGGAAGAAGAGGCCCGAAAGGCCAAGCCGGACTATTTCCTGGTCCTTCCCTACGCCTTCTTCGATGAGTTTTACAAGCGTGAGGTAGAATGGAGGAACGGAGGCGGCCAGTTCATTGTGCCGTTACCGGAGTTTCGCATTGTGGAGTAATGGAATATTGGAATATTGGAATATTGGAATATTGGAATATTGGGGATTTGGGTGAAATTTGTTATACCGTCCCCTAATATTCCAATACTCTATTATTCCCATTCCATGCAAAAGAAAGCACTCGTTCTCGGCGTCACCGGACAGGACGGCAGTTATCTGACCGAGCTTTTACTGAAGAAGGGGTATGAGGTTCACGGATTCATCCGGCGGTCTGCGACGGGAAACACCGTAAACATCGATCATCTGTTGGATAAAATCACGCTGCACCGCGGTGATCTTGCCGATACTACGTCGCTCTATCGCACTATCGATGCCGTCAGGCCGCAGGAGATCTACAACGAAGCCGATCAGGACCATGCGGGATGGAGTTACGATCTCGTTGATTACGCGTCGGATATCACTGGTGCCGCACCGGGCCGTATTCTTGAGATCATCCGGCAGATTGATCCGACGATACGTTTCTTCCAGCCGCTGACGAGCAATATGTTCGGGCTCACGGATACGAAGACCCAGAATGAAGAAACACCGTTAAATCCCCAAAGTCCGTACGCATGCGCGAAGTCCTACGCATGGTCACTGGTGAAGTACTACCGCAACGTCCACAAACTCTTCGCTTCAACAGCGATCTTCTTCAATCATGAATCGCCGCGTCGGACGAATTCCTACGTCACGCGCAAGATTACGCAGTCGGCGGTGCGCATTTCCCTTGGGTTACAAAAAGAATTGAGACTTGGCGATCTCAGCGCAGAGCTCGATTTCGGTTTTGCCGGCGAATATATGGAAGCCGCATGGAACATTCTCCAACTTGAGAAGCCAGACGACTTCGTCATCGGAACAGGGGAGGCGGTATCCGTGCAGACATTCCTCGAAGAGACGTTCGCGCAGCTCGGCCTGAAGGTTGCCGATCATGTCGTCATCGACAAGGCGTTCTTCCGTCCCGGCAAAACGAGCACACTGATTGCGGATTACTCCAAAGCCAAGAAAGCCTTCGGTTACGAGCCCAAGGTCACATACAAAGACCTCATCAAAATCATGATTGAGCATGACCGGAAGCTGGAGAGCGTGAGGGTAGTGTAAGTATCGATGGGGTAGTATATTGACATATTTTAATTTCTACTATAATTTATATAATAGTGCTGAACATCGGTTGTTCGGTATATTCAAGTGGATCCTTTACATAAGGGGGATGTCATGAAGATTGTGGAGTTGTTCCCGGAGATCGCCAGGCGAGTGCGAGAGGACCACCTTGGTGGCGGTCTGATCACCCATCATAATTTTCAGCATGCGTATCGAGTGGGCCAAGCAGCCTATACGATCGCACTGAAACAGTGGGGGGACGAGGTCGTCGCGCGGAAGGCCGGAGTCGCAGGACTTGGCCATAACGCAGACCGACTCATCCGGCACCAGTTTGGCGTAGTGACTACTGATGCAATCCGCAATCTCCTCAGTCGATGGATCGGGGATGAGTTTGCGGACGAAGGAATCGCGGAGGTTCAGCATGCGGTCCTGAATCACGGTGACATCAACCGAGCCGGCGATGATCGCGTTCTGATCGCATTGAAAGATGGGGACAGATATGTGAACCTCGCACTGGATATCGTGATGCGGTCGGCGTTGCACTTCAGTACGCTGCCGCCTCTCGATTCTGTCTACTTCTTGGATGCTCCGGGGGCTACTTACAATGATCCCAAGAGTGTCTTGCAAGATGTCATGGCATCACTTGATTGGGTCGATCCAACGTCGCGCGTCTGCATTCGCACAACGGCCGCCCTTCGTATGGCTGGCCCGCGCGCCGCAGCACTGCGTTTCTATCGAGACACACTGCTCGCCCAACTCAAAGAGGAGGATGCCTTTCCCTTGTCCTGATCATAGGGTTCACTTGAAGCTCCGGTCCATTATGGCCCGGAGCTTTCACATGTCTGCGATACTCCGTACACACTCGCATACGTATTCGATCTCCTCGTTGGTAATGGCGAGACCGGAGGGCAGGTAGAAACCACGCTGTGCGATGTCTTCCGTCACGGGGAAGCGGTCTTTCGTTGGATAGAGCTCCGCGATCGCGGGCTGACTGTGGCACGGGTAGAAGAACTCGCGGGTATCAACACCTTTCTCTTTGAGCTTTGCGCAGAGGTCGTCTTTGCTCATGCCGAAGGACTTCTCGACCAGTACCGCGTACATCCAGTACACATTTTCCGCATAACCTTTCGTCACCGGCAGGCGCAATCCCTCGATGCCCTTGAGTCCTGCATTGTATAGCGCAGCCATGGAGCGCTTTCGGTCCAGAAATCTCTCCACGGATTCCATCTGACCGAGGCCGACAGCGGCCTGCAGGTTGGTGGGGCGGTAGTTGTAACCGAGTTCTTCGTGTACGAAGCGCTTTTTCTTCGAATGTGCCAGATCGGCAAGACTGCGGACACGTTCGTTGATCACATCATCGTTGGTACACACCATTCCACCTTCACCGGTCGTGATGATTTTGTTTCCGTAGAAACTGAATGCGCTAACCGTACCGAGCGAGCCGCATTTTTTCCCTTTGTATGTCGCACCATGTACTTCCGCAGCGTCTTCCAGTATTCCGATGCCATGCTCCTTCGCGATGGAGAGGATCGGATCCATATCGCAGCTGTGGCCGTAGATGTGCACCGGCATGATGGCCTTCGTTTTCTTCGTTATTCTGGCTTCTAGAAGCGACGGATCGAGGTTATAGGTTTCGGGGTCTACATCGACGAAGACCGGTGTGGCACCCGTGTACATCACCGCGAATGCCGACGCGATCATCGTGAAATCCGGGACGATCACTTCATCGCCGGGACCGACGCCAAGGCCGAGGAGTCCCAGGTGCAGCGCGGACGTTCCGCTGGTCGTGAAGAGCGCGTGCTTCACACCGATGAAATCGGCAAATGCCTTTTCGAATTTCCCGATGCACGGACCTGCCGAGGAAATCCATCCGGTTTCCATCGCTTCATTGACGTAACGCTTCGCTGCATCGGTAATGAGCGGAGCATTCACCGGTACTTTGCGGGAGGCACTCATCGCGAATCGCGGAAAACTTTATCTTTCTCTTTGCCGGGGTAGGGCCCCTGCTTCACTTCCAGTATCCGTGTCTTCTCCAGCATCTTCAGCTCGTGTCCGCCGCGAATGAAGACGATGCAGTCGCCGCCTTGAGCAATAGCTTTGCCAAGCGCATTCCATTCCTCATCGTAGACCGTGACTTCCACCTTCCCTTCCTGTATCCACAGAAATTCTCCGACATGCTGCAGATCAATCGAACGGGGCAGGTGACTGTGTGCTTTGACCTCGTATCCTGCTTCGCGACTGAAGAGGATGACCTGCAGTGGATCGTTATCTTCGGTCACGCTGAGGACATTTGGGCAGGCGATATCTGCGTGAAATATCTTGGCGTACACCATACCGTCTTTGCCAATGACGAGCGGCATGTTCATGCGCTTGAGTATAGTGCAACCCTCTTGCTTGCAGAATGCCGATGCGGCATTTTTGTTATAGTTTGATGCTATTGTGTCGCAAAATAGACATATGTCGCGAAACCCGCACTTGCTGCGGGTTGTAGCGACTCTTTTGAAGGGAAGGACCTGCCTGCCGGCAGGCAGGGAGCTCGTGAGAGGAAACCGTAGGTTTCCTTTCACGCCCACTCTCCGTCCAGGCAGATGATCAGCGCATTTGCGAAGGAATAGGGTGTTGAAAATTGCCGGGAGAGTGCGCGATCAGCAGTGGTTTCTTCCCATTGATGCTTTGCAGTACGCTCAAAGTAGTGCTTCTTTGCGACAAGGTTGTCCCGTTCCAACCTGATTACTGCATCCGGATTGTACCCGATCGGGATTGTGAAGAAGAAGCGTCCGCCGGGAGCGAGGACAGACTGTAGTTTGCGTATGGCGGCCGTGAATTTTTCCGGGTCTCGCTGCTTCTCGTCAAAGCCAACGTGCTCCAGCGTGGAGACACTGATGATGAGGTCGTATTTCGTTTGTGACTCGAAATCAATGATGTCCTGGTTGAGCACGCTTTTCCCCTTTTCATATTTATCGAGAATGTCCCAGTGTCCGCTTATGTAATGCGAGAGAACATTGCCGACCTCAAGTGTCCGTCCACTGGAAGAGCGCATCAGATCCGCGGCAATAGCGATCTCGATCGAGCGTTCATTATCGAACGTCGTGTTGTACCAGTGGCAGAAGTAACGGTAGTCCTTGCCGCGGAAATGGAACGTACGTTTTCCAAGTGTCATGGAGTAGAAGGGTGTCATGAGCACTTTGAAGAATGTGCAGATGATCATGACGATGGCTGACGGCAAACCGTCAGTTTCCATGGTGCAGCGGAATCGTACCCAAATCACACCAAGCGTGCCTTTCACTCGATCATATCGTGGTTGCATTGCGCGCACTCTACTACCACGTATACGTGGTAAACAAGAAACTTGTTCGGTTTGGAAGTAGTGAGCTTGTAACGCGTATACTACTTTTCGATGATCAGGTTGATCAGGTCGCACATCGGCCAATTCTCCCTGTATGCCCTCAGTGGCGGCACGTCGGCTGTCGCAGACTTCGGCAGCTACTTTCTCTTTCTGCATCTTCACATGTGGTATGTCGCAGCATCACTCATGAGTGGCGTCATCGGTTTTTTCACGGCGTTCCTGCTCCACAAGTATGTGGTCTTCAGGAAAAATGACGATTTCCTGAAGCATCTCCGGCGATATTTCTGTGTGGAGATGACCAATACCCTCATCACGACCGGCCTTCTTTTTCTCCTTGTACATGAGCTCATGATCGATCCCAGACCGGCACGTTTCGTTGCCATCGCTCCAGTGATTCTGTGGAATTTCTTCGTATATAAGATGTTTGTCTATGTATAAGCACGACAAGGATGACTAGCCTGTTAGCCTGTAGGCAGGGGTACCTGAATTCAACGTTTTCCTCGATTTTCCCGATTTCTTTCCGCTATCCTGTGCGTCATGGCAGTGAAGAAAGCGGTGATCACCCTTCGACTTCGCTCAGGGCAAGACCACTCGAAAAATCTATTATGGTCCTATGACTCGTAAAACCGCACTCATCACCGGCATTACCGGACAGGACGGTTCCTACCTGGCCGAATTGCTCCTGAGCAAGGGGTACGAAGTCCACGGCGTTGCACGGCGGGCATCCACGTTCAATCGCGAGCGTATCGATCATCTTTTTTCCGATGTACGTTATCCGGACAAGCCGATCGAACTGCACTATGGAGATTTAGGGGACAGTAACTCACTCCTCAGGATTCTGATGAAGATCCGTCCGGATGAGATCTACAACCTCGCCGCCCAGTCGCACGTTGGCATCAGCTTCGATATTCCCGAGTACACCAGTGATGTCACCGGCGTCGGTGTCGTGCGCTTTCTGGAACTCCTCCGCAGCATCGAACTCCCCACCCGTTTCTATCAGGCCAGCTCCAGCGAGCTCTTCGGCAAGGCACTGGAGACCCCGCAGTCGGAGAAGACGCCTTTCTATCCCCGCAGTCCCTACGCGTGTGCCAAAGCTTTCGCATTCGACATCACCCGTAATTATCGCGAGAGCTACGGCATGTACGCTTGTAACGGTATCCTCTTCAACCACGAGTCTCCGCGGCGCGGCAAGAACTTCGTCACCCGCAAAATCACGTACACTCTTGCGGCAATAAAGGCCGGCAAGCAGAAGGTACTCCAGCTCGGCAATCTCAACGCCTGCCGTGACTGGGGATATGCTCCGGAGTACGCAGAGGGCATGTGGCGCATCCTACAACAGGAGAAGCCCGATGATTACCTCCTTGCGACGGGCAGAACGGCGTCCGTGCGCGAGTTTCTTGAGTTGTGCCTGATGCGGATGGGGTACGCGTTCGAGACGAAAGGGGAGGGCCTCGAAGAGAAGTACATCGATACGAAAACCGGGAAGGTCATCGTGGAGATCGATACGCTCTACCACCGCCCTGCGGAAGTCGATGCGTTGCTTGGTGATCCTTCCAAAGCGAAACGCGAACTCGGATGGGAAGCAAAGACCACTCTCGAACAACTTGCGGACATCATGCTGCAGGCGGACTGTACGCTCTTCGGCGTCTCTCTGTAGGTCTTACAGGGCGAGGTACTTCCTGCCCGCTGCTTCGACCGCTTTGCGATCCAGTACGGATTTCAGGTCGTAGATGACACCCCCATCTTTCTTCGTCGCGTCGATATAGGCTTGTGTACCGATGGTGAGGAATTCTTTGTGTTTGACGAGGAGGATGACTGCATCGAATGGTCCACTGGCGATCGTCCCACGGGGGCACGGCATCCGATCCCATTGGTCTTCCGCAACGTGTGGATCGTCCGCGCATACATCGCATCCCGCCTTCTTGAGCGCTTCGACCACCGCATGGGACTGACTGTTGCGTGTATCGGGAATGTTTTCCTTGAATGTGAGTCCGAGGACGAGGATGCGCTTGCTCTTCCCCGAACTGCCGAGTGCTGCGAGCGTTTCCCCGGCAACAATGTCCGCCATGCGGTCATTGACTGCTCTGCCCGCGGCGATGACATGTGTGGTCATGCCGAGCATTTCGGCTTTCTCGACGAGGTAGTACGGGTCGACGCCGATGCAGTGCCCGCCGACGAGTCCCGGCTGGAACTTGAGGAAGTTCCACTTGGTTCCGGCAGCTGTGAGAACGTCGGTCGTCGCGATGCCGAGCTTGTGACACATCATCGCGATTTCATTGACGAAGGCGATGTTGAGATCGCGTTGTGCATTTTCAATGGCTTTGGCCATCTCCGCCGTCTTGATGTCCGGTGCACGGTGAATACCTGCGGTGACAATTGCTCCATAGAGCGCACAGAGTGTGTCCGTTGTTTTTTCGTCCTGTCCCGAGACGATCTTCATGATCTTGTCGATCGTATGCTCTCTGTCGCCCGGGTTGATCCGCTCGGGGCTGTAGCCCAGCGTGAAGTCCGTACCGCAGATCATGCCAGACATCTTCTCCAGGATCGGCCCGCAGATTTCCTCGGTTGTTCCGGGGTAGACAGTGGACTCGTAGACCACAATCACTCCCTTTTTCATGTGCTTTCCCACCGTTTCAGATGCTCTGATGACCGGCGTCAGATCAGGTTTCTTTTTCTCATCGACCGGTGTCGGAATCGCCATGATGACCACATCACACTCCTTGATGATCACCGGGTTCGTCGAAAACATCATCGTCGTATTCTTCAGATCCTGATCGGCGATCTCTCCCGTGCGGTCATGACCGGCCTTCAGTTCGTCGATGCGCTTCTGATTGATATCAAAACCGCGTACCGCGTACCCTTTCTTCGCAAAGGCGTTTGCGAGAGGCAGGCCGACGTATCCCAAGCCGACGACACCGAGAGTGGGGTTTTGCATGCTGCAGCAGTCTACCGATGGAAAGAAATCGAGGAAACAAAAGAAATCGAGGATAATTCCGGATATTCGTCGTATTCGTTAGTTTCTTTGGTTTCCCGCTCACAGGCTTGTATAGTCACGCAACATGATTCGTCTCCTGCTCATCGAACGGCCAAAGACCGCACATATGCAGTTTATGCGGTACTTCTTCGTCGGAGGCACTGCTGCTGTCGTGGACTTGCTCGTCTATACGGTGCTTCTGAAGTATGCGGGTTTCCACTACGCATCCGCGGCATTCGTCGGATATATGCTGGGGCTCGCGTGGAACCATCTGCTCTGCATCTACTGGGTGTTCGAAAGCAAGCATCACCGCTCGAAGGAAGTCATGATGGTGTTTCTCATAGCGTTGGGCGGATTGCTCTGGACGTGGGGGATTCTCTACGCGCTCATCAGTCTTTTCGGAGTGGATGAAGTGATTGCGAAGATGATTTCCCAGATCATTGTGCTCCTGTGGAATTTCGGCATGAGAAAGGTATATGTCTTTCACTAAGGCCGAAGCAGCCTCTGTTGAAAGCATGGTAATTTCCGCCGGATGAGTGCATTTCGCGTTATAGTACGTTCGTGCAGAAAAAAGTAGCCATCATCGCGGGTGCAGGTCCTGCTGGCCTTACCGCAGCGTACGAACTTCTCAAGCGAACGGATATTCATCCGATTGTCTTGGAATCAACCCAGGCGATCGGTGGTATTGCGCAGACGTTCAATCACAAAGGCAACCGCATCGACATTGGCGGGCACCGGTTCTTCAGCAAGGACAAGCGCGTAATGGATTGGTGGTTCAATATCCTGCCGATGCAGGGCGCGCCTGCGGCGGACACCGCCGAACTCGGTCATGAGATTGACTATGCTGCGGAAGCGGTCGTTGATTACCTGTGTCCGCGGTGTGCTCCTGAGGACAAGGCCGACGGTAAAACCACGATGTTCACACATCCTGCACCCGATCCGGAGAAACATCACGATGTCATGCTCCAGCGTCCGCGCAAGTCCCGCATCTATTACAAGAGATCGTTTTTTCCCTATCCCATCGGTATCACTCTCTCTGTCGCGGCGCGCCTCGGCTGGATCAATACGTTCCTGATCGGCATGAGTTACATCAAGTCGCAGGTCTTTCCGGAAAAAGACGAGACATACCTCGATGGGTTCTTCAAGAACCGCTTCGGTTGTCGTCTCTACGAAACATTCTTCAGGGATTACACCGAGAAGGTCTGGGGAGTTCCCTGTAACCAAATCAAAGCGGATTGGGGTGCGCAGCGCATCAAAGGGCTTTCACTCAAGCGGGCGGTCGTCCATGCGGTGCGCGATCTCCTCAGCAGTGACTTCACCAAAGCGCAGGAGGAACGCGAAACCAGTCTCATCACACGCTTCTACTATCCGAAATTTGGTCCGGGACAGATGTGGGAAAAAGTTTCCGAGCAGGTACAGGCGTGTGGGGGAGAGGTGAAAATGGGGAGACGAGTGGTAGGTGTCCGGTGGACGAAGGACGCAGAGGACTCAGAGGAACATATCCCTGCGAAGGTCGTCAGTGTTACCGTCGAAAATACCGAGACCGGTGATACAGAAGAGGTCGCCTGCGATTACTTCTTCTCCACGATGCCAGTCCGGCATTTCATCGCGCAGATGCACCCGCAGCCACCTCCCCGCGTGGTTGAAGTTGCCGAGGGGCTTATCTACCGTGATTTTCTTACGGTGGGATTGCTTCTGAAAAAATTGAATGTGCAGGAGAAGGGAAAGAAACCGGCTGCCACCATTCCCGATAACTGGATTTACATTCAGGAAGGGGATGTGAAGGTCGGTCGCGTGCAGATTTTCAATAACTGGAGCCCGTACATGGTCGATGACCGAAGAAATACTGTTTGGATCGGGCTCGAGTACTTCGTGAACGAGGGCGACGAGCTCTGGATCAAGGAAGACAAGGACATGATCGCACTCGGTATAGAGGAAATGGTGAAGATCGGGTTCATCGAGAAGGCCGATGTGCTCGATGCGTGCGTGCTGCGCATGCCGAAGGCCTATCCTGCGTACTTCGGCAGCTACGATCAGCTGCACGTTGTGAAGGATTACACACTGCAGTTCTCCAATCTCTTTCTCATCGGCCGCAATGGCATGCACCGGTACAACAATCAGGATCACAGCATGCTCACGGCGATGACTGCGGTAGATAACATCGTCGCAGGACGTACAGAGCATTCAAATCTCTGGGACGTGAACGCTGAGCGCGTGTATCACGAGGAGAAGGGGGTCGGGAAGGGGGATTAGGTGTTTTTTTTGTACCACTCCACACTCAATTCAATGCCTTTATCAAACGGCGTCTGCGGGTTGTACCCAAAGGTTGTTTTGGCCTTCGAAATATCCGCGATGTAGTGCGTTACCTCTCCTGTTCGTGCATTGCCGATTTCGATCTTGGAAGTACTCTTGAGAAGTTCCTTCATGCGTTCGGTGA
>Ga0194121_10007308_pt1 | contig 14433 bp, 11 predicted proteins | sample TA2MahCa50mmetaG_FD_148609 | JGI IMG/M metagenome (GOLD analysis project Ga0194121, IMG submission 148609) | Freshwater microbial communities from Lake Tanganyika, Tanzania - TA2015020 Mahale Deep Cast 50m | ecosystem: Environmental > Aquatic > Freshwater > Lake | place: Tanzania: Lake... | reverse complement strand
GCACGGGGTCGGGGGTGCCCCGCGGCGCGCGGGGCCCGGCGCCGCGGGCGCGGCTAGAATGCCCGCCGCCGGGCACCGCCCCGCGCGGGACGCGATCGCCCGGCCGCGACCGCAGGAGCACCCCGTGATCATCGACTTCCGCGTGGGCGCGCCGCTGCAGGGCAGCGGCCAGCCGCGGCGACGCCCCGCCACCCTCTACGGCGAGGTCTACCGCAACGTCGAGCGCCCCCAGACCCCGGTGCGGGCGCCGCAGGAGTTCCTCGCGATGCTCGACCGCGAGGGCATCGACCGCGTCGTGCTCCCCGTCGAGGACAACGAGACGATCCTCGGGACGTACACGGCGAACGAGACGCTCGCGGAGTTCTGCGCGGCGGACCCGGAGCGACTCATCGGCTTCGCCGGCGCCGACCCGCTCAAGGGCTACGAGGCCGTGCGCTCGTTCGAGCACGCGATCCGCGAGCTCGGGCTGCGCGGCCTCAACATCGGCCCCTTCTGGCAGCACATCTCGCCGTCGGACCGCCGGTTCTACCCGCTCTACGGGAAGTGCATCGAGCTCGACGTGCCGGTGATCCTGCACGCGTCGGTGAACTTCAGCCTCGAGTCGCAGATGGATCACTCGCATCCGCGCCACATCGACCAGATCGCGACCGACCTCCCCGAGCTCAAGATCGTGGCGACGCACGGCGGGTGGCCGTGGGTCACGGAGATGGTCGCGACCGCCTGGCGCCACCCGAACGTCTACATCGACACGGCGGCGCAGCGCCCGCTCTACCTGGGGCTCCCGCACACGGGGTGGGGGCCGCTCGTGCATTTCGGGAACAGCGTGCTGCAGGACCGCATCCTGTTCGCGACGCGCTGGCCGCTGCTGCCGTTCCGGCGCACGATCGAGGAGATCCGCGCGCTCCCGCTGAAGCCCGAGGTCGTCGAGAAGTGGCTCGGCGGGAACGCCGCGCGGCTGCTGAAGCTCTGAGGGGGCGGCGTTCGCTAGATGCGGTAGTCGGCGGGGAGCGGCGCCGGCACCGGCTGCGGCTCGGCGACGCGCGACGTACGGGCGCGGCGGCGCGGCGTGAGCAGCCACGACGTGAGCCGGTCGATGACGAGCCCGATCGCGCCGATCAAGATGATCGCCGCGACCATCCCCGGGTAGTCGAAGCGGTCGCGAGCGTCGAGGATGAAGAACCCCAGGCCGGAGTCGACGCCGAGCATCTCCGCGGGCACGAGGATGATCCACGCCGTGGTTGTCCCGATGCGCAGCCCCGTGAGCACGTCGGGCCGTACGCCCGGCCAGATCACGGTCCGGACCGTCTCCACGCGACTGGCGCGGAGGCTGCGCGCGAGCATGATCCAGGCGCGGTCGAGCGCCTGCACGCCGGCCGCGGTGCTGAGCGCGATCGGCCAGACCGAGCCGATCGCGATCAGGAAGTAGACGGGTGGGTCGCCCACCCCGAAGAGGATGATCGCGAGCGGCGTCCACGAGAGCGGCGAGATCATGCGCACGAAGCCGGTGATCGGCGTCGCCGCCAGCGCGAACCAGCGCAGGCCGCCGAGCGCGAGCCCGAGCGGGATGCCGACCGCGCTCGCGATCAGCAGTCCCACCGTGATGCGCTCGACGCTCGCGTAGATGTGCCGGTTGAGCGCGCCCTTCTGGAGCATCGCGGCGAGCGACTCGAACGCGGGCACCGGCGCGAACTGCGAGAGGAAGCTCCCCGGCTCGACGAGCAGCCGGGTCGCGCCCCACCAGAGCGCGAGGAAGACCGCGAGCCCGGCGACGGGATACCCGACGGCGGCGATCCGCCGCGCGCTGAGGACCCTCGTCGCCGCCTCGTCGGGGCGCCGCACCTAGACCTTGATCCGCTCCGTGCGGGACAGCGACGGGTCGATCCCGAACTTCGCGGCCCCACCGACCGTCTGGATCGCCTTGCGTGCAAACGCGTCGTGGATCAGCTCGGCGTGCGCCGCCGCCGGGTCGAGCTTGTCGAGGAACGTGTTGTCCCCTTCGACGAGCGTCTGCTTGAGCGCGCGCACGAGCTCCTCGGTGTACGACCGGTAGGGGAAGGGCTGAAAGTCGATGCGCTGCGTCTTCCAGTCCGTGTGCTTGATCGCGCCGCTCGGCCCGTACTCGCCGTGGTCGTAGTGCGTGAGCGCGCGCTCGATCACGGGCAGCGGCTGCGGCAGGTAGCCCTGCCCCTCGGTCGAGAGCAGCTTCGCGGCGTCCTTGCGATTCTCGCGCGTGTAGACCTGCGCCTCCGCCACGGAGTCGATCACGGCCTGTGCCCACCGCGGCTTCCTCGCGATGTCGGCCTCGTGCATGACGACGACGCAGCAGGCGTGCTCGAACCAGACGTCGGGCACGAAGCGGAGCACCTTGCCGACCTTGTTCACCTCGGCCGCCGCGTTGAACGGGTCGGCGACGATGTAGCCCTGGATGGAGCCGTTCGCGAGCGCGGGCGCCATGTCGGACGGCGCCATCACGACGAGCTTCACGGTGCGGTCGGCCTTCGAGGCGTTGCCCTGCGTGAGCGGCTTCAGCCCCGCGTCGCGCAGCAGCATCTGCAGCACGACGTTGTGGATGGAGTAGTAGAAGGGGATCGCCACGGTCGCGCCGGCGAGGTCGCCCACCGCGGTGACGTCGGGGCGCACGGTGAGCGCCGAGCCGCCGGTGTGGTTCCAGGCGACGAGCTTCAGCGGGACCTTCTGCCCGAAGCGCAGCCAGATCGCCATCGGCATCAGGATGTGCACGACGTCGACCTGCTTCGCCTGGAACGCCTCGGCGAGCTGCGACCACGAGCGGAAGAGCGTCGGCTTCGGCGCCTCGAGGCCCTTCGCCTGGAAGGTGCCGCGGCCGTGGGCGACGAGGAGCGGCGAGGCGTCGGTGATCGGCAGGTAGCCGACGCGGAGCTGCGTCTCCTCGAGAGCCGCCGCCGGCGCGTCGCCGGCGCTCCTCGCCGGGGCGGGTGGCGCGGCCTTCGCGCCGTCGGAGGGGGCGTCGTCGGAGCCGCAGCCGATGAGCGCGGCGCCGGCGAGCCCTGCGAGGCTGACGCCGGCGAGCCGCAGGAACGAGCGGCGCGCCAGGGGCGAACGCATCGGCGCCGGGGTGGGGTCGGTCATCGGGTTCCCTCCTGGGTCGGTGCGGGGTCGAGCGCGGAGCGCGCGAAGCGAGGCGCTCCCTGGGCGGCCAGCGCCAGCCCACCGGCCGCGCGTGCGGCGGCAGCTCCGGCGTTCACGCCCATGTAGGCGCGCAGGATCTCCTCGCGGAGCGCGCTCGACTCCGCGGAGGAGCGCGTGCGGCTGGGGCCGCGCGCGGTCTCCCAGACGTGGCGGATGCGACCGGGACCCGCGCTCATCAGCGCGACCCGGTCGCCCAGGTAGACGGCCTCGTCGACATCATGCGTCACGATCACGACCGTGAGCCGCAGGCTCTGCTGGATGCCGACGAGCCAGTCCTGCAGCGAGGCGCGCGTGAGCGGGTCGAGCGGGCCGAACGGCTCGTCGAGCAGCACGACCTGCGGCTGCGTGACGACCGTGCGCGCGAGTGCCACGCGCTGCGCCTCGCCACCGGAGAGCTCGTCCGGGTAGGAGTCGGCGAGCGGCGCGATGCCGAACGCGGCGAGGATGCGCGCTACGCTCTCGTGGTCGCCGGCGCCGCGGTTCGCCGCGTAGCGCAGGCCCAGGCGCACGTTCTCCTGCACCGTGAGCCACGGCAGGAGCAACGGCTGCTGGAAGGCGATGCCGACGCTCGGGTGCGCGCCGTCCTCGGCGCCAAGCTCCACGCGGCCCTCGGACAGCGGCTCGAGGCTCGCGATTGCGCGCAGCAGCGTGCTCTTGCCGCACCCGCTCGGCCCGAGCAGCGCGAAGATGCGCTCGCGCTCGATCTCCAGGGAGACCTGCTCGAAGACGGTCTGATCGTGACCGCCCACCTGGAAGCGCTTCGTCGCGTCTACGACGCGGAGCGGGACAGTAGCCATCGCAGCTGGATCTCCGTGGGTGACTGCACCGGAAGGAACGCGGCCTCGCGGAGGCGCCGCGCGGTGTCGCTGGAGCTCATGTACCCACGCCCGCCGGACACCTTCGCCTCGAGCGCGACCGCCGAGACGCAGAGCGTGCCGAGGTCGAGCCGCAGCTCGAGCAGGTCGCGCACCGGGAGCCGCGCGCGGTCGGCGGAGCGAGCGGCCTCGCGCATCCGCGCCTCGGCCGCAGTAAAGCGCGCGCGCAGCGCCTCGTACTCGGGTTGCACGACCGCCGCCTGGCCGGTGAGGCGCGACCCGGCCTCCGCCAGCGAGCGCGACGCGAGCCCCCAGCAGAACGCGGACTGCAGCAGGATGAAGACCGGGAAGATCGTGCGCGCGAAGCCCTCGAAGTCTTTGGTGATCGCGTAGCGGGGCGTGATCCGCGCCTCCGTGAACAGCGGGGACGAGCTCGCGGTCGCCTGCAGCGCGAGCAGGGGCGGGTAATCCGCGATCGCCACGCCGGCGGTCGATTCCGTGTAGGCAAAGACGACGCGGTCGCTCGGGTCGTCGGCGTTCGCGGCCGCGCTCACGGAGACGAACGGCGCCTCGAGGTTCGAGGCCCAGGCGATGCGTCCGCTCACGAGCAGGTCGGGCCCGTCGCGGCGGAAGGTGAGCGGCATCGGCGCGCCGCCGAGGTAGTGCGCCATCGCGCCGGCGAACGAGGTGGAGCCGGCGACCTCGCCGGCGAGCACGCGCGGCAGGAGGTGGTCGCGGAGCGTCGTCCCTGGCGGCGCCTGGTGCAGGTACTCCACGCCCATGCGGTGGCACCAGAACGCGAAGGCCTGGCTGACGTCGTACTGCGCGATCGTGCCGATCGCCTCGACCGCGCGCTCGAGATCGGCCGGCCGCTCGCACCCGTCGACCCCGAGCGCCGAGAGCCCGAGCCCGCCGACGAACGCGAGGCCGTCGCGCACGGAGGCGCGGTTCGCGTCGACCTCGGCGGCGCGCGGCTCCACGTACGCGCGGATGCGCTCGCGCAGGGAGGGCTCGGCGATCAACGCGGGCGCGGTCACGCTGGCTCCTTGTCGAGCCGGCTCAGCCGGTCGACGGGCGTGCTGACGGCTTCGCGCGCGCGGCGCACGGCGTCCTCGTCGGGAGCGTCGTAGAGGCAGACGCACTTCATCATGTCCTCGCGCACGTAGGTGCGGAGGAAGCTGGTCTCCGGCACCTGCGCGTACAGCGGCGCCTTCTCGCGCTTGCGCGAGAGGTACTGCTCCATGGAGGTCCCGGAGGGGATGTCCCACTCGACCAGGAAGTTCGCCCGCCCGCCCTTGCGCGCCTTGACCTCCTCCAGCGTCGGCCCGACGAGGCGCACCTCGGCGACGTCGCGGACCGCCACCTCGGCCGCCTCGAGCACCCCGCGCACCACGTCGGCGAGGCGGTGCTCCACGATCGCGTAGACGAGCCCGAGGTCGCGGACGACCTGCACCTCGATCAGCTCACCGCCGGCGCGGGCGACCGCGTCCTCGACCCTGGCGAACAGCGCGGAGAGATCGGTGGCACCGTTGCTCCCGATCGAGACCTCGGCGAGGAAGAGGGGCATGCGCGACTCCTCGAGGTGGATCGAAGTGACCACAGAAATGATGTATTTGTCGACTAGGAAAGTCGACTTTAGGCGACCGCCGGGTGGGGGGCAAGCGCCCCCCACCCGGCCCACGGGCGAGCGCGGACACGCACAGGGACGAGTGGAGCCGGGTGGAGCCGCCGGCCGCGAGCGCGACAACTAGCTCAGCTAGCTCAGGTAATAGGCGCCGTCCGCCGGCTTCACCGGCCGCGTGAACCAGAGCGGGCGGCGGAGGCCGCCCGGACCCGGCGCGGGGCGCGTCTGGGCCATCCACTCTCGGTAGGCCTCGTGCGCCTTCTGCGTGTCGACGAGCACGTCGCCCACGCGGTCGCCCGGCTCGGCGCGGCGCACGGTCACGGCCTGGTGCCAGCAGTGCATGCCGCTCACGGGGTCGGGCTGCACCGGGAAGGTCAGGTTCTGGTTCACGCCGCCGTCGGTCCACCAGCGGCGCAGCGTGTCCGGGTCGTCGCTCGCGTAGGGGCGCGGCTGCTCCTGCTGGCGCATCATCCAGCGGCCGTCGGGCCGCCGCTGGATGGAGACGCCGCTGAACGAGCGGTCCCCGCTCGAGCCCTCGGCGAGCCGCCAGCGGCCGATGTGGTGCGAGCAGGCGACGACGCCGGGGCGAATGCCCTCGGTGACGTATACCGGCGCCACGAAGTAGCCGATGCGCGTCTCGATGCGCGCGAGCGAGCCGGTCTCCACCCCCTCGCGCGCGGCATCGGTCGGGTGCATCCACAGCGGGTTGGCGTGCGAGAGTTCGTTCAGCCACTTCGCGTTCGCCGAGCGCGTGTGGATGAGCGTCGGCAGCCTGAACGTCGGCAGCAGCGCGTACTCGTGTCGCGCGTGGTTGAACTTCGAGCGGCTCACCTGGCTGTCGACCGCCACCGGGTAGGCGAGCTCGGGCCAGCCCCAGTCGCGCAGGGTGCTCGAGTAGAACTCGAGCTTCTTCGAGGGCGTGCGGAAGCCCTGCGGCGCGCCGTCGGCGCCGGCCTGCTCGTGGAGCGCGGGCGAGCCCGGCTGGCGCACCTCGAAGACGCCGTACTTGCGCATGTAGTCGAAGGGGCTCAGCCCCTCCTTCGCGGCGGCCTCCGGCAGCCCGGGGATCGTGTGCTCGAAGACCCAGCGATAGTGCTCGTCGACCGTCACCTTCTCGCCCGGGCGGTAGGGCGACTCGAAATACTGGCGGACCCCGAGGCTCCCGTCGGGGTCGATCCGCCAGGAGAGCTCGATCCAGAACTCGTCCTCTTCCCAGACCTCGCCGGGGTTCACCTCGCGCGTGTCGGTGATCGTCTCGCCCATGCGCTCGCGGGCGACGCGCAGCACCGGCTGGCGGAACGCGATCCACTGGCCGTGGTGCGTCTCCTGGCTCTGCAGGTCGTGGCGCTCGGGCCCGAGCCCCATTGGCAGCACGTAGTCGGCGAAGAGCGCCGACTCGCTCCAGGTCGGCGTGAGCGCGGCGTGCAGCCCGACCTGCGACTCGTCGCGCAGCATCTCGATCCAGGAGAAGCCGTCGGGGTTCGTCCACACGGGGTTGTAGACGCGGGTGAAGTACGTGTCGACCTTGCCGCGGCCCTCGCGTACGAAGTGCGGCAGCAGGATGCTCATCTCGTAGTGCGTGAGCGGGAACTCGCGCGGCCAGATCAGCTCGTTCCAGCCCTGCTGCGGCGGCGGCGGGTTGTGGCGCCCGGCGACGAACTTGTTCCACTGGTTCGGCGCGATGCCGCCGGCGCTCCCGACGGCGCCGGTGAGCGCCTGCAGCAGCATCAGCGCGCGCGCGACCATCCACCCGCCGCGATTGCCGGAGGCGGCGTTTCGCCACACGTACGAGGCGAACGCGCTCCCCGCGCGGCCGATCTCGATCGCGACGTCGCGGATGGTCGCCGCGGGCACGCCGCTCTCGCGCTCGGCGTGCTCGGGCGTGTACTCCGCGTAGAGCTCCTTGACGAGGTCGAGGAAGGCGTCGAGGGTGCGCGGCGCATCGGGCTTGAGCGCCGCGAGCGACTCCTCCCAGTTCACCCACTGCTCGACGAAGGCGCGGTTGACGAGGCCTTCCTCGATGATGATGCGCGCCATCGCCAGCACCAGCGTGGTCTCGCTGCCGGGCCAGGTGGGCAGCCAGTAGTCGGACATCGACGCGGTGTTCGACAGCCGCGTGTCGACGGTCGCGACCTTCGTGCCCCGGCGGCGCGCGTCGGTGATGCGTTGCGCATAGGGGTTGAAGTAGTGGCCGGTCTCGAGGTGTGAGTTGAGCAGCAGGATGAACTTCGCGTTCGCGTAATCGGGAACGGGGCGGTCCGACCCCATCCAGAGTTGGTAGCCGAGGCGCGCGCTGGACGAGCAGACGTTGGTGTGGCTGTTGTGGCCGTCGACGCCCCAGGCCTGGAGCACGCGGTCCATCGCGCCGTCGGCCCCGGGGCGCCCGACGTGGTACATGATCTCGTTGCGGCGCCCCTCCTGGAACGCGGCGCGGATGCGCGCGGCGATCGCATCGAGCGCCTCGTCCCACGTCGTGCGCTCGAAGCGGCCGCTCCCGCGCTCGCCGACGCGCTTCATCGGGTAGAGGATGCGTTCGGGATCGTAGACCTGGTTGATCGTCGCCGGGCCCTTCGCGCAGTTCCTGCCGCGGCTGCCCGGGTGGTTGGGGTTCCCCTCGAACTTCGCGATCCGCATCTGGTCGGTGTCGACGTAGGCGAGCAGGCCGCAGGCCGCCTCGCAGTTGAAGCAGGTCGCCGGGACGATCGTGAAGTTCCGTTCGACGCCGTGCGTGTCGATCTCGCGATGCGTCTGCCACTGGTCCGGGGTCGGGTAGGGGCGGACCGGCGCCGCGGTCGGGCGCGGCGCGCTCTTCCCCGGCCCGAGGTTCAGCACGCGCGAGAGGAACGACATCGGCGGCTCCTAGGTCTGCGAGACGGCCTGGCCGGCGCGGACCCAGACCTCGTCCTGCACGAACTGTCCGGCGAGGGCGAGCGCCGCGGCCCCCGCGAGCAGGCCGACCGCGACGTCGCCGCCGCCCGCGAGGTACGCGAGCGCGAGCGCGATCGGGACGGCGTGCCCGGCGACGACGGCCGCCCAGAACGGCCCGGCGAGCCGCCCGCGCAGCGCGAGCGCCGACGCGCGGCGGAGGTGCGCGGTGCCGCGGCGGGAAAACTCGGCGGCGGTGCTGAGCAGGCTCACCGCGAGCCCGCCCACGAGCGCCCACGCGAGCCCCTGCTGCAGGTCGGCCGCCGCGTCCGCGAGCGCACCGACGACCACCCACACCGCGGCGCCGGCGACGACGGCGCGCGCGAGCAGGTGCGGCGCGAAGGCGCGGCTCCGCCAGAGCTCGCGGCCCGGCGCCTGCCAGAACAGGAACGCTGTGTAGACGGCGGTCGCGGCGCCGACCGCGAGCATCACCCACGCGGCGGCGCGCACGCCGCCCTCTGCGCCGGTGAGCTCGAGCACGAGCCACACCGCGGCAAGCGCGGAGAACGCGACGAGGATGTAGGCCCCGCGCGCCAGCCACGAGCCCCAGTTCGGCTGCAACAGCACGCGCAGGAACCGCTCCGGACGCTCCAGGTCGAAGACGAGGAAGCCCGCCGTCGCCGCCGCGAAGAGGAGCGCGAAGATGGGGCCCCACAGCGCGAGCAGGTCGCGCTCGGTGCCCGCGCCGAAGGCGAGCGCGGCGGCGGCGACCAGCGCGCTGCCGGCGGCGAGCGACTTCGCACCCATGTACAGCGTGACGAAGAGGTGCCATGGCGATGCGTGGCGCACGTTGTAGACGTCGTGCGGGAGCCGCGTCTCCGCGAGGCTCGGTGCGGCGCCGGCGCCGGCGCCGTCCCACGGCGAGGTCATCATCGCCGCCGCGCGCTCCGAGGTGCGATCGGCCGACATCACCTCGAGGCTGGTGCCGAGGTACGCGAGCTGCGGGCGCGTCCCGAGCTCCGCGCGCGGACGCAGCGCCGGGCCCGCCCCGTTGCCACCGGCCGACGCCCGCGCCACCACGCTCGCCGGGTCGTCCAGGTCGCCGAAGAGGATCGCCTGCGTCGGGCACACCACGACGCACGCGGGCTCGAGCCCCTGGTCGATGCGGTGCGAGCAGAAGTTGCACTTCGCCACCGTGTGCCCGCGGTTGCGATCCATGTAGATCGCGTCGTACGGGCAGGCAGCCTGGCACGCCCGGCAGCCGATGCACTGGTCGTTGTTGAAGTCGACGATGCCGTCCGGGCGCTTGAAGAGCGCGTTGACCGGGCAGATCCCCACGCACGGCGCGTGCTCGCAGTGGTTGCAGCGTTCGATGAGGAACGAGCGCTTCGTGTTCGGGAACTCGCCGGCCTCGACGAGCTTGACCCAGGTACGGAAGTCGCCGACGGGGATGTCGTTCTCTGACTTGCAGGCTACCGTGCAGGCGTGGCAGCCGATGCACACACGGTGATCGATCACGAACCCGAGCTTCGTCAACCCCGACCCCTTGCGCCGACCACAAACCTCAGCCGGCGCCTGGCGCGCCGCCGCCGATTCCGTCCGTCGTGTACAGGTGTAGGGACGCTTCGTCAACCCACCGTCGTGAATCACGCACGTCGGCTGGCCGATCGCTCGGCGCCCGGGCCGCGCCGTCGCTCACGAGCGCGCGGACGAGAGCCCGCAGCGATGCTCGATCGCCGCCGCCAGCGCGGCGATGTCTCCCGCTCCGTACCGCGGGGGTGCACCGCTCGCGGTCGCGGGAGGCGATCGCTCGCTCGTCGCGACCACCGCGATGACGCGGCCTGCGCCGACCTCGCGCGCAGCCGCGCCTTCGCCTTCAACGAGGATCGCGTCGATCGGCTCGTCGTGGAACCCCTCGACGAGCAGGAGATCCGCCACCGGAGCGACGAGCGCCGCGAGCGTGGGCAGGTCGGGCGATGCGGGCAACCGAACGACGACCTCGTCGCGGAACGCGCCCACGACCGCCGCGGCGCCCGCCGCGGCGAAGCGCTGCGTGTCCTTCCCCTCGCAGTCGGGCGGCGCCTCGTGGGCGGCTGCGTGCTTGAGCGCCGCGACCCGGTATCCGCGCGCGGACAACTCACGGATCAGCGCGGCGATCAGCGTGGTCTTGCCGCTCCCGGATGCCCCGACGACGCGCAGCGTGGGGAGCGGGAGCGGCTGGCGCACGTCGTCGGGCACGGGCAGGCCTTTCGCGGAAATTCGGTCGCGCGAGCGTAGCGTCGGCGCGTGCCAGCGTCCCGCCACGCGAGGTCGCTGGTCGCGCGCGCGGACTACGGCGTGGGCGGGCGGTACGTTCCGCGGAACCCCGGCCCGGCCGCCGCCCGCCGCTCCGGCGCGCGCATCGTCGCCGCGACGTCCGCCTGCCAGCGCAGGAAACTCTCGATGAGCCGGTCCTCCAGCTCGTACGCGTATGGGTTCGGCACCAGCGCGGCGAGCTGGTCCTCGTGGAGCTCGGCGCGGTGCTCGGCCAGCCAGCGCACCGTCGCGCGCAGCCCCGCTTCGGGCGCGACCGCGTCGGAGTAGCCGAGCACGTAGGCGAGCCTGGAGGTGTCGAGCCAGCGATCCGGGCCCGCATACCCCGTGGCGAGCGCCGAGGCGAGGGGGTGCTCGATCGCCACCGCCTCCCACTCGTGCCCGAGCTCGTCCGCGACCAGTCGCACGATGTCGCGCAGCGCGAACGTCTGCCGATCGACCGAGTGGAACACCTGGCCGGCGGCCTCCGGCCGGTCGACCGCGAGCAGCACCTGGTGCGCGGCGTTCTCCGCGTAGCAGATCGGCTGGATCGTCCCGCCGTCGCCCGGCAGGACCACGTGCGGCCGGCCGTCGAGCACGCGCCGCACGAGCGGCCAGAGCCACTGTCGCGGCACGCGCGGACCGTAGAGGTTCGCGTACCGGAAGACGGTTGCGGAGAAGTCGCCGGCGGCGTGGTGCGCCAGCACGCCGCGCTCGGTCTCCGCGACGGCCCAGCCGATCGCGTTCGCGTTCGAGCGTGCGCCGTGCCGCGGGTGGCTCTCGGTCCAGGGCACGCGTCGGCCGGCCGGGAACGGCAGCTGGTCCGGCGGCACGTAGCCGGCCATTCCGCTGATCCCGATGAAGCGGTCGCACCGCCCCGCCATCACGCTGGCCACGTGCCGCAGGCGCCCGTACATCGCGATCGCGAGGTCCCACCGCGTGGCGCCGAGGTCCTGCCGGAGGCGCTCCAGGTCATCGGGGTCGCCGTGCTGATGACCGTGGAGCGGCGGGAGGTCCGCCAGCTCGTGGAAGCCCCGGTGGTAGATCGTCACCTCGTATCCGCGCGCGATCAGCCCGCGCACGATCGAGGGACCGGTCGGCCCGGTGCCGCCGACGACGAGCGCTTTCACGCGAGTCCCGCCCGGGAACCGGCCCTATCCTGCGGTGAAGTTCGGCTTGCGCTTCTCGAGGAAGGCGCGCGTCCCCTCGGAGAACTCGCCGGCCGGCTGCGCGAGCCCGCGCGCGAGACCCGACATGTACTGCGTCTCGTCGTAGTCAGCGTTGAGCGCGTAGTCGAAGAGCACCTTCGCCCACTGCGTCGCGACCGGCGGCCCTGCCGCGATCTCCCCCGCGATCGCCCGCGTCTCCTTCATGAGGTCGTCGTGGTCGACCACCTTGAGCACGAGGCCGAGGTCGTAGGCCTCCTGCGCGTTGATGTCGCGGTTCGTGTAGAGCAGGTAGCGTGCCCGCTCGATGCCGACGAGCCGCTGCAGCCACCAGAGCTCCGCGCTCGGGATCAGCGCTCGCCTCAGGTACACGTGCGAGAAGCTCGCGTGGCGCGAGGCGATGCGCAGGTCCGACGCGAGCGCCATCCCGTATCCGGCCCCTGCGGCCACCCCGTTGATCGCTGAGATCACGGGCTTCCTCACCGTGTCGTGCATGTAGCGAGGCATCGGCGAGGACGGCATCGGCTGCGTGTAGTACTTCTGCTCGCCCTCGCCGGCCGCGTGCTCCTTGTGACTGTCCGGGCGGAACGAACGCACGTCCGCGCCGGAGCAGAAACCGCGGCCCGCGCCCGTGAGGATCAGCACTCGTACGCTCGAGTCGTCCTGCACGTCCTTCAGCGCCTCGTGCAGCTCGCGCGACATGATGCGGTCCATCGCGTTCAGCTTCTCGGGGAAGTTGAACGTGATCGTCGCGATGTGCTCGCTCGTCTCGTAGATGATGTGCTCGTAGTCAGCCACTCGGTGCTCCGTTCAGGTTCGATCCGTGCCCAGTCCCGCCGCCTTCGCCACCGGTGCGTGTCGCGCCTGACTAGGACCCGCGGAGCCGCGGGTCGAGCAGGTCGCGGAGCGCGTCGCCGAAGACGTTGAACGCGAAGACGACGAGTGTGATCGTGACGCCCGGCCACACCGCCAGCCACGGCTGACGACGCATGAACGTCAGGCCGTCGCCGCTCAGCATGCCGCCCAGGTCCGGGTGCGGAGGCGGCACCCCGTAGCCCAGGAAGCCCAGCGAGGCGACGATCAAGATCACCGACCCGAGCGTCACGGTCGACGAGTAGATCACGATGTGCGCGATGTTCGGAAGGATGTAGCGGAACATCAGGCGCGCGTCGTTCGCGCCGATCGCGCGCCCCGCCTCCACGTACGGCTCTTCGCGGACGCTCACCACGACGCTGCGGATCACCCGCGATGAGCCGGGCGCATTGGCAAGCGCGATGATCGCGACCAGGCTCCCCGGGCTCGAGCCGATCATGCCGATCAGCGTCACCAGGATGATCAGCGTCGGCAGCGCGATCCAGATGTCGACGAGCCGCTGCCCAAGCTTGTCGAGCCACCCGCCGTAGAAGCCGGACGTGATCGCGATGACCGTCGCGATCGACTTCGCGAGCACGACCGCGCCGGCGCTGATGCCGAGCGAGACGCGTGCGCCGTAGAGGATCCGCGTGAACGTGTCGCGACCGAGGTTGTCGGTGCCGAAGGGGTGGCTCCAGCTCGGGCTCAGCAACCGCGAGGTGAAGCGCGTCTGGTCGTAGGAGTACGGAGCGATCACCGGCGCGAAGAGCGCGCCGAACGCCACGACGAGCAGGATCAAGAGCCCGGCCATCCCGAGCGGCTTGCGCCGGATCAGCCGCCACGTGGCTCGGGCGTAGCGTCGTGCGGAGCGCGCCCGTCCGAATGCCGGGGCCTGGCCAACCGCCACCTCCGGTGCCCGTGAGCTGGCCATCGTCGGGCTCCTATCGGCTCGTCAGCCTGATGCGGGGATCGATGAAGGCATAGCTGACGTCCACGACGATGTTTGCGAACACGAGCAGGAACCCGAAGAAGAGGTTCGTGGCCATGATCACGTAGAGGTCGAGCCGCTGGACGGAGTCGAGCAGGTACCGGCCGACGCCCGGCAGCACGAAGATCTGCTCGAAGATGACCGTGCCGGCCACCACGCCGGGGAGCTGCAGCCCCACGACGGTCACGATCGGCAGCATCGAGTTCCTCAGGACGTGCCGGAAGTACACCTCGCGGGTCCCGAGACCCTTGGCGCGGGCGGTGCGCACATAGTCTTGCCGCAGCACCTCGAGCACCTGCGTCCGGACGAGCCGGATCTGCGTGCCGATCGGGCTCAGCCCGAGGATGAGCATCGGCAGCGCCACCTGACGCAGGTTCGCGATCGGGTCCTCCCACAGCGGCCGGTACTTGATCGGGGGCGCCCAGTTGAACCAGAGGCTCCCGAACACGAGCACGAGCGTGGCCACCCAGAACCCGGGCACCGCGTAGAAGAGGATCGCGCTGCCGCGCGCCGCGTAGTCCGGCAGCGAGTCCTGCTTGGCCGCGGACATCAGGCCGAGCGGCACCGCGATGAAGAGGGAGAGCGTGAGCGCTCCCACCCCGAGCTCGACGCTCGTCGGGATGCGATGCAGCAGCTCGCCGGGAGCGCTCACGTCGTGCTTGA
>Ga0194121_10007302_pt1 | contig 14439 bp, 11 predicted proteins | sample TA2MahCa50mmetaG_FD_148609 | JGI IMG/M metagenome (GOLD analysis project Ga0194121, IMG submission 148609) | Freshwater microbial communities from Lake Tanganyika, Tanzania - TA2015020 Mahale Deep Cast 50m | ecosystem: Environmental > Aquatic > Freshwater > Lake | place: Tanzania: Lake... | reverse complement strand
GCCGCATCCTGCACAGCGAGCACGACCGTTGACAGGACGAGGGCGCAGAGCATGCGCGCAGGCTACGCGGCCGATCCGCTCAACCAGTCCAGTTTCCCAGGAGCACGCCCAGGTCGGCGCCGTCGGTCGTTCCATCGGCGTTCAGATCGCCCGCCGCGGTGCCCCAGCCCCCCAGCAGCGTTCCAAGGTCCGCTCCATTCACGAGACCGTCGCCGTTGAAGTCACCGAGCAGCTCGCAGTCGTCGGGGACGCCGTTCCCGTTCACATCGCCGGGGCGTCCGGACGCGATGTCGCAGGAGTCGAGGATCTCGTTCCGGTTGCAGTCGCTCTCGAAGCGGCCGTCCGAGGCGATCGCCCGGACGAGCAGGTCGTGGTGCGGCCAGTGCATGATCCAGCCGGCCGCGAGATTGTCGATGTCCATCGTTCCGGTGAGCGCGTAGGCGATCCAACCCTGCCCGCTGTGAGGCTCGTCGACATCGATCGCGACCGGCTTGCCGCTGCCCCAGATGTCGTCGAAGTGGACTCCGACGAAGAAGGAGGTGCCCGCGGGCCCGACCCAGGTCGGCGGGATCCGAACGATGTTGAGGTTGTCGGACGGGAAGTCGATCTTCATCGAGCGCGTGTCGACGGCGACGATGACGCGTGCGTCCGCCGGATTGCCGTCGCCGTTCGGATCGGACCAGAGCACGACCTCCGCGGGAAGGTCGGGATAGGTGTCGCCCCACACGACCTCGACCGCGGAGACGACCTCGCCGCCGGGCACGACCGTGAAGCGGTTCATCCACGCGAACTCGAGCACGGCGCCGACGAAGTTGATGTTCGCCTCCTGCACGCCGTCGTCGTAGGCGTAGCGGACCGGTTCCGCAGGCGCGCCGAACTGGCACTCGTCGGGCACCCCGTCGGCGTCGCAGTCCCCGCTGAAGCCGAACTCGATGTCGAGCGGATCGACGCTGCCGTTGCCGTTGCAATCCTCGCAGTCGTCGGGGACGGCGTTCGCGTTGGTGTCGACCGCGTAGCCCGAGGCGATGTCGCACGCGTCCAGGATGCCGTTCCCGTTGCAGTCCGACGCCGCGAGCTCGGCGTCGTCGGGCACGCCGTCCGCGTCGCAGTCGTTGGCGGAGAGCTGGCATTCGTCGGGCACGCCGTCGGCGTTGCGGTCCGCGCTGGTGCCGCCGGTGATCTCGAAGCCGTCGACGATCCCGTTCCCGTTGCAGTCCTCGCAAAGATCGGGGACGCCGTTCCGGTCGGCGTCGGCCACGAGACCGTCGGCGATGTCGCATTCGTCGGGCACGCCGTTGGCATTGCAGTCGGTGCCGAGTCCGCGCATGCGGGCCCGGATCAGCCAGACGTTGCCGAAGAGCAGGTCGTTGATCGTGCCGAACTCGACGGCGGCGAACGAGAGATCGTTCGGATCGATCGGGCTGAACGAGCCGACGCCCCAGCTCCGGTCGGGTGTCGGGACGCCGTCGATGTCGAGCGCCGCCGGGAACATCTCGGTGGTCGCCTCCATGATGAATCCGACGAAGAAGCTCGCCCCGGTGTCGCCCACATCGACGGCAGGCACCTCGATCAGCGAGAGCGCATCGGTCTGCGCGACCGTGGCCTGGCCGCTCCACAGCACGGCGGCGTCGGACGGGTTGCCGTCGCCGTTCGGATCGCTCCAGACGAAGACATCGACCTGGGTGCCGATCGGCATGATGCCCCACAGCACCTCGATTCCGTCGACGAGATCGGCGCCATCGACCACGTTGAAGCGGTTGAGCCACGCCATGTACGGCTCGTCCGCGCGCCAGGCGATGCGGGCCCAGCCGTTGTCGTACTTGAGTTCGCGGAGATCCTGCAGCTGGCACTGGTCGGGCACGCCGTCGCCCTGGCAGTCCTGCGCGGTGCCGGCCGCGATGTCGCACGCGTCGGGAACGCCGTTCGCGTCGCAATCGGGGTCGCACACGTCGGGAACGCCGTTCTTGTTGCAGTCGCCGTCCGCGATCTGGCATTCGTCGGGCTGGCCGTCGCCATCGCAGTCGATGCTCGTCCCGTCGGCGACATCGCAGCCGTCGGGCACGGCGTTCCCGTTGCAATCGGCCATCGCGTGGCTGCGGAGAAGCTGCGACGAGTCGATCGCGCCGCCGAGGATGCGCAGTTCGTCGACCGAGCCGCGCAGGAACTGGTTGAAGGTGCCCGCCGCGTTCGTATGCGCGCCGATCAGGAGCGGACCGCTGCTCGCGAAGTGCGCGGGGCCGGGCGCATCGATGGTCTCGACCGCGCCGTCGAGCCCGAAGCGCACCTTGCGGGTGGCCGCGTCGAAGGCCACGGACACGTGGTGCCAGCCGGTGGTCGCGATCTGGAGGTGCGAGGTGACGGCCCAGACTCCGGAGCCCGTTCCGAACAGCACCATCAGTTCGCGACCGGTGAAGTCGCCGTTCTTGCCGAAGTCGGCCACGAGACCCGTGTACTCGGCGCCGCGCTGCGCGACGATCGCGTAGTCGAGCCCGGTGTCGGCGACGCCAAGCGCCTTCTTCTGCAGGAGGAATTGCCGCTGGCCCGGACCGCTCGTGTTTGCGAGCGTGTCGAGCCGGACCCATGCCTCGACGGTGAAGCTCGCGCCTGCGAAGCGGAGTTGCCCGGACGGATCCTGCACCGACACGGAACCCGCCCCGCCGAGGGCGCAGGCGAGCAGGTTGCCCGCCGTCGTGCGAGGAACCCGCTCGACGGGAACCGACGCATCGGCGCCCGCGCCGGCCCGGATGCCGACCAGCGCGTTCGGCCCGCTGTCGAGGAACGGTCCGTCCGCCTGCTCAAAGCGCCAGTAGCCGCGCGCGACCGGCCCGGCGAGGTCGATCGCGTCGGCGATCCCGTTCCCGTTGCAGTCGTCCGCGCGCGCCGCAGGCGCGAGCGCGAGGGACGCGAGTCCGACGGCGAGATGGGCGATGCGGACGAGGGATCGGAAGGACGCTTCGAATCGCGCGCTCTGCATCGGAGGTGCTCCAGTCCGCATTTTGCCACGATGACGGGACGCGCGGGTCGAAATCCCGAACTTTCCGGAAATCTCTTCCCGCCGAGGGCGGGCCACGCCGCACTCCGGACGCGCCCGGACGTCCGCTCGGCACGGCATGCCTGCATGTCGCTCGCGCCCGTCGCACCCGTCGCGGCGTGGCGGCGCGACCCGCGACGCTCGATCCACGAACCACGACCCCAAACCCACGGCGCCTTGACCATGATACCTGTTGTACGTACGATTCTGCTTCCCCGCACCGCCATGGCCACGACGCACCGCACGCTCGCCCAGGAACTCGGCAAGAAGGACCCGTTCGAGTCGGCCGAAGAGGAGGCATACCTCGGCCTCTGGCGGACTGTCGCGCAGCTCGACGGCGAGGTGAACCGACTGATGCGGGCGCAGGGGCTGACGAAGACGAGCTACAACATTCTGCGCATTCTTCGCGGCGCCGGCGAGTCGGGTCGCACCGGAATCGAGATCGCCGCGATGGTGGTCGCCGACGTCCCAGACATGGCGCGGCTCATCGAGCGGCTCGAGCGCCTCGGCTATCTCCGCAGGTCGAAATCGGATGCAGACCGGCGCGTGGTGCGGAACTTCCTCACGGCGAAAGGCGCCCGGACGCTCGCATCGCTCGAGAAGCCCCTTCGCCTGCTTCAGAAGCGCCAGTTCGCCGGGCTCTCCGCCGGCGAATGCACGCAGCTCGGCAGGCTGCTGTCGAAGATACGCGCCCACGCGGAAAGCTGATTCCATGACCCGACCGAACGCCGTCCGCATCCGACCTCGATCCGTGTTGTACGTAGCACTTGTCGCCGCGGCCTTCGCCGCCGCCTGCGCACCCCGGACCCCGCGGCCGAGCGACGCCACCGTCGCCTCGGCGGATCGAGCGACGCTGCAGGTTCATCGAGCAGGATCGCCTCGGGACGGTGGCAGACCGCCGTCACGATCGCGAGCTTCTGCACGGCGCCCGGCGACATCGCGCCCGTCCGCTGCGTGAGGTCGAGCTCGAATGCCTCGACGAGCCTGCGCTCGCGCGCCGCGTCCCACCGCGCGTAGAAGCTGCGCGTGAAGTCGAGATGCGCGCGACCGCTCATCCACGCGACGAAGCGGTTCTCCTGATGGACGACTCCGACGCGGGCGAGTTCTGCGTCGCCGAGCGCGAGCCCGTCGACCCCGAAGAGCATGGCGCGTCCCGCGGTCGGCGCCGCCCGTCCCTGGAGCAAGCGCAGGAGCGTGGTCTTTCCGCTTCCGTTGCGGCCGACGAGGCCGACCACGCGGCCGCACCATCGACCAGGTGCTGCAGAACCCCTCGGCGCAGAAGCCCACGCCGACCACGCTGGCCTGGGAGTTCGGTGGCGGGCCCGTGACGCTGCGACGCATCCGCGTGGATCGCGACCTGTACTACCGGCCGGCGTTCCTCAATCCGGGCGACCAGTACCCCATGAACGGCGAGCCGATTCCCGGCCTGGCGTTCGGCATCGACGTGAACCAGCCGCCGGTGATCGGCGATGGCGAGTACGTGATGCTCGGCGACAACTCCGGCGCGAGCCGCGACAGCCGGCTCTGGGGCCGGCCGCACCCACTCGTGTCGGTGCAGCTGGGCAACAGCAGCCCCTTCATCGTTCCCGAGGACCTGATGATCGGCAAGGCCTGGTGCGTCTACTTCCCCGCGCCGATGCGCCTGTCGCCCGGCGGCACGCCGTTCATCCCCGACTTCGGCGAACTTCGGTTCATCCGGTGAGGGGCGGGAGTCACTCCCCGCGCACGCTCGTGATCAAGGCCTGCACGCGATCGGTCCATGATGCGGCCATCGCTTCGAGATCGATGGGTACCTTCGGCGTGATGCTGCCCAAGGAAGGCATGGTCTCCACGGTCGCGGCCTCGGTCCCCGAGACGAACGCCGTGGCGCCGACCGCATCGCGTTCGTCGGCGAGTTGCTCGAGCACGTCGATCGTCACGCCGCCGTCGTCCACCGAGTTCGCCCTTGGGCAGGTGATCTGCGTCCCGCGCAACGGTCGGACTCATCACGGCCAGCACGAACGCCACGCCGTTGGCGCCGAGCCGCACGCCGGCCGCCGTCCGGGCCGCGGCGAGTTCGGCGCCTGCTTCGGCGGCGACCAGCGGCGCACGATCACGTCGACATCCCACGCCAGGGACTTCGGCAGCTTCAGTCCTCCATCGAGCAGAGCGGTCAGCGACTCGGCCAGGAGCGCCGCGCCGGCGATCAGTCCATCGCGCTCGATGAGCGTGAGCGTGATGGATCGTTCGGCGTGCTTCGCCCAGCGGTACCGCGCCACACCTGGTTCGGCGTGCTCAGCCACGGCCTCGAACGCCATGCCATCGACCACACAGGAGGTCGGCAGGTCCGTGAGCGCAACAAGGCCAAGGAGCAGGGCGGGGATCGTGGGCATCGGTCAACGATAGACCGTGAACGGGTGTGAGCGAAACGTCACAGGGCACTTCGGCGCACGTGACGGCGTGGCAGCGCCACGACTCGACCGCGCGAGAACGCCCGGGATCACGCCATGATGTCGCGGACGATCGAGCCGTGAACATCCGTGAGCCGGTAATCGCGGCCGGCGTGGCGATAGGTCAGCTGCTCGTGGTCCATCCCCATCAGCGCCAGGATCGTGGCGTGCATGTCGTGCACATGCACCTTGTCGCGCTCGGCATACCAGCCGTAATCATCGGTCGCGCCGTAGGAGAAGCCCGGCTTCACGCCACCGCCGGCCATGAACCAAGTGAAGCCATGCGGATTGTGGTCGCGGCCGTCCTCGCCGCCCTGCGACGCAGGGGTGCGTCCGAACTCGCCACCCCAGACCACAAGGGTCTCCTCAAGCATGCCGCGGCTCTTGAGATCTCGGATCAGTCCCGCGATCGGCAGGTCGACCTCGCTTGCATTCTGCGTGTGGCCCTTGCGCAGATCACCGTGCTGGTCCCATTTGTACGAATGCGTGCACTGGATGAAGCGCACGCCGGCTTCCGCGAACCGCCGCGCCAGCAAGCACTGCCGCCCGAAGTCCTCGGTGTTCTTCTCATCGATGCCGTAGAGCTTGAGCGTGGCGGCCGACTCGCCCCTGGTATCGGTGACCCACGGCGCAGCGGCCTGCATGCGGAACGCGAGCTCGAACGCCTCGATCCGGCCCTCGAGCGAAGCACCGCCGCCGCTGCGGTCCATGTGCTCGCGATTGAGCCGCTGCAGCAGGTCGAGCTGCGCGCGCTGCACGTCACCCGGCACGCCAGCCATCATGTGGTCGAACTGCGCCTGGCTCGACGGAATGCCGGTCTTGCCGAACGGCGTGCCGTGGTACGCCGCAGGAAGGAACGCACTCGAGTAGTTGTTCACGCCGCCGTGGCCTAGCGTGGGGCTGATCGTGATGAAGCCGGGCAGGTCCTGGTTCTCGCTGCCCAGGCCGTAGGTGATCCACGAGCCCATGCTCGGCCGCACGAAGTTCTCGCTGCCGGTGTGGATCTTGAGGAGCGCCGCACCGTGCGCTGGATTCGATCCGTGCAGGCTCTTCACGAAGCAGAGCTCATCCACCACCTGCGCCACGTTAGGGAAGAGTTCGCTCACCCATGCACCGCTCTGCCCATGCTGGCGGAACGCCCACGGGCTGCCGAGCAGGTTGCCGGTCTCGGCGAACTGCACGCGCGGCTTGGCCTGCGGGAACGGCTTGCCATGGTCGCGCTGCAGCAGCGGCTTGTAGTCGAAGGTGTCCACCTGCGACGGGCCGCCGTGCATGAACAGGAAGATCACCCGCTTGGCCCGTGCCGGTGCGTGCGGCAGGCGCGGCGCCAAGGGCCCCGATTGAGATGGATCGACCAAGTCTGGACGGCCATCGGCCCACGCGCCGCGACGCAGCAGTTCATCGCCCAAGAGTCCCAGCAGCGCGACCTGCCCAAACCCACTCGCGCAGGACTGGAGCATGGCTCGCCGCGTCACGGCGCTCTGTCGATGACCACAGAACATGCAGAGAGGGTAGCCGCGCTCACGCGCTCGTCGAGCGGCAAGCACCGAATCAGCGCAGGTTCGTGCGATCACTCGATCGTGATGAACTCGCTGCTGGCCAGGATGACCTGCGCGTAAAGGCCCCACGCAGCGTCCTCGCCGAGCGCTGCCTGGCTTGCCATGAAGGACAGCGCGGCATTCGCCTCGCTTGCGGTGGGCTCGCGGCCGAGCGCCATGCGGTACGCCTCCTGCACCACCGCGTGGCCTTGGTGCTCGGCCTGCTGGGGCGGCACGCACGCGGCGGCGGCGAGCACGCGTTCACGCAGGCGCTTTGCCCAGGCGCGGCTCTCCTCGTGCACGAAGGGACTGTTGAGCATGAACAGCGCTTGCGGTGCGATCACGGTCTGCGCGCGCGCATCGAGCGTCACGCTCGCATCGGTGTAGTCGAAGATCCCAAAGAAGCCGAAGAGCGCGTTGCGGATCACCGGCAGGTAGAGGCTCCTGCGGGGCGCACCGTACTGCGCACCGTTGGCACTCTGGTCGTTCGTGACGTACTCGAAGTTCCCGCTCGACAGGAGCGAACCACCCATGGTGCGGTCGAGCGATCCGCTCACCGCAAGCACGCTGTCGCGGATCGCCTCGGCCTCGAGCCTGCGGGGCGTCCAACGCCACAGCAGGCGATTCTCCGGATCGATCGTGCTGGCGATGGCATTGGATTCCGATGACCGCGTGTAGGCATCGGAGTGCATGATCTGCCGATGCAGCCGCTTCAGGTCCCACCCGTTGCGGATGAAGTCGCGTGCGAGCCAGTCGAGAAGTTCAGGATGCGAGGGCTGGCCGCCGCGCGTGCCGAAGTCGCTGGGCGTTTCGACGATGCCGCGTCCGAAGTGCCAGTGCCAGATGCGATTCACGAAGACGCGTGCCGTCAAGGGGTGCTCGTCCTCGACGAGCCACTGCGCCAGTTCGAGCCTGCCGCTGGATCGTTCGGGAATCTCCGGGAGATCGGTGCCCTTGGACAGCGGTCGCGGAGCGCCGCGCGCCACCTTCGGACCGGGCGCCACCGTGTGATCACCACGCACGTGCACCGCGAGATCCCCCGGCTGCTCCTGTTCCGTCACGGCCAGCACCATCAGGGGCGGTGTGAGCATCGCACCGGCCAGGCGATCGCGCTCCCTGACGAGTCCTGCGATCAGCGCACGATCGTCGGCGTGGCGCTGCGATTCCAACGCGGCGGCCACGGCAAACGGACCGCTGGGGCCAAGCAGCGCCGAGCGATCGGCTTCCAACGAAGCTTCATCAAGGCGCTCGCGTGGATCGACCGAGGGGCCGTCGGAGAAGAGCGCGTTCCATGCCACCGAGGCTGCCTGCGCGCGCGCGGCCAAGTCAGTCGCGAGCTCGCGGCGATCGCGCACCGGGCCATGCAGCTCTCCGCGCCACTCGGCAAGCCACGGCTCGCGGTCCAGCGCATCGCGCGCTTGGACGAGCAGTGCGGCGGGAACGCCGAGTTCCGAAGCCCGCGCGGCAACGGCCTCGGCTCGTCGATCAGTACGACCAACCGGCACCAGTTCCACGCGATCGATGTGCGGGAAAGGGCCATCGCGCACGAGCGCGATCTCATGGTCGCCCGCGGTCAACTCAAGATGCGCGGCAACCTGCCATGCCTGGCCCTGCGGATGGAAGGAACCCGTATCGGCAGCAAGGGCGTCCTGCGCCGCAGGCATCCCGTCGAGTTCGACCTGCACGGGCCGTACCTCGTCGCTCGCGGCCCGCACGCGGAGTTCATGCGGGCCGTCGATCTCGGCGCGAAACCTCCACGCCACGCGACCCACGCCGGGTGCACCCGTACGCACAACCCCGATGCCGACGCCCCAGCGATCGCGATCGATGATGAGGCCTTGCAGCACGGCACCGTCCTCGGCCTCGCGCGTCGGGGCAGTGGCCGGCAGCTCAGCTGCAGCAAGGAGGATCGGCGCTGCGTGCGCAACCCACGATGCTTGCACACGCGCGTCGGCGCGTTGCGTAACACCTTGAAGTGCCTTGCTCGTGCGCTCAGTCGCGGCGGTGTGCTCGGCACGCGCGGCCACCGCGTCGTTGGCAGCGGCTTCGCGCTCAAGCGCTCTGGCCACGGTCGCCACGCTTGCCATCGTGCGCGTGCTGTACAGGATGCCGGCGAGAGCGAAGTAGTGGTCCTGCGAGATCGGATCGAACTTGTGGTCGTGGCAGCGCGCACAGCCGAGCGTCTGGCCCATGAACGCACGGCCAACGACATCGACCTGCTCATCGACCATGTCGAAGACGAGCTTCTCCTTGTCCGGCTCGGCGAGCACCTTGGGGCCAAGCACCAGGAAGCCGGTCGCCGTGATGCAGTCAGCGGCAGCGGGGGAGGACCGGGCCTCGGGCATGAGGTCACCGGCGATCTGCATCATGATGAAGCGATCGATGGGGAGGTTGTCGTTGAACGCACGCACGGCCCAGTCGCGCCAGCGATAGGCATTCGCGAACGCCGTGTTCTCATCGAGCCCGTTGCTGTCGGCGTAGCGTGCCACATCCAGCCAGTGCCGAGCCCATCGTTCGCCGTAGGCCGGGCTCGCGAGCAACCGATCGATCACACGCGACCAGGCATCGGGCCGGGTGTCTTCCTCGAAGGCACGGATCTCGTCGTAGGTCGGCGGCAGGCCAGTCAGATCAAGCGTGGCGCGCCGAAGCAGCGTGCGGCGGTCGGCCCGGGCCTGCGGGATCACGCCCTGGGCGTGCATGGCGTGCAGCAGGAAGCGGTCGATGTCAGCCGTCGATGAGGTGGCCCGGGCCGGCTTGGGGGGGCGTGGATGCCCCATCGACTGGTAGGACCAGTGGTCCTGCTCGATGAGCGCCGCCTTGGCCTTCCAGATGGATGCAGCGTCAGGGTCGGCTGGCGCCGAGGCATCGACCATGGCATGGTCGGCATCCTTGGGCAGGGTGGGTTCGTCGGGCAGGGGGCCGGCCAGGCCGTGGGACGCGGGACCAACCGCGGCCAGCAAGGTCGCCCACAGCAGCGCACCCTGCAGGGAACGGCGAGCCGAGGGATTCACCTTGGGCCATGGCACGAGCGGATCGTATGGGTGATCCGCAGTGCGACCAATGGTCGAGGTCGCGGTTGATCTGTGCCAGATTCTGGCACTTTCCAGTCAGGATGGCCTGCGGCGCCCCTTCTATGCAGGGCCGATCGGGATCCAGCCACCGGGCATGATGCCTGGCGGGGGTTCTCGCCATCAGCCCTGTCGTCTGCCCGGTCACAAGATCTGTCACGGTTGGCGCGGAACCCCGTTGGAAGCCGCGCTGACCCGTTCACCACTCGCCCCCAACCACGAGGATCGATGTCACTGAGCCCACTCTTCCGACCCACAACCTCTCTTCCGACCCGCGTCACACTCGCCCTGCGCATGATCGCCACGTTCCGGGGGGCGTTCCTAGCAGGCCGACACGGGCAACCGGGCCTCTCACCCCGCGAGGGCGCCATGTACCTCGCGGCGGTCGAAGTCGTTCGTCTGTACATGTGCGGCGAGCACGACTTCGCCGATGCCTCTCCGGCACGAGCGAGCGATCGCCAGCATCTGGCCGAGCCGGAGGGTGATGTCGCATAGCGGGGCGGCCGACACTGGTGTCGCTCACTGTGTCAATCAATGTCACACTCAGGTCCCCTCAGGGGAAAGAGTTTGAGGACGCGTCGTTCAACCCCTCAGCTGGAGGAAAGCCCACATGTCGAACTACCGCACCCGCCGCACCGCGCGGCGCTCGATGTCGCTTGCCACCGATTCGATCCGCGCCGATCGCGCCCGGACCGCGGCACAGGCCAGCCTCGCCTCGGCCGGCTCGCTCAGCCTGCTCGACCTCTACACCTTCGCACAGGATGCCGTCCATCACATGGTGGTCCTGAGCTGCCCCACGGTCACGCAGCTGCGCCATCACATCGTCGAGCGCGTGCTCGACCGCATCGCTGGGCGTCTGCGCCGCAATGGTGAGCACGGGTTGCACTTCGCGACCGTCCCCGCCATGGAGTCCTACCTCAAGCAGTCGATCCGCACGAACCTCATCGATGCCCGTCGCGCCGCCAAGCTCCGCGCCGAGGCCGCTCCCATGATCGATGACCAGGGCACTGCCATTCCCATGGTCGAAGTCGTCCCTGATCCATGCGCTGCCGCACCCGGCACTGACATGATCGATCCAGCGCATCATGTGCTGCTCGTCCGCGTCCTGACGCGTGGGATCGATCTTCTCTCCCCGGATTGCCGCCAGGCGATCGCGCTCTCGCTCCAGGGGCGCGCAGCACCTCAGATCGGCGCCATCATGGGACGCACGCCTGAGTCGGTTCGCCAACTGCTTTCACGCGGCATCCGCTCGCTGCGCACGATCGTCACGAACGAACTCGAGGCTGCCGGCATCCCAGTCACGGACATCAATTTTGCACACCTTCAGTGCCTCGCTGAACTCACCGCCAAGCGCCTAGCGACGTAATCCCGTTCATCGCTCGTGTCCCTTGGCCAGCATGCGTGCGCTGCGTGCAATCTCTTGGCGCCATGCCACCGGCTTGATCAGGCGCACCTTGCCACCCAGCGCCTGTACGCGCCGCATGACCTCGATCTTGCTGCTGGTGCGAAAGCGCACACGCACGGTCATCCCCGTGCCGTGGCCCGTCAGGGCGACCTGCTGGTCAGGGTGCCACAGTTCGCCGACCGCGAGCGTCAGGTCGATCGCGTCGTACTCGAGCTCGACGGCCTCGGTCGGCCCTTGCTGCACGAAGCCACCCACCGAAGCCTTCACGAGTTCGCGCAGCGAAAGTCCGTCGGGCACGCGGAACACGCCGTCGAGCACGCGAACCGACAGGATGCGCTGCATGGCGAACGAGCGCAGCACTGGCCGCTTGCGCAATGACTCGCTCCACTGCGCCGCCGTGCCCGATTCGACATCGGGATCGCGAAGATTGCCGATCTTGTGCACGAGCAGGTACGCACCACCGGGCCGCAGCACGATCCCCAAGGGCAGCACGACCTGCTGCTGATCGAGCTTGCCCTTGCTCGCATTCAGGTATTCGACCACCAGCGGCTTGCTCTCGCGCGCCGCCAAGAGCGCATCGCGCCAGACCGCAGCGGACACATCGTTCCATGCCGACTGCCGCAGGATCGACTCATCGAGCGAACGGCGCAGGGCGCTCGACGAACCTGCATCGAGCGCAGCATCATCGTCATCCTCGTCGGTCCATTCCTCTGCCGCGCCTTCGCTGCGCACGCCCGGTGCAAAGTCGGCGATGAAGAGCACCTTGTTCAACCGCACGGCCTCGGCCATGGCGCCACCGTGCATGCCGTGCCTGGCGACCGTCTTCACCCGCTTGAGCTCCGCGCCGAAGAGTGCTTCCATTTCCTCATGCCACGGCGTGCCTCGCAGCGCCCAACCCAGCTTGCGCAGCACGACCAGGAGCTGTTCCGGGATCTGCGATTCAAGCGTTCCGTCCCGTCGCGGCTTGACCATGGTCCAGCCCTTGCCACGCACCATCTTTACATGGTCACCCTGCGCGCGCAGGTCATTGAGGTACCGCACGATCGTGCGCCGGCTCAGGCCGAGCTCCACCTGCAGCGCCGCCATCGAGCGGTGCTTGCCTAGGTCGCGGGCATCCAGGAGCGCTTTCCGAAGTGCCGAGAGCTTCGCCGTCTTGAGGGCCATGGCGCGAGGCTAGTGATCCCACGCGTGACTGCAAGCCTTCGCCAAAGAATCGCGGTTCGACCGTCGTGATCGTCGCTCCTAGACTCCAGCCGTGTCACGCGGTGATGTTTCATCCGTTCCAAAAGGCATGGCGGGCCGAGCCGTCCCCATCCTCCGTGCCGATTGGGAACGCCTGGCGCAGCAGCGCGTCAGCCACTGGTGGCGTGCGTGTGAACAGGCTCTGGGCAAGCCGATTGGTCCTGAACCGAGCGTCGAATTGAGCACTCGGCTTCGCACGACCGCCGGCCTGGCCATGCCCGCCCGTCGCCACATCAAGCTCTCGTTCCACATGTTCCGCCACGAGGGCTTGGAGCGCTTCGACAGCACCATAGCGCACGAGGTGGCGCATGTGGCCTGCGACCTCCATCATCGGCGATCGTGCCATCACGATCATCGCTGGCAGCGACTCATGCGCCAGCTCGGCCTGTCGGCGGAGCGCTGTCACGACTACGACAGCGTGCAGCGCAAGCCGGGCACGGAAGTGGTGTGTCCAGGCTGTGCAAAGCGGATCCGTCTCGGGCCGATCCAGTGGAAGCGCTTCATGCTTGCACAGGCTCGGTTCCAGTGCACGGCCTGCAACACGGAGCTCGTCCGGCCGGTCCAAGAATCCAATCGGAATGGCGCAGACCGATGGCCCAAGCATGGCAGCCTGCACGCAGCCACTCTGCGAGCACTCCTTCTTTGGAGCCGCTGGATTGACCGAGTTTCGCAACCATAACTTTGCCTGAAAGAGCGCCCAAGACTCACTTCTGATCAAGGAGTGATCTTCGTAAGCGCCCCGATTCAAACAATTTCTTTGCAACTCAGTTCCGATGGTCTACCTTCACTCCATCAGCAAGGCGCCTGTGCCGTGAGGAGGCTTGTGGTGTACCGAACTCTGCCGCTTATCGTCGCATTCTTTGTCACTTCGGCGGTCATCGCCCAAGATGGCGGTCTCTCGGGGCCGATCTGGGGCGAGGGGCCCGAATCCACCGGCTCAGGTGGAAGCGGTGACGCCGGCAACGATGCCAAGACTGCACAGCAGATCGCCGCCCCGAGTGCCGGAAGCAGCGGTACTACGGCTACCAAGGTCAGTGGCAGGACCTCAAGCACGACAGGAGTCCTCGTAACCGACACCGTCGACCTGTTTGAGATCCGCATCTCGGCACCGAATGTGTTCGAGATCAACACGATTGGCTCGACGTTCGACACGGTGCTGTTCCTGTTCCGCAAGTCGATCAGCGCCAACGGCATACCCGAGGCGGTGCCCGTTGTCATGAATGACAATGCTGCGGTGACCAGCAACCCTACGGGCTATTCACAGATCAAAAACACCGTCGCTACCTCCGGGCCGTCGATTCCTGGACTCACAGCAGGCGCCTACTACCTCGGTGTGGCCAAGAGCGGTGCGGTGCCGCTGCGATGCGGTGTCGATCCACTCTACGCACCTCTCTTCACCTACACGGCCGGCTCAACACAACTCGTGCTGCCGTCGGCCAACCAAGGCAGCTTGAAGCTCTGTGAGTGGAATCTTGCCGGCGCCGGCGGTGAGTACACGATCAATCTCGTCGGCGGCGTCACCGTACCCCGCAGTTCCACCTGCGCCTCGGCGCCGGTCCTCGGCGAGGGCACCTACCCCTTCGGCAACGCTGGTACGGCTGACGACTCGGAGGACCGCCGCATCGGCCTCTTCAACACCTGTGGGATCAATGGGGGATGGCTCGCGAACCCGACGTGGTTCCGAGTGGCGCCCTGCAACGGCGAACTCACGGTGCGCATCTGCCCG
>Ga0194121_10007295_pt1 | contig 14448 bp, 11 predicted proteins | sample TA2MahCa50mmetaG_FD_148609 | JGI IMG/M metagenome (GOLD analysis project Ga0194121, IMG submission 148609) | Freshwater microbial communities from Lake Tanganyika, Tanzania - TA2015020 Mahale Deep Cast 50m | ecosystem: Environmental > Aquatic > Freshwater > Lake | place: Tanzania: Lake... | reverse complement strand
TCCTGAGGGAACCGAGGGATCTCTTCGGGGATTGTTCGCTTTCGGAAAGACATATGCGGCGCGGTTCTGGCCTTGTCGAAGGGCGGTCGGTGCTTTGGCAGAAACCTTGCGCCTCCCAACCTCCGCTGGCTGAGCTAGACGAAGCCCCTCCAGCCAAAGCAAGATACGTCCCATGTGGTCGTCGAGCCGGGCCTCACTACAGAACTCGACCTGTTCGAATCAGGATTGATCGAGCGCGAGCCGAGTCCGGGGCCGTGGTCCGAGCCGCAATCAGACCGGGTTAGGTGGCCCTTCCGATTCTTGGGTGAACCGGTAAGGACCGACCCTGCCGCCCCGTGGCAAGAGCGGGACGCTGACGGGTATCCACTATCAACAGGCGGGTGCTACGCCAACTAATGCGAGGTCTCTGGAGAGCATTTCCTTCGGCACGGGGACGGCGAGTACCCAGAATAGAGGTCATGTGACTGACCTAAGCGAGGTCTACAAACCTGATAGCGACTCTCGACTCCCGCGCTCGCTAATGCGCGAGCGAGCTTCGGCATACTACTCGGAATCGATAGAGCAGTTCCTAGCAAGAAACGTCAACGAAATCCTCGGGGTGCTTGCCGCCAAGCACGAGCACCAGCTCGACCCCGAACAACGCGACGCGTGGCAAACGCAGATCAGAATTCTGCAATCAGCCCTTTCAGGACTCACAGGAACCCTGTTCTTCGAATTTGACGTGCCGCGTCTCGGATCCCGGATCGATGCTGTTTTGATTCTCGGTCCCGGCGTCTTTCCAATCGAATTCAAGTGCGGTGCAACACGGTTTCTTCTAGCCGATACGAACCAGGTCTGGGACTATGCCTTGGACCTGAAGAACTTCCATTCGGCGAGTCACAGCGCTCCGGTCATGCCGATCCTGGTCGCGACGGAGTCGGCGACTTCTGAAGAGAACTGGAGACCTGCTCACGGAGATGGAGTCCGACCGCCATTTAGGTGTGGGGCATCCAGCCTCCGAACCGCGATTCTGGCCGGCCGTCGGCTGATTGATGGCCCAACGATTGACGGGGACGCTTGGGGGGCTGCCAACTATCAGCCCTCTCCGACGATCATTGAGGCGGCGCGAGCCCTTTACCTTCGGCGATCTGTGAAGGCCATTTCGCGGAATGATGCAGGCGCAAGAAACCTTCGCGTGACGTCGGTAGCCGTTGAGGAGATCATCGAGACTGCAAAGGAAGAACAGGCTAAGGCCATCGTATTCGTAACGGGAGTGCCCGGTGCCGGTAAGACCCTAGTCGGACTTGACGTAGCGACCCGACGGCGCTCCTATGGTGAAGCACACGCTGTATATCTATCCGGGAATGGGCCGCTCGTTGCGGTTCTCCAAGAGGCGCTTACACGCGCTGAGTTCGCACGTTCGGTTACAAAGGAGCGCAAGGGCGCGATACGGCAGCGAGTTAAGCCATTTATTCAGAATGTGCACCATTTCCGAGACGAAGGAGTGCGAACACCGGACGCGCCCGTCGACCACGTGGTCATATTCGATGAGGCCCAACGCGCCTGGACGAAGTCGAAAACCGCAGACTTCATGAAGCGACGGAAGGGAATCCCTAGTTTCGACCGCTCTGAACCGAATTTTCTTGTCTCGTATCTCGACCGGCACAATTCTTGGGCTGTCATCGTCTGCCTCGTAGGAGGCGGCCAGGAAATCCACACCGGGGAAGCAGGAATCGGCGAGTGGCTCGAAGCGATTCGAGCGCAGTTCCCACACTGGCGCGTCTTCGTGTCACCCAACCTCACCGACTCCGAATACGCGGCGCAGCCTTTCTTGCACCGGCTCGGGCTGGTCGCTTCGATCAAATGGGATGACCGGCTTCACCTGGCGACCATGATGCGTTCTTTTCGATCTGAAAAGGTGTCCGCACTCGTAAAAGCGATCCTCGATAGCGATACCGCAGCTGCTCGGGCGGTGTTGCCCGAAGTAGCTCGCAGGTATCCGATCTGCGTAACCCGAGACCTCGAGCGGGCCAAAGACTGGATTCGGTCTCATGCGCGGGGCTCGGAGCAGTTCGGCTTAGTGGCCTCATCTAATGCGCTGCGTCTGAAGCCACATGCAGTCGACGTGAGAGTAAGCGCGGATCCGGTTCAATGGTTTCTTAATGACAGGAGTGACACCCGTTCAAGCTATTACTTAGAGGATGCAGCTACGGAGTTTCAGGTACAGGGCCTTGAGCTGGATTGGGTCTGCGTGGCATGGGACGCAGATCTCCGCCGAAAGGATGGGGCGTGGAGTTACCAGTCGTTTCGTGGAAGCGCCTGGACGACGATCCACAAGGAAGAGCGAAAGCGTTATCTACTGAACGCGTACCGCGTTCTATTGACACGGGCGCGCCAAGGGATGGTGGTCTTCGTACCGCCCGGAGATGCGTCCGATCCGACCAGAAGACCAGATTTCTATGACCAGACCTACAGCTATCTGACCAGCGTGGGTGTCGCCGCCATTTAGTGCGCGACTGGCCAAGTCTAACCGCGTCCTGACAAGAACACTCACTGCGTTGAGCGAGTCGTCGACGAGCCTCAAGACTGGTAAGACTGGCCTTTTAAGGCTCGGGGGGCGGCGGAGAGGCGCGCTAGCGCCTGCGCTCCTGGGACGCCTTCAGGAGCTCTTCGCGCAGGCGGCGAGCAACGGCCTGCAGCTCCTCGTCGTTCTGGATGTTGAGGCCGTCGACGACGACCGCAGTACCCTTGTACAGTCCCGCAGCTACGTAGACACGCGGGCTGCCGGCCATCATGCGGCGCTGAATCTCCATGCCGTCAGGGCCCTTCCACTTCGGGCCGAACGAGATGACCGCATGCGGGATGTAGTGGTCGTAGTTGTGAATGACCTCGGCGGTGACGCCCGGGATCTCGGCGACCTGGTCGACTACCAGGTTCATCATCTTCTTGTAGCGCGCGGTCTCGGCTACCTCGTCCTCGCTGACGAAGACCTTCACCGCCGCGAGCAGACCCAGGATCTCTTCCTTGGACACCTTCTGCGCACGGGCGACCGTCGCGTTGGGGGCGTTGTTCAGCCGGGCATACTCGACCCATTCCTTGCTGCCAAGCAGGAGCCCCGTGCTCTGCGGCCCGCGGATCGCCTTGCCGCCGCTGAAGCTGACCAGGTCAGAACCCTCCTGCAGGTACTGCTTGAGGTGGATGCGCGGCGGCAGCATCGACGCGCCGTCGCACAGGAGCGGAATCCCGTGGCGGTGGGCGATCTCGGCCGCGACCGGTAGCGGGACCGCGCCTTCCTTCCGGTTCGACGACTCCAGGTAGACGATGCCGACGACCTGGTCGTCGATCGCATCCTCCATCTGCTCAGGCGTGCACCCTTTGTCGTCGCCGGCTTCCCTGAAACGCGCGCCCGGCGCGAGGTACAGGTGGTCGTAGATGAACCGGTGCTTCTTCTGGATGATGAGGGTGTGCGGCACGTCGTCGGTGAGCGGAAGCTTCTTGATGAGGTCGGGGTCGTCTTTCGCGATCGCGGCCGCGGCCTGCACGACCAGCCCGCCGGACGCACCACTCGTGATCGTCGCCGCCTCCGAACCAACCAGCTTCGCGAGCTCTTCACCGGCCGCGATCAGCAGCTCGTCCATGTTCACGAACTGCTTCGAAGCCTCTTCCATCGCCGCCAGGGTCTCCGGCCTTGGCCGGCTGCCCGAATGCTTGGTGTTTGGGCCGCCCGCCTGAATGATTGGCGTCACGCCGAGGTCGGTGATCGTCGGGCTCTTCAACTTCGAGCTTGGCATGCGACTCTCCTCCCAAGGTAAACGGGGCGTAGACTAGCACGCCGTACTAACCGTGCCCGCATCCGTCCTTTCGACCACCCCCTCTCCCCCGGCGGGGCGAAGGGCCTAAGTTGGAGAAAGAAATGAAGCTGACCGGAACGCAAATCCTCGAACGAATCGGCAGCGGCGAGTCGATCACGTCGATATGTAAGGCGGCCGGCATTGGCCGGCGCGAGTTCAATTCGTGGTGGAACGCCGAGTGCGCCCGCCGTGTCCCCTCCAACACCGGAACGGCGAAGGGATCGGTTGGCAAGCCGGTCGAGATAACCAGAGACCGCCTCGGGATTCCCCACATCGTGGCAGCGAGCGACTCCGACCTAATGTACGGGTTCGGTGTAGCGATGGCGCAGGACCGCCTCTGGCAGCTCGACTGGCTGCGGCGGCGAGCCAACGGCCGCCTCGCCGAGATCTTCGGGGAAGGCTCGGTCGAATCGGACCGCCTCGCCCGGACGGTGGGCCTCAACCGGATCGCGAAGTCCCACATGTCCCGGCTTCCACGCGAGACGCGCCGCCTCCTCAACTCGTTCGCGGCCGGCGTGAATTCGGTGATCGACTCCAGCGCCAGCGCGCTGCCGATCGAGTTCGACCTGCTCGGCTACAAGCCCGAACCGTGGAAGGCGGTCGACAGCGTCGCCGTCTGGGTCGAGTTCCAGTGGTATCTGACCGGCCGCTTCCCCGTAGTCGTCCTGCCAGAGATGGCGAAGCGAATCCTCGGCGAAGGCCCCCTCTACAGGGCGTTCCTGACGGGCGAGGCCGATGAGGAAAGCATTGTGTTCCCGGGTCACTACTCAAAGGCGCGTAAGGGCTCGGAGACCGTCGGCGCAACGGTCGGCGATCCCGATGAGGGCAAGGGCAGCAACAACTGGGCCGTCGCCGGCAGCAAGAGCACGACCGGCAAGCCACTGGTCGCGAGCGACCCCCACATCGCGTACGGGGCGCTGTCGTGCTGGTACGAGGTGCACCTCATGGGTGGCTCATTCGATGTCGCCGGTACGGCCTTCGTAGGGGTACCGGCCGTGCTCATCGGCCGCACCCAGGGCGTCGCCTGGGGTGTGACTAACAATATCTGCTCGCAGCGCGATCTCTACCAGGAGAAGGTCGACCCGAAGAAGCCCGGCAACTTCCTGTTCGACGGCAAATCCGAGCCATCCCGCACGGTCGCGGAAACGATCAAGGTCCAGGGCGGCAAACCGGTCCGGCTGGCGGTCCGCTACTCGCGCAACGGCCCGATCGTCGACGAAGTCCTACCGCCGCCCGCCCGCACCACCGGCCCGGTGTCGCTGCGCTGGGTTGGCGCGACACCCTGCGACGAGATCACAGTCTTCTTGAACCTCAACCGGGCACAGTCTGCCGCCGAGCTCCGCAAAGCGGTCGCCGACTGGCGGGTCCCGACCTGGAGCCTGGTGTTTGGCGATACCGAAGGCCACATCGGATACCAGTGCGTCGGCCGAATACCGATCAGAAAGATGGAAGAGCGCGGCTACCGGCCGGGCTGGGATCCCGCCCACCAGTGGCAGGGCCTGATCCCTTACGAGCAGATGCCGGCGATGAAGGACCCCAGGGAAGGGTTCGTCCGAAGCGCCAACAATCGCACGGCGCCCCCCGACTACCCATACCCGCTGGCGGGACGCTGGGGCTCGGGCCACCGGGCCCGTCGAATTCGCGAGATCCTCCAGGCGAAGCCCAGGCACTCGATGGACGACTTCACCGCGATGCACCTCGATTTCATGAACTTGCGCGCGGTCGACCACCTCTCCCACCTGATCGGATCCCTGAAGGGATCGAACAATGCGAGGATCAAGGCCTCGGTAAAGCACCTGTCTGCCTGGGACAAGCGCATGAACCCGGACAGCACGGGTGCGGTCATTTTTGAGGCGTTCCTGAGGCACTGGTCGGAGCAGGTCGCGCAGGCCCGCTTCGGCAGCGAGAGCAGCCGGGCCAGGGGCTCCCAGCGCGACGACCCGATGCACTCCTCGAGTCGCATGCAGTACGAGATGGAATGGTCCAGGTTCCGCCAGGAGGTCTCCTTCCTGACCGGCGGTGTGGGCGGGTTGGCGATGGAGTTGCTCGAAGTCGACCGGCATGGCTGGTTCAGGCGCGGGCAACGCGACCAGGCGATCGAGGCGGCAATGTCGGCCGCCCTCGACGACCTGGAAAAGCGAATGGGCAAGGACATGTCGGCCTGGACGTGGGGCACGCTGCACAAGGTCGCGCTCCGCCACCCGCTGACAGGCCGTGGCGACCTCGGAAAGCTGCTGGACCGCGGGGGTATCGCCGTCGGCGGCAACGCCTTCACGGTGGGCAACACTGGCGCCGGCACCGACTACGAGGCCGCGTTCGGCGCCAACTACCGCTTCAAGGCCGACCTCGGCGAACCGGTTGCCTGGGCAATCGATCACGCCGGCCAGTCAGGGCATCCGGGCAGCAAGCACTACTGCGACCAGACGAAGGACTGGGCCACCGGGAATTACCACGCGATCCCGCTGGGCAAGGGCAAGGTGCCGCGCGGAGTGACTCTGAGGATCGTGCCGACCAGGGGCTAGTTCATCGAGGCGAGCTGCTCGGGTAACTCGGGCGGATGCACCCTGGCGTCTCTCTCGCGAAGAGTGATCATCCGGAATGCATTAAGCCCTTCGAGCGGCACAGGGTGAAATGCGAACCCTCACCCCAGTCACGACGGGTCGTGACAGTCCCTCTCCCGCCGCAGCGGGCGAGGGTTCGAACATGACTGTCCCCCTACAGGCGGGCGAGGGGTTGAGCATGTGCCCTGCCCGTTGCACGGCTAACCCCCACCGGGGGGGTATGGGTACAATGGGTGATGTTTCCTCGACGAGCCATGGCGTCGCACTGAGGTTGCTGAAGCAGGTCGGGGTCGTCATCCTGAACGTCGTGAAGAATCTCCAGGCAGATTCCCCGCTCCGCTCGGAATGACAGAAGCCGGCCCCTTGACGGGCTCAGGGACCGGGTGGTGTGCCCTGTTGCCGCAGGGCGGCGCAAGCTCAGGCCCCGCCCTGAAGGTGACGAAGTGGGTCGGCAAATCGGCGACCCGGACGTTGGAGTTCCAGGAATGCTGAAGGATGTAAAGAAGGACGCGATCAAGCGGCTCGCCTACATCGAGGGCCACCTCGAAGGCATCCGGAAGATGATCGAGGAGGACCGCTACTGCGTCGACGTCCTCAAGCAGACGTTCGCGGTCCGGCGGGCCATCGAACGGCTTGAGACCCGGCTGGTCGAAGGGCACCTCCACACGTGCATAGTCGAAGGCGTCAAAGGCGGCCGCGAGAAGCAGGTGCTGGGCGAGCTCGTCGAGATCTTCTCGGTCAAGAACCCGGCCCGGTAGTGCGATGACCACCACCACACTTTCGGTGCCCATAAGGGGCATGACCTGCGCGTCCTGCGTGAGCCATGTCACGCATGCCCTCAGGTCAGTTGATGGCGTTTCCCTGGCCGAGGTCAACCTGGCCACGGAGAAGGCGCTTGTCCAGCTGGATCCCAGCAAGGCGACCTCCCGGTCGTTGGTCGATGCGGTGCGCGAGAGCGGCTATGGCGTCGCCACCGAGAAGGCGATGCTCAGGGCCATGGCAGGCGCGTCCGCCGATCAGGCGCGCCTGGTGCGCGAGCTGGGCGCCCTCCCGGGCATGGTGTCGGTCGTGGCCAAGGACGCCAAGGGCGAAATCGAGGTAGAACGCATTCCGGGCGACACGCAAATTTCCGCGTATCGCGATGCGCTAAAGACGGCAGGCTACGAACTACTTTCGATCAGGGTCGACGCGGAATCGAACATTGAGACGAACCGTTCCTCCGAGCGCCGGACGCTGATGATCAAGACCGCCGCTTCACTGGTCGTGGCAACGGCGTCGATGGCGATCATGCAGTACCAGTCGATCTCCTCACTGGCCAACATCCCACCCACCGCCGTCAACTGGCTGTTGCTCGCGCTGGCCACGCCGATCCAGTTCTGGGCGGGCTGGCAGTTCTATACCGGCGCCTGGGGAGGCCTGCGCCACCGCACCACGAATATGAACACGCTGATTGCGATCGGAACTTCGGTCGCATACGCGTTCAGCCTCGCGGTAACACTTTCACGCGAAACATTTGCCGGCGCCGCCCCATTCGCAGGCCATGCGACCGGCACTTATTTCGACGTGTCGACCGCGATCATCGGACTGATCCTGCTCGGCAGGTACCTGGAGGCCCGGGCCAGGGGGCGCACGTCCGACGCCATCAAGAAACTTGTGAATCGTCAGTCCAGGCATGCGCTGGTCGCACGCGGCGACGACTTCGTCCGGGTACCGATTGAAGAAGTTACCACCGGCGATATCGTGATGCTGCGGCCTGGCGAGCAGGTCCCGGTCGACGGCGAGGTGGTCTCCGGTACGTCGTCGATCAATGAGGCGATGCTGACCGGCGAAAGCCTGCCAGTCTCGAAGACCGAAAAGTCGCGCGTCTTCGCCGGCACGATCAATGGACAGGGATCGCTAAGGGTGAGAGCCATTGGTGTCGGCAGCGACACCGTGCTGGCCCATGTGATCCGGCTTGTGGAGACGGCGCAGGGCTCGCGCGCGCCGATCCAGAGGCTCGTGGATGTGGTCACCGCCCGGTTCGTGCCCATCGTGCTCGCGATTGGCGCGGCAACCTTCGTCGCGTGGTGGCTGCTCGGCCCTGAGCCTTCCTGGCTGTTCGGTCTGCTGGCAGCGGTGGCGGTCCTCGTAATCGCCTGCCCGTGCGCGCTCGGCCTCGCCACCCCGACCGCGGTGATGGTCGGCATGGGGCGCGCCGCCGGCTCGGGGATCCTGATCCGCAACGCCGAAGCGCTCGAGATCGCACACCGTATCCAGGTCGTGGTGTTCGACAAGACCGGAACGCTGACCGAAGGTCGGCCACAGGTCGTAGACGTGCGTACAAGGTCGGTCCCGGCCGACGACGTCATTGCGCTGGCCGCGGCCGTGGAGATCGCGTCCGAGCACCCGCTCGGTGCGGCGATCGTGAGGGACGCGAGGGCACGCGGCCGGGCGATCGCCAGGGTGGAAGATTTTTCCAGCGTGCCGGGTCGCGGCGTGCGCGGCCGAGTGAACGGCACGCAGATTGCGGTCGGCAATGCCGCATACCTGGGCGACCTCGAAATCGACACTTCGGCGCTCGAAGCCGACGTGACCGAATCCCTGAAGGATGGCCGAACGGCGCTCCTCGTGTCAGTCGACGGCAAGGCAGAGGCCGTGATTGCGGTCGCGGATCCGATCAAACCAGGCGCAAGGGAGACCGTAGCCACGCTGAAGCGGCTGGGGATCTCCGTAGTCATGCTGACCGGCGACAACTCCCGCACCGGCCGGGCGGTTGCGGCCCAGCTTGGCATCGATGAGGTCATTGCAGAGGTGCTGCCGGCCGACAAGGCCGAACGTGTGGCTTCGCTGAAGGAGTCGGGGCGGGTTGTCGCCATGGTGGGTGACGGCGTGAACGACGCCCCCGCCCTGGCCACCGCCGACGTCGGCATCGCGCTGGGCAGCGGCACCGACATTGCGATCGAGACCGCCGACGTCACGCTGATGGGCAGCGACGTTTCGGCCGTAGCTACGGCCATCGACGTCAGCAGGCGGACGATGCGAACGATCCGCCAGAACCTGTTCTGGGCCTTCTTCTACAACGTGGCACTGATCCCGGTCGCCGCAGGCGTGATGTACCCGGTGTTCTCCGAGTCACACACGCCGGCATGGCTTGTACCGGTCTTTGGCCACGTCGGGTTCCTGAACCCGGTAGCGGCCGCGGCGGCCATGGCGATCAGCTCGGTGACCGTCGTCACTAACTCGCTACGCCTGGCCAGGAACAGGGCTACGAAAACGTACACTCCGTCCGGCGGCGCGCCCACCCGCGGACTCGCGTCCGAATCGGCCTGAGGACCGGGATCCAGGTCAGCCAGCAGTCGATGCCCTCTCCCGCTGGGAGCTGGCGAAGGTGATGGAGCAGAAGCGATGAAGGTCCTGGGTGTGAACATCTTCAGCAAGAAGAACGTTGAGATCGACCCGGTGTGCAGGATGGAAGTGGATCCGGCGAACCCGCCGGGAGGCAAGCACGACTACAACGACAAGGCCTACTACTTCTGCTCTCCGGGTTGCCGGGTTTCTTTCTCGAAGGACCCGGAGAAGTTCCTGAAGTCTGCGACCGCGCATCCCATGTGACCAGGGGGCGGACACCCCTCATGCTCGCCCTCTCGCCCTCTCCCGCCGTCGGGGGAGATGGGAAGATTGGCGGCCCCTCGACCCTTCTGGTGACCCTCGGCAGGATGTGACGAACCCTCATCCCGAACGTAGAGCAGGACCGCCAGGGAGATTCCTCGCTTCACTCGGAATGACGGTAGAGCCCAGCAACCCTTCGAGTGACCTCAGGGCGGAACAGGCTCAGGACCTGGACCTCCGGTGTCTGAGCCCGTCGAAGCCCAGGCATTCAAACCGAACGCGAAAGGAGTCCCATTGACGAAAGCAGCAACCAGGCGCAAAGCGCTCATGTATACGCACCCGGAGTGCGGTTACTGCTCGATCCTGAAAGAGGAGTTCGAGCGGGACGGTATCGCATACGACGAGATCGACGTCAGCAAGCAGCCCGAGAAATGGGCCGAAGTCCAGAAGCTGACCGGCGGCGACAAGATCACGCCCGTCACGCTCATGCCGGACGGAACGGTCCGCATCGGCGTCAACGGCATCGGCTGCGCCTTCTAGTCGCCGCTACGCCTGCGGCTTAGCTTCGCAGCCACGCCCAGCAGAGCGGTCGCGACGGCCACCGTGACCGATCCCAGCACGAGGACAGCGACCCATGACACTGGTTGAACCGAAGAATCGACGAATATGAGCTCCGGGCCAACCAGGCCCAGAGCCGGCAATTCAACGCTGGCCCGGGCAGGCGCCAGCAGCGCGAATAACGACAGGTGGTCGAGATTTGCGACCAGCGAACGGTCATCGACCGCGCGCAGCTCGATCTCCCACCAGGTGCGCCCATCCACCCCGGGCTCGTAGCGCATCAGCCTTAGCGCACCGGTATGCACAGAGCCCGCCTGACGCGGGGTTCCTCCCTGCATCCCCTCGCGCGGCTCAATCCGGATCACCAGTTCGACGCCTCGGGATTGAACTGGCCCGGTCGTGCGCTGCCCGTGCGCGTCGAAAACCTCGATGTTTATCAGACGCGCTACTCGAAATCCGTCCGGCGGTGGCACAGAGTCCGGCGACTCGATCGATAGCCTTGTCTGGAAGATTTCGGAGCCAAGGGCTGCCGGGATGTTCAGCGCCACCCCGTACTCCGGGATTTGCACCTTGACCGCGCGGCCGGGACGCACCACAGCCACTACCTCGCTGAGAGACGGACGCCCTGTCGACGGCGGGCGCGGCACGACGATCACATCCGGCCCGCCGGTCTCGCCGGCAGGGGCCTCCGGAGCCGCTGGCCCGGAGTCCCCGGCCGCGTGGTTCGTTGCGACTTCGAACGCCGGCTCAGAAACGGCCCTGCCCACGTGCGCTTCGACCGTTTCTCCAATCGTCGCGGTTTCGCCTGCTCCCTGACGCAATCGACCGGTTGGGCTGGTCCCGAGCGACATTCGCTCAGCAGCAGTGCGCGATGACCGGGCCCCCACCTGCACGAATAGCTTCAGCGGATCGCCAACCCGATCGCGCACGCCCAACGCGGTTGCAGCCTGGATCGCAAGACTCTGACGTGGCCGAACACGAGCTGCCAACAAAGGTACGGCCCCGATCGTGGCCACGTGCCCGCGTTGAAACGACGGACGCTCAGTCCAGGTCTCGCCAACTAGCCGAATAACCCGGGCGCTGGCATGCTCCGACACCAGGAAACTCTGGCCTGTTCGGCTGCCTGTGCCGGCCATTCGCGATTCCCTGACACCCAACTCGTGCTTCGACCCCAGGCGAGCCTGCGCACGGTGCACCCCCTCGAGCGGCGCGACATCAGCTCTATGGACCACCAGAAGCGACGCCGCCGGAGCCTCCAATACCGCCATCCCGTTGGCTTCAAGTGCGGCTGCCGGGCGGGTGCTGAGCCCGACGACGTCGAAGCTACCGACGATCTGCTGGAGCAGCCAGGCAAGGGTCGCGCCGCTCTGCTGCCCGGCCAGGAGCGACCCACCGGATGCCTGGGAGATACCCGCGCTACCGGTCGTCAAGTACCCGGACCGCGCCTGGGCCTGGTCGGTCGCCCGCGTCCCGGAGGCCGACGCAAATCCCGTGGCGGCCGGCGCGCTCAATCCCGCGAACTCCGGTGCATTCGAACCCAGAAGCGACGAGACACGCTGCAGAATGATCCAGGCATCGAGACCGAACAGGTGTGGCAAGCCGCGGGCCGGATCATTGAGCGTCGGACCCGACCACTCGAAGAACCCGGCGTTTACGCGCGCCTTGATATCGACCGGCCCGAGTTGGCTGCCGGCGACTCCAGACGAGGAGCCCTCACCGAGCGCTACCTCATCGGCCCTGCCTGCCAGCACCAGCAATGCCAGGTCCAACAGCAAGCCTGGAGCCGACTGAGGTCCGTGCGACGCGGATGCCTGGCTCTGGGCGACCACCGCCTCCTTTGCCGAAGAGCCGGTCCTGGCCATTGCAGAGGCGCCCAGCGCTCCCGGCTCAACCAGCCGGACCGAAGCCAGCGCGCGCGTCAGGCCAGCGACCACCAGCGGGTTTCGGCTCTGCAACCCGGTTCCGACGCGTTCGACCAGGCCCGGCTCGTCCGCTTGAAACGCATGGACAGCTGCCATGCGGGATTCCGAGATCCTGGCCAGGTCCATTGAAGTTGTGCCCGATCCCGATGCGGCGGCCCAGCCTCCGCCCACGGCCCGCCAGATCACTACATTGGCGATCAGCAGTGACAGGCAAGCAGCCGGGGCCGCGTACCGCAGCAACCGGATTCGGATTTCGACCGCGGCCTTCAGTCCACGTTGACGGTCCATGTGTACTGGACCGTGTCGTCCGTGTTCAGGCTCACGTCCGGGACGTCTACGTAAGCAAAGATGTCGGCGTCTGCGATAGCGACCCCGCCCGCCGCCACGGTGTCGTTCTCCCCTGCCTTGGTGAGCACTATCTGCCTGACGGTCACGGAGTCGGCCTTCGCGGTAAACGTCACGGTAATCGAGCCCCTCCCTGGGTCTGCGCCAAAGTCGGTGGCTACCGTCCCCTCCGCCGGATTCTGATTCCCCGAAGTCGCAGACTTCCCGTCCAGGTTCAGCGCAAGACTGCTGGCGAGGACGCCATTGGCCGGGTCGTCACTGCTTACCGGTACCGAAAGGGCCGCGATGGCATCGAACGCCCCGACCGAACCCGTGGCCGCGATGCGGTTGAAGACGTCGTTCTTGGCCTCGTTGTTCACCGTGTTGTGGATCACCCCCTGTGCCTTGATGCGGCCGTCCGGGCCGCGCACCGCATATCCGATGGAGCCTCGGATCCCGAAGCGGGCGGCTGAGTCGTCTTGCTCGGCCCCAATCTGCGGACCGGGTCCTCGACCAGGCTCGGTGAAAGTGATCGGTGAGTCGCTCTCGTGGGCGTGCGCCCTCAATACGATCCACCCAGTCAGCGCGGCAGCGAAGAGGATGAAGAACCCCGGGGCCAAAAGCTTGTTCATGCGCCGAACGTCCTCGCAGTTGACCGGGCGAGCCTTTCGCCTGGTAGTGCCCCGGTCCCCGTACGGCGGGTTATCCGGCTGCTTGAAGTCGACGGGCAGGGTTGCGTCGTTCTTGGGGTGCGCGCCTCTTGGGGAGAGCCGCGGAGTGTTTTGTTTTTGGGTCTCGGGGCGGCAGCTAGCCGGACCGGGAACCGGGGGCGAGGCAAATCTCACACACCCACTGGGAAGCGCGGAATAGACCCGTGCCCAGTTCGAGCATGGAGCTTCGCGAAGACCAACATGGAGCGGCGACTCGGCGCCCGGGGATTTTCACCGGTGCGCCAGCACTTCGGAGGCGCTACCGGTGCGTCGCGGCGGTCGCCACGCGGTACCCAGTGCAAACGGGAAGACCGTCGGATACAATCAACGTTTGCGAGACCGCTACTCGCAGACAGTCAGCGCGGCCCCGTGGTGTAGCGGCCCAACACACTTCCCTGTCAAGGAAGAGATCGGCGGTTCGAATCCGCTCGGGGTCGCCATCCCCCTTTTTTTCGTAGCTGGCCAAACCTCGTGTGACCGACCAGTCATTCGGCCACCTGAATTCGAAGCGCCGGTCCTGCGTAATCGCTCAGCGTCCGCGCAACCTCAGGCCCAGAGCGTACAGATCGGCGCCGCAGAGATCCTGGCGCCCAGCGAAATCACGCGGGGTCCCGTGTGCAGTACGGCCCCGGCAACGAATCGGCCTCCGAGTTGGTCGCGCAGCCAGACAAGATGCACGGCGTCTTCGGGCCCCGGGGCTGGCCGCCGACGCTACGACCTCAGGTTGACCCTCGAGCAATTCCCCTATCGGATGGGCGATGCGTCGCCTGGAAGGAACGACAGATCGATCCTGCGATCCAGACCGGTCATCGGAGGGCGATTTGAAGACTACCGGTTCCTCTCATTTCGGACGAATAACCATGTGCCCGCGATCATGAACGCGATGAACATCCCCGCCATTACCGCCAGATTCAGTACCGGCGCGTCGACGACCACCTGCGCGTACTCCTCCTGC
>Ga0194121_10007294_pt1 | contig 14449 bp, 9 predicted proteins | sample TA2MahCa50mmetaG_FD_148609 | JGI IMG/M metagenome (GOLD analysis project Ga0194121, IMG submission 148609) | Freshwater microbial communities from Lake Tanganyika, Tanzania - TA2015020 Mahale Deep Cast 50m | ecosystem: Environmental > Aquatic > Freshwater > Lake | place: Tanzania: Lake... | reverse complement strand
GCCGCGAGTTTTGCCGGGTGGCCTCGCTGTCGCTGGGCGGCGCGCTGACCGGCCTATCGCCGCTGCCCTTCCCATCGGGCGGCCGCGCCGACGCGCAGGACAAGCGCGCACTGGAAATCCAGCTTCTGGGCTTCGTGCTCGGCATCCAGGTTCCGGCGAACGCCGGCGTTTCCGAAATCATGCCGACGATGGCGGGTTATGCCGCGCCGAAAATCGCGCGGGTCGATCAGGTGCGCGTCATAACTCAGACCATGATCGGCGGCACGGCGGATATCGGCAGCGCCGATCTGCCCACGGCGCTGAGCGCGGTGGAGGCGGGCGCCAAGCTGAAGGTCGTCGGCAAGCTGTACGACAAGACCACGCATGTGCTGGTGGCGAACGCGGACCGGATCAAGTCGTTCGAGGATCTGGTCAAGCCGACGGTGCGCGTGTCCGTCGGCATCCGGGGCGAAGTCAGCCAGATCATGCTGTTCGAGCCGCTGCGCAAGCGCGGGATCGACGCCGACAAGGCGACCAACGTCGAATTGCCCGGATCCGGCTCGCGCATGAACGCGCTGCTTTCCGGGCGCATCGACGCGACCTACATGCATTTCGACCAGTTCGCCGCCATCGCCGACAAGGGCAATTTCAAGGCCCTGATCGAGCCGTGGAACGAGCTTCCCGTGTGGTGGCACGAGGTTTGGGTGGTGCGCGCGGATTGGCTCGACAAGGCGCAGAACCAACGCGCCCTGGTCGACCTCCTGAAGGCGAACATCCTCGCTTTCCGCAAGGCCAACAGCGATTTCGACTGGTACCTGCAGATGTACCGTAAATACGCCTCGCTCAAGGACGCGAAGGATGCGAGCGAGGCGTCGCTGCGGCCGAATTGGCAGCGGATGAAGGACGACATCAAGGCCTGGCCCAACGACATGAAGTTCACGATGCAGGAAGCCCAGGGGCTGGTGCCCGCGTACAAGGCGGCCGGGGCGATCCGCGGCACGGCCAGGGTCGAGGACGTGGTCGAGCCGAAATACGCCGAGCAGGCGCTTAAGGAACTCGGCTAGCGGCGCACGCGCCGCGTTCGAAAATTGCCGGCGCGCCGCCCCAATCGGAATTTTTTCTTCCGCTGGATTGCATTGACACGAAATCCGGGCGGGCGCAGCCTGATCGCGTCATGTCGCACTTGGTTCCTGCGGCCCGGCGTTGCGGGCGAATTAGCACCCCGGTCCTGCTGAAGGATCGGGCTTGTGCCGTTCGTCCACTCGCCAGCCGCAAGGAGCTTGTCCGCCATGCCACCCGCCGCCGCGCGTTCAGCGCGCCCTGATACCGAAGCCACCGCCGCCGCCTGTTTTTCCATCCACGCCTGGGCCGAGCCCGGGGTGATGCCGCGCGTCCTCGAACTCTTCGCCAAACGCGGCCTGGTGCCGTCGCGTTGGCACAGCGCCATCGGCGGGCCGGGCGGCGGCGAGCTCACGATCGATATCCACGTACAGGGACTGGACGGCGCCCCGGCCGATTACGTCGCCGCCTGCCTGCGGCAGGTGCTCGGCGTCGAGGCGGTGCTTGCCGCGCGGCTGGTCCGCTCCGAAAGCCTGGAGGAATGATCGATTCCCCTTTCATTGCGTCTTCGGTGCGTTGCCCGGAGCCGCGTACCGCGTGGCATGAAACAGTCCCGCGCCCAGCGCCAGCATCGCCGCCATGATCGTCCAGGACGAGGCGTAGCCGATCCATTCGACTCCCACGCCGAACGCAACGGGTCCCAGCATCGTGCCCGCGCTGGTCAGCAGCATGTTGTAGCCGATCGACGCCCCGGCATGGCGCGGCTCCACCGCCTCGGCCGCCGCCGTCTGGGTCAGGGCGGCATAGCCGCCCAGGCTCAGGCCAAGCAGCGCCGCCGCCACGGAGAGCAGCACTATCCCGCCCAGCGCGGGCGTCGGCAGCAGCAGGGCGAGGCCGGCGATGCCCACGATCCCGCATGCCACCAGGCTGACGACGCGTCCGTCGCGCGCCAGCAAGTCGCTGGTTATCCCCCAGCCGATGCGGCCGACCGCCGAGGTTGTGTGCGCGGCGGCCAGGCAAAGGCTGGCTGCCGCGGCCGTCACCGCCAGCGCGTCGCGCGCGAACAGCACCAGATAGGCGAAGAACGCGGCCTGCGCCGCCGCGTAGATGCACGCCGCGCCATTGAACAGCGCCAGCCGGGGCAGACGCAGCAACGACCGCAACTCGCCCAGGCGCATCGGCGCCGTTCGGCCGTCCGGCGCGCGGGCCGGGCGCAGCGCCAGAAAGCCGATTCCCACCAGCAGCGTCATCGCGGCCACGGCCAGCGCCAACTCGCGCCATCCCGCCTGCCCGGCGGCCACGAACAGCGCGGCGATCACCCCGCCCGCCGGCACGCCGGTCTGTTTGACCCCCATGGCGGTGGCGCGGCCGCGCGGGGGAAACCACATCAGCACGCCGCGCGCCGTGGCCGGATTGATCAGCGCATAGCCGCTGCCGCACAGCATCAGTCCCATGATGGCTAGGGGCGGCCCGTGCGCTTGGGCGAACACCGCCATGCCGGCGGCCAGCAGCGCATGGGCGGCCACCAGCATCACGCGGATGCCCAGCCGGTCCGCCAGCCAGCCCGCGGGCAAGGCGAAAACGAGCATGGCGCCGTAATAGGCCGAAATCATCAGCCCGAAACCGGCATGGCCCAACCCCAGCGCCTGTTCGATCGCCGGCGCCATTGCCAGCACCAGGGTGATGTTCGCGGTGCCGATGGCATGCGCCAGGAACAGCATCGTCAACCGGCCGAGCCGGCCGGCGGCGCCGGGCGTCTCGGCCGCGGCGCTCATTCAGGCGCGCGTCGCGGCGATCTGCTTGCACGCCTCTTGGAACACCAGGGCGTCGGCGCTGTAGCTGATCAGGCGCACGCCGCGCGCGAAGATCTGGCGCGCGTAGGCCGTGTCGATGCGGGCGCCGACCGAGGTCATGACGTATTTGCCGCGCCTCTTGGCCTTGGCGACCAAACCGTCCAGGGTCGCGGCCATCAGGGGATGGTCGAAATTGGCGCCGGGTATGCCCAGCGCGACGGAATAGTCGAACGGTCCCAGGAACACGATATCCACGCCGTCGATCGCCAGGATTTCGTCGGCGTTGTCGATGTCTTCCTTTTCCTCCAGCAACGGGATCACCGTGACCGCGCGGTTGGCGCGGCGCGTCCACGCGGCCCAGTCCGGCTGGCTATAGCCCGCGGCGCGGATCGCCGGGCAGGACCCGCGAATGCCCTCGGGCGCGTAGCGCGCCGCCGCGACCGCGTCCACGCAATCCTGTTTGGTGGCATGGGGAATGACGATGCCGGGCGCCCCCAGGTTCAGCACCTGCTTGATGATCCCTGGCTCGACCGACGGCACGCGCACGAAGGGCGTGATTCCGGCGGCGTCGGCGGCGCGGATGAGGTGCGCCGCCAGGCCGATGTCGATCGGGCTGTGCTCCAGGTCGATGTTGGTGAAGTCCAAGCCCGCGCTCGCCATCACTTCGATCAGCATCGGCGAGCCGGTGAAATGCATCATGCCGATCAGGTTGGCTCCGCCCTCCAGCTTGCGGCGAACCTCGTTTTCCATGGCGCTTCCTCTTCCTTGTTGTTTCAGCGCTTGAGCCGCAGATTGCCCCAGCGGTCCACGACGGCGGACCAATCCGGCAGCACTACCGTGGTCGCGTTGGCCTCTTCGACGATGGCCGGTCCGGCGAAGCGGTCGCCGGAACCAAGCGCGGCGCGGTCGAACACCGGCCATTCCGATACCTTGCCGCGCAGCCGCACCGCGCGCCCGCCGGCGGCGGCGGGCTTGCCCGGTCCGGCCGCCAGCGGTTGGAGCACGGGCTTGTCGGTCACGCCGACCGCCATGGTGCGCAGCGTCACGATCTCGATCGCGCCCGAAGGGTCCGCGTGGCCGTAGAGCTGGCGATAGAGATCGAGGAACCGGGCGCGCAATTCCGCCGGCGGCGGCGCGGCGGAGGGCAGGGGCACGGTGATCTCGAAGGCTTGCCGGGCATAGCGCATGTCGAGCGCATGCTCGAACCGCACGCGGGACGCAGGCAGCCCGGCCAGCAGCGGCAGCGCGCGCCCCGTGGTCTCGTTCGCCGCGATCAAGGCGGCCAGCGCGCCGCCGTCCAGCCGGTCCAGCGCGCATACGCAAGTGCGCGCCAGCTCCTGGCGCTGGTCGGACGCCAGCAACCCCAGCGCCGACAGATTGCCCGGGCAGATCGGCACCAGCACGTCGCGCATGCCCAGCTCCTCGGCCAGGTCGCAGGCATGCATGCCGCCCGCGCCGCCGAAGGGCAGCAGGGCGAAGTCGGCCGGGTCATGGCCTTTTTCCACCGTGATCGCGCGGATCGCGCCGGCCATGCGCGCCACCGCCAAGCGCAGGATGCCCTCGGCCAGCTCGTCCGGCGCCAGGCTCAAGCCCGTGGCCAGGCGCTCGATCGCCGCGCCGGCCAGGTTGCGGTCGGGCGCGATGCTGCCGCCCAGGCGGCGCGCGGTGCCGAGCCGCCCGAGCGCCAGATTGGCGTCGGTGACGGTGGGCTCGGTGCCGCCGCGGCCATAGCCGGCCGGTCCGGGCTCGGCGCCGGCGCTCAGCGGCCCCACCTTCAGAATCCCGTCGGCCTCGGCATGGGCGATGCTGCCGCCGCCGGCGCCAACGGTGTTGATGTCGTATTGCAGGCCTTTCAGCGGATAGCCGGCGAAGGCAGTCTCGCTGACCAGGGACGGGCGGCCCCGCTCGATCACGCACACGTCGGTGCTGGTGCCGCCCATGTCGCAGGTGATGAAGCGCTCGACGCCGGCCGCGCCGGCGATCCACAGCGCCCCGGCCACGCCGCCCGCGGGGCCGGACAGGATGGTGCGCACGGGCAGGCGGCGCACCGTGTCGATGTCCAGCGTGCCGCCGGCGGAGCTCATGGTGACCAGCCGCCCGCCGCAGCCCGCTGCGCTCAACGCGCGGTCGAGGCCCGCCAGGTACCGGTCCATCACCGGCAGCAGGAACGCGTTGACCACGGCGGTGGAGAAACGCTCGTATTCGCGGAACTCGGGCATCACCTCGGCCGAGCCGGTGACATAGGCGCCGGGAAGGGCGGCGCGCAACATCTCGGCCGCGCGGCGCTCGTGGCGCGGATCGATCCAGCTATGCAGAAAACACACCGCCACGGCGCGGGCTTGGCCGTCGATGCGCCGCGCGGCGTCGGCGACCGCCGCCTCGTCCAGCGGCGTCAGCGTCGAGCCGTCGCCCAGCACGCGCTCGCGCACCTCGAAACGCAAGGGGCGCGGCACCAGCGGCGGCGGGCGCACGAAGGACGGATCGTAGACGCTGGGCAGCATGCGCCGCGTGCGGCCGATCTCGAGCGCGTCGCCGAACCCGGCGGTGGTGATCAGGGCCACCGGGCCGCCCTTGCCCTGCAGCAGGGCGTTGGTGGACACCGTGGTGCCGTGCGCCACGCGCGTCAGCGCAAACATGTCGGGCACGGTCGCGCGGATCCCCGCCATGATGCCCACGGATTGGTCCGCGGGGGTGGAAACCACCTTGCCCAGCGTGATCCGGCCATCGGCGTTCAACAGCACCAGGTCGGTGAACGTGCCGCCGACATCGACGCCGACGACCTGTTCAGCCACGGCGGCTTCCGACGCGGCGCAGATTTACCATCGCGGCCGAACCGGCCGAAGCGAGCACCAGGCCTTCGGCGTCGAGGCCCACCGCCTCGGCTTCGATATCGGCGGAAACCTGCACCCAGGCGCGCAGGGCCGGTCCGCGCGCGGCGATCTCCACCAGCTCGCCGTCGGCCAGGCCCAGGCGCTTGGCGGTGCGCGGCGACAGCAGCGCGCGGCGCCGTCCCGGTTTCGTTTCCGCCCGCACCGGCTTCAGCCTGGTTTGCGCTTCGGCCAGCGCGCGGCGGCGCGCGGCGGTGGCGCGGGCGTCGGGCGCCACGCCATAGACCGCGACCGCCGCCTCCGCCGAGACATAGCCGAACTCCTGGTCGCGGCTCACCAGGATGGGGTCGCGTTCCAGCGGATCGCCGAAGCCGCCGCCGCCGGCACTGCGCATCACCACCACGTCGCCTTGTTCTAGCGGAAACGCCGTGACCTTGCCGGGCAGCGCGGACGGCTCCATCTCCTGCCCCCCCCGACGCACGACGAAGCGGTTGGGCGCGCCGGCATGGCCGTCGTTCACGCCATAGGGCGGGATCATGTTCTTGTCCGACAGCACCGACAGCGTGGCGCCCGGCGCCAGCACGCGGATCTCGCGCTCGAGGCCCAGCCCGCCGCGAAACTTGCCCGGCCCGCCGGAATCGACGCGCAGCGCGCAACGCTCCACGCGCAACGGCCAGCGCAGTTCGATCGCTTCGACGGGATGGATCGAGGAAAGGTCGCCCTCGGCGAAATTGCGCACCGCGTTGTTGCCGTCGGCCCCGCTCCAGCCGCCGGTGCCGCCAGCGGGAAACTCGACGAAAGGCAGCCGGTCGCGCCAGGCGATGGTGGTGATGTTGGAGGCGCCCTTCAAGTCGCCGACCGCGCGTTCGGGCACGGCGCGGCCGAGCGCGCCCATGACCAGCCCCTCCAGCGCGCGACGCACCTCGCCGATGGCGCCGCAGGCCGCGGGCGAGCGCGCGTTCAGCATGGTTCCCTCGGGCACGATCACCTTCAGCGGGCGCATCGCGCCGGCGTTGATCGGCCCGCGCGGATCGAGGAACGCCTTCGCCATCGTGTACACGGCCGTGCTGGCGTGCGCCGGGCCCAGGTTGGTCGGTCCCGGCACCTGCGGCGGACAGCCGGTGAAATCGGCCGCCAGCCCGTCTCCGGCCACGCTCAGGCGCAGCTTCAGGGTCAGCGGCTCGGGCAGGGCTCCGGTATTGTCGAGATGCGTCTCGCAGCGATACTCGCCGTCCGGCAGATCGGCGATGGCCGCGCGCATGCGCCGTTCCGCGCGGTCCAGCAACGCGTTCATGGCGTCATCCAGGGTCGCGGCGCCGCGGCGCGCCGCCAGCGCCTTCAGCTTCTGCTCGGCCAGCACGCAGGCGCCTTCCATGGCGGCGAGGTCGCCGCGCCGGTCGTCGGGCTCGCGCACGTTGGCGAACAGGACGTCGAGGACTTCTTCCATGCGCTGACCGGCGCGCACGATGCGCACGGCCGGAATCCGCACGCCTTCCTGGAAAATCTCGGTGGCGGTGCCGGACAGGCTGCCGGGCACCATGCCGCCCACGTCCTGCCAGTGCGCCATCACGCCGGCCAGGGCCAGTGGCCGTCCGTCGGCGAACACCGGCCGGACCAGCGCCACGTCGTTCAGATGCGTGCCGCCGCTGTACGGATCGTTGAACAGGAACAGGTCGCCCTCGGCCAGGCTGCCGGCGTAGCGCTTCAGCACCGCGCGGGTGGACCAGGGCAAGGCGGAGAGATGCGTGGGCTGGTCGACCTCCGAAGCCGCCACCAGCTCGCCTGCCGGGTTCATGATCGCGCACGAGAAATCGTGCCCTTCGTGGATCATCGGCGAGAACGAGGTGCGGATCACCGCGGTGCGCATCTCGCGCACGAAGGATGTCAGCGTTTCCGCGATCAGCGCCAGCGTGACCGCATCGACGCTCATGCGCCGCCCTCGCCGTAGCGATAGGTAAAGCGGTACTTGTCGCCGCGATAGATCGATTCGCCGGTCAGCACCGGCCTTCCGGACTGATCGAAGAACGTGTGCGCGCGCACCAGCACGGGGCTGCCGCGCCGCACGCCCAGCTCGCGTGCGATCTCGGTCTCCGCCGCGACCGCGCCGACCGACACGGTGATGCCGCCAAGCGGCGTGCCTAGCGCGGCCTCGACCATCGTCGTCGCCGGACGCGTGACCAGCGCCGAGGCGGGAATGGCGCTGCCGATGCGCTCGGGCATCGAGCGGTCCTCGAGGCCGATGACCTCGTTCTCCACCAGGCGCAGCCGCCGCAGGCGATAGATCGGCGCCCCGGCGGCAAGCTCGAGCGCCGCCGCCACCGCCGCCGACGCCGTTTCGTGGTCGAAGCCGAGGACGCGGAAGCCTACATGCGCGCCCCGATCCTCCATCTGCTCCTCGAACGAGCGCACGCGCTGCGCTTCGATGCGGCTTTCCACGCGCTTGCTGGCGACGAAGGTGCCGAGCCCCATGCGGCGCACGATCAGCCCTTCGAAGGCGAGCTGCGCCAGGGCCTGGCGCACCGTGCCGCGAGTCGTCGTGAAGCTTCCGGCCAGCTCGCTTTCCGAAGGCAGGCGTTCGCCCTCCGCCAACTTGCCCGTGGCGATCTGGGCGCGCAGCATCTCCTGGATCCGGAAATACAAAGCTGTGGTCGGGACCGGCATTGCTGCCTTGACGTATGGTTGTCTATACAGGTAGCCTGAAAACCGGGTTGGCGACAACAAGATTCTGTCCGGCAGCGGCGCTGCGGCCGGCGCAGCCAGGTAAGAGGCGCGCTTTCCGCCGCCCACGCCAGGGCACGATGGCGAGGGGAAACGTCCATGCAGGAATATCGGCTGCTGTCGACCAGCGGGCTGCTCGGCTATGGCTTTCCCGAGGCGTCGCTCGCCGCGGGCATGCAGCGCCAACCGCACATGATCGGGGTCGATGGCGGCTCGACCGATCCCGGGCCTTACTATCTCGGCTCCGGCAAATGCGTGAACTCGCGCATGGCGATGAAGCGCGATCTGCAATTGATGCTGCGGGCCGCGCGCGCGCAGCGCATTCCCATGGTGATCGGCAGTTGCGGCGGGGCGGGCGGCGAGCCGCATCTGCAGACTGTCGTCAGCATCGTGCGCGAGATCGCGCGCGAGGACGGGCTGCGTTTCCGCCTGGCCGTGATCCACGCCGAGCAGGACAAGGCCTGGGTGAAGAAGAAGCTGCGCGAGGGCCAGGTCAAGGCGCTGCGCAACGTTAGGGAACTCGACGACGCCACCATCGACCGCGCCACGCGCATCGTCGGCATGATGGGGCCCGAGCCGTTCCAGCGCGCGCTGGACGAAGGCGCCGACGTGATCCTGGCCGGGCGCTCCAGCGACCCCGCGCCCTGGGCGGGCTGCGCCACGCGCGCGCAACTGCCGCCGGCGCCGTCGTGGTACGCCGGCAAGATGCTGGAATGCGGCGCCACCGCCGCCTTGCCCAAGGGCCACGACTGCCTGCTGACCAGCGTCGACCGCGGCGGTGTCGTGCTGGAAGCGATGAACCCGATCCGCCTGTGCACGCCGTTCTCCGTCGCCAACCACAGCCTGCACGAGAACGCCAGCCCCTGCTTCCATATCGAGCCGGGCGGGCTGCTCGACACTTCGGACTGCGTGTTCGAGGCGGTCAACGACCGCGCGGTGCGCGTCAGCGGCATGCGCTGGACCCAGCAGCCCTATACGGTGAAGCTGGAAGGGGCCGAGCTGGTGGGCCACCGCGCCATCACGATCTGTGGCACGCGCGACCCGATGCTGGTCGGCATGATCCACGAGTTCCTCGGCTCGGTGCGCGAGAACGTATCGGTCAAGGCCACGGCCTTCGGCGTGACGCCCGATAAATACAAGCTGGTGATCCGCACCTACGGCGCCAATGGCGTGATGTCGGGCTGGGAGCCGGTCGCGCGCACGCAGTCGCACGAGCTGGGCTTCGTGGTCGAGGTGATCGCCCAGACGCAGGAGCTGGCGAACGCGGTGTTGGCGATCGCGCGGGTGCAGATGCTGCATGTCGATTTCGCCGGCCGCATGTGCAAGGAAGGCAACATGGCCTTTCCCTATTCGCCTTCGGACATCGAAACCGCGCCGGCCTATCGCTTCTCGGTGTTCCACACCGTGGCGATCGACGATCCCTGCGCGCCGTTCCCGATCGAATACGAGGCGCTGTAGCCATGGCCCGCATCCGCGACATCGCCAAGGCGTGCAAGAGCAAGAACGCGGGGCCCTTCGAGCTGACCATCGACGTGGTGTTCGACGACCGCAAGCTGTTCGAACGCGTGCGCCGGACCGGCGTGCTGTGCCCCGCGCTGTTCGCGCGTCTCTACAAGGTGCGGCCCGAGGACGTGCTGTTCACCGAATACCCGGCGGGCAACGCCTTCAAGGCGACGATCCCGCGGCTGGTGGCTTCCGGCGACGTGGGCGACACCGACGTCTATGGCGCGCAGCAGCACGCGCCCCTGCTGGACGTCGAGGTCCCGATATGAAGCGCGTCCGCCGCGTCTTCGACCCGATCGACCTGGAGATTCTTTGGAACAGGCTGGTCTTGGTGGTCGACGAGGCGGCGTATTCCATCATCCGCACGTCGATGTCGAAAGTGGTGACCGAGGGCCGCGACTTCGGCGCGCTGCTGCTGGACCCGCAGGGCCGGCTGCTGGCCGCCGATGTCAGCGTCGCTTCCAAGACCGGCACCATCTCGATCGCGGTCAAGGAACTGTTGAAGCACTTTCCCGCCGAATCGTTCCGCCCCGGCGACGTGGTGGCCACCAACAATCCGTGGTGGATCATGGGCCATTTGAACGACATCGCCATCGTGGCGCCGCTGTTCCATCGCGGCCGGCTGGTCGCGTTCGCCGAGTGCATGGCGCACATGGCGGATATCGGCGGCTCGCTGTCCGGCGCCCCGCGCGAGGTGTTCGAGGAAGGCCTCATCATCCCGCCGTTGAAGGTTCTCGACCGCGGGCGCGAGAACGCCACGTTCTTCTCGATGCTGGAGGCGAACGTGCGCGTGCCGCGCCAGGTGGCGGGCGACGTGCGGGCGCTGGTCGCGGGCTGCGCCGTCATGGGGCGCAAGCTTTCCGAGTTCCTCGACCGCCATGCGCTCGCCGATCTCGGCGACCTGGGCGCCACGATCCGCGCGCGGTCCGAGCGCACGATGCGCCGCGCCTTGGCGGAGACGATTCCCGACGGCGTCTACAACGGCGAAACGTCCGTCGACGGCTTCGACCAGCCATTGCACATCCGCGCGCGCGTGGAGGCGCGCGGCGGCAAGGTAGCGATTGACTTCGCCGGCAGTTCGCCGCAATCCGCCCTGGGGATCAACAGCACCTGGGTCTATACCAACGTCTGGGCCACCTACACGATGAAGTGCCTGGCCGCGCCGGCCCTGCCGAACAACGAGGGCACCTTCGCGCCGATCGCGGTCAAGGCGCCGGAGGGGTCGTTCCTCAATCCCCGCTTTCCCGCGCCGGTGAAGATGAAGCCGAGCACCGGGCATTACATTCCCATCGCCATCCTCAACGCGCTGGCCGACGCGGTGCCCGGCCGCATGCTGGCCGAATCGGGCAACAAGTTCCTGGTGTACCTGGCCGGGCGCGACGCGCGCGGCCATCCGTTCTCGGACCTGATGTTCGTGATGGGCGGCATGGGCGCGCGCGCCGGAAGCGACGGTTTGCACTGCATGAGCTTCCCGGCCAACTCGTCCAACATGCCGGTCGAGGTGCTGGAGCAAAGCCTGCCCGTGCGCGTGCGCCGGCGCGCGCTGCGCCCGGATACGGGCGGAGCGGGAAAATATCGCGGCGGCTGCGGCCAGGTGTACGAGCTGGAGTCGGTATCGGACCAGCCGATCACGCTGCGCGCCGAGCACGGCAAGCTGGGCACCGCGCCGCGCGGCCTGCGCGGCGGCCTGCCTGGCGCCGCCGGTGGCCTGTTCCTCAACGGCAAGCCGGCGCCCGACAAGCTGCCGCTCAGCCTGGAACGCGGCGACGTGCTGCGGCTCGAAGTGCCGGGCGCGGGCGGGATGTACGTGCCGGGCGAACGCGATCGCCGGGCGCTGGCGCGCGACATCGCCGACGGCCTAGTCACGCGCGAGGCCGCCGCACGCGATTACGGCCACGCCCCGGAGTTGCGCGATGCGGCGGAATAGCGCCCGTCCGCGCCGCGCGCCGGGCTATGCGCTCGGCGTCGATATCGGCGGCACCTTCACCGATCTGGTGCTGCTGGAGCAGGCAACCGGCAAGCTCATGGCGGGCAAGGTGCTCACCGACGCCGCCGATCTCGCCGCGGGGGTGCTGCGCGGCGTGGGCGACCTGCTGGCGCGGCACGGCGTGCCGGGAGCCGCGGTCGCCAAGGTGGTGCATGGAACCACGCTGGCGACCAACGCGCTGATCGAGCGGCGCGGCGCGCGCACGGCGCTGATCGTCACGCGCGGCTTCCGCGACCTGCTCGAGATGGCGCGCGAGAGCCGTTACGACATCTTCGATATCGACCTGGAGGTACCGCCGCCGCTGGTCCCGCGCCGGCTGGTATTCGAGCTGACCGAGCGCATCGGCGCCGACGGCGCCGTCGTCGAAAAACTGGCGCCGGGCGAGATCGCGGAGATCGTGCGCAAGCTGCAGGCCGAGGGGGTGCGCGCCGTGGCGGTGTGCCTTCTGCACAGCTTTCGCAACCCGGCCCACGAGCGCGCGGTGGCCGAGGAACTCGGCCGCATCGCGCCCGATCTGTCGGTCTCCCTGTCGTGCGACGTGATGCCCGACCTGCGCGAGTACGAGCGGGCCTGCACCACCGCCGCCAACGCCTACGTGCAACCCGTCGTGCGCTCGTATCTCGACCGGCTGACCGGCGGGCTGGCGGCGGCCGGCGTGCCCGCCGAACTCATGCTGATCGGCTCGGACGCCGGCACCATCGGACGCGCGGCGGCGCTTCGCTATCCCGTGCGGCTGGTGGAATCCGGCCCGGCGGGCGGGGCGCTGGCGGCGTCGTTCCTCGGCCGGCGCGCGGGCATCGGCGACTTGATCGCCTTCGACATGGGCGGCACCACCGCCAAGGTCTGCGTCATCGACGGCGGCGAACCCGAGCGCGCCGACCAGTTCGAGGTGGCGCGCGTGCACCGCTTCGCCAAGGGCAGCGGGCTGCCGCTGAAGGTTCCGGTGATCGAGATGATCGAGATCGGCGCGGGCGGCGGCTCGATCGCGCGCGTGGACGAGCTGGGCCTGCTGCGCGTGGGGCCGGAGAGCGCCGCCGCCGATCCCGGCCCGGCCAGTTATGGCCTGGGCGGCGGCCGTCCCACCGTGACCGACGCCGATCTGTGCCTCGGCTATCTCGATGCCGACTTCTTTCTCGGCGGCGCGATGCGGCTCGACCGCAAGCGCGCGGCCGACGCCATCCAGCGCCACGTCGCCGGGCCGCTGGGCCTGAGCGCCACGCGCGCCGCCTGGGGCATCCATGCCGTGGTCAACGACAACATGGCGCGCGCCGCCAAAGTGCATTGCCTGGAACGCGGCAAGGACCCGCGCGACTACGTGCTGCTCGCCTATGGCGGCGCCGGGCCGGTGCATGCCGGGCGGGTGGCGGCGGCGCTGGGCATAAGGCGCGTGCTGTACCCCTTGCGCGCCGGCGTGATGTCGGCGCTCGGATTTCTCGCCGCCCCGGTGGCGTTCGAGCGCATGCGCGCGGACGTAACGCCGCTCGACGCGGTCAGGCCCGAGCGCGGCAACCGGATTTTGGATGAGCTCGCGGCCGAATCGGGCGCGCTGGTGCGCGCCGCGGGCGTAGCCTCGGCGTCTTGCGCGGTGCGGCGCGAGGCCGCGCTGCGCTTCACCGGCCAAAGCTACGCGCTGCCCATCGTCTTGCCCGCAGGGCGTCTCACGCGCGCGCGCCTCAAGCGGTTGCGCGCCGACTTCATCTGCGCCTACCGCGCGCGCTATCACCGCCTCAATCCCGATACGCCGGTGGAATTGGTGAGCTGGCGCGTCTTGGTCGCCGGTCCGCGCCCCACCCTGTCCGTCGCGCCGCCCGAGCGCGACGGCCGCGCGGCGTTGAAGGGCGAGCGGCCGGTGTATTTTCCCGAAGCCGGCCGATTGGTGAACTGCCCGGTCTACGACCGCCTCGCGCTCGAACCAGGCGCGCGGCTGCGCGGCCCGGCGGTGATCGAGGAGCCGGAATCGACCGTGGTGATTGGCCCGGGCGCCTCGGCGGCGATCGACCGCGACGGCAACTTGATGGCGACGTTGGCCGCCGCGCGCGCGGCGCTGGGCCAGAAGGCGGCGGCATGACCACGGCCAGCGAAACGCTCGCTGAATTCGCCGCCGCGCTGGATCCGGCGCGCGTCGCGCCGGCATTGGCGCAGAAAGCGAAGGACCATCTGCTCGATACGGTGGGCGTGGCCTGCGCCGGGCTCGACGAGCCGCAGGTGCGCGCCGTCGCGGCGGCGGTGCAGCGTTGGGGCGGCGCCCCGGAAGCCGGCGTCGTGGGACTCGATCTGCGCCTGCCGGCGCCCAAGGCCGCGTTTCTCAACGCGCTGCATGCGCGCATCCACACCTTCGACGACACGCACGAGGCGGGGCCGTCCCATCCCGGCAGCGCGGTGGTATCGGCCGCTCTTGCCGCCGCGGAAGCCGCGCGCGCGCCCGGGCGCGTGCTGCTGGCCGCGCTGCTCGCGGGATTCGAGACGGCGACCCGCGTTTCGGCCGCGCTCGGCCCCGGGCACTACATGGCCGGTTTCCACAGCACGGGCACCGCCACGCCGTTCGGCGCCGCCGCTGCCGCGTCGCGCGCGCGCGGGCTGGA
>Ga0194121_10007293_pt1 | contig 14452 bp, 7 predicted proteins | sample TA2MahCa50mmetaG_FD_148609 | JGI IMG/M metagenome (GOLD analysis project Ga0194121, IMG submission 148609) | Freshwater microbial communities from Lake Tanganyika, Tanzania - TA2015020 Mahale Deep Cast 50m | ecosystem: Environmental > Aquatic > Freshwater > Lake | place: Tanzania: Lake... | reverse complement strand
GCCGCCGCCGATGGTGGCCATGAGCAGGTCGTCACCGGCCTCGCCGTACAAGTTGCCGGACGTCGCCCCTTCCATGGTGTCGTTGCCGGCACCACCGAAGAGCGTGTCAACGCCCTGCGACCCGAACATCAGGTCGTTGCCGAGGCCGCCATACAGCGTGTCGTTCTGGTCGCCGCCATACAGCGTGTCGTTGCCCTGGCCGCCATACAGTAGGTCGTTGCCCGACGAGCCGGCGATCGAGTCGTTGCCGGTGTTGCCGTAAACGACGTCGTTGCCGCCGCCGATCGCGTTGTCGCCGTACATGGTGTCGTTGCCGTCACCACCGTACAGACGGTCGGAGTCGGTGCCGCCGTACATGATGTCGTTGTCTTCGGCGCCGAACAGGCTATCCGCCCCGTCCGTGCCCATCATGACGTCATTGCCCTTGTTGCCGTACAGCAAGTCAGCGCCCGTGCCACCGTACATGGTGTCGTTGTCCTGGCCGCCGAACAGCGTGTCGCCATCCGCGCCGCCGCGCAGGTCGTCATTGCCGGCGTTGCCGTAGATGACGTCGCTGCCGCTGTCGCCGCTGAGCGTGTCGTTGCCCGAGCCGCCCGACACCGTGTCGGCGTCGGCGCCAGCATCAACGACGTCGTTGTCGTTGCCGGCAATGATGACGTCGCCGCCGCTTCCGCCGCTGATCGTGTCGTTGCCAGCGCCGCCGTAGATGGAGTCGCTGTCATCGCCAGCGTAAATCAGGTCGTTGGCGTTGTTGCCATAGACGAGATCCGAGCCGCTGTCGCCACTCAGAATATCGCCTTCCTGACCACCGAAGATGGTGTCGTTGCCAGCGCCACCGGAAACTGTGTCGCTGCCTTGATTGCCATAAACGAGGTCAGCGCCGTCGACTGCGCTGATGAGGTCGGAACCCGCAAGACCTGTGATGGTATCACCGGATGATGTGCCGGTGATGACATCAGATGATGTTGTTCCAGTAATGCTAGACATCTATTGCCCCCTAAGCTTCGAAGCTGTTGCGTCTTTGCCTGAACCGACGGTCAGCGTTGAATCTAAATGAATCAACTCTTCCCAGACGTGTCCCGACAAGGTTTGAGCCTTGCAGCCTTGCCGGCCAAGAACCGCAAAGCCAGACCTTTCTTACATGACTTTAGTAGTGGGTGCAAGCGGGCGATGGCCGACACGCAAGTGCTTGTTCGCAACGCTGCAATGGAATTGACGGCGCGTTGCAAAAAAGTCACATCCTCCAAACCGCGGGCCGTGCCAATAGCTTGGCAAGCGATGGCCGTTTGCCGACCTTCGCTCAGTTCACATCAGCTGACACCGCTCGTCAATAGCGCCGCGCATCCCTTAACCACGTCTGAAACGCCGTCGCCGCGCGGCCGCAGCGCCAGTACGCGCGCCGCCTGATCAGCCGCCCCATGCAAGGCCGGGGCGACGAGCAATGCGGCGATCTGGCGCTCGAGTTCATCCGGCGTGGCCGGCACGGTGGCCTGGCGCGTGGCGGCGCCGCACAGGCGGGCAAGTCCGCGCGCGGTGACGGCGTGTTCGAGATTGAGCGGCAGGGCAAATTGCGGCGTCCCGGCCATCGCGGCTGCATAGGCTGTGGCGAGGCCCGCATGGTGCACGATCAGGCGGATACGAGGCAGGATATCTGCCAAGTCGAGCGGTTGCGCGTGAAGCCGCATGCGGTCACCCGACGCGAGCCCGCGAGGGGGGTCTTTCACATAAACATCTGCCTGCAGTTTTAACGAGCTAATGGCTGCGAACGTGGCCGTCAGCAGCGGGTGGTTGTTGGGCAGATAGACGAACACGTGATCGGCCGTTCGGCTTGCCGCCGGCGGGCCGGGTGCCAGCAGAGCAATGTTGAACGGCACCAGGGTCGGACTGTCGCGAAACGCCGCATAGGGGTCGAACTCCGGGATCGTGCAGATGAACGTCCGCTGTCCGGAGAAGAGGTCGGCGAAGAATTCGACTGACCGATTGCCCCGCCGGGCCCGAACGCCGTTGATGGCGCGCAGGAGCATGGACTCGTTGGCGCGGCTGAACGGCGGCGGTGCCCTTTCCCAGGGTCGGATCGGCGGCAGCAACCGGTCGGGCGGCGGCACGGTATAGCCGTTGCCGAGGCATACCAGGGGAAGGCGCTCTGCAAGGGCGAGCGACAGGGTCGGGCAGAAATCGGCGACGATCAGATCGGGCCTGATCTCGCCGACCAGCTGATCCCATCGCTCGGCCATCGCCGAAAGTCGCTCGATATCGTGGTAGCCGAACAGCTTCAGCACGTCGGCCAAGGTATGCGTGGGCACCTTGCGCGCGGCCGGATCGGTCGGGCCCGGCCAATGGGGACTGGCCGTGACGCGCACGGCCGGCAGCCGATCGGGTGGCGCCGACAGGCCGAGCCCCGCCGCGATGAGTTGCCGCGCGGCGTCCGGCGACGGCACGGCGAGGACCAGCTCGTGGCCGGTCTCGCGCAATCGCGCCGCAACCGGCAGCATGCGGTTCAGATGCCCCAGACCGGCACCAAACTCCCAGGTCATCAGGATCCGGCTCAAGGCTCTACCTGACGATCTTGACGAGGCCGAGTTTGGCCAGCCAGGCCATGGCCCGCAGCATCGGCCCGCGTTCACGGGCTTCGTGGCGGCTGCCGTCGCCCTCAATGGCAAGCCCGCGCGGTGCACCCTCGAGCTGCCGCATGACCGCTTCGGCGTCCACCAACAGACTGCCGTCGATCACCGACAGCGGCACGCGCGTGAGACGCTCGAACGCACCCAGCGGCGAGCGATCGGCGGCGAGGATGCGACAGCCCGGTTCGATCCGCCCGGAGCCGAATCCGGCAAACAGTGCGAAAGGATCCTCGCGCGCGGGCCATGGCGCCTGCGCGGCGGTCCGCGGGGCCATCTCGTCGGCCGACCTCCTGAGCTCCGCCAGTTCGGCCCACAGTTGCCGGTATTGCGAGATGACGATGCGCCAGTCATAGTGCTCGGCCGCGCGGCGGCGTCCACCGGCACCCATGCGGATGCGCATAGCCTCGTCCCCGGCCAGCCGTGCGATGGCAGCCGCGGCCGCCTCGATGTCGACCGAAATGGCTTGGCTGGACCGGGCAACGTAGACGTCGTGATTCTCAACCTCCAAAGCGTGCGCGATCGCCAGGTCCTGGCCGGCGCCCGGCGGCGGCATGACCGTGGGAATGAGAAAGCCCGTTTCGCCGTCGACCACGTTGTCGCGATAGCCGTCCCAATCGCTGACCACGCACGGCAGGCCGGATGCCATGGCTTCGAGCGGAGTTAGCCCAAAGCTCTCCTGGATGTTGTCGACCAGCGAGACGAAAATGTCCGCCGCGCGCCACGCACCGGCTCGGACCGCGGCATCTTTGCCGTCGAGCGTGAGCACGCGTACCGACGGCATGAGCGTGCCGGCTGCCGCTGCAAAGCCGTCTCTGGTCGCGTCGTTGTGAAACCATCCAACGAGAAGCAGAACGATGTTCTTGCCGCTGGCGCGCTGCGCGCGTTCGAGCGCGAGGAACATCGGCGTGGGGTGGGCCTTCGAGTGAGCGCTGAGGCGTCCGAGAAACAGGATCACAACGTCGTTGTCGGCTATGCCGTGCTGCGCACGGTAGCCCTGGCGGGAAACGCCTTCGACCGCCGCAGCATAAACCCTGCTATCGACGCCCAGCGGAATGACGGGCAACCCGACCGGCATGACCGGTCGCGCCCCCACCCGCGCGACAAGGTAGTCCGCCATCTGCTCGAGCATTCGCTCGACCATCGATTTGATCGCCGTCGACGTGCACACCAGCGCGTCCCAGCGTTGGACCGGAGCCACGAGGTAGTCGATGACCGCGTCCATTGCGCGCGCGCTCGACATCGTGTGCGTCACGCCGCACAGGCTGTACTGCCGGTTGCCAACATGCCGGCGATGCCACGCGCTCGATCCCAAGACAGGGGCCGGCACATAGAGGCAACCCGGCTTCGCCAGCTGCTCGACGGCGGTCAGAGCTATGTGCTCGACCGGCGTGCCGCGCGGAGCGCCCAATTCGCCCAGACGTGCGGCGAAGTCGTCGGCATCGGCGGCGGAGCGTGCGTAGCAATAGACGCGCTCTCCCTCAGAGATCGACGCAGCAAATCCGCCAAGAAATCCGACGTTTGCCGCGTGCAAGCCCATCGGGCGTTCGCGCTCGAACTTGAAGCCGCTCGGATGGTATCTGATGGCGGCGGTCCGCATCAGCGCTCCGCTATGCTTGGCATCGGTCATCCGGGCAAGGTGATGGAGCAGGTCCGCACGGGGCTAGCTTTGCATTCGCCAGTCTAGGCGCCAACGTTCAAGGTCCCGGGCGATCCGGATGAAGACCGCGTCCCATTCGTCCTGCTTCACCTGCCAATAGAGCCGCGCGAGCGGCAGCCAGGGCGTCACGCTTGCAGCCTCCGGGTAGCGCCAGTCGTCCTGGTCGAGGCGAAGCGCGACGAAACTGGGTCGGCCAACGCCGTGGGCCGCCGCGGCCGTTGCGTTCGCGACCGTGACCACCGCATCCATTGCAGCGACCTGGGCGACCAAGCCTTCGATATCTTCTCGCGCGTTGATGTCGTCGTCAGCGATGATGCGCGTGCCGCTTCGCTCGACGGCTTCGGCGAGCTCGGCGCCGACAGTGCCATATTGCAAATTGACGAACGTGATGCCATCGAGCGCGAGCACGGGTTGCCAGACCGACAACGGCGCCTCGAACGAGCGCTCGACCTTCGGCTTCGTGCTGCGCCAGGAGATCCCGACCAGGGCGTCGCTGCGGCCTCCCAGGTAGCGTCGGCGCAGGTCGCCAACGCGCGCCGCGTCGGCCACCAAGTAACCAGTCGGTGCGCTGCGCTCGGCGAAGCCCAGACGCATCGCGAGATCGCCCATGGCAGCCTGCATGGCGCAGGCCAGCAGCTCGTCGGCGGGAGGCGCCGTCCGCTCATGAATTCGGTGGCGCGGGTAAGAGCGCGTCAGGACCGACGCCAGTCTCGGATCGCATTCGACTTCGACCTGTCCGCCAATGCCATGCAAGGCATCCAGAAAGCCGCTGAACCACAACTCGTCGCCCAAACCCTGCTCTCCCCACACGGCCAGGCTGCGTCCGCCGAGCAACTCTCCGGTCCACTCCGGCTGGCGAAACACCGGGTCTCTCATCATGTGGCGGACCGTCGCCATGGCGTCGGAACGCCAGCGCCAATGATAGTCGCGCAGACCCTCCCGTGCGCGACCCGACGTCAGGAACGCCAGAGCTCGATCATAGCGGTAGCCCGGCTGCTCCGGGCTGAATGCAACGGCGTTCTCGAAATGCAGGACCGCTTTGGCAGAGCGGCCCTGCCGGCGCGCCGTCAGACCGAGGTTGTAGTGCGAATCCGTGAAATTGGGCTCCAAGACGATCGCGCGCCGATACCATTCCTCCGCATCACGCCAATTCTTTCGCTTGTGGTGCCATGAGCCGATGCGATCACACACGATGGCCATATTCGGGGCGAGCCGATGCGCGGACTGGAACCGGACGAGCGCTTCCGAAGCCAAACCCAATCCCTCCAGCACGACGCCGAGATTGCCCAACGTCGCGACATGGCCGGGCTGCAGCTCGAGCGCGACTCCAAAGGCGCGTGCCGCCTCCTCTGCTCGACGGTGCATCCGCAGCAGCGAGCCGATGACACGCCAGGTGCGGGGCGAACCGGGCCGAAGCACTGCCGCGCGCCACTGGGCCGCGATCGCGCTCTGCACGTCGCCCAACCGGCGATGGACGAGCGCCAGTCGATGAGCTCCTTCGACGTGGTCGGGCAGAATCCGCTGAGATTCTGCAAGCGCTTCCAGCGCCTCGTCCAACCGACCCAATTCGGTGAGCGCAATGCCGCGATTGAGCAGGAGCACGCCGTCCGTTGGACAACGCACGAGCCCATCGCTCGCGACCTTCAATGCGCGTTCGGCTTTGCCTTGATCGAGCAGAACGGCCGCCAGCATGGACCATGCTTCACCGGCCTCCGGCTGACGAACGACCGCTGCTTCGAGAGGCCCCTGCGCCTGTGACGACCGGCCGCGACGGCGCAGTGCCTGCGCCAGACTGACGGCAGCGCCCACCAGATCGGCGCGCAAGCTCAATGCATGGCGGAACCAGGCGATCGCAGCTTCGTCGTCGTCAGCAGACGTTTCGATATTTCCCCGATTGACGTGCAGTTCCGCCCGTTCCGGGGCGAGCGCAAGGGCGCGGGACAAGGCCGAGCGAGCCGGTTCCAAACGGGCCAGGCGGCGCAATACGCCCGCCCAATTGGCCGCATGCTGAGCTCTTTCGGGCGCCAGCCTCGTCGCGCGCTCCAGCGCCGCGGCGGCCGCAGCCAGTTCACCCAGGCGCGCGAGCAGTCGCCCGAGCAGCCCATGCGCCTCTGCGTCGTCGGGACGGGCGTCGACGTCGCGCTCGGCTGCGGCGCGGGCTTCATCCAGCCGTCCGTGCTCGAGCAGGCCAGCCGCAGTCATTGCATGCGCGCGCGGGCGACCCAGGCATCACGCCAGGTTGCCAGGTCGCGACCTATGCGAACAAAGATTCCCGCCCAATCCCCGATGGCTTCGGGCCAGTGCTGCCGGGCCAATGGCAGCCACGGCGTGGCCGTTGCTTTTTCGCGATACCGCCAGTCGTCCTGGCCCACTCGCAAGGCGACATGACAAGGCCGCCCGATCGCGTGCGACGCAGCAACAGCCGAATTTGCGATCGAAACGACGGCATCCATTGCCGACACTTGCGCGAGAAAACCGTCGACGTCGTGCATGGCGTCGACCGCAGAATCATGAACGATGCTGGCACCGCTCCGGAACGCCGCCGCCGCAACCTCGGCGCCAACGTCGCCGTATTGCAGACTGACGAACCGGATGCCGCGCACGGCAAAGACCGGATCCCAGGTCGGGAGCGGCGCTTCAAAGGACCGGTCGCGCCGCGGCTTGATGCTGCGCCACGAAATCCCAACCAGCGCCTCGTTCCGGCCGGCGCGATAGCGTGATCTCAACTCGGCGACGCGGCGCGGATCGGCGACGAGATACCCGGTCGGTGCCGCATTCTCCGCCGCCGCCAGCTTGAGCGGCAAATCTCCCATGGCGACCTGTGTTGCCGCTTCGAGCAGCACCGGCTCGGGCGGGCTTCGCCGCGCATAGGTCGCGCAGCGCGGATAGGAGCGCGCCAGTGTCGGAGCTAGCCGGCCATCGCATTCGATCAGGACGTCGCCACCGCATCCGGCGAGCAGTCCGATATAGCCGCTGAACCAAAGCTCGTCGCCCAAGCCCTGCTCGCCCCACACGAGGAGCCGCCGGCCGCCGAGACATTCGCCCCGCCATTCGGGTTGACGGAAGATCTCGCGCGCCTCATGGCCGCCGAGATCGGGGCGGCCGGGCGTGCGCCAGCGTCGCCGGTAGGCGGTCAGACCAGGCAGGCTCTCGCCCCGCGCCAACATGACGACCGCGCGCGCGAGCTGGTAGGTGGCATTGCCGGGCGCGAGCTGCGAGGCAGTGTCGTAGCAGGCAAGCGCGCAGTCCGATTCGCCGTGCTGACGCAGCAAGCTGCCGCGCTGGTGGTGGGCCTCGGCCGATCCCGGTTCGAGCGCGACGGCGCGCACCGCCAGCGCGCGTGCCGCGCTCCGGTCGCCTGTCCGGTCAAGAAGCATCGCGTGGTTGCCGAGCCCGGCGACGCTGGCCGGATCGAGCGATCGAGCGCGCTCGAACGCGGCCCGCGCTTCCGCCAGGCGTTCGCACGACTGCAGCACGGCGGCGTAGGTCGACCACGCCGACGACGATTCGACGTCGAGCTCGACCGCGTGACGGGCATCGTGCTCAGCCAGCTCGAGTGCGCCGCCATCGGCCAGGACCGCGGCCCGGAGCTCGTGTGCGCGCAACTGCGTCGGGTCGAGCGCCAGCGTTCGGGCCAATGACCGAAGAGCCGGTTCCGGCGCGCCGCAACGGCGGTGGGCGACCGCCAGGTGGTATGCGCAGTCCGGCGATGCAGGGTCTGCCGATACGCTCGCATCGAGGACGAGGCTGCCTTCGAGCGCCCGGCCCAAGCCGGTCAACGCTATTCCCTTGTTCAACAGCAGCCGGGCCAGACACGGAAAGCGCCGGAGCGCCCGGTCGACCAGTTCGATTGCCGACTCGAAAGAGCCCTGATCGATCATCACGGTCGTGAGATTGACCCAGGCCTCGGCGAGGTCCGGGCGCAAGACCACCGCAGCATCGAGATGCGCGAGCGCCTCGTCCAGCCTTCCGCGGCGGCGCAGGGCGCTGCCGAGATTGCTTGCCGCTTCCGCCAGCGCCGGGTTCAGCGTCCGGGCCGCGAGGAATCCCGATATCGCCGGTTCCGGCGCATGCGCGCCGATCAGGTTGGCGCGATTGAAACGCAGTTCCGCTCGGCCCGGGTCGAGCGCAATCGCCTGGTCGAGCGACGCGAGCGCCGCGTCGTCGCGACCCAGGCGACGCAACGCCGCGGCCAGATTGGCGTGGTGAGCGGCCCGATCCGGGTCGATGCCGATTGCGCGCACGAGTGCGGCCGCCGCAGCCTCGGCGTCATTCAACCGCAGGAGAACGCGGCCCAAGAGCGCGTGGCCGGCGCCGTCGTTCGGATGGCATTCGACATGTCTGACCAGGATGTCGCGGGCCTCGGCGTACCTGCCTGCTGTGGTCAGCTCTTGCGCGGTGTCCACTGCCGACACCGGCACCTCACGACGGAAGCGGCCCGCGTCCGAGGCGACGCGATTCAGGCTGGTCGGACAAGCGGACCCAGCCGCCACGCTCCATGCTGGCGTAGAGCGCGTGCACGAAGCGCAACGCGCGCAGCCCTTCGCCGGCGTCGACGGGAACGTCAGTGCGACCCGCACGGAAGGCCTCGATCACCGCGCGCAGATAGGGACCGTGCCCGAGGCCGTAGCTGGTCGGAACGTCTTGGGAATGCAGCTCGGCTACGCGCGCATCGTCCGGCGTCGGCGTCACCGGCGACCAGGTTTCGATGCGATTGAGAGCCTGCCCGCCGACCTTCGCCAAGGCCTTTTCACCAACCAGATGCAAGGACGCCTCGAAGTCGCGCGGGCGCGCCGAAGTCGTGGCTTCGATCGTGCCGAGCGCTCCCGAGGCGAAGCGTACCGCGGCGACGGCGGTGTCCTCGGCCTCGAGCCGGTTGAGCACCGCCTCGCCATGCGCACAGACCGCATCCACTGGTCCTGCCAGCCATTGAAGTGCGTCGAGGTGATGGATGGCCTGCTGCGCCAGCACGCCGCCGTCCATCGCCCAGCGGCCGTGCCAGGGATCGTCGTAGTAGCCTTGTTCGCGGCACCAATGCACGCGCACACCGGCCGTGACCAAGCGGCCCAGCCGCCCCGTGTCGACGGCCTGGCGCAGGAAGCGCATGGCCGGATTGTAGCGGTTCTGCTTGACGACGGCGCAGATCAGACCGCGCTTGCGCGCTTGTTCCGCCAGCCTCTCGCCCTCCGCCGGAAGCAGCGTGACCGGCTTCTCGACCACGACGTTGACGCCCTGCTCAAGCAGGGCCAGGGCATGCTTGCCATGATTGCCTGACTCGGTCAGCACGCAAACGAGATTGGGACGCGCGGCGGCGATTCCCTCGATCCCTTGAACGACATCGGCGCCGAGTTCGCGCGCGAACGACTCGGTCCGGTCGGCGACCGGATCAGCGACCGCGACCACCTTCGCAATGTCGTTGAGTTCATCGCGGAAAACTTCGAGATAGCGCCGCGACACGCGGCCGCAGCCCAGCAATCCGATGCGCACCAGATTCGTCAATGTCACTCTCCGCAGCGAAGCCGCAAACTGTGCAGCGGTGGCTAGGCTTACCCTCTCTTCGCGGCCGGACCAAGAAAAAACGTCGCGTTTGCAGTCACCTGCGGGGCTGGGTGCCGCAATCTCAACACCGCTCGTAGATGCCAATTTGCATCGCCGGCCAGTATTTGCGCGGAAGGAACAATTCGTCTCTGCACCGTGGCTTCAATGGCTCGCCGACGAGATTGCGAACGGCTGGTCGATAGCCTTGCCGCCGAAAGTTCGCGGCCAAATCAGGTCTGCCAATCTGCAGGTCCCAGGTATCGAGCGCTGAGACTTCGAGGACATGCCGCGTCCCGAGCTGGGCAACCCGCATGAGACAGCGGTCGAGCTGCCGATCGTCGAAGCAGACGGCAACTGAGAACATGGTGACCAAGTCGATGGTGCCGTGCCGTCGCACGAACGCGTCGGCGTCCCACGTCAGGAGATCGGCCTGAAAGATGTTGGTCTCTCGAAATGGTACGTCACCAGCACGCGACATCGCAGCGCTGAACGTCGCTGAATTCAACAGCTTGCGGGCCGCCTCGACGCGCGCCTCGTGAAGGTCGCAGCCGAACAGGTTCTGCCGCGGCACGCCGCACTCCGTTGCCATGAAGTAGAGCCAGGACCCGTCGCCGCAGCCGAGATCGAGAATGCGAAGACCGCGCGGATCGTGCCGGGCGACAAAGTCGCGGAGCACATCGCGGGCGGGAACTTCGGCTGCAAGCCAGCCATCATACGTCGCGGCCAAATCGTCGACGCCCCGTGCGCGATTGAAGACGGGATTGGACTGCCAAAGCTCCTGCGCTGTCTGCCCGGGCGTCGTGGCGCCGCATTTCCAAAGATAGTAGAACGGATTGGCAAGATGCCAGCCGGGATGGCCGGCATCCGGCCCGTGCTCCAGCACCCGAAGGTACTTGTCGGGCACAGGCACTCCTGGCATGGCCGATGCGGCGAAGCTCCGCAGCGCTTCGAGTGGACGGCCGTCGAGCAAGGCGGCGACGCATTCATCGATCGGTCCCCAGGGCGGGACGCTGCGCAGGGCATCGAGGAACGCCTTGGTCTCGGGGCGATGGCGCGCGAGGTCGAATGCCTCAGGGCGATCGCCGACGGCGTCCATCATGGCCATAGCTGCCTCAAGAGCCGCCCGACGTCCCGATTTGGATCCGACAGCATCGACCAGATACTGGGCGAAATAGAAACTGCGCTGGCGCGCGATGATTTCTCGATTGTGACGCAGCGAGCGGCACCAATAGTTCAGCGCATTGTCGACAGCGCCGTTCGCCAGATGGGCTTCGGCGAGAAGCTGCTCGTAGCGACCATTGTCGGGCCGCAGGCGCGTGGCTTCGGTGAGGGCGAGCGCGGCGGACGTGCTTCGTCCGGACTGCATCAGCAGCTTGCCCAGGCGAAAACGCAGCTCTGCATCCGCGGGCGACAGGTCGCATGCGCTGGCGAGAGCGTCGGCGGCGTCGGACGTTCGATCGAGCCGAGACAGCTCCTCGCTCATCTCCAACAGGGCATTGACCGAGCTTGGTTGCAGGACGCACGCCGCCTGCAAGGCTCCGAGCGCGGCGCCACTACGATCCAACTCGCGCAACATGTGACCAGATTGAAGCCTCAGCTTCCAGTCATCGGGCTTCAGTCGCGTCGCATCGGCAAAGGCAGATATCGCCTCCTCGTTGCGACCGAGCCGCCGCAGCGCCAGCGCAAGCAATTGACGACAGGTCCAGTCGCCGAGGTCCAGTGTCGCCGCCCGCTGGAGCGCGTCGACCGCCCCGTCGTCGCGTCCGAGATCGGCGAGCGCGGCCCCCAGGCCGGCATGCGCCCTGGCGCGACCGGGATCCAGCGCCAGTGCGTTCCGATAGGCCGACGCCGCCAGTGCCGCCCGCTTTGCCATCAGGCCCGCCCGGCCAATCAACTCGTGGAGAGATGCCCTTACCGGATCGAGCGCGACCGCGCGCCAACACCATTGCAATGCCGGCTCGCCGCGGCGCTGGGCCAGTTCGACCATACCCAGAAGCGCCATCGCATCGCGCTGCGGCGCGCCAATTGCGATTGCATCGCGGCACGCCGCGGCGGCCTGATCGAAAGCGCCTGCCCGAAGCGCTTGGCGCGCGCCTTCGAGCGCAGTCGCCCCCGACGCTGCCGTATCGGCCGGAGTCCGAGTCATGATGTCGCTGCCCCGGTTCGTGGCTGCCGCCGCACCCGCCCGGGCATTGGCCGAGCATCAGCCACGGCTGGTCGGCGCCAACGATAGCAGCCAGAGCTCCAGATTGACCAGTTGCCAAAGGAACATCATGTGATTGTCGCGCGTCTGGCCTTCCAGAACGATGGCACGATGCTCGTGAATGAGGCGCTCGACCTCACGCTGATTGTATATGCCACGCTCGGCAAAGGCGCGGGACCGCACGAGATCCATCAGCGCCTCGAAGCCGTGCTCGGCGAACCAACGATGCGCCGGCGCGTTCCATCCCGTCTTGACCACCCGCGTGCGGGTGGCTTCGGGAAGGATGCCGTCCATGACCGCGCGCATGAACGACTTGGTGATGCCGTCGCGGATCTTCCAGTCGGTGGGGACCCGCAAAGCAAACTCGAGCAACCGCACATCGTGGAACGGAAAGAAGTCATTCAGGCCAGCATGGGCGGTGTTGCGGTCGCTCGCGCGCAGGCAGCACGGCATGGTGTTGCGCAGCAGCTCGTTGAGCGTGTGGCACTTCAGATAGCTGCGGAACGGCCGGTCGAAGACCGGTCGGATCGTCGTCATGTCGAAGTACCCGGCGTCGAGCGCGCCGGCATAACGATCGAGCAGCGCGAGGTTCGGTCGGCATTGGCCGGGCTGCGCGGCGTCCGTGAGCTGCGCCACCATCGCGCGCGCGACCTCTTTGGTCTTGCGAAAGACCGGATGGTCGTGACGCCGAATCCAGGCCGCGATTTCCTCGTCGAGCCGGCTGGTCTCGCCGCGTGCCCGCAGATCGGCGAAAAAATAGAAGAAGTAGTCGTATTCGCCGGCGTGCTGCTCGTCCCCGCCCAGACCGCCGAACAGGCTGTCGTAGCCCTGCGCGCCGACTGCGCGTGCAAGCAGATAGTGGGTCATCCACGTCACTGTGGCGACCGGCTCGTCGTGAAACGCAACCATGTCGCCGATCAGCGCCATCAGGTCGGGCCGGTCGATGCGCACCGGCATCCAATCGGCGAAACCGGCATCGATGACGTCGCGAATTTCCTTCGACTCGTCGAAATAGTCGTCGGAATAGACCGTGGAAACCGCCATCGGCTTCGCGCCGGTTAGGCGGAAGGCCGTGGTCACGACTGACGAGCTGTCGAGACCGCCGGACAGCGTAAAGGCCGGTCGTTTGGCATGAGCAAGACGCCGGGCGACCGCGTCGCGCAGCAGCTCGCGATATTCGGCGGCGGCCTCGGCCGGATCCGTGAATTCCTCCTGCTCGGCAAATCGGGCATAGGCCGTTGTGACGGTCGTGCCGTCACGCCGCGTCAGGCAATGGCCGGGCGCGAGCTGCTCGATGTCGGCATAGGGCGAGCGGGTCGGCTCGACATCGAAAAACCGATAGTGGCCGACGGCCACGGTCGCGACATAGTCCGGGCGCACGGCATTGCCGATTCCAGGCGCGGCGAGAAGGGAACGCGGACGCGAGGCAAAGGCGAACGGTCGGCCCGCGGCGCTGTGGTAGAGCGGCTTGATCCCAAAGCGGTCCCGCGCGAGATGAAGCGCGCCGGAGTGCCGGTCGCAGATCGCCAGTGCGAAATCGCCGTTGAGCGATGCGAGCGTCTCCGCCAAGCCGCGGCGCTCCAGGCCGGCCGCCACGCGCGCTGCGTCGTTCGACGCCGTGGGCAGGTCTTCGGGATTGTAGAGCCGTCCGTCGAGGGCGACCGTCCACCGCTCGTCGGCATGCCAGACGCCGCCCGTTGCGGCTGCGATCGAGACGTTGCCCGCCTGTGCCGTCGCCGAAAATGCCTCAGGCGCGCCGATGGCCTCCAGCAGGGCGCCTGCGTCGGCGCCGGGCGTGCCGGCGGTTCCGGCTATGCGCGCCATCGTCGTCGCCGCTCACTTGACCGCGTAGACGATCCACATGGCCTGGAAATAGCGATCGTAGCCGCGGCGCCGGGATTCCTCGCGCGTCAGCTCGTAGGTGACCTCGCAGGGATCGACGACGGAGCAACCCGCAAGCAGACCGGAAAACTCCTCGCGCGCGAAGAAATGGCTGAGACCGATGGTCTCCAGATGAAACTTGTTGCCGACCTTGTCGGAGCTGAGGACGATGGTGCCGGGGTCCTCCGGCAGCTCGTGGTCGCGCTGCGCACCATAGGTCGAGTGGCGGCGGTTCAGCATGTGTCCGACGAACACGCCGCCCGGTTTGAGCACGCGCACGACCTCGGCGAAGGCCTTGATGCGGTCGTCGCGCGCGAGGTGCTGGAAAACGCAGGATTCGAGCACGCCGTCGAGGCTCGAGTCGGGAAACTCGAGCGCCGTGGCCGACCCGTGCACCAGCGAGCCGAGACGGGCCTCCAGCCCGCGCTGGCGAAAGCTGCGGCGGGCGAGCTCGAGCGCCGTCGGCGAAATGTCGACGCCGGAGACCTTGATGCCGCGCTCGGCGAGCCAGACCAGATTGGGACCCGCCCCGCAGCCGACCTCGAGATAGTG
>Ga0194121_10007291_pt1 | contig 14455 bp, 11 predicted proteins | sample TA2MahCa50mmetaG_FD_148609 | JGI IMG/M metagenome (GOLD analysis project Ga0194121, IMG submission 148609) | Freshwater microbial communities from Lake Tanganyika, Tanzania - TA2015020 Mahale Deep Cast 50m | ecosystem: Environmental > Aquatic > Freshwater > Lake | place: Tanzania: Lake... | reverse complement strand
GCCGCCGGCTTGCGCACCCGCGAGCAGCGCGAGCCCGAAGACCAGCGCCGCGCTGGTCGCGGCCGCGGCGAACGGGACGCCCTCGGCGCGCAGCAGCGCGATGGCGCCGATCGTGGCGATCGGGACCGTGGCGGGAGGAACGCGGCGCATGCTCGCTCCGGGCCGTCGGTCAGGAGCCCGAAGCCCCCGCGTTCGCCGCCGCCTTCCGCGGCAGTTCGCGCACGAAGACGTTCTTGAACCAGAGCGTGTTGCCGTGGTTCTGCAGCTCGATCTGGCCGGTCGGATAGATCGGCTGGTGGCCGCGCTTCCAGACGTCGCGCTCCCACCAGTTCTCGAGCACGGTGTCGTGCACCACGAGCACGTCGTTGAGGTAGACGGTCACGCGCTCGCCGACCATCAGGATCTTGAAGCGGTTCCACTGGCCGACCGGCCGGTCGGCGACGGCGAGCGGCTTGTCCTTGTTCTCCGGCTTCTGGTTGTTGTAGAGGCCGCCCGAGCCGAGCGGATGGTCCCAGATCTGCACCTGCGGGCTGCCGCGCAGGTAGATGCCGCTGTCGCCCTTCTCGGCGATCTTCCAGTCGACCCAGAGCTCGAAGTCCGCGAAGTCCTGCGCGGTGCAGAGGCTGTCGCCCTTGCCGTCGAAGACCAGCTGGCCGTCGGTCGGATGCCAGTGCGCACGCATCTTCTCGTCGGCCGCGGCCTGCGCCGCGGCGAGCTCGGCCGGGCTCATCGCCGCGCGCGCCGGCGGCCCCTTGTCGGGCGACACCAGCCCTTTCCAGTTCGCGAGCGACTGGCCGTCGAACAGCGCGCGGAACCCCTCGGGCGCGACGTTGTCGGCGCGCGGCGTGGCGGCAACGCCGACCTCCGCGAGTTCGATCTTGCGGTACTTCACCAGGCTCTGGTGGCCGAGGAAGCCGATGCGACCGCCCTCGCGCAGGAGGCCCGGATGCTGCGCGAGCGTGGCGGGATCGCGCACGGCGTTCAGGTCGCAGTCGTTGACGACCTTCCCGTTCAGCGTCACGCGCACGCGCCGGTCGATCGCCGCGATCTCCATCGCGTTCCACTCTCCGGCCGGCTTGAGCGCGCCGCGCCTGACCGGCGACACCATGTAGACGCTGCCGCAATACTGGCCGGGCTGCAGGTTGGCGTATTGCGGCGCTGCGTCGTCGAGGATCTGCACCTCCATGCCGAGGTAGGCGGCGTCGCCCTCACGTGGCGCGCGGATGCCGACACCGTTGTTGCCGCCGGGCTCGGTCCAGAACTCGAAACGGAGGATGAAGTCGCTGTAGTCGCGCGTCGTGAACAGGTTCCCGCCGCCGTCCTTCGGCGCGACGATGCAACCGTCTTCGACGACGTAGCCGCGGCCGCCGCCGCCGACCAGCTCCCAACCGGCGAGCGACTGGCCGTCGAACAGCGGCGTGAAGCGCGGCTCGTCCGCGCGCGCATTGGGAGAGGCGGCCGTCGCGACGAGGGCGGCGGCGAGCAGGACGGACGGCAGTCGAGGCATCGAGCGCTCCATGAGGCGCCGCGCGCGACTCGAGCGCGGGCGCCGATCGGTCGGTACGTGCGGGCCGCGATTCTCGCGATGGAACCGCCCGGCGCAACGCGTCGCAGTTCGCTCCGCCGACGGCCCGCCTGCCGGCCGCTTGCCTCCGGCGGCGCGTACCGCGATGCTGCGCCGCCTTCGGGTCCACTCCTCGGGAGAAGGTCATGGTGCGTCGCCTCGTCGCTCTGCTCACCCTGGTCGCGCTGTCCGGCTGCATCTTCGTCAGCGGTCGCGGCTGGTCGCACGACGATCGCCCGGTCCGGGGCATGACCCGCGGCTGTCCGGCCTTCGCGCAGGAGTGCTGCGACGACGGCAAGGAAGAGTGCGAAGAGTCGTGCGAGAAGGCATGCGAGGAGGCATGCGACGAGGCATGCGACGAGGCATGCGAGGAGTCGTGCGAGGAGTCGTGCGAAGAGGCCTGCGAAGAGGCATGCGAAGAGGCATGCGAGGAGGCATGCGAGGAGGCATGCGAGGAGGCATGCGAGGAGTCGTGCGAAGAAGCGTGCGAAGAGGCGTGCGACGAAGGCGCCGGCGGTGAGGCCGCGGCCGCGAACGGCGACGACCTCGAGTACGCCGTGGGCGTCGCCGAGCGCAAGCTGAAGCGCGCGCACGAGGAGATGGCGCAGTCGGCCGAGGATCAGGCCGCCGCGGTCGAGCGGGCGCGCCATGAGATGGAGGATGCCCGCCGCGCGGTGCGCCACTTCGAGGGCGTCGAGAAGCCGCTCCGCCTGGCCAAGGCCGAGCTCGACCTCAAGGACTCGGTCGACTTCATGACCGCGCAGGACGAGGAGATGAAGCAGCTCGAGCTGCTCTACGAGAAGGACGAGCTCGGCGACAAGACCAAGGAGATCGTGCTCGCGCGCGGCCGCCGCCAGCACCAGCGGGCGCAGGAGCGCCTCGCCATCGCCAAGCGCGAGTTCGAGGACCTGAAGTCGTTCGCCCTCGAGCAGCAGAAGAGCAAGCTGATGCGCGAGCTCACCGAGAAGGAGCGGGCGCTGCAGAAGGCCGAGTTCACGGCGCGGACCACCGCCGAGGACAAGGAGCAGGCGATCGGCGAGGCCGAGCGCGCGCTGCAGAAGGCGCGGCGCGAGTGCGAGAAGGCCGCCGGCGGCGCGAAGTGACGCCGTGAACCGGCTCACCCTCTCCGGAGTCGCGCTCCTCACCTTCGCCGCGTGGCCCGCGCCGCGCGGCGCCGCGGGATCGGCGCGCGCCGAGGTTCCTCCGGTGCCTTCGGCGCCCGCCGTCGTCGCCGGGCACGACGAGGCCGCGGTCCTCGCCGCGATCGCGAAGGGCGTCGACTACCTCGTGCGGCACCAGGAGCGCGACGGCAGCTTCGGCGCTCCGCGCAACATCATGCTGAGCGAGACGTTCGCGACGATCCACACCTACGAGGCGTGGACCTACGCGACGACCGGGCTCGCGGCCATGGCGCTGGCCGACTGCGGTCAGGGTGACGCCGCGCGCCGGGCGCTCGACCGCGCCATCGACTGGCTGATCGCGACGCCGCTGCCGAAACGGGTCAGCGAGTGGGACTGCGACCACGTCTGGGGCGACGTCTACGGCCTGCAGGCGGTCGCCCACCTGCTGCGCCATCCCCGGCTCGAGGACGACCCGCGCAAGCCGGCGCTGGTGCGGCGCGGCAAGGAGCTGATCCGGCAGTTGTGCGAGTGGCAGGCGCCGCTCGGCGGCTGGGGCTACTACGAAGGTCCGGTCGTCGCCAAGCCGAACAGTTGGTCGACCCAGTTCACCACCGCCGTCGGGGTGATCGCCCTGCTCGATGCCAAGGCGGCCGGATTGCCGGTCGACGCCGCACACCTCGACAAGGCGGTGCGGGCGGTCGCCCACTGCCGGCTGCCGAACGGTGCCTACACCTACAGCGTCGACACGATCTCGAGCCCGGCCGGGCTCGAGTACATCAACCAGGTGAAGGGCTCGCTCGGCCGCATCCAGATCGGCAACGTCGCGCTGTTCCGCGCCGGCGAGCTCGACCGGCGCGCGGTGAAGGCGGGCCTCGACGAGTTCTTCCGCCACCACCAGTTCCTCGCGGTGGCGCGCAAGAAGCCGATCCCGCACGAGTCGTGGTACGCGGTGGCGGCCTACTTCTTCCTGTTCGGCCACTACTACGCGGCCGAGGCGATCGAGCTCCTGCCGGCGGAGCAGCGCCCGAAGTACGCGCGGGCGCTCGAGGGGAAGCTGCTCGCGATCCAGGAGGACGACGGCGCGTTCTGGGACTTCCACATCTCGACCTACACGCGCGCCTACGGGACCGCCTTCGCGGTAATGTCCCTCGCTCGCGCGAACCGGGCGACCTCGACGAGGTACGCCGCGGGCGGCTGACGACGCCGGACAGACGGGACTTGCCGGCGCCGTCGCCGCCATGACGGTGCGCGCACGGGGGTGCGGACGGGAGCGATCCCGCGGCCGCGCACTCGCCGGAGGTTCGGCTCCCGTCTGCCGAATGCCGACGAGCGGGGGGCGCCGGTGCCCGTGGGCCGGTGCGCCGATCGCGGCCGCAAGGGTGCCGCGCGTCGGGGAGCCATGGGACGCTGCGCCGCTCGCTCGCGAGCGGGTGCGAAGGGCGCGAGTGAGGGTTCCCCGATGCGGATGCTCGTCTTGGGTGCCGGTCTGCAGGGTTCGGCGGCCGCGTTCGACCTGTTGCAGAATCCCGAGGTGAAGGAGGTCCGCCTCGCCGACCTCAAGGTCGACGCGCTGCGACCGTTCCTCGACCGGTTCAAGGCCGATGCGCGCTTCCGGCCGCAGGCGCTCGACGTCAAGGACGGCGCCGCCGTCCGCCGGGCGCTCAGCGGCGTCGACGCGGCGCTCTCGGCGGTGCCCTACTACCTGAACGGCCCGCTCGCGGCGGCGGCGGCGGAGCAGGGCGTCCATTGGTGCGACCTCGGCGGCAACACCGAGATCGTCAAGCAGCAGCAGAAGCTCGCGCCACTGGCGCAGCAGAAGGGGATCACGATCGTCCCGGACTGCGGGCTCGCGCCCGGGCTGGTGAACATCCTCGCCGAGAGCGCGATCAAGCGCCTCGACAGCTGCAGCGCCTGCCGTCTGTTCGTCGGCGGCCTGCCGCAGCGGCCGGAGCCGCCGCTCAACTACCAGCTGGTCTATTCGCTCGAGGGCGTGCTCGACTACTACACGACGCCGTCGTGGGTGCTGGAGAAGGGGCAGCCGGCGACGCGCGTCGCACTGTCGGAGCGCGAGCCGATCGACCTGGCGGGCGTCGGCCGGCTCGAGGCGTTCCACACCGCCGGCGGCCTCTCGACCATGTTCGAGAAGTACCGCGGGAAGATCGCGACGCTCGAGTACAAGACGCTGCGCTATCCCGGGCACGCCGCGATCATGGAGGCGCTGCGCGAGCTCGGCTTCTTCGATCAGGCGCCGCTCGACGTGAAGGGCGTGAAGGTGGCGCCGCGCGACATGACCATCGCCACGCTCTTCCCGAAGCTGAACAAGCCGAAGAGCCCCGACCTGGTCGCGCTGCGGGTGGTCGCCGAGGGCAGCAAGGGCGGCAAGGCGGCTCGCGTCGGCTACGAGGTGGTCGACCGCATGGACGAGAAGAACGGCATCAGCGCGATGATGCGGACCACCGGCTACTCGCTGTCGATCACCGCGCAGATGCAGGCGAAGCGGGTGATCGGCCCGCCGGGCGTGTGGACGCCGGACGAGTGCGTTCCGGCCGACGCCTACCTCGGCGCGCTCCGGCAGCGCGGCATCGAGGTGCGCGAGTTCGCGTGAGCGCGAAGCGACGGCGGTTGGCCGTCCTGGCCGCGCTGACCGCGGCGTGCGGCCTGGCGCTCGGGCCGATGGCCGGGAGCCAGGCGGCGAAGCCGGCCGCGGATCCGCAGGCGGCAGCGGACGCCAAGGCGGCGGCGGCCGCGGCGAAGGCGAATGCGGCGAAGCTCGCGGCGCTCGACAAGGCGTTCAAGCCGATCAAGGACGACGCGCCGCTCGAGCCGCGGCAGCAGGCGCTGCAGGGCACGGCCGATCTCGACGACGAGAACGCGGCGAAGTCGCTGCTGCTGGCGCTGGAGCAGTTGCGGCGCGAGGCGGCGGCCATCGTGACCGAGGCCGACGAGATCGTCGCCGATCGCGAAGCGCTGCTCGAGAAACTGGCCGAGGCGCGCGGGCGGCAGCCCAAGGCCGACGAGAAGAAGAAGCTCGAGAAGTGGGAGGCGGAGCTGAAGCGCCTCGGCGAACGGCTGAAGGCGCTGCAGGAACTGGCGGAGTCGATCGCCGGCCGCATCGACCAGCTCCGCTCGCCGGCGGCGCTGACGTTCCTGCTGGCGGCCGTCGCCGAATCGCATGGCCTGCAGTGGGGATTGCGGGCGCGCCTCGCCGGGCGGGCGGTGCAGGCGGAACCGCCGCTGGTCGACGCGCTGCGGCAGATGCTCGAACGGTCGACCGTGACCGAGGAGCGCGTGATCGCGCTCGAGGCGCTGGCGGCCTGCGGGCCGGCGGCCGCGGTGCATGGCAAGTGGCTCGCCGATTTCCTGTTCAACGAGGAGCCGCGCATCGCGAACGCGGCGATCTGGACGCTGGCGGCGATCGGCTCGCGCGATGCGATCGGGCCGCTGGTCCATCGGCTGGGCGAGGAGACGGCGATCCTGCCGGGGCGGCGCGTCGCTCTGGCGCTGCGCTGGCTGACCGGCGCCGACTTCGGCGTGGACGGCCGCCTCTGGCGCTCGTGGCTCACCGCGGCCGGAGCGCCGCTGGTCGACGGCAGCGCGCCGCTCCCGCCGCGGGCCCGCAACGCCTGCTTCGACCTGCCGATCCACGCCGAGTCGATCGCGTTCGTCATCGATGCGTCGGAGGCGATGCTGCAGAAGCGGCCGGCGCCGGGCGGCGGCGAGGAGACGCGGCTCGACGCGGCAAAGCGCGAGGTGCTGGCCGCCATCGGGCGCCTGCCGCCGACCGCGCGCTACACGGTGGTCGCGTACGCGCACGAGCCGCGGGTGCAGTCGAAGTCGCTGCTGCCGGCGACACCGGAGAGCGTCGCCGCCACCGCCGAATGGGTGGGCAAGATCACCACCGTCGAGAAGACGGTCGCCGCCACCAGCGAGGCGCTGGCGTGCGTGCTGGTCGATGCCGCGGCGAACGAGCTGCCGGAGGGACGCACCAATCGCCTCGACGCGATCCTGCTGCTCACCGCCGGGATTCCGGTGACGCCCGACGGCAAGCGCGAGCCGCCCCAGGTGATGCAGCAACTGGTCGAGCTGCGCAACAAGCCGGTGCAGGCCTTGATCGAAGTCGTCGCGCTCGGCGACCCGCGCGCCGTCGCCGGCCTGGTCGAACTGGCCGACCAGAACGCCGGCCGCTTCGTCGTCCGCTGAGAGGAACTCGCGCCGCGTCGGGACGGCGGGGAAGCCAGCCGCGGGCAGGCGTCAGCGACTGTCCGCTTCCGCCGGGGCGGCCGGCGGCCCGCTCACGGTGATGAGCGTGATCTCGGGCGGGCAGAAGAGTCGCAGCGGCGGGGCGAACCCCGCCTCGCAGCCGATCCCGCGCGACACCACGAGCTGCGTCCCGGAGTGGCGGTGGAGGCCACCGGCGTCGATCGCGTCGGGCAATGGCGACAGCGTGACCAGCGGTCCGATTCCCGGGAGCACGATCTGCCCGCCGTGGGTGTGGCCGGCGATCACCAGGTCGAAGCCGGCGGGGCCGAGGCGGACGACGTGCTCCGGCTGATGGACCAGCGCGATCCGCACGGCGGCCTGCGGCGGCATGGCGAGCGCGGCGGCGAAGCGCGCCGGATCGGCAGGATCGAAGCCGGCGAGTTCGATCTGCACCGGCGTCACGTCGCGCCGTTCGGTGGCCGGCGGATGGACCAGTCGCACGGCGCCGTTGTCGAGGAGTCGCGCCGGCGTCTCGCGCACGACGTCGGCGACGCCGCCCGCCACCAGCGGGTCGACATCGCCGTTGACCGCGAAGGTCCCGAGCGGCACCGCGCTGCCGCGCAGGATCCGTCGCGCGCAGTCGAGGGCGGCGCCGTCGTCGAGGCTCTGCGCCGCCAGGTCGCCCGGCAGCACGATCAGGTCGGGGGCGAGCTCGCGGACGAACTCGATGACCCGCGCTTCGCGCGCGCCGAACCGAGGGGATTGCAGGTCGGCCAGCACGACGATGCGCAGCGGGGGCGCGCCGGCCGGCCAGTCGCTGAGCGCGACGTCGCGCCGCTCGACGACGAGGCGGTTCGGCTCCAGCAGCGCCATCTCCGCGAACAGGGCAAGTGACGCGAGCAGCCAGAGCAGCGTGCCGCCGCGCGCGGCCGCGCCGGAGTGCCCGTGCCACGCACGCCAGGCAGCGAGCGCCGGCAGCAGCAGGAGCCCGCCCCACGCGGCGGCGCCGACGCCGAGGAAGCGGATCGACCACGCCCGGCCGAACCACGCCCATGCCAGGGCGCCGAACGGCTCGTGCAGCCAGGCCGCGCACAGCAGCGCGAACAGCAGGAGCAGCGCGCCGGCGATCGGGATGGTGAGCAGCAGCGTGCGGCGCAGCGAGCGTCCGCCGCGATCGACGCGACGCGCCACCGGCGCGATCACCGCCGCCGCGAACAGCAGGTCGATCAGCTGGTAGGCGAAGTAGGCGGCGACCATGGCGGGGCCACGCTACCGGGCGGCGATCGCCCGCCGCCGGCGCGTTCCGCTGCGCGTTCGTCCGCCCCCGCGGCGAGCCGTTCGCGCAGCAACCCGACCGCCGCGTCGAGCTGCGCCGCCTGCCGGTCGTTGAGCGGCGCCAGCAGCGATGCCAGCCGCTCGACCCGCCGGCGCCGCCCCGACTGCAGCAGCCGGCTGCCGCGCGCGGTCGCCCGCACCCGCACCGCCCGACCATCGGCCGGATCGTCGCGGAGCTGCACCAGCCCGTCACGCGCCAGCCCGGCGACCAGCTTCGTCATCGTCGGCCGCGCCACCTGCTCCAGCTCGGCCAGCGCCGACATGCGCTGTTCGCCGCGGAACGCGAGGATCGAGAGCACGGAGGCGCGCGCCGGGCTCTGGCCCATCGCGCGGTCCTCCCGCCGCAGCTCGCGCAGCAGACGGATGGCGGCGGAGTGGAGCGCGTCGGCCAGCGCGCGGCGGTCGGGCCGGTCGCCGGCCGTCACGTGGCGGCGGCGCCGCGGACTTCGCTCATCAGCGCGAGCGCGTTGCCTTCGCTGTCGGTGAAGAACGCCATCCAGAGCTCGTGGTCGGGCAGGCGGGCGACCCGGGTCGGCGGCTCGCGGAAGCGGACGCCGGCGGCGGTGAGGCGGGCGTGGGCCGCCGCGAGGTCGGCGACCTGGAAGTAGAGGATCGAGCCGGGATGGTCGAACTCGGGCGACTCGGGCAGCGACAGCATCAGGCGGGTGCCGCCGCAGTCGAGGAACGCCATCTTCGGCGGCACCTCGAACAGGAGCCGCAAGCCGAGCGCATCGCGCCAGAAGGCGATGGCGCGGCGCAGGTCCTTCACGTTGATGGCGATCTGCGCGACGCGCGCCAGCGCCGTGGCGGCAGCCGGAGCGGGGGACGGTCGCGAGGCGGGAAGGGTGGCGGTCATCGACGGCTCCGGTGGCGGGAGTGCGCGAGCGGGCGCCGATATGGTTCGCACGGCTAACTAAATGACGCAAGCGGTCACCCGATGGGAGCTGCCGCGCGACGCGTCGTCCCCGCGTCGCGGCGGAACGGCGACCGCGGCGGCGCGTACCATGCGCGGCCCGCCGGGCGAGACCGGCGGAGCGGAGGAGGACGCGATGCGCGCGCAGCGGCGGTCGAGCGGGATCCTGGCGTGGAGCGTCGTGTTGCTGGCGCCGACGGCTGGAGCGGCGCGCGGCGGCGCGGGCGGCGACGCCGGCGAGTTCGTCGAGGCCGCGCCCGTTGCGACCACCGTCGCGCTCCCCGCCGCGATCACCTGGCGTGGCGTCGGGCCGAACCGCGGCGGGCGGGTCGCCGCCGTGTGCGGCCATGTCGACCAGCCGCTCACCTACTGGATGGGCGCCTGCGGCGGCGGTGTCTGGCGCACCGACGACGCCGGCGCGAATTGGCGCAACGTCTCCGACGGCCACTTCGGCGGCTCGATCGGCGCGGTGGCGGTGGCGCCCGCCGACCCCGAGACGGTCTACGTCGGCGGCGGCGAGGTGACCGTCCGCGGCAACTGGTCGCCCGGCTGGGGCGCGTGGAAGACGAGCGACGGCGGTCGCAACTGGAAGTCGATCGGATTGGCGGACAGCCAGATCATCCCGCGGATCCGGGTCGATCCGCGCGATTCCGACGTGGTCTATGCGGCGGTGCTCGGCCACCTGTGCGGCCCGAGCGAGGAGCGCGGCGTCTATCGCTCGCGCGACGGCGGCGCGAGCTGGCAGCGCGTGCTCCACGTCTCGCCCGACGCGGGCGCCTGCGACCTGTTGATCGACCCGCGCCGGCCGCGCACGCTGTGGGCGACGACCTGGCGGGTGCGCCGCACGCCGCATTCGCTGGAGAGCGGCGGCGACGGCAGCGGGCTGTGGCGCAGCGACGACGCGGGGGACACCTGGACCGAGCTGTCGCGCCGGCCGGGGCTGCCGGGCGGGACGCTCGGGATCATCGGCGTCGCGGTGTCGCCGGCGCGCCCGGGCCGGGTGTGGGCGATGGTCGAGGCCGAGGACGGCGGCCTCTTCCGCAGCGATGACGACGGCGCCAGCTGGCAGCGCGTGAACGAGGATCGCAACCTGCGCCAGCGCGCCTGGTACTACACGCGCGTCTACGCCTGTCCGCAGGACGCCGACCGCGTCTACGTCCTGAACGTCCAGAGCTGGCGCAGCGAGGATGGCGGTCGCACCTTCGCGCCGATGCCCACTCCGCATGGCGACCACCACGACCTCTGGATCGCGCCGAACGACTCGAAGCGGATGATCCAGGGCGACGACGGCGGCGCCTTCGTCAGCTTCGATGGCAGCGCCACCTATTCCTCGATCGAGAACCAGCCGACCGCGCAGCTCTATCGTGTCTCCGTCGACGACGCCTTTCCGTGGCGGATCTACGGCGCGCAGCAGGACAACTCGACGCTTCGCCTCCACCCATTCGGCGACGGCGTGACGCGTGGCGGCCGCAACTGGGAGATCACCGCCGGCGGCGAGAGCGGCTGGCTGGCGCCTGACCCGCGCGATCCGGAGATCGTCTACGGCGGCAGCTACGGCGGCTACCTCGAGCGCTACGACCACCGCCGGCGCGAGGCGCGGAACATCACGGCGTGGCCCGACAACCCGATCGGGCACGGTGCGGCGCAGATCCGCTGGCGCTTCCAGTGGAACTTCCCGCTGCTCTTCTCGCGGCACGAGCCGGGGCTGCTGTACGCGGCGGCGCAGGCGCTGTTCGCGTCGCGCGACGAGGGACAGACCTTCACGCCGATCAGCCCCGACCTCTCGCGCAACGACAACGCGCGCATGCAGCCGTCGGGCGGTCCGATCACCAAGGACAACACCGGTGTCGAGGTCTACGGGACGATCTTCGCCGTGGCCGAGGCGGTGCACGAGAAGGGCGTGATCTGGGCCGGCACCGACGACGGCCGGCTCCACGTCACGCGCGACGGCGGGGGCCACTGGAGCGACGTGACCCCGAAGCTGCTCCCCGAGTGGGCGCAGATCAACTCGATCGAGCCGCACCCGACCGAGGCGGGCGGGCTCTACGTCGCGGCGACGACCTACAAGCTGGACGACTTCCGTCCGTGGCTGTTCGCGACGCGCGACTGGGGACGCACCTGGTCGCTGCTCGGCGGCGGGATCCCCGAGGACGCGTTCACGCGGGTGATCCGCGCCGATCCCTCGCGGCCGGGGCTGCTCTTCTGCGGCACCGAGCGCGGCGCGTTCGTCTCGTTCGACGACGGCGTGCGCTGGCAGCCGTTGCAGGCGGCGCTGCCGACCGTGCCGGTCACCGATCTGCTGATCAAGGACGACACGCTGGTGGCGGCGACGCAGGGGCGCAGCTTCTGGATCCTCGACGAACTCGCGCTGTTGCGGCAGTTGCCGGCCACCGGCGATCCGGCCGCGGCGACGCTGGTCGCGCCGCCGCCGCTGCGCCGCCGCGACGAGCGCGCGCGGTTCGATGCCTGGCTGCCCGAGGCGCTGCGCTCCGGCGAGGTGGCGACGCTGGTGGTTCGCCCGGCCGCAGGCGACGCTGCGGCGCGCGGCGACCTGGTCCGCTTCTCCACCGCGCCGCAGGAGGGGGAGCGCCCGCTCACGCTGGCGGCCGGCTGGAACCGCGTCGACTGGACGCCGACCTGGCCGGATGCCAAGGGCTTCGCCGGGATGATCCTCTGGGGCGGCAACCTCTCGGGGCCGCGCGCGCTGCCGGGCCGCTACGCCGTCGAGCTCGCCGTCGGTCCGGTCGACGCGACCGCACCGCGCCGCGTGCAGCTGGCGACGACGCTCGAGATCCGCCGCGATCCGCGCCAGCCGGAGGATCCCGCCGAGCTCGAGGAGCGGTTCGAGTTCCTGCTGGCGGCGCGTGACCTGCTCTCGCGGACGCACCAGTCGATCGAGCGGCTGCGCGGGCTGCGCGGCCAGCTCGAGACGCTGGCGGGGCGGCTCGCGAAGCGGAGCGAGTGCGCCGACGTGAAGGCGCAGTGCGAGGCGCTCGCCGCGAAGCTGACCGCGATCGAGGAGGCGCTCTACCAGACCCGGCTGAGGAGCGGCCAGGACCCGCTCAACTTCCCGATCCGGCTGAACAACAAGCTGGCCGATCTCGCCTCCGCCGTGGCCGGCAACGAGCGCCGCCCGACCGCCGGCGCGCAGGCGGTCCGCGCCGAGCTGACCGCCGCGATCGAGACGGAACTCGCGGCGTTCACCGCGATCGTCGACCGCGAGCTGCCCGCGCTGAACCGCCTGGCGATGGAGCGGCAGGTGCCGGCGATCTTCGTGCAGGACTCCTGATCCGCTCGGTCCGGCTGTCGCCGCCGTGGTTCACCCGCACGTCCAGCGCTCAGCGCGCGCCGCCGGCGCTGCGCCGCGCTCGCGTCGTGGCGGGGCGCCTGCGGCATGATGGTCGCCCCATGAGCGCCGTTCCCTCCGCCGCCGCCGACCTCGCCCCCTGGCGACCGCGCGCCGATCTCCTGCTGGCCGCGCTGCTCTTCTCCACCGGCGGGGCGTTCATCAAGAGCTGCGAACTCTCGGCGCTGCAGGTGGCCGGTTGGCGCTCGCTGGTCGCGGTGCTGTTCCTGCTGCTGGTCTGGCCGGCGGCGCGCCGCGGCTTCACCGCGAGCTCGTTCCTGTTCGGCGTGCTCTACGCGACGACGATGATCGCCTACGTCGCGGCCAACAAGTACACCACCGCCGCCAACGCGATCTACCTGCAGTCGACGGCGCCGCTGTTCGTGCTGCTGCTCTCGCCGATCGTGCTGAAGGAGAAGGTGCGCCGCGTCGATCTCCTGTTCATGGTCGCGCTGGCCGGCGGCCTGCTGCTCTGCTTCGGCGATGCGATGGCGGCCGGCGGCGGCGATGGCGGCGCGCAGGCCACCGCGCCGCGGCCGTTGTTCGGCAACCTGATCGCGCTCCTCTCCGGGCTGGCGTGGGCATCGACCCTGGTCGGATTGCGCTGGTTCGGCCAGCGGGCGCGCCTCGGTCACGACGGCGCCGCCAGCTCGGTGGTGGCCGGCAACCTCATCTGCTTCGCCGCCGCCGCGCTGTTCGCTTCGCTGTATGGCGAGCCGTTCCTCCCCGATGCCGCGCTGTTCGATCTGTCGCGCGACGGTTCGGGGGCGACGTTCTCCTCGCTCGGCTTCCTCGGCGTGCTGCAGATCGGCCTCGCCTACTGCGTGCTGTCGCGCGGCATGAAATCGGTGCCGGCGGTCGAGGCGTCGCTGCTCTTGCTGCTCGAGCCGGTCCTGAACCCGCTCTGGGCGTGGCTGGTGCACGACGAACTGCCCGGCCGCTTCACCATGGCGGGCGGCGGCGTGATCCTGGCGGCGACCGTGTTCCATGCGCTGGCCAACGCGAAGAGCGCCGCCGCGCGCGCCGGGTCGCCCGCATGAGCGAGCCCGGCGCGCTGGAACTCGGCGAGCGACTGGTGGCGCAGGGGCGCTGGCTCCGCCTGCTGCTGATGCATCTCGCCGGCCGCAAGCTGCGCCAGAGCGTCGAACTCGAGGACCTGGCGCAGGAGGTCTACGTGCGCGCGGTGGCGCACCAGCATCTGGTGCCGCCCGAGGAGCCGAAGGACCTGCCGCTGCGCCGTCTGCTGGCGCGACTCGCGCGGACCACGGTGGTCGACGCGCTGCGCGCCGTGCGCGCGGCGAAGCGCGGCGCAGGGCGAACTCCGGTCCGCCTCGCGCGTTCCGACTGGAGCCACTCGGGCTTGCTCGAAAACCTCGTGGCGGGCGTCCAACCCGGCCCCGCCACGGAAGCGGCGCAATGGGACGAGCAGGCGAAACTGCTCGCGGCGTTCGAGCAGCTGCCGGGCGATCAGCGGCGCGTGCTCGGGCTGCGGCAGTTCGAGGGGCTGCCGGCGGCGGAGGCGGCGCGGCGGATGGGGCGGAGCGAGGACGCGATCCACGCCCTCTACCGGCGGGCGCTGGATGGGTGGGGGATGCTGCTGCGGGGGCCGGCCGGCGGGTGAGATCGCTCGGGGCGCTCTCCGGGCGCCGGGATTCCGCGACGGTTTCGTTCGCCGATTCCGTCTGGAACCGGCATGGAACCCACCATGCCTACCCTTCCGGAGCGAGCCATGGACCCTTCCTCCGACTCCCGCCGCGGATCGCCGTCGGCAGCCGACGCCGCCGCGGCGCGCGAGCGGCAGGCGGAATTGCTCGATCAACTCGTCGGTGAGTACGCCGATCGCGTGGCGGCCGGTCGCTGCGAGGAGCGCGCCGACCTGCTGGCGCGCGTCGCCGTCGAGGAGCGCGCCGAACTCACGCGGCTGTTCGCGCTGGTGGCGGTCGGCGCGGGCGACGGCGGTGGCGCGGCCGGCAGCG
>Ga0194121_10007278_pt1 | contig 14465 bp, 20 predicted proteins | sample TA2MahCa50mmetaG_FD_148609 | JGI IMG/M metagenome (GOLD analysis project Ga0194121, IMG submission 148609) | Freshwater microbial communities from Lake Tanganyika, Tanzania - TA2015020 Mahale Deep Cast 50m | ecosystem: Environmental > Aquatic > Freshwater > Lake | place: Tanzania: Lake... | reverse complement strand
GTCGCCTGCCCGCAAGCCGCGCGCTCGGCGTTTACAATCGAAAATACGTCTAACAAAGTGTCGGAAGTGGCCATGACGTGTCCTTACGCGCCCAAGACGCCGTAGGTGATAACATTACCGGAGGTGGTCACGCCGGTGATGGTCAAAGTGGTGGTGGTGGCCACACTCATGGCCGCGCCTGCCGTTTCATTGTTCGCGCGTTCGACGCCCACACCGACCGCGCCACGCGCTGTTATGACTGCGACCATGATGCTAGTCCTCCACCACCGGTGTCACAACGGGCAACGTCACTGGCACGCCCACCGACGCCGACACCGTCGGCAGCATCTGCTCCACAAACGCCGTCACCTGAGCAATCACGGCCGGGTCATCGACCGGCACCTGCCGCAGTGACAGACGCCCGAATCCCTCGTCCACCAGTTCGACGATGGCGGTCATGGACACCTGCCCGTTGAGCGCGAACTGCACTTCCCCTCTGAGTAGTTCTCCTCGCATCACTGTTTCCTTGTCAGTTGCGCCTTGAGCGCGTTAATTTCTGCTTGCTGCTGCTGCACCACGGCCACAAGATACGCGGTGACGCGGTCATAGGTCACGTAGTTGGGTGTGCCGCTTTCGCCGCCCTCATCGTAGGTCGCCAGTAGTGGCGCAATCGTCGCCATCTCTTCGGCCACAAAACCCACATACCGCCGCTGGTCCTCGTCGGTCTTGCCGCGATAGGTGATCGGACGCATCGCCATGACAGCGGTCAGCGCATCGGCGGTGTCGAGCGAGGCGATGTCGTGCTTGTAGCGAAGGGAGGAAGTAGAACGGCGTATTCGACCATCGGAGGCGACGGTCACATTCACCGCATCCCCTACCGTATCGTTGTAGACGTTCGGCACGAGCAGTGAGCCTGTATCCAGACGCAACTGCCGAGTCCCACCGACAAAGATCGAGACTTCATTGGCATTTGATTCGGCGATGTAGGTATCGCCGCCGCCGTCGAGGGCGAGCTTCGCGGTCGCGTTAATTGAGACGTTGCCGTTTTCCAAAATCGAGAACAGGTCAGTACCCCCAGACCCGCTCGCGTCTTTGCGGAAATAGAACCCTTCCCCCGAGGATGTACTGTCCGAGTCGATCATCAAAATCCATGACGCTGCCGACTGAATCCATCCGTTACCGCTGGTGTTCGCCCACGTCTGCACAGAGTTCGTCAGCGCCACATTGCTGCTGCTGCTAATCGCCGACCCGCCGCCCCATGCAAGGGTGCCATCATTAAACACATACCCACTTGACGCCCCGGCGAAGGTCAGGGTATTGGCGGCGCTGTGGGTGATGGTCACATCGCCCGCATTAAAGTTGATGACCCCGCCATTGGCAAGGAAGAGGTCACTCCACGCCGTGCCGCTCACGCCCAGTGCCGCGCCGTCGTTTGTCGCGGGTCTGACAGGGCCATCCGCGAACGTGTAAGCCGTGGACGCCCCCGCAAACGCCAGCGTGTTGCTGCTGTGCGTGATGGTGACATCGCCCGCATTGAAATTGATGACCCCGCCAGACGCGAGGAAAAGGTCACTCCACGCCGTGCCGCTTACGCCCAGTTGCCCGCCGTCGTTGCTCCCAGGCTGCACATGCCCAGTATTGGTAATCCGTAACTGTTCAACAGATGAGCCACTTACATACGCCAATACACCTTCCGACACACGATACCATCCCATATCGTCGTCGCCGGAAAAACTAAACGATGGACTTGCGGCCGTGCCATTTCCGCCAAGAAAACGAGTAGCCGTGACACTACCGGCAAACACCGTGCCACCGCTGGTACCTCCAGACAAAAGCGCGGCAATGGCACGTTCAATCGCGGCTGCGTAAGGACCTGTTCCATTTATCATCAGGCGCCACCATCAGGAAGCGATGCAAGTGCTTTTGGCTCAACAAACGTCATTGTTCGCGCATCCCACACCGCCTCGGGTGACGCGCCCAGCTCGCGCCGAAACGCTTCAATGAGAAGCGCGCCGCGCGCGCCTGCTAGATCAATCGTGAGCTGTCCAATCTGTGCGTCTTTGCTGACGCAAAGCCATTCGAGCCGAAGCGTATCCGGAGTCGCCATTACGCTGTTCCTCCGCCCATCACTTGGCACCACACAGTCACCGTCAGGGCCCCGCCAGCGCCAGCCGTTTTTGCCGCCGCGCTCCGATTTACTAGTGCGACGTGCATCTCACCCGTCTTGTCGTAGTCCCAAAGCGGAATGTCAAGGCCGTCAATGTAATACCGGTACAAACCAGTGCCTGCTACCCGCGTGCCATCACTGGCTGCAAATGCCCAGAGACCGAGGAAACGGTTGAGGTTTGGGGTGGCGCTGTTGAAGGCGTCGGTACCATAGAAATCCAGCTCGTAAGCCAGATTCTCGGTTGCAACAATCTGGATGGCGCGGACAATGTTGGTGGCATTGCCGCCTACGCCCGACAACGCACTGGGCAGTACAATATTTTCATTTTCCGCTGCGTTGGTAATTAACGCATCGGTAAACTCTACGCTTGACGACGTGCGAACGGGGTAGAGATACATAAATTAGCCTTTGGAAAGCTTGAAGATGCGGCCTTCGGGCTTGAGCGAAGGCAGCCCCTCAATGGGCGTGGCCTCGCGACTGTGCTGCACAATGGGCTGGTCGCCCGGCGTGCCCATGTCGGAGGGAGCCGCAGGCAGCCCTGCCGTGTCGGGTCCGCTCCACGATCCGGCACCAGACTTGGTGCGAACACGGGTTTCAATGGCATCGGCAAAAGGAGATTTGAGCATAGGGAACCTCAGTACTGATACATGGCGTGGGATTGGGTCCACGAATCCATGAGGGGGGCGAACGGGGTGGCGGTAAGCGCCGTGAAATACCACGTCATGTAGAGTTCTTCGTCTTTGCGCTCGACATCCATGAGCATGTCGTTGGCTTCTTTCAAGAACGCCGCCATGAGGGGCATCTGATTGAACAGCGGGTTCGGCGTGCTGGCCGTGCCGGGCCAGCGGCAGAGGTCGGCTAACGCCTGGTGCACAATCTCCGAGCCCCGCAGGGGCTTGACGGGCTCATCGGTCGGGTTGACCAACGGGACGCCTTTGCGGTAGTAGAAATACGGATAGACCCGACCGGTAGACGGCGCGGGCCAGAGTTCGTAACGCGGCAGGCCGGCGGCGTCAGGCGTTAGGTCGGCCAGCAGCCACGGATCGCCCGTGGCCGTGCGTGCTGGATCGTAGTTGTTGATCTGCGTCTGACTGGCCCACCAGAACAGTTGCCACTGCCGCAGGGGGTCGGTGACCGCGATGAACTCGCTGAAATCTTCGGGCGGCGTGACGTAGAGCAGGACAATGGTGTACTGGGCGGTGGGCGCACTGGCCAGCCCCCAGACCTCACTGGTCGTGAGTGTTTGAGCTCCGGTGTTGACCGCCGTAATGGTCAACACCGGAGACTGGTTGTTTACCTTGAGCTGCCGACCAATCATGTCGGAGGTCCAGGCCGTGCCAGTCCCGGTGAAGGTGGCGGACCCGAGGGTTGCGGCGATGGTGCCTGTCGTGTAGGGATCTGGGATGCGGAACTGGGCCGCAGCGCGTAAACCGCTCCAGTTCCGCGTCGCCAGAATCTTCTCGTAGGCGTCGTTGATAAGCTGTTGGCACAGCAACATCGGGGCGTTCGGCACATATTGCCGAAGTTCCCTTGACATCGATCGCAAGTCCGCCATCGGGGGTTAAACCCCCGACGCGAACACTTGCGTGACGATGTTGGTCAGCGAGGCTCCATTAGCCAGTTCCACCAACGCCGTTGCCGCGACTGCTGCACCTGTAAGAGTGGGGGCCGAGACAGGTGAGTTGGTGGTCAGGGTCAGCGTGGACGCGATGGTGTTGTTGTTCACCGTGCCGGTGGCGGCGTCGGCAGACAGTCCCAGCTCCGAGGACGCAAGGATCGCGCCCTTGGTGACCGTAAACGTCGGCTTGCTGATGGTGCCGGCCGGGGTGAAGCCCGCCGAGTGATAAATTAGGACCTTCTTGTTGGTGTAGTCGTACTTGAAGACGTACCCATCCTCGGCCTGATTGATGACCACGGAGCCGAGATCGATGGCGCCGAGGCCAAGGGCCGCCGGAGTGAGACTTTCGCCTCCGGTCGTGTAGGTGTCGCTGAAAGTGAGGGTGGCCGACACCCCCCGGCGATTGCCGAGGGATGTCTGCCAGTCACCGCTAAAGGAGGCCGCGACAGCCATTAGATCAGGCTCCCGAGCACCCACCGCACCGTGGAGGTGCCACCAGACACCGCAGTCAGGGCGATGGCCACGACCAAGTTGATTGAGGCCGTGCCGTCATCGGTGTGCACCAGCGTCAGGTCGGTGGCCGAGCCACTGAGCTGGTCTGCGATGGCCGTGCCCGCGTCCACCTTGACGCCCGTTTGGTCGCCGCCGATCTGGATCAGGCCGTAGTAGCCGTCCGTGAGGACATCCACAAAGCCGCCCGCGACCGAGTTGACACCCGCTTCCGCGTCCGTCGCATCCGACGTGACGAGGAAGTTGTCTTTGTCTTCCCAGAGGGCCGCACCGCCAACCACACAGGCGACGCTGCCGGTGCCGTTGCTGAACTTGACCAGCCGATAGCACTTGCCATCCTGCTCGTAAATCTGACCGAGCTGCGCGCCGATCGGGAGGGTAGCGACATTAAAGTCGCTCGGATCACCCGTGGGCGAGAGATCGATCGTCTGAAGGGGAAAAAAACGTCCAGTTGCCATGTGTCGATGCTCCTCTTAGGCCGTGATGTTGAACAGCACGCGGCTAAAGCGCGGCTGGATGTTGGTGATGTTGCCCGCAAAGAGGTACTGACCGGCCACCGTCAGGTTGTCCTGCGCGACCTTGAAGCCCGTGAAGCCAAACCCGAACAGCGGATCGTCGCTCACATACAACTTGAACGTGCTGTCGTTGAGAAAGAACAGCGTTTCGCCGCCCGCCGTCACGTTGTAGCCCAAATTGGTGCCGTCCGGAACCGTCTTGGTGCCCGGCGCATACTGGCTCGGGTAGATTCGGCCCTGATTAAACTGAAGGCCGACAAAGCCGATGCGCGCGTCCTGCGACATGAACCGCTGTTCCGGCTGGAACTTCTGGTTGATGTAGCTCAGGCCGAGGTTGGTCGTGATCATTACATTCGGATGCTCGGTGCCGACCACCACGGACCAGTACGCCTCGTCCATTGCCTTGTAGGAAAGCGGGCCGTTGACGTTGGCCGTCGGGCCAGTCATCGGCGAGTTTAGGGCCGAGCCGATTGTGCCGTTGCGCGGGACCGTGCCGTAGGTCGTGTAGGTGCCACCGTCGAACGTCGCATTCGTGCCGTCGTTGCAGATTTCGGCGAGACCGTTCAGGTGGAGGATGCGCGCACCCTGGCCGGCCTGATACGTGTCGATGGCCAACCGCGCCGACATGGTCAGGGCCGCGCTCTGCATCTTCGACTGGATGATGCTGATTGCCGCCTGCGGACCCCGGTTGTAGATGTTGATCTGCTCCAGCCATTCGGTAACCGGCACAAAGTATTGCTTCGGCTGCCAGTTGCCACCCGTGATGGTCTGCTTGCGGGTAATCGGGAATGTGTCGCCGGGCGAGAAGGCGCCGCCGCCTTCGGCCGCATACAGGAAGTCCTGTTGGATCGACTGCCCACCGGGGTAAGATTCGAGGCGATTGGCGCGCAGCATCGCCAGAAGCGGGTCGGACATCATCACGTTGTCCGAGACTTCCGGGACAATCGTGCGCTGCGTGGTTGCGTTCAGTTCGGGGAGAAAGCCCTCGACTTCAAAAGCGGGCTGTGCCATGTGAAAACTCCGAGAAAAAGAGCGGCGTTACGCCACCCCAGTGAATTTGCTGCCAAGCCGAGCCGTAAGATCTGCGACTGCGTCGGCAGTCACATCCCGCTTGCCGCTTGACTCGGCTGCGCGGGCATTGATGGTGTCGATCAGCGAGTTGCCCATCCGCGGGAAGCCCACAGGGAGCTTGGCGGTGCTCATCGCTTCGCGAGCGCCGTCTTCGCGCGCCCGTTTGAGCTGTTCGGCGAACTCCTCGTCGCGACGTTCGGCAACGCGAGGAGCGGTAAACATTTCATACGCCTGCTTAAGATCGGCAACGCCCTTGTCGGCGGCAAACCTGAGCAGGTCTTGCGTCGGCAGTGGCTCTTTGAAACTGTCGCGATGCGACAATTTGAGGTCCGTGAGGACATCGGCAAAGGCGACCATCTGCTGCGACCGTTCGGCGAGCTTGGTTTCAAGCAGCGAGGCGACTTCCTCTTTGCTAAAGCCAGGCACCGCTTTGGCGGGCGCGGTTGTATCAATCGAGCCGTACGTTTGTTCGTACTGACGGAGCCGTTCGGTGGCGGTGGACAGTTCCGAGTAAGACGCTTCGCCCCACTTGTTCCACTTGTCGGCAATATCGCGAGCTGCGGCGATTTCTGCCTGAGCTTGCGCAAGTGCCGCTTCACGCTCGGCCTTGGCTTCATCCATGTAGCGGCTAAACTCGCTCTGCCGGAGGAAGCCCTCGCGGGCCTTTGCGCTTCCCGTAATCGATTCCGCGACCTTGTCGCGAATCTCCTCCGGGAATTCCTGCACCAATTCGGCGGCAAACGCCGCGAACGCTTCGTCCTTACTTAGTTTCTTAGCCATTGGGGGTGTGTAGTCCAGCACCGACGCAGCGCACGCCGCGCGAAAGTGCCTCTAAACAGACCGCCAAAGTGGACGGCCCGATCCGGAGCCTTTCAAGCCCCGAAGGTCAAACACGGGCTTTTTAATGGGTAAAAAGCCCGAAAATCGAGGTTACAGCCCGGAAATCCGGGATGATCCGTCAGGAATCATCCCCGCATCCGGGGTCAAGCCGCCGCCCGTCATCGCGCCAGCCTGCGAGGCCGAAGCGACAATCTGGCGCAACGTCATAATCATCTGGGCGATGGTTTCGCCCTGCTGGGGGGCCGCCTGGAGCAGCAGCTTCAAGGCTTGGTCGATTTCCATGCCGAGCTTGCTGATGGCAGAGCCGGTCTGAGCAACGCCCGCCGGTTCAAGGGTGGGCTGGAGCATCGAAAGGGCGCCAGCGTAAGGGGAGGGGCCGCCGGGCATCCCCGGCGGCGACAGCGGAGGCAGCATTAGCGTCCTATTTCGACTTCCGACCGACGAGCTTGGGACCAACAGCGTCTTTGAACGGAGTTTTGATAATAGGCGCGGCGGGGGCTTTCGACTTCATAACGGGGAACATAGCACAAATGCCAAGACACTGTCAAGTTTTGGCACGATCTGTGCATACGGGGTCATTCGCTGGTGGTCACCGTGGTTCGCGGAATGCCGTCTTCGCCGGTTTTGAGTTCGGATTGCGGTGGTGCGCTAAACGAGTTGGGCCGACCGACTGGGTTGGGGCCGCCCGGCTCGGGCGGGGGCGGCATCCCGCTTCCCATGCCCATCATGGACATCTGCTGCGCCGCCATTGCCTGCTGCGCTGCCATCTGATTGCCCAATTCGAGCGCCATCTCGGCTTCCATGCGCTGCGTGATGGTGACGGCGCCTTCCGGCGGCTCGCCCGCGTTGGGAATGTCAAGCACTTCCCACAGCGACCACCGATCCATCAGCTTGTCCTTGCGCAGCATGAAGTAGGTAAGCTGGCGCGTGGTTTGGCTAATGGACAGGAGCGAGTTGGGCGTAATCTGAAGCGCAAAATTGCTGTGGTGTTTGCGCGCGCGCTCCCAGAGCGGCTTCTGGAAGTCAAACGCGGGGTCGTAGTCGTCCTCGTCGGGGTGCATCGAGGGCACCAACGTGCCCGGTTGAAAGTCAAAGTCGTGCAGATCGATGCCCGAGGGGCCAAGCACCGCGATCCGGCGCGCCATCGTGTAGAACTGGAAGAAATTGGCCTTAACCATTTCACCCATTTCGCGCAGCGCGACCTCGAAGACCCTTGATTTGAGCCGCAGAATCGGATTCAGGGCTTCCTTCAGTTTCTCAATGCTGTCCGCAGACGGGGCCTGGCGCAACTGCGCCAACGCCGCAAGGTTCACGACGCCCGAAATCTGGTCCATTTCTTGCACGAGATAGGCCAGGAACTCCTGCACATCGTTCGGCAGGGCCCCCGGCTCATCAATGGTGATGCCACGGCCCGCGTTCGGGTTCTCTTTAAGCTTGTAGCCGGGGAGGCGTGAGTCAAATCGCTGCATCACGCTGTCGGGGACCGCGTTTTTGTCGGCGCGGATGCCGGGGCGAAGGATTTTCTTAACGTGGTCAGAAAATCCATTAAGCGTGTCGTTGATGCCGTCCTGCATCGGGCGCAGATCGCGGACCAAGCTGCTGCCAAAGAGCGTCCACGGCCACGGATTAAGAGTAAACTTGACTAGCGGGAACAGGCCGTGCCAATACGGGTTCGGGCCATCGTAAAGGATGCGCTCGCGGACCCAGACAATGAGGCGACCGCGGGGATAGAGCTTGGCGTCGTCGGCCGTCGCTTTGGTGCCATCCGGCTTGAGATAGCCCAGCGGGTAGACCGGATAGGCCCACGAGGTGCCCGGCTCGCCCATCGTGATGGGCACATCGCCCGTATGGAGCCGATCGTCTTTGAGGTAGGTCTTGCGGACTTCTTTGAGCGGAACGCCGGCGGGCATGTTGTGCCCGGCCTTCTGATTGATGCGGTCAATGACCGAGGTTGGCTTGATTGGCGCGATGTTGCCATAGGCGCGACCCGTGAACACGTTGGGCGCGCTGTCGGCCTTGAGGCCGTAAGCGCGTTCGCCGTAGCGCGCCTTGAGAGTAGAGAGGGTTTCGGACGATTTGATTGTGACGCCGTCCCAGGATTGCACGCTGAAGTCGTAGCGCGGATTGATCGGATAGACATCGCGGGGATCGACGGGGGTCAGGACAATGTCGCCCTTTCCTCCGGCGAGCGTGCGATCCCAGTTGACCTCGGCATACCCGGTGCCGGTCGCGGCGGCGTAGCGGACCACATCTGCCAGTCGCAGGTCGGCATAGGTGTTCACCCACCACGCACGGGTCAGCTTGTCGAGAATTTCGACCTGCTGCTCGTAGGCGGGGTTGAACGATTGGTAGCCGAAGATGGGATGAATGTCGGTGAGGGCGGCGACCAGTTCCAAGACAATTTTTTGGGTCCGGTTGTCCACGATGGCGGAGAGGGCCGGATTGCGCCGCCCGAGCTGCTCGCCCATGACGTAGGCGATATCTTTGTCAATGGTGGCATAGGCGGGTTCTCGTTTGAGCAGATTCTGACCTTCTTCCTCCCAGGCCAGCAGCATCTTGAGGGTGTCTTTTTCGTAGCCCGGCGAAGGGGCGGCGGTAAGATTGAGTTCGTCCATAGAAGTCTAACAACAGCGATCGCGGCGTATCGGGGCGTCGCTGATCGAATCATGCCAGTTGGAAGTCGATTGAGAAAAGGCGGTGGCGACGGTGCCGTGCTGGCGTTCAAGGGTGCGGAGGTGGTGCAGTGATTCGACCGTCGTGGGACGGCCCGAACCGTCCAGATGGACGGTTACGTAGGGAAAAATGTTCTCACGCCGAAGGCCGGCGACGGTGACCTCGCACAAGGCGTCGCAGGTCGGGCACGGTGGGGGCGGCTCGTCCGCCCCCAGCACGCGCTTGGCGAGGTAGCCGCAGGGGGCGCAGGCCACGGTCGCGGTCGAGGCGACGCGAGTGCGGCTCACAGATTACACCGCCAATCCCAGAACCGTTCCATCGCCAGATCTACATACTCGTGCAGCTCCAGTCCTTTCGACTCGGCCTGTTCTTCGAGGCGCACAAGCTGATCGATAGTGAACTGGTAGGCAATCTCGCCCAGTTCCAGCCCCGCCAGCCGTTCGACGAGATCGCAGACCTCATCGCCATCTTCCAGGGTCGTGTCCGCAATGGCTTCCAGCCGCCGCCGTTGGTCGGCATCAAGGGTGATGGGGCGGTCGGAGGGCGGCGGGGCATCGACAAACCGCTCCAGCGTCTCCTTGAGCAGCAAATTCACTTTGCCAGGGCCTTCGGCCCGCATTTCATAAGCTTCGTACAAATCGTCCGGGATCGAAAACGTCACTTTCATTAGTTTACAACTCCAACCAATCAGCCACGCCCGTCAGCAGGTCCGAATCAACATCGCCGTCACGACGGACGGTTTGTTGCGGCGATGGCGGAAGAGGTGGCTCCATGCGAAGTGTCTCAGCATGGCACAGACCGGGAGACACTGTCAAATTTCTGACACGGGCAATGTCCTCACCTGCAGCCCACTCGTCGGCGTGCGCCCCGTAGAAGGCGAGCAGCCACGCGAGGACGCGGTCATCCTTCTGGCCATGCGCGGCTTTGGCTTTAGCCATGCTGTGCGATGGCTCAAAGGCGACCATTTCCTCAATCAAAAAAGGTGAATGGAGCACAAAGTGTTTGTCGCGCAGCCCGTTGAGACCGCGGGCGATGAGGTCTTGCCGGGTCGATTCGTTGGTGGCGAAGCCCAACTTGGTGACGGTCTGCTCGGTGACGCGGTCAAACTTGCGACGCAGGTAGAAATGGCCGTACTGCCAGCGCACGCGGAGATCTTCGAGAGTGGTCGTCCCGCCGCCGGCGCTGTTCGTTTCGACGACTAGCATCGCCTCATCTTCCCGGCCCCGGTAGAGGCGGCCCACATGGGCCGCCACTTCGGCCAGCGCGTAGGGATCGGTGTGCGGGCAGGCGTATTCGGCGACTTGTTCGTCGGGGCGCGTGCGGTCGCCCACGCGCAGCACTTGGATTACCGCATTATCGCCTCCAGTGCCGCGGGCCGGGTCGATGCCGCAGACGTAGCGGTCGCCGTTGCGGGGCGGCTCCCAGACCAGCAGCTTTCCGTTGGCCCATTGGGAGGTCTGCTGGGCCGCGTCGGGCGGGGTGCGCGTGACGAAGTGGAGGGCGGAGGGAACGGTCATTCGGGGATGGTCTTGGGCAACGTCTTCAGCAGCCCTTTGGCGGTGTCGAAACGGGCGCGGCGGGCCGCGTCTGTGGCGGCTTTGGCCCGGGCGATGCGGTAGAGGCGGACCAGTTCGGCTTGCAGCGGGGCGACGTCCGTGTAGGGGTCTTCGACAAAGTGAGTAATGTCGGTCGCGAAGGTGCCGTCGGTAATGTGAACGGTGTAGGTCACGCCAGCCGGGAAATCGGGATCACACCGAAATTTGGACAGAGTCAGCATTGGGGGCCTTTGGAGGAAGGTCAAGAGCGGGCTTGTGCGAGGGTGAGAAGGATCGGGGATCGGGGTGCTTGGAGCGGCGGGGTCATCCCTGATACACCTCCACCACCGCTTGCAACGGCTTGGCGAGACTGCGCTGTTCCAGCAGGGCCTCGGTGCTGAACACGCTGGTATCCGCCAGCGTGAAGCACGTCTCGGGGTCGGCGGCGAACTCGGCCAGGAACTTATACAAGGTCCGGTCCTCGCGGGCCGCCAGATACTTGCGCTCCCACCAGTACATCTGCTCGCGGGTCAGGCGGATCGTCGTTTTGTTCCACTGGGCGCTGACCCGCTCGACATGCGCGGCGTGCGCCAGCGTATCTGCCAGCGGAGTCCATCCCTCGGGGGGACTTAGCCGCAGGCTCGGCTCGGTATACCAGCCGACAAACACCGGCACCCAGTCACTGAGCCCGTTTACACTCTGCTGCCACTTCGTGTACCACCAGTTTCGCCCCTTCGGGGACGACTCCATCGCGCAGAAGGCGTTGCGGCTCTTTGACAGGGCGGGTTCGAGCGCGTCGGTAATCTGGCTAGGGTCCTCCCAAGTCGAGATTTCCGACAAATGCGCCACATGCAGCGAGCGCCCGCGGCCCAATTCGCCACTGCCGGTCCCGGTCGCGGTGCGCGCGCCGCGCTTGCTCTTGCCCCAGCCCACCCAGACGTTGCTGTCGGTGCTAAACTTGATCTCCTCCGACTTGGTATGCTCCAGCTTGCGCGGCGCCATCCACCACGGCAGGTTCTCGAAGGTGCGTTCCAGCATGTCGAACAGGTAGGCGGATTGGGTCTGCACGTCGGCCGCGATGAGCCCGTTTACGTTGCCATAGAAGAACGTCTTGTGCGCGATGATGGCTTGGATGAGAGACGAGGCCCCGAGCTGCCGGCCCTTCAGCGTTTGGAACCACATGTAGCCACTGCCGCCCGTATGCAGGTGCCATTCCCGCTCGGCCACCTTGTCCAGGATGAACCGCTGGCTCTCCCACAGCGCCATCGGCTCCTTGGTCAATTCCCTCGTCTTGACATAGGCAAACCGCTCGGCCCACCAGCGGAAGTCGGCCTTGCTCCGCGCCAGCGTGGCGAGGACGAAGTCCTCTTCCTCGCGGGTCAAGAGCTGGCCCTGCTTGGGCGCCAGCCGCGCCATCCAGTCCTGTGCCTGTGCCGTGGTGTAGTCGGCCGCGGCCAAGCCGGGGCGGCGCTGCCGCAGCACATCCATCTGCTGCGTGAGCCGCCGGTCGCAGAGGCGGGCGTCAAACATGGCGGCCCTCGGGGCCGCCTAGAACGGCCATCGCGCCCCCAGCGCCGTCGGCGGCACATAGTCCTCGGTGCCTCGCGGCACCCGCGGCACGCCGCGTCGCGGCGTGCTCCGTCGGCGCTCTCCGTCCGCCCACACGCGCTGAATCGTGCGCGCGCTCACCCCGAAGCGTTCTGCGATCTCGGCGCGCGTGAGCTGGGGCGCGTCCCGCCGCACCTTCCGAATCGCCTCAATCTCGGTCGGACTCAATCGCTTCTGCATCGACAATCTCCAAACTTGGGCCATCGGTGGCCTTGACAAAGGACTCGAAGAACCCCGCGCCGAGCGCGAGGTTGGTCTGGGTGTTCACGGTGACTCCACCCCCCTTGCCCTTAAGTAACCCACCCATTTCGAGCAGCTTCTCCTGGTGGTCGAGGCTCGCCTCGCGATACAGATACCCCCGGCCCATGCACTGGCGGCACGCCACAAAGGCTTTCTCGGTCGGTTCGCCCGTTGGGCCGTACCGGCACGGACAGGGCACGGTCGTATTGACCGCCCGGCTAGCCAAATCCTCAACCACGCTGGGCAGACTGCGCTGCACCAGCACCGCCGCCACTTTCCCGCCAAGCGTCTCGTCGTGCTCGGCCACCAGCGCGGCCATATCCCGGCGCGTGAACTGCGCCATCTGGCACAACTTGGCGATGCCGACATCAGCGGCTTCCGGATCGTCGAGGAGCGCGAGCAGGGTCTCGCGTTTGCGTTGCACGTCGGGACTCGGGGCGGGCTGCGCCGCCAGCCGCCGCAGAGCGTCCCGGCCGCCGAGTTGTTCGATCCATGTTGCCCACGTCCGCAACGACCCCTCGCGCAGGGTCAGGGCTTTCGTCCCACTCATCAGTTGTCTCCATCAGGTAGTCGGTCAGGCGTCGTGGCTCGGCCGGCGCCTGGCTTGCCGCCCGCCACGGGGGCAGGCCCATCTGCCGCCGCTGCAACTCCACCAGCTCGCCGAGCGCGTCGGCGATCAAGGTCAGCGCGTCGGTCGGCGCGTTTAAGCGCGATCTCTTGATCATACTCCCATTCCCCCGGCAGGACCCAGTCGGGCGGGGTCCACGGCGCTTTGCCCTGCGGCGTTCGATACAACAACAACGCCGGGCGCCAGTCCCGGTTGCACCGGCCGCAATGCACCGTCCCGTCCGCCTTGATGGCACTGACCCGCGGCCCGCGCCCGCACGGACAGGTCCACGCGAGCGGCCCCACAATCGCCCCGACCCACGCTTGCCCATCGTGCGGGTCCACCCGGTTGACCGGCCCCTCCCAGAGTCGCCCCATGAATAGCGCGTTCCACGGCGCCCGGACCTCATCACTCCGCAGCGCCACCCCGAACCCCATGTTCCGGTTGCATCGGCAGGTCCGGCGCCCGGTGCGCCAATTCAACCGCGGCGCGTGCTCCAGACTGCCGCAATGAATACACACATACCGCACCGCCCCCATCGGCCGCGCCCGCACCACGCGCTCGCCCGGCGCCGGGCCGGTGCGTCGCTGTTTCTCGGCGGGCCCAATGGGCCAAAGCGTCGTCAAAGGCGTACTCACAGCCTGACAATAGCATAGCGGCAACGCCGCTGTCAAGCCGTTGACACCCCCCGGCCGCACACACCGTGCCAAGTCCCGCCCCGTCAGCCTGTTACCGCACTAGAGGCGTCAAAAAATTGACACCGCAGAAGCACACCTCTGGTCGCGCCCTCGCTGGTGTTTCATCTGCCCTTCAGCGCCGGACCCCCGCCCCCACTTCCCGGGGCACGGGGCAACGCGTTTGTCGCCCTTTTTTGAAATTTTTGAAAAACTGCGCGGAGGGTTAAGTCGCCTATGCCTCGCGCCTCGCCCCTCGGACAATTCGTCGTTGCCACGACTATTGTTGCCACGACTATCGGTGGCACAGCTATTGGTGCCACGACGATCGGCGCGCCGGATGTCGTTGCCACGCTGATAGTTAGGCGCGGGGCGAACGTTTGGCGAAGGCCAGCCTTCGGCTGGCCCTGGCATGGATTGTGCATGCG
>Ga0194121_10007271_pt1 | contig 14470 bp, 9 predicted proteins | sample TA2MahCa50mmetaG_FD_148609 | JGI IMG/M metagenome (GOLD analysis project Ga0194121, IMG submission 148609) | Freshwater microbial communities from Lake Tanganyika, Tanzania - TA2015020 Mahale Deep Cast 50m | ecosystem: Environmental > Aquatic > Freshwater > Lake | place: Tanzania: Lake... | reverse complement strand
TTTTGCCTGGGGCTGCGTTGCTCCTCGGTCACAGCCCCACTGGCGGGGGATGCTCGCTCGTCGCGCCTTGCCCCAGGCCAAATTGGGCGCAACGAACGTGAGCGTATTTACGAAACGGACCACTAAGCGTGGGGCGCTATGAAAATTACCGAAGTTGAAAGTATTCTGCTTGATGAGTTCCCCAATCTGGTTTTTGTCCGCGTCCATACGGACGATGGGGTCGTCGGTCTCGGAGAAACATTTTTCACCGCCGAGGCCGTTGCGAGTTGGATTCACTCCATGGCCGCGCCGTATTTGCTCGGCAAGAACCCGCTGCGGATCGAGCAGCATTGGCGCGGGCTTCATGGCTTTGTCGGTTTCAGCGGCACGGGCGTGGAAATGCGCGCTCGCTCGGCGATCGACATCGCGCTCTGGGACATCCTGGGCCAGGTGTGCCGGCAGCCGATTCATCAATTGCTCGGCGGGGCCGTGCGCGACCGGGTCCCGATTTACAATACCTGCGCGGACTCCCATTACGTTCGGAAAAACCTCGATCGGTATCTCGAAAAGAACCCCGCGCGCGCCAAGAAGGCGACTGGCAAGACGCGATCCACTTATGAAGACCTTGACGCCTTCACGCACCGGGCCGATGAACTGGCTCAGAGCCTCCTGGCCGAAGGCATCCGCGGGATGAAGATCTGGCCGTTCGATCCCTTTGCCGACAAATCGGGCGGGCATTCCATTTCGGCTCGCGATCTGAGCACGGCGCTGAAGCCGTTTGAAAAAATTCGCGCGGCCGCCGGCGATCAAATCGAGATCATGGTGGAACTGCATTCGTTCTGGGATCTCCCGACTGCGATCAAAATCGCCGAGGCGTTGGAGCCGTTCAAACCGGCGTGGTTCGAGGACCCGATCCGAATGGATGACGTCGGCGCGCTCGCCAAGTTTGCCGCGTCCACGAGAACAAACAGAGGATCAAGTGGCCTTCGATCGTGCTTGAACTGCGGGAGACAATGGGCGTGGTTTCAACCTGGACGCCGCGAACTAATTGTTTGCTCATCCGCAATTCCGGCGCGATCCATTGACCGCCGCCTGGTGCTGTGACGCGGAATTGTCGTTACATCCGTTGCGCCGCATTTGGTCTGGGGCGAGGCGCGACGATGGAGCATAGCCGCCAGCGCTCTGTGACTGAGGAGCAACGAAGCCCCAGGCCAAATGCGGCACAACCCGAAGGGCGGCAGGCGTTTTTCGCGCTGACTTCGTTGCTCGCTCCTTACAGACCGCTGCGGGTATGCTCGTCGCTCGCGCCTCGTCAGCGCGAAAAATTCCTTGCCGCGGATGTGACGATAATTCCGCGTCACAGCACTAAGTCCAGGACAATCATCGAAAAGCCAAAGTCTTGATGCAGCACCCCGCTCCAGGCTTCCGCATCCAGGCCCTTGATCTTCCGGGCATAGACGAAGTCCGTGGTCCAGTCGCCCTCGAAATCGCCGGGGTTCTCCACGGCGGGCCGGGCGCGCAGAACCATGATCGCGCCTTCGTCGCTGCGTTGCCCCTGGCTCGGAGCCGGGTCCACGCCCAGGAAGTACCACACTTCCGGGTCTTTTCCGAGGGGATCATTCGCCCGGCTCAGGATCGGCTCCAATTTCCGTTGCTGCCCCAACGCCTGGCAGGCCTCGATCATCTCCGACGTGTACCAGCCCTTGGATTGCTTTTGCCACAGGCCGAGGCCCTCAGCGCGGAATTTCTCCGGCGTGTTCGACAGCTTCAACGTGCGCAGCCGCTTTTCATCGCGGTATTGTTCCTTGAACGTTTTGCCCGTGTGACAGCGCAGGTTGGAGTAGTTCTTGTAGGAAAAGCCGAAGGTCCAATAGTCCGGGTTGCCGCGCTTGACCTCCCGTTCGTATTCGCGATGCACCCGGAATCCAGGATGATTGCCCAGCTCTGCCGTCGCGGACCGCACGACTTTGTTGCACCAGACCGGGTGATGCTGATGAAGTTGTCCTTGCCGATTTGAAAGGTCTGGAAGATGGCGCCGATGTGACAATCGTAAAGGAGGACAGCGGAGAGATTGCACCAGACCCAATCGACGATAGTTTTGCCGCTGGTAAAGCCGCTGTGATCCTCGACGTCGGGCGTGAGCCAGTAAATGCGCAGCCGCACGGCCTGGAAGGCATCGAGCTTGATTTTGAAAAACACCCAGGCGGCCATGATCGGGTCCCAGAGGAGATCCTCCAGCATGGTCTGGGTGATGCGGAGATGTTTTGGGGGATCGCTGGAAATGAGGATGTTCACGTCAGAGTAGGGCGGGCTTCCAGCCTGCCTCCTTTAGGGGATTCGGCAGCCTGTTCTGAGGCAGGCAAGATGCCTGCCCTACGTTTCCGCCGTCGCTTGCGGAAGAACCGTTTCAAATCCGTCGCCCGATCGAGATTAAGGCCTTCACGCCAGCTTTGAATCCGGCGTCGAGCTTGGCCAGGTGGCTGGGACGAAACTGCGGCTTAAACTCCGGGTCCCAAAGGAACGACTTGGTCGAGTTGATGTAGGTCAGCAGGCTAAATCCGAGCTAAATCCTGAACTGGGGAATCTTCGTCAACTCGCCGTCCTTGAGCGCTGATTGGTGGGCCACGATGCCGGAGACCGTCATGTTCAGGGCGAGCGCAATATCCACGAGCGGCTTGCGATTCTCAAGGATCGCGGTCACGAACTCGTTCATCAGGTAACCGTGCGAGCCGCCGTGGCCACCCGCTTCGACGTTCGGCGGCAGCGGCGGGCGTTTGGTATTCGGCAGCTTCCTTTCCAGGCCCTCGTATTTTCCGTAAAAGGAGCCGCGTTGGCCGCGAATTCGGCCACGTTCGCCGCCATCGCCGGGCGTGTCCCAACTCACCGCCATGCGCGCCGTCCCGCCTTCGCTCGTCCGGAACAGCGCGATTTCAGTGCCGAATGGATTCCGGTAACGATTGTTCGTCGGTTGGAGATGTTTGAGCAGACTCGGCATTCCGGCGCAGGAAACTTCGGTGAAACTGCCTCCGTTGACGCCCAGGCAATAAGCGTTCGAGTGCGTGGGATACCATTGCGGCGGCAAGCCGACGCGCCATTCTTTGAACGACGGAATCGGCTCTTCCATATAATGGTAGTATTCGCCCTCGGAATAGACCAGTTTGCCCAGGCCTCCGGCGTTATAGATCGTCCGCATGGCGTAGAGGTCCGCATGGAAACAGGAGGTCTCGAACATCATGTATTTCAAACCGCTCTTCTGGACCGCCTCGAACAGTTGCTCGGCCTCCTCCAGCGAACCAAAGACCGCCGGCACGGCGCAGGCCACGTGTTTGCCGTGTTTGAGCACCTCCCGGCAATGCCGGGCGTGGCTCGGCGCGTCCGTCGCGACAAACACCGCTTCGATCCGGTCGTCCTTCACCAATTCTTCGAGCGAGGGATAGATTTTCCGGCAACGACACGCCTTCGCCAATCCCGCGCACCGTTCGGGAAGCAAATCGCTGACCGCGACCACCTCGACATTTGGATGATCCTGAAAGCTGAACGCCGCGCCAAATTGGCAAACGCCGTAGCCGACAATGCCAACGCGGATGCGCCGGTCTGAAATCGGCTTCCAATCCTTGGATGCGTTTGGATCCGTGGGCGTCTTCTCGAAACCTTGAATTGGCTTCCGCTGAGCTTGGGCGGGCATTTCCAAGCCGAGCGCCACTGAGCCAAAACCAATCATCTGGAGGAACGAACGTCGAGTCGTGGAATTGAGCATAATCTTGAAATGTTTGTCGCCTTCTACGCCTGGAGGTCGCGATGGTCAATGTCACACAGGCAAATCCGGGTTCGGCCGGTTGTACGGGCCTGGGATGAACGGAAATTTCTTGGCCAGGTCCTCCGCCAGGACGACGCCGAAGCCAGGCTTGTTCGGAACGTTCAGGTATCCATTCTTCACGACCAACGGTTCCTTGAAGACCTCTTCCTTGAAGGGATTGACGGTCTGATTCAGTTCCAGCATCAGCCGATTCGGAATCGCCGCCACCAGCGCGGCATTGGCCATCGTGGTCAACCCGCCGTGCCAATTGTGCGGGCAGCATCGCTTGCCCTGGACGTGCGCCAGGCGAGCGATCTGCCACGCCTCGGTCAATCCGGTGGTGTTCACGTCCGGCTGGACGATGTCGTACGCGTCCCGGTCGATCCACTGTTTGAAATCGAAACGCGACATCATGGTTTCGCCCCCGGATACGGCCACGGTCGGGAGCGCCTGGTTGATCTTGATGTATCCGTCGATCGCCCCATCGCCGCGGCGGTTGATTGGCTCTTCAAGCCACAGGAATTTCAGTTCCTCGAGGACCGGGCAGACTTCCAGGCACTGCTCCAGCGTCCAGCGCATGTTGACTTCCTGGATCAGGTCGAAGTCCGGCCCGACAGCCTTGCGCATCTTCTCGAGGTACGGGATGTACTTCGCTATCGTCATCTGGCTGTTCTTCCATTCCGTTCCGATGCGGAACTTGAAGGCGGTGTAGCCGTTCTCCTTGTGCCGCACGGCTTCGTCGATCAAATCCTCAGGCCGCTGATACCAGGCATACTCGACGCCGCCGCTGGCGTACATCCGAATGCGCGGGGCGGGCGCGGCGTCTGTCGCGAGCAACCGGTACACGGGAATCCCCTTGGCTTTGCCGATGATGTCCCAGAGCGCCGCATCGACCCCGGCCCAGGCCACTTGATACCGAAACGCGGAGTCTCCCCACGCGGGAGTCAGCCGCTCCACGTCGAACGGGTTTTTGCCGATCAGCCGCGGCCGCACGTGCTCCTCAATGAACTGCTTGATGACCTCCGGACCACCATAAGGGCTCGGCTCGCCAATCCCCACGATTCCCTGGTCGGTGAAGACCTCCACCAAAATGGCGTCGGTCTTCCAGACAATGAACGTAGCCGTCTTCCAAACCTTGTCTTTCGGCAGTTCGTAGGACAGCAAGGTCACCTTGACGTCGGTGATCTTGATTCTTTCGCGAGCGATCCTTTCAAGCGGATGGATCCGGGTTCCAAGCACGGATTCTCCTGCAGTGCGGAGCGCGCCGAGCGCCGCCGAAGCGGCGAGAAATGATCTGCGAGACAAGCGTGACCTCATGCCAAATTCAGGGAGAGGGGGCACCTATTTCTTCCGATTCTTGTATTCCTCTTCGAACTTCTTCCTGAGCTCCGGGTTGAGCGGATACACGTCGCGGAAGCGATATTTCTTCAGGCGTGCCATCTCGCGTTCGTAATCCTCGCGCGCCACGAATTCAGTGGTGCGCTCGATCACCTGCTTCGCCAGTTGAGGCGGAAAGAACAGCACGGCTTCCTCGTCCGCCAGCACAACATCGCCCGGCAGAACAGTCACCGTGCCGACGCGAATCGGCACATTCCAGTCCACGCCGATTTGCGTCGCGGGCCTGGGATCAAATCCAATGGCCCACACGGGGAATCCCTCCAGGGCGCGCAATTCGCTGAGATCGCGGGTTGATCCGTAAAGGATGGCGCCTTTCGCGCCCGCCATTTTCGCTCCGAGCGCAGAGATGTCCCCGAAGAAGATGCCGTCCGGAATACCGCCGCCCAAATCGACCACGAGCACGTCGCCTGGCTTGGCTTCCTCAGCGGCGCGGACGTTATAGGCCCGGGGCCAATCGCCTTCCTTGGCCAGCGTCTCCATGGCCTGGTCGAGATCGGGACGGCGCGGCAGGTAACGGATGGTCAGCGCGCGACCGGCCACGCGTGCTTGCGGTTGCGTGGACTTCAGACCGCTGTAATGGCAATTGACGTAGCCTAGTTGCTGCAACACGCCCCAAACCGCTTCGAGCGGAAATTTCTTGAGCTGTTCGAGTTGCTCGTCAGTGACCGGCGTGCGCTGCGGTTTGAGAACTTCCATCGCGGGATGGTACGTCGTGCGGTTAGCGCGGAGCTTCGGGTCCGGATCCACCTGTGCCCAAGCAGTAACGTTCAGAACCGTCAGCAGGATCGCGAATGTAATCGTTTTCATAAGTCTCTTCTTAGCTTAGCTGAGGGCCTGTCTGAAAACTTCCTTCTGGGGGGAACAGGCTACCGGCCTGTTGCGGCGGGCTACCAGCCCGCCGGGCCTTTTGGCGGCAGATTACCGCCAAAAACGGGCTGGTAGCCCGTTCCACCCATTTTTCAGACAGGCTCTTAATTCTCGAACCACCCCGTTCCTTCGATCCGAAACTTCCGCGCCGCTTCCTCATTCATCTCCACGCCAATCCCTGGACGATCAGGCAGGGTGACGAAACCGCGCTCGATGATTTCGCCCTCTTGGACAAAGTCTTTCCACAGCGCGAGCCGCTCGACCCAGTGCCATTCCAGAGCCAGGAAGTTCGGAATCGCCGCGCAAACATGGCACGAAGCCATCGTTCCGATCGGCGACACGACACAGTGCGGCGCGACGGGCACGTAGTAAGTGTGCGCCATGTCCGCAATCTTGCGCGACTCCAGCAATCCGCCGCACTTCTGAATGTCCGGCATGATGATGTCCGCCGCCCGCTTTTCGAGCACTTCCCGGAAACCATGCCGAAGGAAAAGATTCTCGCCGCAGCAAATGGGTGTCTTCGTCGATTCGCGGACGTCGCGCATGGCATCGACATTTTCTGGAGGCACAGGCTCTTCGAGGAACAGCAACCGGAACGGCTCCAGTTCGTGGGCCACGCGCTTGCCGGTCGACAGATCGTATCGGCCATGCATGTCCACCGCGAGATCGATCCGCTTGTTCAGCGTATCGCGAGTGAATGCGACCTTTTGCACCATGTGATCGATCTCGGCATTGCTGGCGGTCCAGTTCACGCGATCCCAGCGCATCGGGTCCATGGCGTCGTCGATATCGATCTTGGCCGCGGTGAAGCCGAGCGCTTCGACCTGCTGGAGTTTTTCCTTGGATCGCGGATCGTTCAGTCGCGGCGTCTGGGTGTCGCAATAGATGCGAATGCGATCCCGCATTTTCCCACCGAGCAACTGATAAACCGGCAGGCCAAGCGCTTTGCCCGCCAAATCCCACAACGCGATTTCGATCCCGGAGAGCGCTGCCACGTACTGACCCGCCTGCGCGCCGGCGAAGATGCCCGAGGTGCGAATCCGCTCGAAAAGCGCATCGACATTGAGCGGGTCCTGGCCAATCAAAAAGCGGCGAAACGAGGCGACCAAAGCCGGCCCGCCCACCGCCGCGTCCGTGGCCTCGCCCTGGCCGATCAAGCCATCGTCCGTGTAAATCCGGACGTGGAGTTGAGCGCCGTGCGCGCGCACCATGGCCGTGCGCACGTCGGTGATCTTCAGCTTGGGGCGGCGGTACGGAGAAGTGGCGCTTTGAACGGCGGCGGAAAGCCCGCTGAGGCCCAGGGCCGCAACGGCGGTTGAACAGAACGATCTGCGGCTGGTAGTGGTCATATTCAACTTATAGAAGCTTATTCCCCAGACGTAAAGCAGGCTGTCGAAGATCGGGTGCGATTAAAACTGTCGGTCAACGAAGTCTTCTCCCTCTCTTCCCAAGGGAGGAGAGGGCTGGGGAGAAGAGGTGCATTGGCTCGCATCTCATGTTTCCAAGAAACCTCTCTCTGGGATCGCACATCTTCAATTCGGTTGCACTGGTGCCACCTTTTACCAAGCTGGCTTGGTCTTCCCTTGACCAACGTCAACGTCCGCCATTTCCAACGAGCCAGTCGGATCACCTTCGAATCCGAAGCCGCGCGATGCCGTAGGACTCGATGGTGTCATCCTCGCCGGAACCGAACGCGACCCGCGCGGGCCAGTAACTGTAGTTCAGCGCCAGGACGTGTCCGTCCGCCTGGACCGTGAAAAAGACGTGTTCGGGGCGCGGAACAGCAATCACTTCGCGGACCCAAGGATGAAGAGAAGCGGTCGTAAGAAGGATGGTTTTCACAAATTCGCCGTAGCGACTCGGCGGATCCACATCGCCGGTGAAACGGTGGAAAGCGCCGCGACCGGCGTCACCCTGGCTCCAGCGTTGAAAGACGTTTGAATCGTCCTCGATCGTCTGCTGGGCGCCCCGAGGGTATGGCGGATAAATAATCGTACCCCCTTGGCGCAGCCAGGCGTCGATCCGGCGCTGGACATCCGACTCGATGTATCGGCCCCAGGCGAATACCAACACTTTGTATCGGTCCAGAAAGCCTTCGCGAATAAGTCGATCATCCAGATAATCGACATCCACGACGCGCCGGATTTCTCGGGCGACCGAATTGAAACCCCACGCGTAGATGTGGCGAAACGCCGCATCACTTAACTGGTTCTCGGTCTCAGGATAGTAAACTGCCACCTCAATGATTGGCTCTTGCGCTGTGTCCAGCATCGGTAAATACCGCAGCCATTTGGCGATGCTGAGTTGGTGATCAAACACATTGTTGTGGTAAGTGAACAGGTGATCGCCTTGGGTGGAAGTCGTATGGAAAATCCGGGCCACGACACCGCGCGCCGTGTGTGAGCTGGCCGGTTCATACCCCAGCTTCACGCGGTAAAGACGAGCGGCCGTCGCTGCCAGGTGCGTGGCGTAGAAATTCTGCTCGTAACTGTCTGTCTCATTCGTGAGCCGCACACCGCCATCCACTTCCACCATGGACTTCGTCTGGGCGCTGTAGTCAGTCCCCGCCTCGCGGAAGCCCCAACCGCCGGCGGATTGGTAAATCGGCGTCCTCGGCATGGCGCGGCGCGCTTCGCGGGCCCACCAATCGCACCAATCGGTCATGGAGTCGGTGTACCAACCGGTGAAATCCAGCCGCTGCCGTTTGGAAAGGATCGTGTTCGGCAGAACGAGTTTGATTTCGTCGAAGCTGCGAATCGCGGCACCCCACGCCTTGTTGAGCATGTCCACTGATTTGTACTTCTCTTGGAGCCAACGCCGGAAATCGGCTTGCCCGTACTCGTCCCCGGCCCACCAGCCGATGTGGATGTGCATCTTCTCGCCTCTGGCAGCCCAGCCGCCGCTGGCCGGATATTGCGATTCGCCGTAATTGCCGCTCGGCCCCAGTCGCACCCCCTCCAGCACGCCCATCGATTCGTAATGTTGGCCAAAGGCTTGCAGGAACCGCGTCACATGGCGTCGTTGGTAGGGACTCCAGATCGTCTGAATCGAGTTCGAGAGACCATGTTCCAGGCAGACGAACCCCGCGTATTCTTTGCTGCCGAGGAACCAATCCGGCAATGCGTAGCCAGAACCAACGATGAGGAGCGGAAACCATTTCAGCTCGCACTCCGCGAGCTTTTGGACGATCGCGTCGTAGAAACTGAAGTCGAAGTCTCCCTCGCGCCGAGGCTCCAACCGCTTCCAGGTCACATAGCTTTCAATGGACGTGAAGCCCAGGACGCGGGCCAGCGGCGCCAGGTCATTCATCGCGTCCAAAGACGCCGGCAAAGCCGTTCTGTCCCCCAACACGTCCACCCCGGCCGTCGTCACGAGTTCCACCCGGTTTTTGAGTGCGACCATGGGTTTGACCTTCTTTGGCACCGACGCTTTGACTTGGGACCAGTTCTCCTCCGACTGGCTCGGCAAAAGCCGGATGCCTCTCAGGTACTGCAATCCCGCAATGTGCAAGATCGGTGTGACGATGATGGGTCTGGACGCAAGGCCCAACCCGGTTGGAGTGGCCGCGCCCACAGTGAGTTTACCTATGGCCATCTCACCCTCGCCGCCCCGACCGTCACGACCCTTCCCAAGCTTGCGGTAGCCAGAAGCGGGGCAGAAATCACCATTAGTTGGGATGGTGGCGGGACGTTGGAGTCGGCCAGCAGTGTCACCGGACCTTGGGCTGCGGTGGCCGGCGCCTCCACCGGCTACAAGGTTCAATCGACAGCTACGAGTGCTTTCTTCCGCGTCCGACGCTGAGAGCCTGTCTGAAAATGTAGGGCAGGCTTCCAGCCTGCCGGTTCGGGCGGCATCCTGCCGCCCGGACGACGGGGCAAGGATGCCCCGTGAACCGGCAGACAAGATGTCTGCCCTACATCCTCAGACAGGCTCTGAGCCTTTAGTCTTGTAACGCTGCAAAGCTGTAATGACTTTGATTACGGCTTTGCCGCGGTGTGGTGGTGAATGCCGGTTCTCAGGATTGATCCGTATCAAGTTTTTCCGGGGCGAGGCTGGCTAAGATTTGAGTTCCATGAACTTTCCACCCTGGCTGCCGCTCATGACGTTCGCGTTGGGCTTGAACATACCACTCCAAGCCGAAGCCCCCTCACCCGCTCGCTCGGCACTTTTGCAGCAGGCGCTCACCGGGCCAATGAAGGACATTCAGGAAATCATTTTCTGCACGCGCCTGAAGTATGATGACCCGCATTGGTTACGCCAACATCGGCTACTACTGCGACGACGAAACCAAGAAGGCCTACACCGGCAATGGCCAGCCTGACGTTGGCCGGCTTTACAAATGGAACCCGCGCACCGGTAGGGCGACCGTCTTGCTCGACGCCGAGGGCGGTTCGATCCGCGATCCGCAAGTGCATTACGACGGGCAGAAGATCCTGTTCGCCTACCGCAAAGCGGGCACGGAGTTTTACCACCTCTACGAGATTCAGACGGATGGCCAGGGCTTGAAACAAATCACGTCGGGAGAGTTCGATGATTACGAACCGGCCTACTTGCCGGATGGCGGCATTGCGTTCGTCTCGACCCGCTGCAAACGCTGGGTCAACTGCTGGATGACCCAGGTGGGCGTGATCTATCGCGGCGACGCAGACGGCGGCAACATCCGGTTAATTTCCGCCAACACCGAGCACGACAACACACCCTGGATGTTGCCGGACGGACGCATCCTTTACACGCGCTGGGAATATGTGGACCGCAGCCAGGTGGAGTTCCATCACCTTTGGACCATGAACCCGGACGGCACCGGGGCCGCCGTCTATTACGGCAACCAGCAGCCTCACATCGTGATGATCGACGCCAAGCCGATTCCCGGCACAGACCAAGTACTCGCCTCGTTTTCGCCAGGCCACGGTGTCAATGAGCACGCGGGAATTGCGACGATTGTCTCCTCGGTCAAAGGCCCGGATGATGCGTCCGTTCCGCGACGACTTCACCAGGGCAAACTCATCAAAGACCCGTATCCAGTGGCGGAGAATTGTGTCCTGGCGGCGCGAGACAACGAGATCGTTCTTCTCGACGGCCGTGGCAAAGTGGAACCGATTTACCGACACACCGGCGAAGGCCTGGTGCATGAACCGCGTCCGATCATGCCCCGGCCGCGGGAAAGAGTCATCCCGCCCCGGACGAATCCCGCCGAAACCACGGGCCGGATGGTGCTGAGCGATGTCTATAACGGACGCAATCTCGAGGGAGTCAAACGCGGTGACATCAAGAAGCTGCTCGTGCTGGAATCATTGCCCAAGCAGGTGAACTTCAGCGGCAGGCCGGACCTCGTTTCGTGGCTGGGCACCTTCACGCTGGAACGAGTGCTGGGCACAGTGCCTGTGGAAGCCGACGGCTCAGCGTACTTCGAAGTCCCCGCCAACCGGCAGCTCTTTTTCGTGGCGCTGGACGAAAAGGATCTTTCCGTCAAACGCATGCAGAGTTTCACGGACGTGATGCCTGGAGAGGTTATCGGCTGCGTGGGCTGCCACGAACACCGCGCGAAAACACCGGAGAATCGTGGTGGTTCCCAGAGCCAGGCCGTCCGTCGCGCGCCCAGCCGGATCGAGCCGTTCACAGGCTTTCCAGACGTCATGGACTTTCCGCGCGACATCCAACCGATCCTCGACCGGCATTGCGTGCGTTGCCACACCCACGAAAAGCGCGAGGGCCGCGTAATCCTCGCTGGCGATCTGGGCCCAACCTGGTCGCACAGCTTCTTCAGCTTGTTTGCGCATCGGCAAGTCGCGGATGGCCGCAACAAGCTGGGCAATCAGCCGCCACGCTCCCTGGGAAGCGCCTCCAGCGCACTCCTGAAGAAGGTCGCTGGCAACCACTATGAAGTGAAGACCACGTGGAACGAATGGCGCACGCTGTGGCTATGGATTGAGAGTGGAGCGCCTTACGCCGGCACTTACGCGGCACTGCGGAACGAACGGACTCAAGCCCACGCCGGCGCGGGCGTCCGGCGAGTGTTCCAGAAGCAAGCCGGCGTCCTCAGCCGCCGCTGTTACTCATGCCATCAGGCGCAAGATTCCCCGAACGCGGCTCCTGCTTTTCCGTTCAACTACGAAACGCGACGCAAGAGCAAGGGCGGGCTGCAACGCCCCGCCGCAGTCTATGAGCGAATCATTCTGGAAAACGATCCCATCGCCCGGTTCAGCACGGACATCCTGCTGAACTTCACGCGGCCGCGTTGGTCGCCATTGCTTTTAGGGCCGCTGGCCAAGTCGGCCGGTGGCTACGGCAGTTGCGGGGACGTCTTTCGCGACACGAACGATCCGGACTATCAGTCGCTGTTATCCGCGATTGAGAAGGGAAAGAAGGATCTCGACGTGGAGCCACGCTTCGCGACGCCCGATTTCAAGCCAAACGCGCAATACATTCGGGAGATGACGCGCTACGGAATTCTCCCCCTATCCTTCGAGTCAACCCGGGACCCCATCAACGTTTACGCAATCGACCAGGCTTACTGGCGGTCGCTCTGGTGACACCGGTGGAAGCTTGAAAAGCGGCGCAGGGCTACCGGACCGAGGAAATCGCACTCGAGGCCTGGCGAAAATTGCTCCAGGGAGGACAATTATTTCGTAGAAAGGCTTTGACAGCCTGCGGGGAGGCCCATTAATACGCATACGTATCATGAGCGGCCCTCAACTCTCCGTCGCGTTCTTCCTCCAGATGTTCGTCATCCTCGGCGTCTGCCGACTGGTCGGCGTCATCGCCCGAAAATTTGGCCAGCCGCAGGTCGTCGGCGAAATGATCGCCGGCGTTCTCCTGGGACCGTCGCTCCTGGGTTTGCTGTTCCCGGAACTCCAGCAACAACTTTTTCCCAAGGAATCGCTCGAGGTGCTTTACGTCGGCGCGCAATTGGGCGTCGGGCTCTACATGTTTCTGGTGGGCGTGGAATTCAAAACGGATCTCTTCCGCAGCCGGATTCACAGCGCGGCGGCGGTTTCGGTGTCCGGAATGCTCGCGCCCTTTGTGCTGGGAGCGGTTCTCGCGCTGTGGTTGATCAAGGTTCCGGGCCTTTTCTCAGCCAAGGCGAAGACCTACGAAGCGGTGCTCTTCCTCGGCGCGGCCATGTCCATCACCGCGTTCCCGATGCTCGCCCGCATCATTTACGAACGCGGGTTGACGGGTACATCGCTTGGCACACTGGCGCTGGCGGCCGGCGCCATCGATGATGCCGCGGCGTGGTGCGTGCTCGCCATTGTGCTCGCCAGTTTCGGAGCCGGCGCTGCCGTCGCCGTGAAAGCGATTGCGGGCGGAGTTGCTTACGGAGTGGTTGTGCTGACGATTGGGCGGAAGCTTCTGATTCGACTGGGGACTGCCGCCGAACGCTCCGGCAAGGTCAGCCCGACGCTGCTGGCGGTGGTGCTGATGTTATTTGCGGCCGCGGCCTGGTTCACCGACGCCATCGGCATCCACGCGGTCTTTGGGGGATTCATTCTCGGCGTCGCCATGCCCCGGGGTCTTTTGGCGCGCGAGCTCCAGTTCCAACTTGCGCCTTTCGCCGTGGTATTTTTGCTGCCGATGTTCTTCACGTTTTCCGGACTCAACACCCGGCTGGACATGGTGAACAACCCCTCCATGCTGCTGATCGCTCTGGCGGTGCTCGCGGCAGCGTGCCTGGGCAAAGGAGGCGCGTGCTGGGCTGCCGCGCGCCTGAACGGCGAAGACAACCGCACGGCGCTGGCCGTGGGCACACTCATGAACGCGCGCGGCCTGATGGAATTGATCATTATCAACATCGGCCTGCAAAAGGGCGTCATCGAACCGGGTTTGTTCTCCATCATGGTGCTCATGGCGATTGTGACCACGCTGATGGCGTCGCCGGTTTTCGAATGGGTTTACGGACGGCACGCGCGCAAGACGGGGCAGTTGGGGACGGCGCCTGTGGATTCTTAGTGGTCATGGACATAAATACGATGACGTTCGCGGCAAGGGATTTTGCGGCCAGACGAGGCGCGAGCGACGAGCATACCCGTTATGGGTCTGTAAGGAGCGAGCCACGAAGTCTGGCTGCAAAAGACCTGCCGCCCTTCGGGTTGCGCCGAATTTGGCCTGTGGCTTCGTTGCGCCTCGGTCACAGAACCTTGCCGGCTATGCTCCCTCGTCGCGCCACAGGCCAAATTGGGCGCAACGAACGTCATCGTATTTATGCCCATGACCACTTAGCCGAAGGTTCGATTGTTGGTGGTGCGACACTCTTGCGGAGCCATTGGCTTGGCTTCGGAAAGGACCGGAGGAGGATTGGAACATCACTAAGTGGTCCATTTCATAAATACGCTCACGTTCGCGGCAAGGGATTTTTCGGCCAGACGAGGCGCGAGCGACGAGCATATCCCGAAGTGGATCTGTAAGGAGCAAGCAACGAAGTCTGGCGAAAAA
>Ga0194121_10007270_pt1 | contig 14475 bp, 18 predicted proteins | sample TA2MahCa50mmetaG_FD_148609 | JGI IMG/M metagenome (GOLD analysis project Ga0194121, IMG submission 148609) | Freshwater microbial communities from Lake Tanganyika, Tanzania - TA2015020 Mahale Deep Cast 50m | ecosystem: Environmental > Aquatic > Freshwater > Lake | place: Tanzania: Lake... | reverse complement strand
TTCGTCCGCCTCTTCGTCGCCCCCATCCTCGACCAGCTTGCACGCCAGGGCAGCGCCGACGACCTCATCCGCGCCGTCCTCCTCCGCTAAAAGCAGCGCTCCGAGTGGTTCGAGCGCGACTCCCTACTGCTGCTCGCCCAAGGCGGCGGCGAAGGCGCGCGCTGGAAACAGGCCGAAGCAAGGCTCAAGACCGACCTCCACCGCTACCTCTTCGACTGCGGCATAGACTTCGTCGCCGATCCCTACACCCCCTCTCGCTCCGCCAAGGCCGACCTCGTCTCTGCCACGCCCCCCCGGCGCACGCCGCCTCGTCCTCGAGGTCAAGGTCTTCGACCCCCAAAACAGCGACGAGGTCCTCGTTGGTATCCGCCAGGCCAAGCACTACGCCGACGAGTGGGGCGAGCCGGTCGGCTACTGCCTCGTGTACGACGCCGCGCCCGGCGTCACCCTCGAACTCGCTGGCGCCCAGCGCGACGGCGAGTTCTACGCCGTCGCCCTCGACGGCAGGCTCGTCAACGTCCTCATCGTCAACCTCACCGCCCCGGCCGCCTCCACCAAGGCGACCGCCAGGGCCCGGCGCGTCCAGCTCGACGTCAGCCGCCTCCAGTACTGATAGCGGCGGGGTATCCTCCTCCCTCATACGAAGGAGCCTCGCTACAATGCCTCTGAAATGGGTCGAGACACCGCGACACGTCGACCACGCTTCTCGTTCTTAGTTTCGATTGTTGGTATCAGGGTGCTCGTGGTATGACGTGGCAAAAGAATACTGCTGTTGCCTTGTCCGCAGCCACCTTGTTTACAGTGGGGGCTGTCGGTGTATGGAGGTTTTGGCATCATCGTCAGCGCGAATCTGGACTTTCGAGCCCCTTTCACATTGAACCGTGCAAAACACTCTTCGACGTTTCAGAAGTTGAGCAGGCACTTGATCTAACTCTACGCTTGAATATTGATTCGTTAGTGGATTGGATTGCAATCAGGTTCGAGGAAGGAACCTATCCGTTAGAGATTAAAGGGCTTCACGATTTTGGACGGAACGAGGTTCCACACAACGTAGATGTACGTCCGCCTATGGATGGGGCTAGAGATAGGACGTGGTACTGGAACTATAAGGCTCAATGGCATCGGAGAAAAGGAAGGTCAATCACGATAAGGGTGAAGTTCGTAGCGGCACAGAAGTACAATGGGAGACTCTTTGTAAAGATGTATACGAGGGAGGCTGAAAAGGAGATACGACTTCCTGTTCCTGTTGTTGTGCTGTCCTAGAAAACCTGCACTGAGCTCATCGAAGGGGGAGAGACCCCGATGAAATCAGGGGTGAGGGGTGGAGAAGCCTGCGCTATCCCCGTACCGTCTGCCCCATCTCCGACGCGTCGTAGTCGCCCAGCGCCTCGACCTCCCCCGCAGCCCCGTCAACCGCAGCGTGTCCAGCAGCGCTGCCTTCTGTCATGCTGGAGCCCCGATTTCATCAGGGCGAAGCATCTCAGGGCGGGGCGCGTCTCCCTCCTCTCCCCCGTGCGGGAGAGGCCTCTGGTTCGCCACGGCAGCCAGAGGGTTAGGGGGTCGTCCCACCCCTCGCCCCGTGAGAAGAATTGCCTCAAAAGTGGCATGAAGGCCCTTGTCTTGTCATCCTGAGGAGGCCGTAGGCCAACGAAGGATTTGGTGTCATTAGGGTGCGCGTTGCACTACGGTGGGCTGCTTCACCCAAGAAGCCAGATTCTTCGTCCCGCTGGGGCGGGCCTCAGAATGACAAGAAGCAATGCCTTCTAGGTACTTTTGAGGCAAGGCCCCCTCGAGGGGGCCGTCACCCCCGTACCGGCGTCCCCATCGCCGAGGCGTCGTACCCGCCCAGCGCCTCGACCTCCCCCCGCAGCCCCGCCAACTGCAGCGCGTCCAACATCATCGCCACCCCAGGCTCGTTCAGGTACTTGTCCGGCACCACCAGGTCGTACCGCTCCTCGTCCAGCGGCACGAACCCCAGCCCGTTCACTCGCGCCGCCACCTCCGCGCCCACGCCCGCGTGCGCCAGCCCCGCGGCCACCACCTCCGCCACCGCCAGGTGCCCCGGCACGACCCGTTCGTACCCCTTCACGGCCCCCTCGGCCACGTGGTGCCGCTTCAACAGCCGGTCCAGCAGCTGGCGGCTCCCCGACCCCTGCTGCCGGTTGACGATGGTGATGCCCGGCTTGGCCAGGTCCTCCACGTGGCTGAGCCGGTTGGGGTTCCCCGGCGGCAAGATGAACCCCTGCCGCCACGTCGCGAAGCTCACCACCGTGCAGGGGAACGGCACCATCTGCTCCACCCACGGCAGGTTGTACTGGCGCGTCGCCGAGTCCATCATGTGGCACCCCGCCACGTGCGCCTCGCCCCGCGCCAGCGCCGACAGCGCCTCCAAGCTCGCCATCTCCGTCCACACCAGCCGCGTCCCCCGCTCCGCCAGCGCCGCCGCCAACAGCGCCACCGCCGGGTCGCAGCCCACCATCACCACCGCCGGCGCCCTGCGCGCCTCGCCCTGGAACAGCCGCACCGTTGCCCTCCGCCCGTACCCCTCCGCCTTGGCCACCACGCCGTCCGCCCGCGCCAGCGTGTGCAGCGCGCCCACCCGGCCCAGCACAGGCCGCGCCAGCGCCTTGCCCCCCACCTCGATGACTTGCACCCGCTGCCCTGTGGACGCGTGCGCGCCCTCCACCACCTCCGCCTCCATCGCCGGCCCGTCCGTCAGCGAGAACAGCGCCTCCACCGTCGTCCCCAGCGCACGCGCCAGCCGCAGCGCCACCTCCGTGGACGGCACCGCCCGCCCCGCCTCGATCGCCGAGTACGCCGGCTGGCTGATGCCCGCCTGCTCCGCCGAATCCTCTTGCGACAGACCAGCCCTCGCCCGCGCCTCCCGCAGCCTGTTCTTGACACTCGCCACGGGTGAATTATAAAGTTGACTTTATAAATTATCAAGCAAACTTGATAGACAGTAGCCTTCTATGAAAGGTTGTGCATTCACCCAATGAGGACTGCCTTCATAACTCTTCCTCCCCCTCGAGAGCCTGTCCTGAGCCTGTCGAAGGAGGGGAGGACCAAGAGCCTGCCCTGAGCCTGTCGAAGGGTGGGGGTGATTGTGTGCTCTCGACCGCGAAATGGAGGTTATCGTGCAAGGCCGGGTGACTCCAACCACTGGTTTAGAGGCCATCGAACGCTAGCCCCATGAACCTCCGCATCGGACCGTACCCGCTGACCCTCCGCGAGCTCAACGGCGCCTTCGGCGACCTCGGCGTCCTCATCCCCCTCGAAGCCGCCCTCATCGCCATCAACGGCCTCAACCCCACCACGACCCTGCTCGGTGTGGGACTCATCTACATCCTGGCGGGCTGGTACTTCCGTCTCCCCATGCCTGCCCAGCCCCTCAAGGCTCTCGCCGCCCTCGCCATCGCCCTCCAGTCGCCCCCGCCCGTCATCGCCGCCGCCGCCCTCCTCATGGCCGCCATCCTGGTCTTCCTCACCGCAACGCGGGCCATCAGCCTGTTGGAGAAAGTGGTGCCCTCGCCCGTCATCCGAGGCGTCCAGCTCGGCCTGGGTCTGCTGCTCCTCAAGAGCGCCTACCAGATGATTTTCGACAAGCCCTTCCTCCTCAGTGGTCAGCAGATCCACCTCGACTTCGGGGGCTTCACGGTGCCAGCGGGAGTTGTCCTGGGCGTCGGCGGCGTGGCCCTCCTCCTGTTGCTCGTCCGGGTACGCTCAATCCCCGCCGCGCTGGTGGTCGTCGCCCTGGGCATCGCCGTCGGCCTCTCCGTCGAGCACGCCGGGACATGGACGCTCGGCCCCGCGCCCTTCACCCCTGACTTCCCTTCGGCAGGCGACTTCTGGCCCGCCCTCGTCCTGCTCGTCATACCCCAGGTGCCCCTGACGCTGGCCAACTCCGTCATCGCCACCGCGGACGCCGCCAAGGCCTACTTCGGCGATCAGGCGAAGCGGGCCACCCCCACACGCATAGCGTTGAGTATCGCCGTAGGCAACCTCTGGGCGGGCCTCACTGGCGGCCTGCCCAACTGTCACGGCTGCGGCGGCCTGACGGCGCACTACCGTCTCGGTGCCCGGACACCGCTGGCCACCACCTTCCTGGGCCTGCTGCTCATCGGCGTGGCGCTGCTCTTCGGGCGGTCAGCCGTGGAAGTCCGCAGCCTGCTCCCCGCCGCGGCCCTCGGCGTACTCCTCTTCTACGTCGGCGTGCAACACCTCTTCCTCGGCCTGAACGTCAGGTCAGCTACGGAGCTCGGCTTGGCGGTCCTCGCCGCCGCCGCCGCCATGGCGTCCGGCGGCAACCTGGCCATCGGCGCCCTGGCCGGCCTCGCCCTCTACTGGGCCGCGAGGTGGCTCGCCCGAACCCTCCGCTGGCCGTCGCCGTCGGTGCCCACCGGCCAGCCCGCCCTCCGCCGCCTCGTCTCCGCCCTCGAACGCCTCGTTCCGTCCGTCTAGTGCCCCGTCTGGGCCGTCATCGAAGCCTCCTCCTGCCTCCTCGTCGCCCCCGGCCCCGTGTCGCCACCTCCGCAGTCGCCGCCCCCACAGCCGCCACACCCGCATTGACCCCAGCCCGCAGGTTCTATACACTGTCCCTAGTGGATTAGCTCTGACCTGAAGGAAGACCCAGCGGTCCCGCCCGATTCTCCCTCACATACCATGTCGAGGCCGTCGTTTGGGTTGCAGAGGCGCTCGTGCCCCAGTGGCGCAATGGCAGCGCAGGCGATTTGTAATCGCCAGGTTAGTGGGTTCGACTCCCCTCTGGGGCTTTTCCGAACTCTCTTACAAGGCAGACTGGCAGGCTGCGCCGCGTGGCGTCGCCTGGCAGAGCGCGCTGCGTGGGCGCGGCCTATTGGCTTGGGTGGAGGCCTGTGCTAAACTGAACCTTCGTGGCGGAGGGGTGGGTGAGCGGTTAATACCACCAGACTGTAAATCTGGCGTCCGAAAGGGCTACGTAGGTTCGAATCCTACCCCCTCCACACCGCTCCACCGCCAGGGGCAAGGGATACGAAACAAGGCAGAGAGGGCTCCGCCGCCGGACGGCCGGGACACAAATAAGGCAAAATATAGAGAGACGGGCCCACATAGCTCAGTCGGTAGAGCACGTTCTTGGTAAGAACGGGGTCAGCAGTTCAAATCTGCTTGTGGGCTCGCCACACGACTAACAAAAGGGAGAGTCTAAGGGAGAGAGTGTTATGGCGAAGGAAAAGTTTGTACGGTCGAAGCCTCACGTCAACGTCGGGACCGTCGGCCACGTGGACCACGGCAAGACGTCGCTGACGTCTGCCATCACGTATGTGTTGAGCCAGTCGGGGTACGCAAAGTACCGCCCGTTCGACAGCATCGACAACGCGCCTGAAGAGAAGGCAAGGGGCGTGACGATTGCGATCCAGCATGTGGAGTACCAGACCGACAAGCGGCACTACGCGCACGTGGACTGCCCGGGCCACGCCGACTATATCAAGAACATGATCACGGGCGCCGCGCAGATGGACGGCGCCATCCTGGTGGTCAGCGCGCCGGACGGACCGATGCCCCAGACGCGCGAGCACATCCTCCTGGCGCGCCAGGTGGAGGTGCCGGCGATCGTGGTCGCGTTGAACAAGGCCGACCTGATGGACGACCCGGAGCTGCTGGAGCTGGTGGAGCTGGAGGTCCGGGAGCTGCTGAACCAGTACGGTTTCCCCGGCGACAAGACGCCCATCGTCCGTGTCAGCGCCACGGGCGCCCTCGGCGAGCCGAAGCCCGGCAAGGACACGAAGTGGGGCGGCGCGATCTGGAAGCTGATGGACGCGGTGGACAGTTTCGTTCCGCTGCCTTCCAGGCCAAAGGAGAAGCCTTTCCTGATGCCTGTTGAAGACGTGTTCGCCATCAAGGGGCGTGGCACGGTGGTCACGGGCCGCGTCGAGCAGGGCGTGGTGAAGCCCGGCGACACCATCGAGATTGTCGGCGTCCGCGAGACGCAGTCCACGGTGGTGACGGGCGTGGAGATGTTCCACAAGATTCTCGACCAGGGCGAGCCCGGCGATGCCGTCGGCCTGCTCCTGCGCGGCATCGAGCGTGAGCAGGTGGAGCGCGGCCAGGTCTGCGCGGCCCCCGGCAGCATCACGCCGCATATGGAGGCCCAGGCGCAGGTGTACGTGCTGAGCAAGGAAGAGGGCGGGCGGCACACCCCGTTCTTCAACGGCTACAAGCCGCAGTTCTACATCCGGACGACGGACGTCACGGGCGACGTCGAGCTCCCGCAAGGGGTCGAGATGGTGATGCCCGGCGACAACGTCGAGATGAAGATCAAGCTCATCACCCCCGTCGCCCTGACCGAGCAGCTACGCTTCGCCATCCGCGAGGGCGGCCGCACGGTGGGGTCCGGCGTCGTGACCAAGATCCTCAAGTAGGTGGAAGATGGCCGGCAAGGGAGAGAACAGACAACTCATCACGCTCGGGTGCAACGACTGCAAAGAGCGGACGTACAACACCGTCAAGAGCAAGCGCAACGACCCGCAGCGGCTGGAGCTGAATAAGTTCTGCCCGCGGTGCCGCAAGCACACCTCTCACAAGGAGGTGCGCTAGTCCCGTGGCTCGGACCGAGGAGGCGCCATCCTCAAGTCCAAGGAGGATCGACCCGGAGGCCGCCCGCCGCGCGTTCTCGTTCCGGCTGTTCGGCGAGGTGGCCTCCGAGCTCAAGCGCGTCACCTGGCCCACACGTGAGGAGACGTTCCGGCTGACCGTCATGGTCATCATCGTGTCGGCTGTGATTGGCGTGTTCCTGGGCCTGATAGACATCGGCTTCTCTGAGTTGATCGAGCGCATCGTCCGTTAACCATGGCAACTCCTCGCAACAAAGTCCACTCAATGGTCAAGGGTATGGATCCAACCCCATCCTTCGACAAGCTCAGGACGGGCTCTCAATCCTCCCCTCCTTCGACAGGCCCAGGACAGGCTCTCAGGGAGGAGGAAAAACAATCGCCTTTCGCCCTGAGATGCTTCCCCCTCGCTGCGCTCAGGGTCCAGCATGACAAACAGCCAGGTTTTTTTGCACAGGGCTAGCCATGACCACCAGCACCACAAACGCGACAAACGCCACAGACGACAAGCCCCGCTGGTACATCCTCCACGCCTATTCGGGCCAGGAGGAGCGGGTGAAGAAGAACCTCGAGCTCCGCATCGAGACCATGGACATGAAGGACAAGATCTTCCAGGTCGTGGTTCCTACCGAAGAGGAGATCGAGATCAAGGACGGCCAGCGCAAGCCGGTCGCCCGCAAGGTGTTCCCCGGCTACATCATGGTGCGGATGCGGATGGACGAGCAGAGTTGGCATGTGGTGCGCAACACCCCCGGCGTGACCGGCTTCGTTTCCGCCGAGGACGAGCGGGACAAGCGGCCCAAACCCGTGCCGCTGGACGACGCGGAGGCGCAGGCAATCCTGAATCAGATGCAGGCCTCGAAGCCGAGGGTGCGCCTCGGGTTCGTGAAGGGCCAGGTGGTCCGTATCACCGACGGGCCGTTCGTGGACTTCATGGGCACGGTGGACGACATTTATCCCGACAGAGCGAAGATACGGGTGCTCGTCTCCTTCTTCGGGCGCGAGACCCCGGTGGAACTGGACTTCCTCCAGGTCGAGCGGACGTAGCGGCAAGTTTTGACACTAAGGGGAGCGAACAAGAACGATGCCCCTCACCCTTTGACCCTTCTCCGGAAGGGTCAAAGGCCTCTCCCTCAAGGGGAGAGGAGGAATACGGGCAGTCTGAGTGGCGGCGATCGAAGGGAGAGACCCTTCGCTTCGCTCAAGGTGACAGTATCGGCGAGTGAGGATGACGTTTGGCAAAGAAAGTTAAGGCTATAGTGAAGCTCCAGATCGAAGGCGGAAAGGCGACGCCAGCGCCGCCTGTAGGCCCCGCTTTGGGTCAGCACGGCGTGAACATCATGGCCTTCGTGAAGGAGTACAACGAGAAGACGGCGCAGTTCATCGGGTCCATCGTCCCGGTGGAGCTGACGATCTTCGAGGACCGCTCGTTCACGATCGTGCTCAAGTCGCCGCCGGCGGCGGACCTGCTGCGAAAGGCGGCGGGGATACAGAAGGGGAGCGGCAAGCCGAACGTGGACAAGGTTGGGACTGTACCCCAGTCCAAGATCAAAGAGATCGCGGAACTGAAGCTGAAGGACCTGAATGCAACGGACGTCGAGGCGGCGATGCGGATCGTCGAGGGGACGGCCCGGAGCATGGGCATCACGGTGGAGAAGGCGAAGTAGGGGTGGGCGGAGGGCCCCTGCCCTCACCGCTTTGTCTCGACTTAGTCGGGACAAAGGCCCTCCCCCAGACATGGGGGAGGGGGAAGGTTCACCCCCACCTCAATCCTCTCCCCTCTAGGGGGAGGAGAATTTGAAGGGAGTCCTCGACTGATCATAGCCCAGCTTATTATGCAAAGACTCCTTGAGGACTTTGAGGTAAGACAGATGGCGAAGCACAGCAAACGGTTCAACGAAGCAACGAACATCATCGAGCGGGAGAAGCGGTATCCTCCGAAGGAGGGCGTCGCGCTGGTCAAGAAGACGGCGACGGCCAAGTTCGACGAGACGGTCGAGCTGCACCTGCGGACCGGCGTTGACCCGAAGAACTCGGAGCAGAACATCCGCGGGGTCGCTATCCTGCCGCACGGCGTCGGCAAGCCCGTGCGGGTCGCGGTTTTCGCTCAGGCCGAGGGCGCCACGGCGGCGCAGGCCGCCGGGGCGGACTTCGTGGGAGGCGACGACCTCATCAAGAAGGTCGAGGACGGGTGGACGGACTTCGATGTGTCCATCGCGACGCCCGACATGATGGGCAAAGTGGGCAAGCTCGGGCGAATCCTAGGCCGCAAGGGGCTGATGCCGAATCCGAGGACGGGCACGGTCGTTCCGCCGCAGGACGTGGCCCGGGCCGTCGGCGAGGCGAAGAAGGGGCGGGTAGAGTTCAAGCTCGACCGCACTGCGCTCATCCATGTCCCCATCGGCAAGGCCAGCTTCGATGAGCATAAGCTGATGGACAACCTGACATCGCTCATGGACGTTATCGTGCGGGCGAGGCCGTCGGGCCTCAAGGGTCAGTTCATCCGCTCGGCGTACCTCACGACGACGATGGGGCCGAGCGTGGCACTGGACGTGACCGAGGCGACGGAGTTGTCGGTCGAGTAGGGCCCTGCCCTCACCCCTTCGACAGGCTCAGGGCAGGCTCCGAGGAGGGTATGGCGCAACGAGGCCGGAGCGGGTATAATCTAGGGGTTGAGGCCACAGACAGTGGGTTCCTTCCGCGGAAGGACTAAGATTCACCCACCGAGGCGCTCCAAGGCTAATGACTCGCCGTGAAGCGGTTGAAAGCCCTGGGTCTGTGGCTCAGGGCTTTCGTTTTGTGGAGGGGTACCGCAAAGTATTTCACCCCAACCTCTATGGGCCGACTGTGCCGGCCCATAGGTCCTCCCCCTCAAGGCGGAGAAGAGTGTGAAGGGCGACGCTTTCTACTAGATGTAACGTTGTGATTAAGGCGGAGTTAAGACGTGCCGACACAAGAAAAGGTCCAGGAGGTCGAAGAACTGAAGAAGAAGATAGGCGATTGCACCATCGCTATCTCGGCTTCGTACACCGGGCAGACGGTGGCGTCCATGACGGCGATGCGGCGTGCGTTGCGGGCGAAGGGCGTGGAGTTCCGGGTGGTCAAGAATACGCTGGCGGGCATCGCGGCCGACGCTGCGGGCAAGCCGGCGCTGAAGGGCATCATCAAGGGGCAGACGGGCATCGCATTCGGGTACGGCGACCCCGCCGAGCCTGCCAAGCTGCTCTCGGACTACATCCGCACGAACCGCATGACGTTGGAGATACGCGGGGGCGTCCTCGGCAAGCAGGCATTGTCGGTGGACGAGGTGCGGAGGCTGGCGGAACTTCCGCCGAAGAACGAACTGATAGCCAAGTTGCTGGGCCAGGCGCAGGCGCCCATCGCCAGCTTCGTGTACGTCTTGAACGCGCCGCTGACGGCGTTGGCTATCGTGTTGCAGAGGAGAGTGGAAAAGGGGGCGTAGGTGACCTTGTCCAATGAGTCTCGCACCCCCTAACTCTTTGCTCCCGCACCGGGAGCAAAGGTCCTCCCCCTCAAGGGGGGAGGAGGAAAGATGACCCCTCTCCCCCTTGCAGGAGAGGGAGCAGCTACGCCTCCCCTTCTGGACTGGAGAGGTCTTGGCTCCGCGGACGTGGACATAAGGTAAAGGCAACCGCATAAGTCTCACTAAGAAAAGGATGGAGGAAGACTGACATGACGACGATGACGAAGGACCAGGTGCTCGAGGCCATCAAGGGGATGACGGTGCTGGAGCTGTCGGAGCTGGTGAGGGAGCTGGAGAAGGCGTTCGGGGTGAGCGCAGCCGCGCCGGTCGCGGTGGCCGCCGCGCCCGCCGCAGGCGCCGCCGGTGGCAAGCCCGCCGCTGCCGCTGAGGAGGAGAAGTACGAGTTCGCGGTGTTCCTCAAGGACATCGGCCCGAACAAGATCAACGTGATCAAGGCAGTCCGCGAGGTGACGACGCTGGGCCTGAAGGAGGCCAAGGACTTGGTGGAGAGCGCCGCCGCGGCGCCCGCCCAGGTCAAGGGTGGCGTGAACAAGGAAGAGGCCGCGACGATCAAGGCGAAGCTCGAGGGCGCAGGCGCTGCCGTCGAGGTGAAGTAGGGTAGGGCGTCACGAGACGCCTTCCGCGATTCGCCCAGCATGTTAGTGGAACTATGGGGGCGTCCTTCATCCGAAGGACGCCCCCATGTGTTGCCGACCCCCTAGAATCACCCCCACCCTTCGACAGGCCCAGGGCAGGCTCTCAAGGGGGAGAGTATAAGAGGGAACCTTTTCTGGATGAGATGGGGCTGCTTGTGCAAGGTCGCGTTTTCCTACCCTCACCTATTTGTCCCGACCGAGTCGGGACAAAGACCCTCCCCCAGACATGGGGGAGGGGTGGCCCTGCCCCTCACCTTGCTTGCGATTTGTCTCACGACTTGGCTTCACTGAGCCACGTGCGCAGGACAGAGAAGAACTCGTCACGGACGTGGTTCTCAAGCCAGGGATAGTGCCCGCAGCGTTCCCATTCGTGGTACTGCAGTTGGGGCAAGTGCGGCGCAAGGCTGTCGCGGATGAGACGGCCTGGATGTGGGTCGAAGGCACCGTGGAGCATGAGGACGGGCACCTTGATTGCTGCGAAAGCCTGGGGGTACACGCCCTCGTGTTGCAGACTCACCGTGTCGTTCCAGGTCTATTGATTGGCGCGGGCCTCATAGGAGTTGATTTCTGGTTCACTGGACGACGAGTCGTAGTTGTAGAGGTGGAGGGTTACTTTGCCGAAGGCCCTAATCCTCTCGTTTGGGTCAGGGTACTTCTCGGCCAAGCGCTCGATGCGCTTCCGGAGCATGCCGTCTGTGCGCTCCTCAAGAGTTGTATTCAAACGGCCACGCGCCGACGCCTCGAAGGTGCCGCAGCCGATCAGGACTAGTGAGCCGATAGATCTGGGATGCGCGGCGGCGTAGGCGAGGGCGAGCATGGCGCCCCAGGAGTGGCCGACGAGGGCCGGTAACGACCCTTTGGCCTGAGACCTTACTACTTCATGCAGGTCTGCGATGTGTCCGGCGAGGGTGATAGGTTCGTTGTCGCTGCCGCGCTGAAAGGATTCGAGAACCCTGAACGAGTCCGAAAGTTCCAGAGCCATAGGCGCCAGGTATCCTGCCATTCCCGGCCCTCCGTGGAGGGCAACCACCAAGGGGCCTGAGGTGCCGTAGGTTCGGACTTGGATGGCCGTTCGATGGCCCATGGGCGCGCATCTGCTCCGGGTGAGCCTACTTGCGAAGGAGGACTTCGCAGAAGTGGGCGGCGTCCACGAGGCCGGGGATCGAGACGCTCTCGCGGACGGTGTGCATGCCTGTGTCGGCCATGCCGACGACGACGGACTTGATGCCGCGTGTGCGGAAGATGTTGCCGTCGGTGCCGCCGCCGGAAGGGCGCATGTGGGGCTTCATGCCGAGGGAGGCGAGGGCGGCCGTGATGCGCTTGAGGGCTGGGTCGTCTTTGGGGACGTCGTAGTGCTCGAAGTGGGTGTGCATGTGTTCGGAGAGCTTGGCGTCGGGGAAGCGCTTCTGGACCTCGGCGAGGGTAGCCTTGAGCTGGATGCGGACGCTGTCGAGGGTCTCGAGGTTCTGGCTGCGGAACTCGCCGACGATCTTGGCGTCCTCGGGGACGGTGTTGCGGACGTAGCCGCCCTCGATGAGGCCGATGTTGAAGGTGGTGTCGGCGTCGAGGCGGCCCTGGGGGAGCTTGGTGATGAGCTCGGCGGCGACGCGGATGGCTGAGACGCCCTTCTCCGGCTCGACGCCGGCGTGTGCGGCGCGGCCCTTGATCTCGACCTCGAAGCCGATGTAGGTGGGGCTGGCGACGGTGATGGTGTTGACGGGGCCTTCGCCGTCGAAGACGACGGCCTCCTTGGCGCGGAGCATGGAGAAGTCGAGGTTGCGCGCTCCGGTGAGGGCGGTCTCTTCCTCGCGGGTGATGGCGACCTGGAAGGGGATGTGTGGGATGGCGTCCTCGGTGATGGACTGGAGGGCTTCGAGGACGGCGGTCAGGCCGGCCTTGGCGTCTCCGCCGATGATGGTGGTGCCGTCGGAGACGATGCGGTCACCGTCTACGCGGGGCTTGATGCCGCGGCCGGGCTCGACGGTGTCCATGTGGACGGAGAGGAGGAGAGGCTCGCCGGTGCCTTTACTGTCGGCGATGATGTTGCCGTAGGCGTCGCGCTTCACCTTGAGGCCGAAGCCCCGCAGGCGCTTGACGAGGTCCTTGGCCATGGCCTCCTCCTCACCGGAGGGGCTGTCGATCTGGACGATGTCGCAGAAGGTCTTGACCACGCGGTCGCGGTTGATCATGTCTTCTCCTTGTGATGTTGTTCGCTTGACTACGCACCCCTCACCATTGACCCTACCCTCACCCCTTTGTCCTCCCACGGAGGGACAAAGGCCCTCGCCCATACATGGGGGAGGGAGGTAGTACGACCCCTCCCCCTCTCGGGAGGCTCAGGGCAGGGGCCATTGTATTGGGTGGCGAGGGCGTGTCAAGGCCGGGGCAGGGGTTGTACCATTCCTGGCAGCTTCCAAGCGGGAGGTGCGCGATGGCGGAGCGAGATGGGGAAGTCTATATGACGCTGATCCGGGACATGCCGAAGGGGAGCGGCCACGGGAGCGGCTGCGGGACCTTGGGCCGGGGGCGCTGAGCACGTCGGAACTGATCGCGATCCTGCTGCGGACGGGGTTGGAGGGGCAGAACGTGCTGAGCCTGTCGTCGGGTCTGCTGTCGCGGCATGGCGGCATCGGCGGGCTGGCGCGGGCGTCGTATGGGGAGCTGGCCGGGGTCAAGGGCATGGGGGACGCGAAGGCGTGCCAGCTGCTGGCGGCGTTCGAGCTGGGGCGGCGGCTGGTGTCGCTGCACCCGGAGGACCGCGCGGTGATCCGGTCGCCGCAGGACGTGTTCAACCTGCTGGGGCCGGAGATGGTGGCGCTAGACCAGGAGCACCTGCGGGTGCTGTCGCTGAACACGAAGAACCGGGTGCGGGGTGTGCATCCGGTGTACGTGGGGAACGTGAACACGTCCATCGTACGGGTGTCGGAGCTGCTGCGGCCGGCGGTGCGGGAGAACTGCCCGTCCATCATCGTGGTCCACAACCACCCGTCGGGCGACCCGACGCCGAGGGCGGAGGACGTGCTCATCACGCGCAAGGTGCGCGGCGGCGCGGAGATGCTGGACATCGAGGTGCTGAACCACGTGGTCATCGGGGGGAACGGGTTTGTAAGCATGAAGGGGTTGGGTTTTAAGGCAGTTCCGAGGTAGTCGCTCACAGCCACGATCTCACCCCTCACCCTTTGGCTCCGACCGCGTCGGGGCCAAAGGCCTCTCCCCCTTCGACTTCGCTTAGGGCAGGCTCCAAGGGAGAGGAGGAGGCGGATGCCCTCACCCCTACGACGCCGCTACGGCTCCGTAGGCCCTCCCCCGCGAACGGGGGAGGAGTCACCCCCACCCCCTTCGGCAAGCTCAGGGGGGAATCAGAGCGAGCGGGCGGTGGAGTGTCTGCCTTATAATTCGGGGCCATTCCAGCTTGGGCACGAGGGAATGACGATGACACAGAAAGAGCGGAAACTGGGCGATATCGCGACACATCTCATCCATGAGAACGAGCGGGTACGGATATGGAACCTCGTCCTGGAGCCGGGGCAGTCGAGCGCGTGGCACCATCACACGAATGACTACATCACGATCTCGCTGGAGGGGGACCGGATGCGGGTGGAGGGCGAGCACGCGGGGGCGCGGGAGATTGAGGTGAAAGCGGGCGACTGGATGTACCGCTACGCTCATGAGCCGCACATCGCCATCAACATCGGGAAGAAGCGGTTCAAGAACATCCTGGTGGAGCTGAAGAAGTAGAGGGTATCTA
>Ga0194121_10007264_pt1 | contig 14484 bp, 12 predicted proteins | sample TA2MahCa50mmetaG_FD_148609 | JGI IMG/M metagenome (GOLD analysis project Ga0194121, IMG submission 148609) | Freshwater microbial communities from Lake Tanganyika, Tanzania - TA2015020 Mahale Deep Cast 50m | ecosystem: Environmental > Aquatic > Freshwater > Lake | place: Tanzania: Lake... | reverse complement strand
TCGCAGTCAATGACGCTTATCGTCTGCATCGCAACCTCGATGATACTTAAGAATAATGAGGGGCCGTTCTGTTCGTTCAGCGCCGTCCCGCTAGACCCCTAACGCTGCGATCATCCAAAATTCGCCCGGGCCCATGGTTCATCCAAGAACTCTTTCAGGCGATCGAAGGTTTCTCGAAGGTGCCACACTGGATTTCCTATAGGTCCTAGGCGATCCACTGCTTTCGCTTTATTTCGACGTATCCGCTGTTCGAGGAATTTCGCACGCGCGATTCCGCCGACGCTCCGTGTCCTGAACAGCCCGAACTTCTCAAGGAGTACGACGGCGGCCATCGTGCGGTTTGGGATTCCCTTCAGCGCTTCGTCCATACACAGGATGCACGCGGTAAGCGCATTCCTTCGTAAACGATTCGTGTCTCCGCTTGCCCTGGCCGTCACCTCCCAGGCCGGGGTGGTGATCGCTCCACCAACCAGCAGCGCTTGAACGCGAGCGACATCAGCAAGGAATTCGTGCGCACGCTTTTCGTCACCGACGAAAACCCGCTCGAGCCACGGTAGCCCGCGATCGAGAATCAGCTTCAAGGCCCCTGCGACTTGAGCACTGTGGCGCTTCGAAAGCTCTTGTATTGCGGGGTTTTGTTCCGCGTAGCGTCTTGAACCGCGAAGCGTCGTGCAGATCAGTACGTGGAGAAGAAACGCCGGGTCGGCTCCATAGCTTTCCGTTGCAACCAACTCAGCGCGCGTTGCTGTCCACCAGTGTTGGAACTCCTTGCCAGTCCCACCTATCTGCGCCAAGCAATCCGCGTAGTACCGCTCCACGCGCTGGAACAAACTGGGCCTAGCCATCGCTTCGTTTGTAGGCCGGTTCTCCGTCATGCGTGCTCGCCTCTGTGGTTCCTTGAGCATACGGGATGAGCCCGACAACAGAAAGGAGAACTGAACAAATGGCGAACGGAAAGTCGGAGACCAATCACCGACGTACTCGGCGCGATCTCGAGGCAGAGAACGAAGCGCTCTGGCACGCGCTTGAGGAGCTCAAGGAGGCGAACGAGAAAGTCGTCGAGAAGTTCTTCGGTGACGAGGATGACGACGACGAGTAAGCCGACGTGCTGAGCGGGATCGCTAAAGCCGAAGTCCTGAGCTTCGTCGCTAAGCAAGGTGCAGTCGGCGTCGGGTCAGCGCACCTGGCGAACGCGCTCGGCTACGGCACGCGCGCTGGAGCGGCTGCAACGCTCTTGCGACTGCACAGACAGGGCAAGCTTCGACGACGGCGTGAGGCAAGCGCGTTCGTCTACACGATCAGCCCGCAAGGTCTGACGTGGCTCGAGTACGCGCGGCGCCGGCGAGATCGGTGGTGAGAAGCCCCGCGCGTTGACCACTCGCGCGGAGGTGACGGCGACGGGGAGTTCACGTCGCACGGCTCGAGGAAGTGCGCGATGCGATGCCACTCCCTCGAGCCGTCCCAAAAGTGGGACGCAAGGCCCTGAGCGAAGCGAGGGGCCGGTAGAGCAACACAGCGTCTTGAACAAGAAAAGGGCCTCGACGGATTGCGGCCAAGCAGACCCGTCGAGGCCCAGGAACCAGCAACGCGACGTGCGCGTGTCTGGGACTCCAGCCTAACAGAGTCTGGGCCAGCGCTCCTCCGTTGCTTGAATGGGTGAGGTCTGCCGAGCGGTCGGAATGCGACCCCAGCCCGGAGGAAAGTTATGGCAAGCCTGAATCATGTGCTCCTGATCGGAAATCTCACGAGACGCCCCGAACTCCGCCATACGTCCGCAGGAACGGCAGTCGCGGATATGCGGCTCGCAGTGAATCGACGGTATGCGGCTCAGTCGGGCGAGACGCGCACCGACACTACGTTCCTCACGGTCGTTGTATGGGGAAAGCAAGCCGAAGCATCGGCACAACATCTCGACAAGGGTTCGCAGGTCTTTGTCGAAGGCCGGATTCAAATTCGCGAATGGACGGGCAAAGACGGCCAGAAACGCACGGCGACAGAAATCATCGCGGAGACCGTGCAGTTCATGAACCGGCGCCGTCCAGACACACCGGGCGAACCATCGTCATCCCAAGGCGATAAGGGAGTGCCGTTCTAAGCCATGCCCCACGCGTGGCTCCTTCAGAAGCGCCGCTGGATGGCCCGGGACCGGCGAAACCCCGAACCAGTGCGTCCGAACCTCAAAGAGCCCCTAGGAACGTGGCTAGGCCGCTTCCCGTGGGACTGGTACGCGACGATGACGTTCGCCGAACCTGTGCACCCTGAGCAGGCCGCACGGCGGTGGTCGCGGTGGGTTGGCGACCTTGAGCAGCACCAAGAGCGACGAATGCGTTGGGCGCGCGCTCTCGAATACCAAAAGCGCGGAGTCATTCACTACCACGCCCTCATCTGGTTCGGTGGCGCGAGTGAGGCTCGACGCCTTACGGCGATGGATCGGTGGTTCGAGATCGGTCAGGGCATCGCGCGGATCTTCACCTACAACCCGCAGCTGGGCGCGACACACTACCTCGGGAAATACATCGCGAAGGGTGGCGAAATCGACTACGGCGGCCAGTGGTGGGCACACGGATAAGCGCAGGAAAATGTCTGGTAAATCCCCTGGTAAATCCTCGGTAAAAGTGCCGGTAAAAGTCCGGTGAAAGTCGTCTAGGTGAAAACTCCAAATCTTGACGACTGGGTTTTGCCGCCCAATACTCCGGAGCGGCGAAAACGTGGCCCTCGCTCGGCCTGGAGGACCGATGCGATGGCGCTTCCGGAGCTCGTAGAGCAGTTCTGCTCATATCAACGGAAACAGCGAGGAAAGACCGAAGGTGGCGTAACGACGTATCGATGGAATCTGACGCAGTTCCTGACCTTCACTCGGAATCATGAAGGGCGGATGGCGCGAGTGAGCGATCTGAGTCAGCAGACGATTCAGAGTTGGATGGACGACATGGCAAAGGCCGACCTCGCGGTCAGCACCATGCGCTCGCGCCAATCGACGGTTTCAAGCTTTTGTGCGTGGCTCGTGAAACGAGGCGTGCTCCCCACAAACCCCGTAGCCAGTCTCGATCGTCCTCCTCATCGTCGTGAAGGGCCGAGGCAAGTTCCCGCACCGGACCTCATGGACCGACTCATCCACTCCGCGCGCGAGCGTCGTCGCACGCGCGACGTGGCGTTGTTTCTGATCCTCCGCTACACCGGAATGCGGCGCGAGTCGGTAGCTACGCTCCGCGTACGCAATCTCTCGCCCGAGTGGGGGCTACGTGGCGTTCTCGTCAAAGGCGGAAAGACCCGTGACATTCCCCTGCCCGCAGTCGTCATGCAGTACGTGCAGAGCTACGTCGAAAACATCGTAGCGAAGGAGTGCAACGGCCTGACGCCTGAGACACCGCTGTTCTGGTCGTCGTGGGGACGCCGCAACGAAGGAAAGGTGCGGCGTCCGATGACCGGCAAGAATCTCTGGCGGCTCGTGAAGACCTACGGACGCATGATCGGCCATCCCGAACTGAAGCCGCACGATCTGCGGCACGGAGTGGCGATGGAGATCTACGAGCAGCATCACGACCTCGAACAAGTCCGCGCGCTACTCGGACACGTGCGGATCGAAACAACACAGGTATATGCGCGGATTCAGCCGCGGGAGTTGAAAGCAGCAGTGAACTTTTACGAAGCGAAGGCCTTGGAGGTCCTTACGTAGCGGAGATGGTGCTTCGTGTTTTAGGAAGTTTCAGAAGTTCTTCAAACACGAAGGCGTAAAACACTAACGAAATCAGAATGGTGGCCCCAACGGGATTCGAACCCGTGTTTCAGCCTTGAGAGGGCCGTGTCCTAGGCCTCTAGACGATGGGGCCGCCTGAACAAACGCTGCGAGAGGAATTGGCTGGGGGAGGAGGATTCGAACCCCCGCTACCAGGGCCAGAACCTGGCGTCCTACCCCTAGACGATCCCCCACCAAATCCGCGACAGCCCACACAATTTACCACAGGGCGAAAGTCAGCGAACCGACGCCGACGCGGACGCGATCGCGATCGACCGCACGGCCGAGAGGAGCGCGCTCGCCGCGAACGGCTTCTCGAGCACCGGCACCTGCGCGTCCTTCAAGAAGCGCCACGCGTTCGGGTTTGCGGTGTCGCCCGTGATGAAGAGGAAGCGGCGCGCGAGCTCCGAGTCGTGCTCGACGGCCTTCTTGTAGAACTCGCCGCCGCCGCCTTCGGGCATCCGGACGTCCGACACGATCAGATCGTAGCGGCGCGACAGCACGCGCTCGATCCCCGCGCGGCCGCCGGCGGCCACGTCGACGCGCCAGCCCGAATCCGTGAGCAGCGTCACCACGAGATCCAGCACCGCGGGCTCGTCCTCGACGACCAGCGCGGGGCGGCCCTCCGCGCTCATCGACGCCACCGCCGCCGTCGTCACCATGTGCGAGCGCGCCGAGCGCACCGGCAGCTCGACGGTGAAGGTCGTCGCGCCCGGGCGGCTCTCCACCGTCAGCCGGCCGCCGTGCTCCTGCACGATGCCGTACGACACCGAGAGGCCGAGGCCCGTTCCCTGGCCGACCTCCTTCGTCGTGTAGAACGGCTCGAAGACCCGGCCGAGATCCTCCGGCGCGATGCCCGGACCGTCGTCGACGATCTGCACGGTCACCGTGTCCGTCGTCGGCCCCGGCGCCGTCCGCACGACGATCTCGCCCGGGCGGCCCGCGCTGAGGATCGCCTGCTCCGCGTTCAGCAGCAGATTCAGGAAGACCTGCTCGAGCTGATGTGAGTCCGCGGCGATCGCCGGTAGCGTCTCGGCGTATTCGCGCCGCACGGCGATGCTCGAGAGCGCGAGCTGGTTGAGCCGCAGCGCCAGCGTCTGCTCCAGGACCTCCTGCATGTCGACCGACGTCCGCTCTGGTGGACGCTGCCGCGCGAAGTAGAGGAGGTTGCGCACGATCTTCGCCATGCCGTCGCCTTGCGACACCATCAGCTCGATCGGGCGGCGCAGCGGACCCGGCAGCTCGCGCGAGAGCAGCAATTGGCCGTAGCCGATGATCACGCTCAGCGGGTTGTTCAGCTCGTGCGCCACACCTGACACGAGCTGTCCGAGCGCGCCCAGCTTCGCCGCCTGCACGAGCTGCGCCTGCGTCTCGCGCAGCCGCGCGAGGTTGTCCCGCGCGCTCGCGTAGAGCTGCGCGTTCTCGAGCGCCAGCGCCGCCTGGTCGGCGAACGCCTGCAGCAGCGTCACGTCGCGCTCCTCGAAGTCGCGCGGCTCCGCGTACGCCACGACGAGCGCGCCCACCACCTGGCTCTTCACGTTCAGCGGCGCCGCGAGCACCGCGCGGCTGCCGAGCGCCAGCACCGCCTGGCGCAGCGCCGGCGGCATGTCGTAATGGTCGGCGAGCACGTCGCGTGTCCACGTCGGGCGACGGTCCTCCACGCAGCGCGCGGCGACGCCGGTGCCCTTCGGCCACGCGAGCCGGCGATCGAACCCCGCGCGTCCCGAGCCGCCTCGCGCGACCGCCATCAGCTCGCCGTCGGCGCCGATGCGGTAGAGCGAGGACGAATTCGCGTTGAGCACCGGGATCACCGCGTCGACGATGCGCTCGCCCACCTCGTCGAGGTCGAGGCTGAGCGCGAGGCTGCGCGCGGTCTCCGCCAGCGCCGTCGCCTCGCGGCGCTCCCGCTGGCTCTCCGCGTAGAGCCGCGCGTTCTCGAACGCGAGCGCGGCCTGGTCGGCGAACGACTGCAGCGCCTGGATCTCGGCCGGGCTGAACTCGCGCCCGAGCTCCGAGCGCACCACGAACGACCCGACCGGGCCCTGCGTGCCCATCAGCGGCACGCCGATCGCCACGCGGTGACCGAGGCGCTCGATCTCCGCGCGCAGCCCCGGGGAAAGCGTGACCTCCGGATCGGCGAGGAGGTCGGGGCTCACGACGATGCGCCGCTCGGACACCGCGCGGCCCGCGATGCCCTCGCCGGGACGGATCACCATCGACCGGCCCGCCATCCCGCCGGGGCCGCGCGAGACGACCGTGCGCAGCGTGTCGTCGCTCGGCTCGTAGCGGTACACCGCGGCGCCGCGCGCGCCGAGGAGCTCGATCGTGCCGCTGACGACGAGCTCGCCCACGCGGTCGATGTCGAGCGTCGACGAGAGCCCGCGGCCGAGTCGCGCGAGCGCCTCCGCCACGTCACGCCGGCGCCCCGCCTCGCGATAGAGCCGCGCGTTGCGGATCGCGACGGCCGACTGCGCGAGGAACATGTCGACGACGTCGCGCAGGCTCGGCGTCAGCGTCACCGCCTGCGTGTGGCAGAGCGCGAGGATCGCCAGCAGCTCGCCGTCCGCGATGACCGGGAAGCCCGCAAAGCTGCGCAGCCCGTGGGCCCGCCACCAGTCGTGCCTCAGCATGCGGTCGTCGACGAAGACGTCGTCGACGACCAGCGGCTCGTGGTGCCGCGCGATCCAGCCCACCGAGCCCTCGTCGTACGGCGCGACCCGCACGGGGAAGCTGTCCGCGATCGCCGCGTCGGAGTGCGCGGTGAAGGTCAGCGTGCGCGCGGGATCGTCGGCCAGCCAGAACGCGGCGAACCGCACGCCGGTGAGCTGCGCGGCGCTCGCGGCGATCTTGCCGAGGAGCTCGTCGAGATCGAGCGTGCTCGAGATGCCCTGGTTGATGCCGGCGAGCGCGCGGATCCGTACCGACTGCACGTGCTCCGCCTGGTAGAGCGAGGCGTTGCGCAGCGCCACGCCCGCGTGCGCGGCCAGCAGGTTCAGCGCCTCCTGCTCCTCGCGATCCGGCACGCCCTCGGGGACGATGAAGTCGAGCACCCCCACGAGCGAGTCGCCGACCAGGATCGGCACGCCGTAGTACGACGCGCGCGGCCGCTCGACAGCGTGCTCGCGTCCCGGAGCGGCTCGGGAACGAGGACCGCGCGGCGCTCCTGCGCCACCAGTCCCGGCAAGCCGGCGTGGATCGGCCGCTGCAGCGGCAGCGTCGACATCTCGGGCGACGCGGTGACGTGCATGATGCCGTGCTCTGGCTCGATCGCGTGCACCGCGGCGAGCGCGCCGGGGCGCATCGCGGCCGCGGCATCGACGATGCGGCGGATGACGTCGGCCGTGTCGAGCGACTCGGTGATCGAGCGCGTGACCGACGCCAGCGCCTGGAGCCGCGCGCCGCGCGCCACCGCGTCGGCGTACGCGTTGGCGTTCTGCACCGCCATCGCGGCCTGGGACGCAAGCGTGGTGATGAGCGCACGGTCTTCCTCGCTCGCGAGCGAATCGCTCCGCGACCGCACGGTGACCACGCCGAGCACGTCGTCGCCCGACATCATCGGGACCGTCAGCAGACGCTGGATGCCGGACTGCTTCGCCCACTCCGCGGAGAAGGCGCGCGGCTCGCGCGTGACGTCGGCCACGTAGATCGGCGCCTTCTGCACGACCGTGCGCCCCGTGATGCCCTCGCCGAACGGAATCGTCTCGGGCACGGAGGGCAGGTCGGACGACGCGCTGGACGCGCGCAGGCGGAGCAGCGGCAGGGTGGGATCGGCGATCCACACCTGCACGATGTCCGCGCCGACGAGGCGCGCCGCGGCGGCGGCGATCGCGCGCAGCACCGCGTCGGGATCGAGCGAGGCGCCGACCATCCGCTCGAGGTGCGCGAGCTCGCGCAGCCGGTCGCCGCGCCGCCGCGCGTCGGCGTAGAGCCGCGCGTTCTCGAGCGCGAGCGCGGCCTGCTCGGCGAGCACCATGAGCAGCGCCATCTCGTCGTCGGTGAACGTACGCGTCGTCCACTGGTGCACGGCGAGCGTGCCGCGCACGACCCCGTTCACCATCAGCGGGGCGGCGGCCACCGCCTTGAAGCCCTCGCGCGCGATGTGACGCCGGCGCACGGTGTCGAGCTGCCAGCGCGGATCGGCGAGGATGTCGCTGGTCGTGACCGGGCGACCTTCCTTCGCGGCGGTGCTCACAGGGCCGCCCGCGACCGGGATCCCGCTCGGGGCGTAGTCCGCGGTGAGGCGGCCGGTCGCACGCAGGATCGTGAGCTTCTCCGCGCGTCCGTCCCAGGCGGCGACCATCGCCGAGTCGGCGCCCATCACCTCGCGCGTCTTGTCCGCGATCGTGTCGAGGACCTGCTCCAGCTCGAGCGACGACGTGAGCGAGCGCCCGACGGTCTCGAGCGCGCGCATGAACAGCGCGCGCTTGTGCTCCTCGGTGACGTCGCGGAGCACGAGCACGGCGCCCGGCGCATCCGCGCCTTCAACGGGCTGGACGAACACGGCGGAACCGGTGCCGCGCTCGCCGGCGAGCGCGCGCGACAGCGGCTGACTCCAGACGGTGTGCGAGAGCGCGGCGAGGACCTCGTCGGCCGGACGTCCGATGGCGTCGGCCGAGATGCGCGAGGTCAGACGCTCCATCGCGGCGTTCCACGCCACGACGACGCGCCCTCCATCCGTGACGACGACCGCATCGTCGAGGCTGTCGACGATGCTTGGATGGATGTCGGACTGCATGGTCCGGCCAGTATACGACCCGCCCCCGGCGTGCCCCGGTGGCATTTCTCTTGCCGACCTGTTCCAGGGGGTCAAGACGGTGTGATGGCGGCGATGGGGTTGTCGGCGATGCGCATTCTGGTCGTCGAGGACGCGGCGGATATCCGCGAAGTCTTCACGGTGCTCCTCCGTTCAGAAGGCGCGACCGTCGTCGCCGCGGCCAACGGCCGCGAGGCGACGGAAGCCGTCGCCCGCCAGCATTTCGACGTCATCCTGAGCGACCTGGGGCTCCCCGACGTCCCCGGCGACGTCCTCATCCGCCAGCTGCTCGCGGCGAGCCGCAACCACACTCGCGTCGTCGTGATCACGGGTTACGGCGAGCCGTATCTCACCCGCGCGCGTCAGGCCGGCGCCGAGGTGGTCTTTACAAAACCGGTGGAGTGGGCCCGGATCCTCGACTATCTGCACCGGCCGGGCCCCGCGGCCTCCGCGTAAGTACAGTCCCCCCGCGTGCCATAATCGGCACGCATGCCGCCCGGCTTTAGCAATCTGTCCGACTTCGTCGCCTTCCTGGAGAAGCGTGACCGCCTGCGCCGGATCGCGGCACCCGTCTCGCGTGACCTCGAGATCACCGAGATCGTCGACCGCGTCTCCAAGAGCCCCGCCGACCGGAACGTCGCCCTGCTCTTCGAGCGGGTCGAGGGCCACGAGATGCCGGTGCTCGTCAACGCGTTCGGCGCGCCGGACCGCATGGCGTGGGCGCTCGGCGTCGAGCGCCTCGATGAGCTCGCCGAGCGCGTCGCGAAGCTGCTCGACCTCCGCATGCCGGGCTCGTTCCTGGAGCGACTGAAGAAGCTCGGCACGCTCTTCGACGTGGCGAAGGCCGCGCCGCGGCGCGTGAGCCAGGCGCCGTGCCAGGAGATCGTCGAGGTGGAGCGCCCGTCGCTCGCCGGGCTTCCGATCCTCACGTGCTGGCCGCAGGACGGCGGGCGCTACATCACGCTGCCCGGCGTCTTCACGCGTGATCCCGTGACCGGCGCGCGGAACGTCGGCATGTATCGCTTGCAATACTTCGACGACCGCACGCTCGGCATGCACTGGCAGATCCACAAGGGCGGCGCGGAGCATCACCGCCGTGCGGAAGAGGCCAAGGACCCGCGGCGGATGGACGTCGCGATCGCGCTGGGCGGCGATCCCGCGATGGTCTACGCCGCGTCGGCGCCGCTGCCGCCGGGTGTCGACGAGGTCGTGTTCGCGGGCTGGCTGCGCGGCGCGCCGGTCGAGCTCGTGAAGTGCCGCACGGTGGATCTCGAGGTGCCGGCCGAAGCGGAGATCGTGCTCGAGGGCTACGTCGATCCGACCGAGCGTCGCCTCGAGGGGCCGTTCGGCGATCACACCGGCTACTACTCGCTCGCGCGCGATTACCCGGTGTTTCACCTCACGGCCGTCACGCGCCGCGCGCGGCCGATCTATCCCACGACGATCGTGGGCCGGCCGCCGCAGGAAGACTACTGGCTCGGCAAGGCCACCGAGCGGCTCTTCCTGCCGATCATGAAGATGATGCTGCCGGAGATCGTCGACGTGAACATGCCGGCCGAGGGCGTGTTCCACAACCTCGTGATCGTCTCGATCAAGAAGCGGTATCCGGGGCAGGCGCGCAAGGTGATGACCGCGCTGTGGGGCATGGGGCTGATGATGCTCGCCAAGATCATCCTCGTGGTGAGCGAGCACGTCAACGTGCACGACCTCTCGGAAGTCGCCTGGCGCGCGACCGGGAACATCGACCCGAAGCGCGACCTGATGATCATCGAAGGGCCGATGGATGACCTGGACCACGCCGCGCTCCGTCATCGCTACGGCGGCAAGCTCGGCATCGACGCCACCGAGAAGGGGCCGCTCGACGACGTCGCGCAAGCCTGGCCCGACGAGATCGTGATGACGGACGAGATCCGCGAGCTCGTGACGCGCCGCTGGAAGGATTACGGGCTCTGAAGCTCCGCCACGTCGTCGACGCGATCAAGTTCGAGCACACCGTCTTCGCGCTGCCCTTCGCCTACATCGCCATGGTCCTGGCATCGCGCGGCTGGCCGGGCTGGTGGACCGTCGGGTGGGTCACCCTGGCGATGGTCGGCGGGCGCACCTGCGCGATGGCGACGAATCGCGTCGTCGACCGCATCATCGACGCGCGCAACCCGCGCACCGCCGGCCGTCACCTGCCGCGGGGCGTCCTGCGCGCCGTCGAGATGAAGGCGCTCGCGGCCGCCGGCGCCGTGCTGATGGGCGTCGCGGCGGCGATGCTCAACCCGCTCTGTCTCGCGCTGGCGCCGCTCGCGCTGCTGTTCCTCGTCGGCTACTCCTACACCAAGCGCTTCACGTGGACGTCGCACTGGATCCTCGGCTTCACCGACGGCATCGCGGCGGCGGGCGGATGGATCGCGGTGCGCGGCCATTTCGACGCGCCCGCCCTCGTGCTCTGGTTCGCGCTCACCGTGTGGATCGCGGGCTTCGACCTGATCTACGCCTGCCAGGACGTCGGCTTCGATCGCGCGCACGGCCTGCACTCCGTCCCCGCGCGCTTCGGCATCCCGGCGGCGCTGTGGGTCGCGCGGCTGAACCATCTCCTCACGGCGGCGGCGCTCGCGCTCCTCGGCGTGCTCACCGCGCTGGGGCCGGTCTACTGGGTCGGGTGGCTCGTCGTCGTCGCGCTCCTCGTCTACGAGCACTCGATCATCAGCGCGCGCGATCTCACGCGGCTCGACATGGCGTTCTTCAACGTCAACGGCTACATCGCGGTGGTGGTCCTGGTCGCGACGGTCGGAGGCTTGTGGCTCTGACGGCGCCGAAGAGCGAGGCGGTGCGCGCGATGTTCACGCGCATCGCCGCCCGCTACGACCTGATGAACTCGCTGATGACGGGCGGCCGCCACCACGCGTGGCGCACGGTCGCCGCGCGCGAGACCGTCGCGGCTCCCTCCGGCCCCGTCCTCGATCTCGCAACGGGCACGGCCGACCTCGCGCTCGCGGTGCGCGCGCTCGACCCGGCACGCGCGGTGATCGGCGCCGACTTCGCCGAGGCGATGCTGCACGAAGCCGCGCGAAAGCCGGCGGTCCGCTCCGCGCGCATCACGCTCCTGGCGGCGGACGCGCTGCGCCTCCCGTTCGCCCACAAGACGTTCGCTGCCGTGACGTCCGCGTTCCTCCTGCGCAATCTCGAAGATCTCGCGAAGGGGCTCGAGGAAATGCGCCGGGTGACCCGGCCGGGCGGCCGCGTGGTGACGCTGGACATCACGCGTCCCGCCACACCGGTCTGGTCGCAGGTCTTCAGCGTCTACTTCCACCGGGTGGTGCCGGCCATCGGCGCCGCAGTGGCCGGCGACCGTCAGGCGTACACGTACCTCCCGACGTCGGTCGATCGCTTCGTCTCCCCCGACGAGCTGTCGTCGCTGATGCGGAAGCTCGGCTTCCGCGAAGCGCGTTACCGCCGCCTCGGCCTCGGCACGATCGCCATCCACACCGCCCTGGTGTAGCTCGCTCCCCGCCGAGGACCGGAGGCGCGTGATACCCTGCGCGCGCGATGAGCACGCGCGACGAAGTCCTGCAGCGGTACTCGCGAGAGCGGACGTGGCTGCTCCCCGCGCTCCGCGACGTCCAGCACGCGGAGGGCTGGCTCTCGCCCGATGCGCTCGACGGCATCGCCGCGCATCTGCGCGTGCCGGCCAGCGAGGTCTGGGGCGTCGCGACGCACTTCCCGGAGCTGCGCCTCGCGCAGCCCGGCCAGCGCGTGGTGCGCGTGTGCACGGGCGTGGCGTGCGCCGCGGCCGGCGGACGCGAGCTGCTCGCCGCGTGCGAGCGGCGCTTCGGCGTGCGTCGCGGCGAGACGGCGCCGGACGGCTCGGCGACGGTCGAAGAGCTCGACTGCGCGTTCGCGTGCGCAGTCGCGCCGGTGGTCGAGGTGGATCACGTGCGTCGCGGCCGCGTCGCCCTCTCGGACCTCGGCGCCGCGCTCGACGCGTCGGCGCCGCCGGCGCTGACTCCGGACGCGCCCGCGGCGGCGCCCGCGATCCGAACGACCGACAACGCCGCCGCGCGCTTCGCGCTGCTGCGCCGCGAAGCCGAGCGCCGCCGCACGGGTCGCCGGCTCGCGGTGGGCGTGGGCAGCTGCGGGCTCGCGGTCGGCGCGGCGGAGGCGTACGCGACGCTGCGCGAGGAAGTGCGCGCGCGCGGCTTGCCGTTCACCGTCGCCGCCGCGGGGTGCAACGGGCTGTGCTGGGCCGCGCCGTCGGTCGAGGTGCTGCGCGACGGCGCGCCGCGGCTCACGGTCGCCCACGTGCGGGGCGACGCGGTGACGTCGCTGCTCAACGCGCTCCGCGCGAACGCACCCGTGGCCCGCAGCGAGACCGCGGCGGCGATGCTCGCGGTGCAGCGGCGCGTCCTGCTCGACCGGTGCGGCATCGCGGATCCGAACGACATCGCCGACGCGATCCGCCACGGCACCTACGCCACGTTCGCCGACGTGCTGAACCACGGCGACCCGGAGCGCGTGATCGAGGAGGTGCGCGCGGCCGGGCTCGCGGGACGCGGCGGCGCGTACTTCCCGGCCGCCGTGAAGTGGCGCACGTGCCGCGACGCGGCCGGCAGCCCGAAGTACGTCGTCGTCAACGGCGAGGAGGGCGAGCCGGGCATCTTCAAGGATCGCCATTTGATGGAAGGCGATCCGCACCGGCTCCTCGAAGGACTGCTGCTCGCCGCGTACGCGGTCGGCGCCTCGCGCGCCATCCTTTATATCCACGGCGAGGCCGACCTCGCGGCCGAGCGGCTCGAGCGCGCGGTCGGGCAGGCGCGCGAATGGGGATTGGCCGGCGACGCGATCCTCGGCAGCAGCTTCAGTCTCGACATCCAGCTCCGGCGCGGCCTCGGCGGCTTCGTGCTCGGCGAGGAGACCGCGCTGCTCGAATCGATCGAAGGCCGGCGCGCGATGCCGCGGACCCGTCCGCCGTTCCCCGCCGAAGCCGGCCTCTACGGCAAGCCGACGATCATCAACAACGTGGAGACGCTCTGCGCGGTGCCGCCGATCGTCGAGCGCGGCGGCGCGTGGTTCGCGGGACTGGGCGGCGGCCACGGCACCAAGCTCTTCGGCTTGTCGGGTCACCTCCGGCGGCCCGGCGTCGTCGAGCTCGAGGCGGGGTGCACGCTGCGGACGCTGATCGACACGCTCGGCGGAGGCCCGAGTGACGGACGTCCGATCGCCGCCGCTGTCGTCGGCGGTCCTTCCGGCAGCGTCGTGCCGCCGCGCGATTTCGACGAGCCGCTGATTCCGCGCGGCCGCGTGAATCCCGGCACCGGCGGTGTCGTCGCGCTGGAGGAAGGCGCGTCGGTGCGCGACGCCGTGCGCACGCTGCTCGCGTTCAACGCCCGCGAGTCCTGCGGCAAGTGCACGCCGTGCCGCGAGGGAACGACGCGCCTGCTCGGGCTGCTGGACGGGGCACTCGACGCGCCGCAGGTCGCCGCGCTGTCGGAAGTGATCCAGCTCGCGTCGCTGTGCGGCCTGGGCCAGGCGGCGCCGCTCGCCGTGCTGTCGGGTCTCCGCGAGTTCCCCGAAGCGTTCCGCTAAATTAAATTAGTCCGAAGTTCCCGTCGGCCGTGCAGCATAAGTCCGCGTCACCGTGTTGGAAAGTCACCATCCCGCGTAGGCAATCGTAGCCAAGATGAAAGCTGCACCTCGGCGTGAGGTCCCGTCTCTAGACGCGTAATAACGCCCGGGATGATGTAGCCAAGATCATTCTTGCCCCTCAGCCGCGCGCGGCGTACGGTGCTCGCATGCCGCGCTCGTCCGGCGCCTGCCATGTGGCCGAGATCACCCGCACCCACGGCCGCCGGCAGTATCGCTATTACCTCCTGCGCCGCACGTATCGCGACGGCGACCAGGTCAAACACGAAACGCTGGGGAATCTGTCGCGGCTACCGTCCGCGACGATTGAGCTCATTCGCCGCGCGGTGCGCGGCGATGCGCTCGTCGCGCCCGACGACGCCTTCGA
>Ga0194121_10007261_pt1 | contig 14487 bp, 15 predicted proteins | sample TA2MahCa50mmetaG_FD_148609 | JGI IMG/M metagenome (GOLD analysis project Ga0194121, IMG submission 148609) | Freshwater microbial communities from Lake Tanganyika, Tanzania - TA2015020 Mahale Deep Cast 50m | ecosystem: Environmental > Aquatic > Freshwater > Lake | place: Tanzania: Lake... | reverse complement strand
GAAAAATTTAAATTGTCGAGATGACCAGAAATGTGCACAAACAATCGAGCACCTGTTTCTTCATATTCTATTTCTCCAAATTCAGAGTTATATTCAATGTCTCTTAAATCCCTTGCATTGAGCGCGATTCTGTAGTCAACTATGTCATTGAAACCGTGAACGCCCGCTAGTTCAACCTCCATGGCTGATGTAGTGATGGTCATTTTAGGAATAATTATATTACCGTTACTTACTGAAATTGTATTTTCTAGCTTTGGAATTATGAAATCTGCGAGTTTTGAATCCAAGTAATCAATGTTGCGTTTTCCTAAAAGTAACTTTGAAGCATTATTTTTCATGCTATTTGTCATTTCTTTGAACAAGGGAATATTACGAAAACGGTTATTTGTTAGCGACAAGTGCAATTTTGCTTTCAGTTTGTCAAAATCCACTTCTTCCTTCAATGCATCATATGGAATATCGAAGTCAGCAACTATAGCGGCTTTACCCTGGATAATATGCTCGGTAGTTAAATTATCTTGATACAAATTATTCCACTCTCCAAAAAGGTTTTTTAAGTCAACCTGGGTGGTGGCGATGCTACCAGTCAGTTGAAGCTGAGAGGGTGTTTTTTCATGAATATCAATTTTGCCTCTCCATATTGCCTCTGCATTTTGAGCAAAGAATTGGTTTATGGATAGTTGTTTCTTGTCAATCCTGAGCATTGCCGAGAGTTGTCCAAAAGTGTGGTTTTCGTAAATGACTTTTTGTGCGTTCAAAGAGATTGTGCCAGAAATATCCTCAGGGAGCAAATGCACATTAGGATCTGTATCCTCTGCAGGTGAAAGATATTCGTCTATATTTAAATTGTTGCAATATAAATTCAGTGAAGGTTTTAGTTGCTGTTTACCCGATAAATAATCTACGACATCTATAACTTCGCCCGTTAACTCAATATCACTGCTGCCATAGGTAAATTGAGTATTTTGAAAACGAAGTTTATCTCCGTTTAAATAAATACCTGCGTGTATATTTTTAAAAGTGTTTTTTTCGCCGTCAAGTTTTAGTATTCCGTTCTTTAAACTAACCCCAGCTTGTAGAGAAGAAATTTTCATTTCATCACGCTCTGCCTCATTTTGTATATCAAAAGCGCCGTTTACCTCAAGTAGGCCATCCATAACCTCTATTCCTTTCGGCTGAAATATGGCATAAACAACACCGAGATCTATCTTTCCTTTCGCTTTTCCTTCAATTTTTGGATTATTGAAGCGTGTTATTTTCAAATCTCCAGAGAAAGGGCCACTTGCTGAGGTGCATTGAAATTCACGAATGGCCAAGAGTTCGTCTCCGCGTTCGCCTATGTTACTGTAGAATCCGTCAAGTGAAATACCTGATAATACAGTTTTTTTATACGGCTCAACCAAACGCCCATTTTGAACGCCGAAATTACATTTAATATTGGTTTTATCCCCCTTTTTTGTCCCTCCATTACCTGATAAGACAAAATTTATAGTTCCTTCACCCTGCATTTTTTTTACCTCTCTTTCCCGATCAGATAAAAACTCATGGATTATATCTGTCAATAAAATCTGTTGTGATTCTACCTTAAAGTTAAGACTATCTCTGTCCAGTTTCGCTGAAACTTGAAAAGGTAAATTTTCCACGCGAATGAGAGAAGGATCCAAAGTAATTGCCTCATTTTCATTATTGACATTAAGCTTAACTTCGTATTGTATATTTTTATTGGTAAGTAAGGTTACCTCGCCAGTTCGTAACCTTTTCAGGTTGATATCTCCTTTGGTAGACAAATCAAATTCTCTGTCTGAAAAGTTTCCTCTGAAATTTACAGTTTCCAAAGCTGTTTCAATATGTTCATCCGTTAAGTCATTCTGATAATTGAGGTCAAAATGTTCAAAGGAAATAGCATTTAATTTGAGTAAAAAATCATCATCTCTATCATCTGACGGTTTCAGAATATCATAATTTGTCTCCCCTTTATGGTTTATATGCAGATTTGCTTTTCCGGGAGATATGTGAATTGATTGTACTTCGTAGTTGCCGTCAATTAAATCGAAGGGACTAAATTTTAGGTATAGGTGATTGGTGAAAAGCAAGGTATCGCTATGTTGGCTCTTTTCTAGGGCGCTTTGAATGTATACCTCTTTCATGTCTATTTCTAAATATGGAAAACTCGACCAGAACGTTAGGTCAACCTCTTTTGTTTCGATAGGGCGTTTGAGTTTCCCATTCACCTCATTCAGGACAACTTCAATAATTTGATCCTTAAATATATAGATGCTTGCGGTAAAAAGTACTACAATACTGAATAGTATGGAAAATGTCCACTTAATTATTTTGATTACACGCTTTTTCCCCATATTCTCCTAATTACGCAAATTAATGACAAATGTTTCAAAGGACTTTAAGATAGCCATTTCTTAATCCCGTTAGGTTTTCGTAATTTCGCACTAATGGCGGCAAAAAAACTAGACCCTCTGAAATTCAAGCAATGGAAGGAAGAGTTAAATTCTCGAGATCAGCACCTTTCAATAGCTGCAATTCAAGAAATTGAAGGGGCCGGTAATATGAATGTTTTTCCGCTGCTAATTGAGGCCTTGCGAACCACCGAGTTTTTAAAAGTAGAACAATCCATTCTGAAACTTATTGCAGATATCCAATCTGAAGAGAAAGTGGAGACACTTTTGGATGCCATTCAAAAGGAACAATCTATAACTCTTCGATTAAAGTTGCTGACCTGTATTTGGAACAGCAAACAAGATTTTAGTGCTCATTTGGCGGAAATTGTTTCGCTTTCAACGGAAGGGGATTTCATGCAAGCACTAGAATGTTTGACAATTATTGAGAATATGTCAGGACCCTTTGCTGAAAATCAGTTACTCGAGGCACAGTTGTATTTGAAAGAATATGTGGAAAATATTTCAAGGGAAAATGATCAGCGAAAGGTAGAGATAATCAGTGATATTGCATTGTTTGTGAAGGATCAAAATGAGGGAATAGACGCTGATTTATTATTGGATTAAAGACAGGAAAAATGATTCAATCAATGACAGGTTTCGGTAAAGCAAATGGGACAATTTCCTCTAAGAAAATCTCTGTAGAGATTAGATCTTTAAATGGTAAGGGTTTGGATTTGGCGCTCAAAATACCTTCTGCATACCGAGATTTAGAGGTGGAAATAAGGAAGGAAATTTCAGCTAAGTTAGACAGAGGTAAAATTGACGTCGGCATATATCTTGAAAGCCAAACAGAAACAAAGCAATTGAAAGTAAATCGCGAATTGGCTAATATGTATTATGATGAGTTAAAAGCCCTAAATAAGGGTTGGGGCCAAAAGGAAGTAGATTATTTGGCTGTTGTTATGCGTATGCCAGAAGTCGTCAGTCAGACTGCCGAGGAATTGAAACAGGAAGAGGTGCAGTTTATTTTAAGTCTTGTTAGCGAAGCGATTTCACAAGTCGAGAATTTCAGATTAACGGAGGGAGCGGCTTTACGGAATGATTTTGTTTTTAGGCTTGAGGAAATTAAACGGGGATTAACAGCAATTGAACCTTTTGAATCAGCTAGGATTCAAGCTTTACGAGACCGTATTTTCAAAAGTTTAGAAGAATTAAAAATAAGTGATGTCGATCACAACAGATTTGAGCAAGAGTTGATTTTTTACATCGAAAAACTTGACATCTCTGAGGAGAAAATGAGATTAAATCACCACATTAAGTATTTTACAGAAACAATGCAGGTAACAAAATCAGGCAAGAAACTGGGTTTTATTACCCAAGAAATGGGACGGGAAATCAATACAATTGGAAGTAAAAGTAACCATCCAGAAATGCAAATGATTGTTGTAAACATGAAAGATGACTTAGAAAAAATCAAAGAACAAGTTTTAAACACCCTGTAATGAAAGTAGATTTAGAGGGCAAATGCATCATTGTTTCTGCTCCCTCTGGTGCAGGAAAAACAACAGTTGTGAGATCCCTTTTGCAGGATTTTCCAATGCTTTCATTCTCAGTATCGGCATGTAGCAGAGAACCGCGATCAAATGAAATTGAGGGAAAAGATTATTACTTTGTTGGTGTCGAAAGATTTAAAAAATTAATTAGCGAAGAGGCTTTTGTAGAGTGGGAAGAAGTTTATAAAGATACCTTTTATGGGACCTTGAAAGAGGAATTATATCGTATTTGGGCCCAAAATAAAGTTGCTGTATTTGATGTTGACGTAGAGGGAGGATTAAAATTAAAGGAGATTTTTTCAGCAAGTGCCTTGTCGATTTTTATTCAGCCCCCGAATATGCGAACCTTGGAGGAGAGACTAATCTCGCGAAATACGGAGTCAGCAGAAAAAATCAGTATCCGCATAAAAAAAGCGAAAATTGAATTAACAAAAGCTTCAGCCTTTGATGTTGTTGTGGTAAATGAGGACTTAGCTACAGCATTAAATGAAGTTAAAAATCATGTGCTTAATTTCACAGCTAAATGAAAATAGGTTTGTATTTCGGCACCTATAATCCCATACATGTTGGGCATTTAGTGATTGCCAATTACATGGTTGACTTTACAGACTTAGATCAAGTTTGGTTGGTAGTTTCTCCGCATAATCCATTGAAAGATAAATCAAGCCTCTTAGCTGATTATCATAGATTGATGTTAGTGCGTGAAGCCATACACGACAATCTAAAATTGAAGGCAAGCGATGTGGAATTTAATTTGTCGAAACCAAGTTATACCGTTACAACCCTTGCGTACCTCATTGAGAAATATCCGCAACATGAATTTGGATTAATTATGGGAGAGGATAACCTACGTACAATTCACAAGTGGTATAATTACGAAAAGCTTTTGGCATCTCATCAAATTTACGTCTACCCTCGAGTGCTAACTAAACAAGAAGAGGCGGAAGTAGAATCTATTTCGTGCCAAGCTCCGCAGGATTTTTACAAACACGCCAACGTTCATTTTTATGAGGACGCCCCTGTTATGAAAGTTTCCTCGAGCTTTATTCGGCAGGCTATCAAAGATAAAAAGGATGTTCGGTATCTATTAACTGAACCTGTGTACAAGTATATTGACGAAATGAATTTTTATAAATGAGGAATATTAATGGGGTTATTTAGAAATTTTTAATAAGGACCTTTAATGATTAATAAAACCGGTAAAACTTCTTTGAATATCAAGTGTTTAGTCTAAATGAAAGAGACGCTTGTAATCGGTGCAGGTTGGTTAGGACGGCAACTTATTGAAATTCTTACCGAAAATGGGCATATTGTTTCTGTATCCTCGAGGTCACCCGAAAAATTGGACACCTTCTCCCGAGTAAAAGAAAAAATTTTGGTTTCCATTCAAGACGGCAAATATTTATTTTCGAAAGATATTTCTCACTTCAATCAAGTGATTATTTGCTTGCCTCCAATAGACAATTACCCGGATATCATTCAATCTATTTTAAGTAGTATTTCAAAGGATGCAAACCTCATATTTATGAGTTCGATTGGGCTTTATGAGAAAATTTCAGGTAATTTAGATGAAGAAGCGCAGATACAGGAGGCGCATATTTTGTGGCGTGTTGAAAAATTAATAATGCAGCGATCATCCTATGTGATTCTTCGACTGGGAGGTTTAATAGGGCCTGGTCGCCACCCAGTTACTCACATGCTTAATAAAATAGATTTAGCGGGGGGCAATCAGTTAGTCAACTTGATTCATTCATGGGATATTTGTTCTCTGATCCTTCTTTTACAAGAAAAGAATATTATGCGAGTAACATATAACCTTGTTTTTCCGTTTCACCCATCGCGGGCAGAATATTACAGTATGGCAGCCGAAGAACTTTATGGTAAAAAGTTATTGTTTAAAAGTGAGCCATTTGAAAAAAGACGAGTGGATGGTTCAAAAATTGTAGATGATTTAAATTTTTGTTATGCAACTCAACCAGATAACTGGCAGTCAATTAAACAAAAAGAACAACATTAAAGCTAATTTTACGTCTACAAGATACATATGAGGATTTTATTTGGGTTTTTAGTTCTGTTTTCTGTGAGCATCTCCCGGTCCTCTCATATTGTTGGTGGAGATATTTACTACGATTACATTGGTAATAACCAATATCGTTTTTTCATTACACTTTATCGAGATTGTTTTTCAACAGGTGCTGAATATGACAACCCACTCAAACTGACGGTCTATAACGCTTCAGGAAATTTGGTCGAAGACTTAAGTGTTCCATTTCCCGGGAGTGTAACTCTTCCACTCATCTTTACTAATCCTTGTGCAACTCCGCCAAATAACATCTGTGTAGAACGAGCAATTTACACCATTGTAGTTAATTTACCACCAATCCCGGGAGGATATACGGTTAGCTATCAACGATGTTGTAGAGGTCCCAACATTTCAAACTTAGTTAATCCGGATGATACTGGATTAACCCTAAGCACCAAAGTGCCTGGTTCAGAGACAGGTTTTACCCAAAATAGTAGCCCTCGATTTACCAACTATCCACCCATTCTTTTGTGTAATAATGACGAATTAATTTTTAATCACTCTGCAACGGATCCTGATGGAGATGTTCTTCAATACTCATTGGTTACTCCCTTCAATGGCGCCTCGTCGATTGATCCCGCTCCAAATCAAGCTCCACCACCCCCTTATTTTCCAGTGCAATGGATTGGACCTTTCAATGCTCAAGCCCCCCTTGGGCCTGGTTCGAGTACTGTAATTGACCAAAATACCGGAATTTTGACTGTAAATCCCAGTATAATTGGGCTTTTTGTAGTTGGAGTAATGGTTCAAGAATATAGAAACGGAGTATTAATCGGACAAACAGTACGTGACTTCTTATTTAAAGTTTTCGATTGTAACATAACACTTCAGGCAATCCTCCCTGCTCAGGAAGAGTTAGGAACCTTTGTTTCCTTTTGTCAAGGGTTAACCGTTCAATTTGAAAATAATTCTTTCGGTGGTTCAAGTTACGCCTGGGATTTTGGAGTTGGTGCTACAAATTCCGATGTAAGTAATGCCTTTGAACCAGTATTTACATATCCCGCTCCGGGTACCTATTCGGCGCAATTAATAGTTAATCCTGGTCAAGCCTGCACGGATACTGCATTGATGCAAATAACAGTAAATAATCCATTTTCACTTTCTTGGAGTAGCCAAGATTCTTTGTGTATTCTAGAAAATTCCTTTGATTTTATTGGGCAAACAAGTAATCCTTCCGCTGTTTTCTCATGGGATTTTCCACAGGAGTCATCGGTACCGACATCCTCAAGTTTAGTGGTGAATGACGTTGCTTTTTCAACACCGGGATTTCACCCCGTAACAATTAATGGAAGCGATGGAGATTGCGCAATAAGTTTCACCGATTCTATATTTATTTTTGATGTTCCCACCAGTGGCTTTACTGTCCCGGATAATGAGCAATGCTTGGGATTGAATATACCGTTTGAAAATAACAGTCAAAATGCAATGTCTTATTTGTGGGACTTCGGAGAAGACGACAGTCCTTCAGACCAATCGACAGAATTTGAACCCATTCACGCATACACAAATCAGGGTGATTTTTTTGTTCAGTTGATTGCGAGTTCAATACCGGGTTGTTCTGATACCAGTACCACACAAGTATCGGTATTAAATCCTTTAATCATGGCAATAAGTCACGACGATTCTTTATGTATCTCTGAGCTGTTTAATTTTCAGTCAACGATTTCGGGGCCCACAAATTATACCTTGGAATGGATTTTTGGGCCTGATGCTACACCAAGTTCTGCAACAACAGAGGATGTTCAAAATGTTCAGTTCAGTGATTTTGGACTACACCCCATAATGCTCATCGGGCGTTACGATGTGTGCGCAGACACGGTATTTTCAGTGGTTAAGGTTTTTGCGGAGCCATCTATAGATTTTGTCTATTTAAACTCGCTTCAGTGCGCTCCTTCAATCGCAGCATTTGTCAATCAAAGTTTCAGTGACGGCCCGGCCACTTATACTTGGGATTTTGGCGATGGATCTACATCTGAATCATTCAGTCCGAGCCATTTATATACTGACGTTGGAAGCTACAGTGTCGGACTTACCATGATTACTTCCTCTGGTTGTATTGATACACTTTATATGTTGCAACAAGATTTGGTAGTTGTTCACCCAAAACCAATTGCGGGATTTACAGTTTTCCCTCAGCTTACAGATATCTGTAATTCGGAAATCAGCTTTTTTGATCAATCTCAAGGAGCAAATCAATATGTATATTTTTTTGATAACGGATATGTTTCCTCGCAAGCTAATTTTACACATTCTTATGTAAGTGCTGGAACGGATAATCCGCTTCAAATTGTTACCAATCAATTTGGTTGTTCAGACTCTGCCCAATGTAACGTAATGATTGAGCCTTTTGCGATTTACGCGCCGAATACATTTATTCCGGATGGCAATGAACGCAATGACACCTTTATTCCGGTCACAAGTTTTGAAATAAGTGGTTGGCAACTTTCTATTTACAATAAATGGGGTGAGCAAATTTTTTATTCCGACGAACAGCAGCTTGGATGGGACGGTACTTATGACGGAAAAATTTGCCCCGACGGGACGTATGTTTGGACATTGAAATACAAAGGATGTGACTCTCCCTATGAATGGAAGTTAATACATGGCTTTGTGAGTCTGTTGAGGTGATAGAATTATTTCTTACGCAGCACGAAATTTTGCCCTAGGTAAATTTTTCGAACCTGTTCATCTGCTGCTAAATCGTCTGCTGTTCCTGATTTTAAAATATTTCCTTCAAATAATAAGTAGGCTCGGTCAGTTATTGAAAGTGTTTCATGCACATTATGGTCTGTTATAAGAATACCAATATTTCTTTTTTTGAGTTCCCAGACTATACTCTGTATATCTTCAACTGCTATTGGATCTACTCCTGCAAAGGGCTCGTCAAGAAGAACGAATTTTGGATCAGTAGATAATGCCCTTGCAATTTCGGTTCTTCTCTTTTCTCCTCCGGATAACCTATTACCTAAATTTTTTCTCACGTGTTGTAAACTAAATTCATCCAACAATTGCTCCAATTTCTTATGGCGTGCGATTTTATCAAGATTAGTCATTTCTAAAATAGCCATAATGTTGTCTTCAACACTTAGTTTCCGAAAAACGGAGATTTCCTGCGGCAAATAACCAATTCCCATTTGAGCTCTCTTGTACATGGGAAGTTTTGTAATATCAGTTTCTCCCAGATATACTTTGCCTTTGTCAGGTTTTACAAGGCCAACAATCATATAAAACGAGGTTGTTTTTCCTGCTCCGTTTGGTCCCAGAAGCCCAACAATTTCTCCCTGATTTACCTCAAAAGATACATTTTGAACAACGGTTCGTCCGTTGTATATTTTTTCAATGTTCTGTGTGTAGAGTTTCACTCAACGAATTTATTAAAAATAGACTTCCAATTGAAATAATATTCTTACTGTCATTTCATTTTTAATGTTCATGCTGGTTGGAAGTAAAAAGTTAATATCTGAAGACCAACTCATAACTGTTAGGCATGACTTGATGTTTCAGAGAAACTAAACCAACCATTTGGAAAAAATCGCAAACTAAGCTTCGGCATTTTTATCTTCCTCCTCCCGTTTTTTTTCTGCGCGCACAGCTACTAGAATACTTATTTCGTACAATATATATATCGGAATTGTTACAATGATCTGTGAAATCACGTCCGGTGGCGTAATTATAGCTGCAAGAATTAAAATAACAACAAGCGCATGCTTTCTATATTTCTTAAGAAAGTCGCTTCTAAATAACCCAATCCTCGTAAGGAAATAACTCACTACAGGAAGCAAAAAGAACAACCCACAATAAAATGTAGTAGAAAGTATCATACTCATGTATGAATTGATGGTAAAATTATTTTCAATTTGATCGCTGATTGTGAAAGAGCCAAAGAATTGAACACTCAGGGGTGCCACAACGAAATAGCCAAAAAGAATGCCCGAAAAAAACAATAAACTGATGTAGAATACAATTCCTCTAATATTATTCTTCTCATTTACTTTTAATCCCGGTTCGATAAATTTCCATAATTGGTAAACAATAAAAGGAAATGCACCAACTACTCCTCCTAAAATACTCAACATCATTGCGTAGGAAAACTGACCCGAAACGGTTGTACTTTGCATTTTTACTGGGACGTCTTCAACACAAACACCGAGAATGTTGCAGAAAATTCGGAAGGTTATGAAATCAGACTTAAGCATGGAAAGGAATAGATAGTCCATAATGTACTCTTGAACAAACCAGATAGCTATGCCGACGACAAGAATAGCCGCAGCACAACGCACCAATCTCCACCGTAATTCCTCTAGATGGCCTAAAAATGACATGTTGCTTTTCTCAGACATGAAGACAAAGTTAAGGATTACTTATGGTGAAATACCTAATTTATTTTAAACCGTAAATTGATTACGATCATCTTTTCGACCTTTGAGACTTACTAAAAAGTTATGAAATATATTGTAAAAAAAATCCACTTTAACTCCTTTCAAGAAAAGATCATTTTGGAGACAGAGGCAAACACAGGCAGTTTTTCATTTGAAACAAGGGTTGAATTACCTATTGAAGCGCTAAACAGACTCGTTAATAATTTCCAGCAGAGCTTGCCTTCGCTCAGTTTTTACGATTATTTGCAATCCGAAAAAATTGCAGATGATGTTTATTACAAAGGACTATTCTACGATTTTGACTGGATACTAGAGGCCGAGGTTTTTGAAGCTGCACAACTGAATTATCCCCGGAAAATTTGTGCATAAAGCACTCTACTAATTTAGTATTACCTTTTCTTCGTTTGTTTGTTCCGCTTCAATTTTTATTATGCCCTGGCCATCCAAATCTCCTTTTGTGGCTTTTATATCGAGCACTGCGACACCGGCTTGTCCAAGTTGATAAATGTCGTTAAACTCAAACGTAGCAATTCCATTAGTGCCAGTGAAAGCTGTATCCATCACGGCAATAGTTTGTGGAAGACCAGTGGTGTTAGTCCCATAGAGAACTACTTCCACATCTGACACGCGATTTGAGTTATTATCTTCTACTATTATGTTTGCAATGGTATCTTTTTTCTTGCGACATGCTGTAGAAAGAATTAGGCAGAGGGCGAGAATTGAAAAAAATATTAGTTTCATAATAAAATTAATTGGGTAGGTAGATTGTTTCTACGGATGTTGTCTGAACGCGGCACCGTGTGTTTCCACTGGCCACTTTGTTGTTGTATTCGACATATATATCAAAATATCCAGTAGTGCCATCATTTGGATATGCATCAAAATATTGGTCCATATCCATTATTGCAAAACCTGAGGAATTTGTGTAAACTGTATCAACAAAATTTTGTGTGGGAGGGTTTGACTGTTGATCTCCTACAACGACCACCCTGGCACCTTGAATCAATTGATTAGAAGAAGACCTTACGAAAACTTTCAAAATAGCTGGATCTTTTCTGCATCCCGAGAAGATTGTAAAAAGACCAAGAAGAGCAACAAAACCTATTGTATTTTTAATATTCATGACTCAAAAATAGTTTAAAAAAATTAAACAAAAAAACAATTTTCAAAATAAGTTGACCTAGTATAAAACTAAATCAACCAGGTTATTCTTCTCCTGTTCCACTGTTATTATATCTGTTCCAGAAAGTGAATTAAGACTGCCTTCAAGAGATAGAACCACAACTCCAGTTTGGCCAGGTTGGTATAGATTCGTTAAGTTAAAATATGCTTTTCCCTCATTGTTCGTGTAACCTGTGTAGTCCTCAATTAACATGTTTTCAGAAGGAGAGGTTGGCTCAGCAAACAACCTTACTGATGCATTCTCTAGCGCGGTATTATTTTCATCTTTCACTGTGACTGTAACCATTGTTTTTTTCTCTTTATAGCAACTGGAAAAAATAAAAACAAATAATAATAGTTTGAAACAAATATTAATTCTCACAATTTGTAGTTTATTGTACATTTGCTTATGTTAAACAATGCTTAGGTCAAAAAAGTTACAATTGGTGAACACGATTTACACAAATATAGAAAGAATTAAAAAAGAAATACAAGATTTTAATTTTGAACAAAGCGCAGATTTAGAAGTTTTCAGAATTAAATTTTTAGGTTCCAAAAATTGTATCAAGGAGCTATTTATGGAGTTGAAAAATGTCCCAAATGACGAAAAGAAAAATGTTGGGCTACTCTTGAATAGTCTTAAATTTCTGGCTGAAGAAAAATACAACTTAAATAAGTTGCAAAGTTCTGAGCACGAGAAAAATGACAGTCAATTCGATCTTTCTCTTCCTTCTCAAAAAATATCGCTAGGTGCTCATCATCCATTATCGATTATCAGCAACAACATTATTAGCATTTTCAATAAAATTGGATTCGACACTTCGGAAGGTCCAGAAATTGAGGACGATTGGCATAATTTCACTGCCTTAAATTTCCCTTTAAATCACCCAGCCCGTGATATGCAAGATACCTTTTTTATTCAAAAAGGGGATAAAGAGCACGTTTTACGTACACACACCAGCTCAGTTCAAGTCAGAGTCATGGAAACAAGCAAACCACCTATTAGGACAATATCAGCGGGAAGAGTTTACAGAAATGAGGCGATTTCGGCCAGGGCGCATTGTTTTTTTCATCAAATTGAAGGGCTTTACATCGATAAAAATGTATCCTTTGCCGATTTGAAGCAAACCTTACTATTTTTTGTTAAAGAAATGTTTGGCACAGATACAAAAATACGAATGAGACCCTCCTATTTTCCGTTCACCGAACCAAGTGCTGAGGTTGATATGTCTTGTACCCTTTGTAATCAAAAGGGATGTAATGTGTGCAAGCACACGGGATGGTTAGAAATTATGGGTTGCGGAATGGTGGATCCAAATGTGCTAGAGGCATGCGGCATTGATCCAAAAATATATTCAGGTTTCGCTTTTGGGATGGGTGTTGAACGAATTGCTCAATTGAAATATCGCGTTGGAGATTTGCGCCTGTACTCTGAAAATGACGTGAGATTTTTAAACCAATTCCAGTCAGGAAGATGAAGTGGGTTGAAATAGAAAATTCCGGACAAGTTGATACATTGTTAGATGATAGCATGACTACTGCTCAATTGATATTTAAACATTCGACGCGATGCAGTATTTCAAGTATGGCATTGCGACGAGCAGAAGATCATTTACCTATTGAAAATCTTTCAGCTAACTTCTTGGATCTAATTGCTTATAGAGACGTATCCAATTATATTGCAGAATTAACGGGTGTTACACATCAGTCCCCACAAGTTATTTTGATTCGAAATAAGGAAGTAATATACCATGCTTCTCATGGTTCAATGGATTGGAAAGAAATAGAAAACTTATGCGTAAATTAAATTCACTTGTTAGTTATTCATTACTTTTTTCTGCACTTTTATTTGGTGCATGCACGGGTGATGACAAAAAATCAGATGATCAATCTCTTCCATTTTTAGTTTCAAACGAGTCAGCTTTACAAGGAGTTTATGGAAAGGAAATTCCGGTTAAAATTCAGTTGAACGAGTCGTTATCAGAACTTGTGGCACTTTTAGGAAATGATACACTCAAGTTTTGGAAAACTCCAGGTGGAAATTTGGTTCTAAGTTTTAACACGAAGGAATCAGGCATCGGTAAGCACGATGTTAAATTTATTGGAAAGAAATCAGATGGGAGCTTCTATGACCAAATTGTTACCATTGAAGTGCTATCAGATGTTCCGTTTACTATGCTAGAAGCCAAAGTGTTGACCTCATATCCCCATTTAGAGACAAGTTTCATACAGGGACTAGAATTTGATGGGGATCAATTGTATGAGGGAACGGGTGATCCTAACTCAACCGGAGCTACACTTGTGGCAAAGGTAGATTTAAAAACGGGTAACCACACATCAAAAACGGCAGCCCCTATACCAAATTTTGGAGAGGGTATAACCATTTTAAATGGAAAATTATACCAATTAACTTGGCAACAGCAAACCTGTTTTGTGTACGATAAAACTACGCTAAAAAAAGAAGCAGAATTTAAATACGAGGGCGAAGGTTGGGGGCTTTGCAACGATGGTCAATACCTTATCATGTCAAACGGTACATCGACACTGACATTTCGCGACCCCAAGACCTTCAAAATAGTGAAAACCATACAAGTGTCGACACATACGAGTAGCGTTTCAAACCTGAATGAATTAGAATATGCCAACGGCTTGATTTATGCGAATATTTGGCAAGATAAAATTTTGGTGTCTATAGAACCCTCTTCCGGAAGGGTTAGGGAGATAATCAATTGTTACAGCCTGGTGAAAATGATCCCATCCATAAGTCTTGATAAAGTTTTGAATGGTATCGCACATAAAAAAAGTTCGAGAACGTTTTATCTCACAGGTAAATATTGGCCCACGTTATTTGAAGTGAATTTCACACCACAGCGTTTGTGAAGAAGAAATGTACAGTTTTGTTGTTTTTATGCATT
>Ga0194121_10007260_pt1 | contig 14488 bp, 17 predicted proteins | sample TA2MahCa50mmetaG_FD_148609 | JGI IMG/M metagenome (GOLD analysis project Ga0194121, IMG submission 148609) | Freshwater microbial communities from Lake Tanganyika, Tanzania - TA2015020 Mahale Deep Cast 50m | ecosystem: Environmental > Aquatic > Freshwater > Lake | place: Tanzania: Lake... | reverse complement strand
CCTGGGCGCGACCAAGGAGAAGCGCGCCGGCATCCGCTCCTCGTCGGAGCCGTGGGCGACCCTGGCGGCCGAGCTGGTGCGCGAGCGGCTCGGCACGATTTGGGGCTTGGCCGAGACCGGCGCATCGGGCCCGACCGGCAACTCCTACGGCGATCCCGCCGGCCACACCTGCGTCGCGGTGGTCGGCCCCAAAGGCAGGATCGCGCGCACGCTGCGCACCGGCTCCAACGATCGCGTCGCCAACATGCGAGCGTTTGCTGCCGAGGCGTTGCGGCTCCTGGACGAGCAGCTTTCCTGAGTCAGCCGCCTCTGACCGACAACGCAGCCAGCGCCACGCTCAGCCAACCCAATATGAAAGCGGTGCCGCCGAACGGCGCCACTGCGCCGAACCATCGCGGGCCGCCGAAGGCGAGCGCGTAGAGGGCGCCGGAGAAGAGCACGCTTCCCAGCAGGAACAAGCACTGTCCGGCAAGCGCCGCGCCCCCGTGCAACACCGCGCCGCGCGACAGCGCCGCCACCGCAACCATCGCCAACGCGTGGATCAGGGCGTAGTGGCTGCCGGTCTGCAGCCACTCGCGCGCCTTCGCGCCGGCTGCGGTAGAGGCGTCGAGGCCATGCGCCGCAAAGGCACCGATGGCGATCGATGTCGCAGCGCTCAGCGCCGCGATGACGATCCAGCCCCAGCCCGCCGCACTCGCCACGCGTCTACTGCGGGCGCGGCTGCGGCCGGCCGCCGGCGGTGATGCCGCCGTCGATCACCAGCTCCTGACCGGTGATGTAGTTGGCGGCCTCGGTGCACAGGAACAGCACGCCGTTGGCGATGTCCTGCGCCTGGCCGACGCGCACCAGCGGCGTCACCATGGCCGACCGTTCGGTGGGATCGATCGGCGCGTTGCGGCGGTTGCCTTCGGCGCCGGTCGGGATCTTGCCCCAGATCGGCGTGGCGATGATGCCGGGATGGATCGAGTTGCAACGGATGTTGTCGGCGGCGTGCTCGAGCGCCACCGACTTGGCAAGCAGCCGCACGCCGCCCTTGGTCGCCGAGTAGCCGGCCAGCCCCGGCGCGCCGCGCAGGCCGGCGATCGACGACATCAGCACGATCGACCCGCCGCCCTGGCGGCGCAGCGCCGGAATGGCGTGCTTGATCGACAGGAACACGCCGTCGAGGTTGATCGCCTGCTGACGCTGCCAGTCGGTCAAGGCCATGGTCTCGATCGGCGCCATCACGCCGATGCCGGCATTGGCCACCATGATGTCGAGACGGCCGAAGTTCTTCTCCGCTTCGCCGACGACGTCGGACCAGGCCGCTTCGTCGCGTACGTCGTGGTGACGATAGCGCGCCTTGCCACCCGCCTTGACGATGCGCTCGACGACCGCCTTGCCCAGCGCATCGTCGATATCGGTGATCAGCACGGCCGCGCCTTCGCGCGCCAGCGTCGCGGCGCAGGCCTCGCCGATGCCCGAGGCGCCGCCGGTGACGATGGCGGCCTTGCCCGAAAGCTGCGCCATCACCGGCCCTTGAAGTTGCCGGCGCGCTTCTCGGCGTAGGACTTCACGCCCTCCTTGAAGTCCTCGGTCTTGCGCGTCCAGTCCTGCTCGACCAGCTCGCGCTCGGTGGCGGCTTCGGCGCCGTCGGCGAAGCCGCGGCGCATGGTCTCGCGTGTCGAGAGCAGCGCCAGCGGCGCGCTCTCGGCGATCTCCTTGGCGAGATCCATGGCGCCCTTGCGCACGTCGGCCAGCGGCACCAGCACGTCGGCCAAGCCCCAAGCGACCGCTTCCTCGCCGCCGATGCGGCGGCCGGTATAGAACATCAGGTTGGCGCGCTGCTGGCCGACCAGGCGCGGCAGCGTGAAGGTGAGCGAGAAGCCGGGATGGAAGCCGAGCCGCGTGAAGTTGGCGGCGAAGCGGCCTTCCGAGCACGTCACACGAAAATCGGTCATCACGGCGAGGCCCAGCCCGCCGCCGATCGCCGGCCCTTGGATCGCCGCGACGCTGGGCTTCTTGGCGCGGAACAGGCGGGTCGCCTCCTTGTAGAGATGCTTGCCGCTCTCCGACTGGCTGCCGGTGCTCGGCCGGTTCTGGAAGTCGGCGCCGGCGCAGAACGACTTGCCCTGGGCGCACAGCACGTAGGCGCGGATGTTGCCGTCGCGGTCGAACGCCTCGAACGCATCGGCGATCTGGTTGATCAGCGCAGTGTCGAAGAAATTGTGCGGCGGCCGCTGGATTTCGACGATGCCGACATGACCTTCGCTGCTGACGCCGATATCCTTGTAGGTGGCGCTCATACTGTTCCCCCGCGGGCTGATGGATGAGCGGCGATATTGCCCCGCCCGCGGGGCGTCCGTCGAGTTGGGAGAGAGAAGAATGCCGCAACGCGAACACCACACTCCGGGTCATGCGCTCGTGGTCGGCGGCGGCACGATGGGCGTGGGGATCATCGCCATGTTCCTGGCCGGCGGCTGGAAGGTCGATGTCGTGTCGCGCTCGGCCTCGACGCGCGACGGCCTGCCCGCCGCCTGCGGTCGCGCCCTCACCGCCTTGGGCAAATCCGCCGATACGTCGGGACTCGAGACCTATGCCACGGTGCCGGAAGCGGCATGGAAGACGATCGACATCGTCGTCGAGACCGTCACCGAGGACCTCGACCTGAAGCGCCGCTTGTTCGCCGAGATGGAAGCGCTGGCGCGGCCCGATGCGGCCATCACCTCCAACTCCTCGAGCTTCCCGATCAGCGAGATCGCCAAGGGCCTCCGAACGCAAGGCCGCATGATGGGTCTGCACTTCTTCATGCCGGCGCATCTCATCCCGCTGGTCGAGGTCGTGCGCTCGGTCCATACCGACGTCGCGCAGGCCGAGCGCGTCGGCGCCATCATGCGCGCGCTCGGCAAGCGGCCCGTTCAAGTCAAGAAGGACGTGATCGGCTTTCTCGGCAACCGCATCCAGGGCGCGCTGATGCGCGAGGCGCTGTGGCTGATCGAAGAGGGCGTCGCCTCACCCGAGGACGTCGACGCGACGGTCCGCCTCTCGTTCGGCTTTCGCTACGCCGCGGCCGGTCCGATCGTGCAGAAGGAACATTCTGGCTGGGACACGACCTGCGCCGTCGCCAAGATCATCTGGCCCGATCTCAACAACGCCAAGGGCCCGCCGCCGATCCTGCAGAACAACGTCGACGAGGGCCGCATCGGCTTCAAGACCAAACGCGGCTTCTTCGAGTGGGACGACCAGTCGATCGCCGAGGAACGGGCCCGCTACGAGCGGGCATTGCGCAAGTGCCTGGAAATCTTCCGTGAGGAGGGGATCCTGTGAACCGGACCCCATAGCGGCCGCGCATCGATCCCATAGGGAGTCGATATTTCAGCCCGCGACGGTCTCCCGGCAGTGTGTCCTCACCCGAAAGGGACATTCACTCGAAGGAGACCATCATGAAGACCACGCTCACCATCGCTGCCGCTCTCGGCTCCGCCCTGTTGCTGGCCGCCCAGGTCCAGGCCCAGGCGCCGACGACCGAAAAATGCTACGGCGTCGCCAAGGCCGGCAAGAACGACTGCCAGACCGCGACGTCGTCGTGCGCCGGCACGTCCAAGAAGGACCACGAGGCCAGCGCTTGGCTCAGCCTGCCCAAGGGCACCTGCGAGAAGATCGCCGGCGGCTCGCTCACCGGCTCGAAGGGCTGACCCCGATCGGCCGTCGCGTCCCGCTCGAGGGCCGGCACAAACCCCGCCCCAAATCCGGGCCGACCCGGCGGGCCGACGGCCGAACCATCCTGGAGGAACCGCCATGACCACTGCCGAGTTCAACGCCATGTCCTACGACAACGGCCTGATCGCCCGCCTCGACCGGCTGCGCACCACCGCCCGCCGCTTTCCGCTGTCGCTGATCGAGCTCGGCATGCGGCTCGCCGTCGGCACCACGTTCTTCCGCTCGGGCATGAACAAGGTCCAAAGCTTCGACACGGCGATCACGCTGTTCCGTGAAGAGTATCGCCTGCCCCTGCTGCCGCCCGAGCTGGCGGCCTACATGGGCACGGCGGTCGAGCTCACCGCCCCCGTCCTGCTGGTGTTCGGCCTGTTCGCCCGGCTCGGCGCAGCGGCCCTGTTGGCCATGACGCTCACCATCCAGTTCCTGGTCTATCCCGAGAACTGGCCCGAGCATCTGATGTGGGCCTCGATCCTGGCCTATGTGCTGAGCCGCGGGCCCGGCGCTCTCTCGATCGATCGCGTGCTCGCCTTCAACCTGTTCGGCCGCAAGTAGTTCGCCGCCCCTGGAGAGACCGCCATGGCCCGACCGCATGTCGTCATCGTCGGTGCGGGCTTTGGCGGCCTCGCCGCCGCGCACGGCCTCGCCGGCGCCGCGGTCGACGTCACCGTCATCGACCGCCGCAACTATCATCTTTTCCAGCCGCTGCTCTACCAGGTCGCCACCGCCGGCCTGTCGCCGGCGCAGATCGCCTCACCGATCCGCGCCATCCTGCGCAAGGCCGCCAACGTGCGCGTCGTGCTGGGCAAGGTCTCGGAAATCGACAAGTCACGCCGCACGGTCACCGTCGAGAATCGCACGGTTACCTACGACTACCTGGTGCTCGCGACCGGCGCGCGCCACTCCTACTTCGGCCACGACGATTGGGAAGGTGCCGCGCCCGGGCTCAAGAAAATCGACGATGCCACCGGCATCCGCCGCCGCATCCTGACCGCCTTCGAGCAGGCCGAGGCCGCGACGTCCGCCGAGGAGCGCCGCCGCCTGCTCACCTTCGTCGTGGTCGGCGGCGGGCCGACCGGCGTGGAGATGGCCGGCGCCATCGCCGAGCTCGCGCGGGTCGCCCTGCGCCACGACTTCCGCACCGTCGATCCCCGCGACGCCCGCATCGTCCTGGTCGAAGGCGGCCCGCGGCTGCTGGCCGCCTTCCCGGCGATGCTGAGCCACGCCGCCCATCGCGCCCTGGAGGAACTCGGTGTCGAGATCCGCCTGGGCACGCCGGTCGGCCATTGCGATGCCTGCGGCGCGACCATCGGCAATCAGCGGATCGACTGCGGCACCATCGTCTGGGGTGCCGGGGTCATGGCGTCGGCGGCGGCGCACTGGCTCGGCGTCGAGAAGGATCGCATCGGCCGCGTCATGGTCGGCCGCGACCTCGCCATCGCCGCCCATCCCGAGATCTACTGCATCGGCGACACTGCCCATGCGCTGGACGGCGAGGGCAAGACCCTGCCCGGCCTGGCGCCGGTCGCCAAGCAGCAGGGCGCCTATGTCGCCCGGCGCTTGCGCGCCCTGATCGCCGGCAAGAAAACGCCGGGACCGTTCCGCTATCGGAGCTGGGGCACCATGGCCACGATCGGCCGCCGCGCCGCCGTGGCCGATCTCGGCTGGATCAAGCTCCACGGCACCGTGGCCTGGCTGCTGTGGAGCGCCGTCCATGTCTCGTTCCTGATCGGCTTCAGGAACCGCCTGGTCGTGATGCTCGACTGGCTGTGGTCGTACGTCACCTTCCAGTCGGGCGCGCGGCTGATCACCGGACCGGGCTCGCATTGACGCGCGGTCCGGTCGGCAACGTCGTCTGCGCGGGGTTCGCGCCGCCTCGCCCGCCCATCGACGCGCCGCATCGATCGCGGCGGCCAGCCGCGGCGTCGAAGCGGATGAACGATGAGAAAGAGCGACGGTCTCGCAGAACGTGGTGCGGGCTCGCGCTTTTTCAATGACAATTGTTATTGGCCGACGATGCCGACAAGCGGAGTTCTTTTATTGCGATTTTTTGGGCTCACGGAGGGGGTCTACCTCGTCGGCTTTCACCGCATCGATACTATGGGTGGTATTTTGCTGGCAGTGCTAGCACGGCTCGCTTCGACCGCGCGCCACCTCCTCGCCATCCGATCTTCTTCGGTCGGTCCAAACGAACTTGCGTCCTGGACCACCCCAAGGGGCATCACCCCAGGCGGTGCCGTTCGGCGGCCGGGATGAGCGTCAGGTTGGCCAGGATCTTGTGCTGCGGATCGTCGCTGGCCGCGAGCTTGGGCTGCAGCGCCAGGAGCGCGCGGGCAAGCCGCGTCTCGTCCCAGAACCATTGCTTGCGCGCCGCCGGCGATCCCGGATCGGGGAAGGCCGACGCCGCCTCGAGGTAGTAGGCGCGGAGATCGTCGACCGCCTCCTTCAGCGCCTGGGCGGGCGGCAGGGCGCCATCGAGCGCCTGCGCGACCAGCCTGCCCGCCGCCGCCATGTCGAGGCCGGAGACGCCGACGGTGGTGCGGCCGTGCCGGGCGGCGGCGCGGTCGTGCCAGACCGCGAGACGATCGATCTCGGCATCGATCGACGAGATGTCGGCCGGCGCAAGGCTGATCGGGCAGGCCCAGCCGGAGAAGTCGGCCGGGCTTTCGACATGTTCGGGATAGTCGGCGATCAGCGGTCCGTCGGTGCGCGCCAGCAGGTCGAGGGCGGCGCGAACGACGCGACGCTGGAACGGCGGATCGTCGGGCACGCCCATCGGCCGCCCAAGCTCGAACGTCACCCACAAGGCGCGCGGCGGCCGGACCCGCTCGGTATGTTCGCGCACCAGGCTGATGCCGGTGGTCGGGATGCCTCGTCGCTCGAGGAAATGACCCAGCGCGCCCACGGCGCGCGTGCAGGCGGGTCAAACCGGCACGAGCAGCGCGGCGTCGACCTTGTCGGCCTCGAGCAGCCCCGCAAGGTGCTCGGCGTGCGGCTGCGCCGCCGCCGGCGGAAAGGCGCCCATGAACGAGTAGTGGACCGACGCCATCGAGCCGACGACGCGGTCGGCCACCAGCTCGCGCAATCGGTCGATCGGAAAGACGACGTTGAGATCCTGCTGAAAACCCGTCCGGTCGAAATTGACCGAGATGTGGCTCATCACCAGATCGGCCGCCGGCGTGTCGGCCGGGATGATCCGATAGCTGCCGTCGCCCGGGCGGAACGGCCGATCGCCGCGGCGATGCAAGCCCGCCGTCGAGACGATGGCGACACGCCTGGCGCCGAGCGGCGGACCGTCCAGCGCCGGCGTGTCGTCGTAAGTGGGGCACTCCAGCCGGCGCAGATGCTGCGCTTCGGCTTCGGGCATGTCGGCGAGACGTTTGACCATGGGACACACCCTTACGCTTGTTCGACGAACGCGGGCAATCAGCGTTTCTGGGCACTCGCGGCGATCGAGGCAGCGACCTCGGACGCCATGTGGAACTGCGCATCGCGCGTGGTGATGCCGTGCCGCTTGGGGATCCAGTCGAAGTCGCTGTAGGCGATCCACACGGCGCCGGCGGCGTCGCGATAGACCAGCATGCGCACCGGCCAGTCGAGACCGGCCTGCGGGTTGGCCGCGATGAACTGCGTGCCGAGCGGCGGGTTGCCGAAGATCAGCAGGGTCGACGGGCCGAGCGCGATGCCGGCCTTGGCCGCCAACGCCTGCTGGTCGATTTCCTGGAAGAAGGTGATGCCCTTGGCGGCGATGTCCTTCTTGAGGCGGTCGACGGTCTCCTCGACGCCATGGGCGCTCTTGACGGCGATGATGCCCGACGCCGTCGGCTTGATGCCTTCGGCGGCGCCGGGTGTGGTCGACGACACGAACAAAGCGAACGCCAGCAGCGCCGCCGAGCAGGTTTGGGCAAGACAATTGAACATGGGACTCTCCTTGGTTGGGGACGATCGATCAGCGCATCGAGGCAAGCGCGGGCGCTGCAGCCGCGGGGACACGCAGGGTGAGCCGGGCTGCGAGCACGGCGCCGAGCGCGAGCGAGAGGCCGATACCGGCGACGCACGCCGTCCAGCCGAAACGATCGAAGACGGGGCCGAGCACGGCGCTGCCGACCAGCCCGCCCAGGAAGTAGCTTGCGAGGTAGATGCCGCTCGCCGCGCCACGATCGATCGTGGCGGCGCGCCCGACGAAGCCGGTGGCGGTGGCCTGGGCGAAGAAGGTGCCGGCGGCGACCAGGGCAAGGCCGACCAGCAGCCACGCCAGGCTCTCGCTCAGCATCAGCGGCAAGCCGGCGCCGGCCACCAGGAACGACCCCCACAGAGCCGGCCGAGTGCCGACCCGGGCGACGATGCGGCCGGCCAACGGCGTCGTCGCCACGGCCGGCAGGAAGACGAAGTAAACCGCGCCCAGCATCATCATGCCGACGCCGTACGGCGGCCGGACGAGCACGAAATTCACGAAGGTGAAGGTGCCGATGAAGGCGAACAGGATCAGGAAGCCGATGGCGAAGGCGGCTCGCAGCGCCGGGTCGGCGAGGTGGGCGAGCCAACTGTCGAACGGCGAGGCATACCGCCGATCCATCTGAACCATCGGCGGGGCGCGTTCGACGCTGAACCACACCAAAACAGCGCCCGCGAGATTGAGGGCGGCGAACACCCAGAAATTGGCGGCAAGGCCGAAATGATCGACCAGGCCGGCGGCCAGCAGGCGGCCGACCAGGTTGGACGCGACGTTGCCGGTGATGTAGGCGGCGAACGCGCCGGCAGTGTCGGCGGCGCTGGTGTGCTCGCCGAGATAGGCGAGCGTCAGCGCAAAGGCGGCCGACATGCAGAGGCCCTGGCCGACGCGCAACAGAGCGAACAGCGGCAGGTCGGGCATGGTCGCCAGCAGCGCGGTCGGCACGGCGAGCAGCCCGAGGCTGAGCAGAATGCCGCGCCGGCGATCGATCCGGCTGCCGAACAAAGCGACGGCAAGGCCGCCGGCGGCCATGCCGATGGTGCAGGCATTGACGGCGAAGCCCATCGCCGCCGGCGTCACGCCGTAGGCGGCGGTGAGCGACGGCAGGATGGCCTGCGTCGCGAACAGATCGACGAGGGTCGAGAAGGCGGTGACGCCGATCGTGATCGCGCGCAGGGCACCCGACATGGTTCGTTCTCCGACAGGCCGGCGCGACTTACATGTGGTGGTCGTTGGGATCGCCCGCGATGTCGAACGACAGGAGCGTCACCGGCGCCTTGCCGGTGTTCTGCCACCAATGCGACGTGACGTGCGTCTCGCGCGCCACTTCGCCCGCCTTGTGCACGATCGGCACGGCGCAGTTGGAGGCATGCTCGACGATCTCGCCCGACACGACGTAGATCAGCGCCGGCCGCTCGGCGTGGCTGTGCCAGGGCACGACGCCGCCGGGCTGGATCTCGAGGCGACGGACGCGCATCAAATGCTTGGCGATCGCGACCTTCTCCTTGGAGAGGTCGATGGTGGCCAGCACCTTGTCGGTGACGCCCTTGGGGCCGTGATTCACCGGCTTGACGGCGTCGGTCTTGACTTTGTCGGCCGGGCATTCGCCGGCATAGGCGGGCGCGGAAAGGCCAAGGCCGGCCGCGACCAGGGTCGAAACAACGATTGAGCGAAGGAACATGACGATCTCCGTGCGGGTTGCGCGACGACCGGAACGATCGTTGCGGTGAAGCCAGCATCGGAGAGCGAGCCGTCGGCTTGAAATGCCGACTGCGAATGGTTTCGATAGCTAAAGCATCCGAAGCCCTGTCGGCGCCGGCGGGGCGCCCCGGCCGCGGCCGTTCGGCCTGCGGCCCCGCCACTGCCTGGCGGCTGGTGACTGCGCACAAATCGCCGCCCGACCGTCCAGGCAATCGCTGGCAAAGGACCACGGCAATGGGCTATCCTCGGCGCAAACGGGGAAGACAGCTCGACTGGGAGGAAACATGCGTCGTTCGATGATGGCAGCCTTGGCTGCCGTGGGAGTGCTGGCGGCCGGAACTGCCAATGGCCAGGCCGTCGACCAGAAGAAGTTCAACGTCGTCGGAACCTGGAACTTCCTGACCAACTGGAAGGCCCTCGAAGTGCCGTTCTGGGAGCAGGAATTGCCGGCCGCCTCGGGCGGCAAGCTCTCCGGCAACATCAAGTCGGTGACCGAGCTCAACCTCAAGGGCACGGAAGTGCTGCGCCTGCTGAAGAGCGGCGTCTACGACTTCGCCGCGGCCCTGCCGATCTATGTCGACGACGGCGCGGCGATCGTCGAGGCGGTCGACATCGCGGGCGTGGCGCGGACCTTCAAGATGAGCCGTGACATCATCGATGCCTGGATGCCGGAAATGCAGAAGGTGATGCGCGAGCGCCATGGCGCGCTGGTGCTCGGCACCTTCACCTGGCCCGAGCAGAATTTCTACTGCCGCGGCGACATCAAGGGCGTCGAGGACCTCAAGGGCAAGAAGATCCGCGTCCAGGGCGCCTCGCAGGCCGACCTGGTCAAGGGCCTGGGCGGCGCGGCCGTCACGATCCCGTTCGGCGAGGTGGTGCCGGCGCTGGAGAAGGGCGTCGTCGATTGCGGCATCACCGGCACGATGCCGGCTTACAAGGCCAAGTGGCACGAGGTGACCAACACCTTGTTCCGCCTGCCGGTGGGCTTCACCGCGTCGGTCTGGGTGGTGAGCCTCAGGACCTGGAACCAGCTTTCGCCGGCGACGCAGGAGCTGATCCAGAAGGAGATGGTGAAGCTGTCCGACAAATCGTGGAAGACGGTCGAGGCGGAGACCGACGAGGGCGTCGCCTGCACGACCGGAATCGGCAAGTGCGAGCAAGGCACTCCGGGCAAGCTCAAGCTGGTCAAGCCGTCGGACGCCGACCTCGCGACGCGCGACAAGGTGCTGAACGACGTCGTCCTGGCCGCCTGGGCAGCCCGCTGCGGCCCCGAGTGCGCGCAGAAGTGGACCGACACGATCGGCAAGCAGTACGGGCTGACGGCCAAGGCCAAGTAACGCCGCTTCGTGGCTGACGGGCTTCCGCGGCCGGGCATGCCGTCTCGGCCGCTCGACGGGGTCTGGCAGGCGACGGCCGCGGTCTCGCGCGTCTTCGCCTGGGCCGGCGGCGCCATGCTGCTGCTCGCCGCGCTGCTGGTCTCGGCCGAGGTGATCAGCCGCAAGGTCCTGACGGTGGTCTACTCGGGATCTGACGAGATCGCCGCCTATCTGTTCGCCGTCGGCACGAGCTGGTCGCTGGCCCACGTCCTGGTGACGCGCGGTCACGTGCGCATCGACGCGCTCTACCTGCACCTGCCGCCGCGCGTGCGCGCATCGCTCGACCTCGTGGCGCTGGCGGTGCTGGGCGTCGTCGCCGCCGCCATGCTCGATCGCAGCTTCGATCTCGTCCATTCGAACTACGTCGAGTGGAACCGGTCGAATACGCCGCTGCGCACGCCGCTGTCGCTGCCGCAGATGCCGTGGGTGCTGGGCCTCGCCCTGTTCCTGCTGGCGATCGCCGTGGCGCTGTTGCGCTCGGCCATCGCGTTCGCGCGCGGCGACCTCGGCGGCGTTGCCCAGACGGCCGGCGTGTCGACACAGGACGAGGAGATCGAGGGCGAGCTGGCGAGCCTCGGCATCGCCACCGGCCGCCACGCGGCGGCACCGGCCGAAAACACCCGACGGTAGGGTCCATGCTGGTCACCGCCCTCCTGATGCTGGTCGTGCTGCTCGCCATCAGCGTGCCGATCGCCGCGGCGATGGGCGTGCTCGGGCTGGCGCTCAATCAGTTCTACTCGTCGATGCCGCTCTATCTCGCCATGGGCGAGATCCTGTGGAACTCGAGCGCCGAATACATCCTGATCGCCATCCCGCTGTTCGTCATGCTGGGCGAGATCCTGCTGCGCTCGGGCATCGCCGAGCGGGTCTATGCCGCGATCGCCCAGTGGCTGTCGTGGCTGCCGGGCGGGCTGATGCACGCCAACATCGGCACCTGCGCCATGTTCGCCGCGACCTCGGGTTCGAGCGTGGCGACGGCGGCGACGGTCGGCGTCGTGGCCATGCCGCAGATCAAGCCGCGCAAGTACGACGAGCGGCTGTTCCTCGGCACCCTGGCGGCCGGCGGCACGCTCGGCATCCTGATCCCGCCGTCGATCAACTTCATCCTCTACGGCCTGCTCACCAACACGTCGGTGCCGCGGCTCTACCTCGCCGGCATGGTGCCGGGTCTCCTGCTGGCCGGGCTGTTCATGCTCTACGTGCTGTTCGCCTGCCTGATGCGGCCGAGCCGCGGCGGCGAGCCGATCGCGACGACGTGGCGCCAGCGCCTCCTGTCGCTGAAGGACCTGATCGCGCCGCTGTTCATCTTCCTGGTCGTCGTCGGCTCGATCTACGCCGGCTGGGCGACGCCGACCGAGGCGGCGTCGCTCGGCGTGCTGGCGGCGCTGGTCCTGGCGGCGGTCGAGCGGACGCTCAGCTTCAGGATGATGCGTGCCGTGCTCGAAGGCACCATGCGCACGACGGCCATGATCATGCTGATCATCATCGCCGCGCAGTTCCTGAACTTCGTGCTGGCCTCGATCGGCTTCACCGACGGCATGGGCAAGCTGATCGACGGCCTTGGCCTCGGCAAGTACGGCACGCTGGTCCTGATCGTCGTCCTCTACCTGGTGCTCGGCTGCTTCATGGAGACGATTTCCATGATGATCCTGACGACGCCGTTCGTGTACCCGATCGTCATCGCCGCCGGCTGGGATCCGATCTGGTGGGGCGTCGTGCTCACGGTCCTGATCGAGGCCGCCCTGATCACGCCGCCGGTCGGGCTCAATCTCTATGTCGTGCAGGGCATGCGCGAGCGCGGGCCGATCGCCGACGTGATCTGGGGCGCCCTGCCGTTCGTCGGCGCCATGCTGCTGCTGATCGCCCTGCTCATGGCCTATCCCGACCTGGCGCTCGGCCTGCCCAAGCTGGTCATGGGCTGACGGCGGCCGTCACGGCCCGCGGGGGAGGAACCGACCCGGACCCCGTCGGAGATGCCGCCTGGAACCATCGTCGCGGCGGCAAGGCGCTTCAGTTGCCCGCGTTGACCCAGGAAAAAGCGAGGATCTCGCGCACGAACGCGCCGACCGCCGGCGTGTGCGGCCGGCCGCGCACCGTGACGACCTGGATGGTGCGCACGATCTCCGGTTCGATCAGCGGCCGCACGCGCAGGCCCGGCATGGTCACGGCGTATTCGGGAATGAAGGTGAAGCCCAATCCCGCCATCGCCATGCTCTGCACCCAGTCGTCCCTGTCGCTGCGGAAGACCGTGCGCGGCCGGCCACCCTGTTCGCGGAAGATGCGCCCGGCATGGCCGAGGAACTCGCACTGCAGGCGATTGATGTAGGGTTGGTCGTTGAGGTCGCACACCTTCACCGCGTTCTGCTTGTCGAAGACATGGCCGGGGCCGACTCCGATCACGAAGCGCTCGTCGTACAGGCGGCGCGCGTGAAAACGCTCGTCGATCTCCTCGGGCTGGCCGTAGACCGCGACATCGAGCTCGCCCTGCGCCAGGCGTTCCTGGATCTCGATGTTCGAACCGTCCTGCACGATCAGGCGGACCTTGGGATGACGCTCGCGGAAAGTCTGCAGGAACGGCACGAAGCGGCGCGGGCCGATGGTGCACATCATGCCGAGCTTCAGCTCGACGTCCTCCAGCTTGGCGAAGCTCTTGGCCCGTTCCTTGGCGGCGTCGGTCTCGATCAGCACCTGGGTGAGATGAGGGCGCATCATCTCGCCCAGCCCGGTGAGATGCGTGTTGTTGCGCTCGCGACGGAACAGCGGGCCGCCCAGCTCGTCCTCCAGGCCCTTGATGGCCCGCGTCAGGGACGGCTGCGAGACGTTGCACGCCTCGGCGGCGCGCGTGAAGTTCAGCGTCTCGCAGACCGCGAGGAAGTAGCGGATCTGGTGCATTTCCACGGCAGAAGCCCCCGCAAACGCCCCACTATGCCCGAGGCGATCATAGCCTACGGCTATCGAACCCAATACCGGAAGGTATTTTCCCTGTCGGTATTGGCGGAGCAGACTGACGCCGCATGACCCTGACCGAGACGCTGCGGACGCTGGGCGACCGCCATATGGCCGCGCTGCCCGAACGTGATCGGCTGGATTTCTCGGACGAGCTCGATCGCCTGCGCATGATGCGGGTCGCCGAGGAAGGGCTTGGCGTCGGCGATTATCTGCCGGACTTCGCCCTCGAAGACGGCACCGGCCAGACCTGGACATCGCAACAGTTGCTCGATCGCGGACCGCTGGTGCTGGCCTTGTTTCGCGGCGGCTGGTGCCCGTACTGCGAGCTGACGATGACGGCGCTCGAAGAGGCGCGGCCGGCGATCGACGCGCTCGGCGCGTCGGCCGTCGGCATCCTGAGCGGCACGCGCGAGCGGGCGGCGGAGACGGCGCGGCAACGCGGCATCCGCTATCCGCTGCTGAGCGATCCCGCCAATCGCTACGCCCGGATGTGCGGCCTCGCCTACGAGCTGTCGCCCGGTCACATCCGCATTCACCGCGAGCGCAACCGCGACCTGCCGGCGCTGAACGGCGATTCGACCTGGCGGCTGCCGATACCGGCGGTGTTCGTGGTCGGCGGCGATGGCCGGGTGGTCTTCGCCTTCAGCGACGTCGACCCGGCGCAGTGGCCCGATCCGGAGGCGCTTCTCGCCTCGCTGCGCGAGCTGCGTGATGCCCAAGCGCTATCGAATCGGTAGGCAGTCGGCATTTCAGGAGCCCGCGACGACACGACAGAGTGCGACCACCAGACATCAGGAGGTCGCACATGTGCGGC
>Ga0194121_10007248_pt1 | contig 14506 bp, 18 predicted proteins | sample TA2MahCa50mmetaG_FD_148609 | JGI IMG/M metagenome (GOLD analysis project Ga0194121, IMG submission 148609) | Freshwater microbial communities from Lake Tanganyika, Tanzania - TA2015020 Mahale Deep Cast 50m | ecosystem: Environmental > Aquatic > Freshwater > Lake | place: Tanzania: Lake... | reverse complement strand
CCAACCAAAAATGGACACGCAACGAGAACAAACGAAAACAATTCGAAAAAGTATTAAAAAAATGGCTCACGTGAAAAAAAAAGGAGAATAACTATCGCAATTTAAAAAAAAATAAAAAATACGAATAGGCGTTTATTCAATCACAATAATTTTAGGAAAATCCCGCGAAAGCTTCCACGACATTTCCGTGCAATACGAGCCCGTGTTTTCAACGACTAACGCGTTCCCAACGCTCAACGCGGCAGAAACTTGACCCAACTCATCCGAACCAAACATTAAGGGACCCGCCAGACGAATACTCGCTTTGCGCGCACCCGTCTCCTCTAATGCATGAAAACGATACGGATTCATGGTTAAACGAGGGAGGAGATTAATCCCCGCATCCAATAATGCAAACGCTTGACCTTCGACACTTTTCACGTGCATGACACGCGTAACAAGGAGCATCGTGTCCTCCGAAAGGAAGCGGCCCGATTCCACATATAACGCGCGCGCCGAAAGAAAATCACCCAATTGCTCACGCACCACGTTCGCATAGTCGCTCAGCTTTTCATGACGCATGTGCAAGGAAACACTCCCCGGAAAACCACCACCAATGTCCACCCCCTCCAAGAAAGGGTATTCTTTCACGATGGCGGAAAATGTAATCATGAATTGGCGATAGGACTTGAGAGTAGTATTCGTGCCCGGGTGACTATGCAACACGGTCACGCGCAAACCGAGTTGAGAAACATGCTCAATCGTTTTACGCAACTCATTCGGAGAAAAACCAAAACGATGATGATCCAAACGAATACGCAAACCAACAGACAAAGGCTTTTTTTCCGCAAACCTAGCAACCTGCTCTGCTTGGGAGAGGGAATCCAAAATAATTAACGCGTTTTGAGACAAGGCTTCCGTGATTTCCTCATCGGAAGAAGAACAACTATTCAGGATTTTTGGACCCGTAAATGATTTAACATTTTCCAGTTCACGCAGGGAAACGCACTCAAAACCGGATTCCATTTTGGATAACGCATCCAAGATACGCGGATGAGGGTTTGTCTTCACCGAATAACAAATCATTACTTTTTTGGCCACGCGCGAAAAAGCATCCGCTAATTCAAAATAATGCGTTTGCGAAACACGAGGAAAAAGGACCCAAAAAGGAGTCGGGTGTTCGTGGCTCAACTCAGCCAACCACGCCTTGTCGCGGGCATTCATAGCAAGCATCCCAAGGAAACCCTTAAAGGGCAAATGGAAGAAAGTTACGTGTATGAACGCCCCGCTCAACCGACGTTTAACAAGGGAAAATGGCTTTTTGGCACGAATACGGGCACGATTCACTCCCCAAAGGGGAAATGTACACGTGGAAAAACGAACGCAATGGCTGGTCAAGCAGCACGTGAGACATCCCAAAGTAGCGGCGTTCAATGAAGTCATTCGACTCTCACGCATGCCCGATGAAGCTGGAAAAGAACGAAAAAAAATAGTGAACCCGGATTGGAGTGTCATCGTTAATCCCTCCGAAAAAGTATCGCGAAAAACACTCTTCGAACTTGAAAAAACAGTATTAGAAAAAGGAGTCGAAGAGGCAGCCATGGCCGCATCCATGGAATACCCATCATTAGCCGAAGTATTACTACAAAAAAACGAATACACGGATTTTGTTAAACGAACATGCGCACACGAAAAATGGAAAAAAAACCTATTACAATTATCCGAAACCAACCCAAATGTTCGCGCAGTAGGATTATTGTTATACTTGCGCAAAGCGTACCGAACCCCCGCGCAAAAATAAACCAACTACGAACCAAAAAAAGACGAAAGGGAGGTTTGTTTCTTGGACTCTCCCTCATCCTCGGTATCGGGTTCTTTCGCAGGAAGTTTTTCAACCACGGGAGAAGTTGCTTGATCATTACGCTCCGCGAGGGATTTTTTTCCGCGAGAAGATTTCGTTTTCGCGCTAGATTCAACGGCAGACGTTTTTTCAACCGGACTCTCCAATCGTTTCATTATTTTCTTGATTTTGGCAGACGAAGGAGAGGTATTGAGCAAGTAACCCAACTCATCCTCATCAAAATCAAAGGTTTTGACCCAATATTCAGGATGAATATCATGCTCAACAAAAATAGGCCAATAGGACAATTCCTGAGCAATCCGTTTACGTGAACCGGAAACATGGGACTGGATTTTAGCGATGGTTGATTTCTTCGCCGAACCTTTCAACAAACTCAACCGCTTCAAAATGCCGGGAAATTGGTATGAAATAAAACCATGCGCCCGCACATTCGTACGCAAACCCACACTCGCTGCCAAATCACCGGAATACTTGAGAAAACCATAGTGCTGTCGCCTAAAAATACGACCATCAAAAATATCCGCGCGCGAAAGACCATCGAATGCATACGCGAGAGAGGGAAACATCGGAAATTGTCGCGGAATATTCTCATCCACCCACTTCTTCAACAAATCAGGGTCGACTTCAACCGTTGAACGCGCACGGCGAACCTCGCTCAGGGAAGCCGAAACAAACATCGTGCGAATGACATTGAAAATATTATCCACACGCTCACGATAACCCGCTTGAGAAACATCATCCAGCGTAATTTTATTCCCCACCCGCGAAAGGGCCTCCAAATCCAACAATGCCGCGCGCACATCACCGGAAGAATTCTTAGCCAATTCACTAAGGGAAATGGCATCATAATCCATGTTCTCACGTTCCGCTATTTCGTGCAACAATTTAGCAATAGAAGGATAAGGAACTTTCTTGAATGAAATGACTTTGGCATACGTGCGAATACTCGCGAGGCGTTTATCCCCATAAATATCATTCGCCGTGAGAATAATGGGATTACGACCCTCCTTTAACACGTTTAACACGGCACTCAGACCACCCTTGTCCTCGTTACCCTGCACCCCATCAATTTCATCCAACAAAACCAAGCGCAATTGTCCCGTGAAGCTGGCATTCACAGCCGCACCCATCACGACCTTTTCAACGGCATCCTTATCCCGCGCATCCGAGGAATTGAATTCAACTAATGACCAGGAAAACTCTCTCGCTAACGCATACGCGGACGCCGTCTTGCCCACGCCAGGAGGACCCACCAGCAACAAAGGCTTCTGCGGCGAACCCTGCTTCCAACCATTCGCCCACAAATGAATCTCTGACATGGCCTCGGGATTGCCAATGAGCGCGGACAACGTGTTCGGCGTGTACTTTTCGACCCACATACACCGTTAAAAAGCTCAAAACATCATAAAAAGAGAGTATGGCAACCGCAATCAATCGACGAAATCTCCCGCCACGCAGGGGAGCACCTCCCAGCACCACACGACGAAGGCAGGTGGCGAGCCACATTCACAAAGTCATGCACGGAAGAGCAAGACCACATCCCCAATTTCGATTCACGCTAATTCGCAAACAAATACAAGGAAAAGTCATTCCCGCACTGCGCGTGAGTAGCGCATCAGGAAAAGAAACCCATGAGTTTCGATTAACACCCGAACAAGAACGAAAAATTATCGAACGATGGAACAAAATGAAGCAACCTGGGAAAACGAGCAAAGTTATCAGTAGAACACTCGTCCGGACAGTAGCACTCGACCCAGATGTCATTGCCCACGGCCTCAAAGAAATATTATTGCACTTGTAAAAAAAAGAAAAATAATAATGATGAGTCTACGAACGATTTTCCACACGCACCACTAACGGATTGAGCGTGGAATACAACCCATCAAATCCCTGCGTGGAACAATCCTTCAACGTGAGATTAGGATTATCAATCACAGGAACGAATAACGCGCCCCCGCTCCCCTGGATAGTGGAGCCTTGGCAATCAATCACGAGACCATCTTCTTCAACCGAAAAATAATCCACATAGTGAGTGGTTTCGGGACAAAGCAAGAGCGAAGAAGACAAGGCCACGACTTGCGAAGTAGAATACGAAACACAATCCGCGGAAGGAACCACTGCATCACTCACCACACGATCTACGGAAACACGCTGCGCGGCGAACGAAAACAAAACCACGACGGAAAACACCACCGCTGCCATGAAAATCCAATCATTCCAATCATTACGCATAACACGATCAACCTTTCAGAGAAACTCAACATCCCCATCCGATTTTCCTTTCATTGATTTTAGTTTATCGGCCAATTCACGCATGGACTGAGAAGCATTCTCCGCAGGCTTGGAAGCAACCGTTGACACGCTGCGGGGGGCACGCTTCTTGATCTCATTAATTTTCTCCATCGAACCCTCGGGAAAAGGACCCGGATGAGAACACTTCCGACAGCGTTGACCATTCTGTACGGAAACAAAATCCATACTCCCACACTGCGGACAATACCTGAATTGCATATTCTCACACTCACTCAACACGACGAGTTATTCGTTCATCTCCGGGAATAATTGAGCCTTACTCTCGTGCGTAATCTTATTCTCTTCACGATCAACTAATTTACGCATGACGTCCATTTCTTTATCCTTGTTTTCCAAGCGCTGCAAGCAATAATAATACGCATTAATAATGGCATCAAAATCCAATCGACGCTTGAAACCTAAACGGGCAATTTCTTCAAAATACAAGCGCGTTAAACGAACGGCTACTTCCTCGTTTGAAAGATCGGAACTCGATTGCATCAAGGAAGGAAAAGGCTTATGGTTTTTAGGCATGGACATGGATTGGACCTCCGGAACAGCAGAACTCATTTCGGTTTTTAACGCATTGAGTTCACGCATGACTTTGTTTAATGACTCCTTGGTTTCTTTCGAAACACTATTGGCGTTGGGATCGTACATCGGAACCTTACGCACAACTATTTTTGGAACCTTCTTCACAACGACCTTCGTTTTAGTAATCGTTTTCGTCCGCGTCTTAGGTTTAACATTAGCTAACTCGGGATTCTCAATCACTTTGCGGGAAGACTTCCACAATTTAGTGGCCTCCTCAAATGTTTTCCCCTGCTCAATCTGCTTGCGCACAAACAAATTGTACATGCTCAACTCACGCTTGGGTTCTTTGCCCTTCGTCTTCATGGCCTTCAAATCATCGGAAAGTTTAGACAATTCTTCCTTGATATCCTTCGTCTGAGAAGCCATTTTCTTAGTAGCACGCGTCACTTCTTTTGCCACTCCCTTCCGGACATCGCGGACATTCTCATTCAAGGACTTCACTTGCTTACGAATCTGCTTCCCCGCAATCTTCGCAGGACCCTTTTTCGATTTTTTTGCCATACGAGAAAAACCCCTCTCTCAACCAAGGGAATAATCGCTTTTGAGACTTTTAAAGGAAACCCGAAAAAACACGTTTAAGTAGGAGAAAAAGGAAAAAGGATGGAAATGGAACACGTTTGTGTATGTTGCGAAACCAAGATGTATGAAAACAAGTGCAAGACCACTTGTCCCACGTGCGGGTGGAAAATGGACTGCTCAGACCTATTTTAGGATAAAAATAACGATTTCCACGCCGAAGTATAAAAACCCAAAAATGATTCCGAATGCATGCCTGCACCCAAACGTGCTCCCCGAATGAGATTAGTTGGAAAACCTACTCCAACAGCCGTGAGATCGACCGTTGCACCCCGACCAAAACTTTCCAAAAAAAGAATGCACCCCATCCGCATTCCCAAAGTAAAGGATAAACCAATCTACTTTGGACCATCCACCCTGGAAAAAGCATCCACACCATTAGCAGCATACGCATTGCGCATGAACCGCATGCAGCGACGCGCAACCATTCCACTCACAACGAGGGAAATGATAGACGCCGAAAGAATGCGCATACGCGGACTGCAAACTCCAAAAGATGTGAAAAATTATTTGAATAGTCTAGAAAGAGGAAATGAAAAATACTTGAAACCAGGCAAACAAAAAGGAGAAATAATCTGGAAGCAAGACGAACGAAAGAGCATCCGCGTTGGCAAAAAGAAAGGCGAACCAATGAAACAACTCTCACTCACGAATTATGGAAAATTCGAAAAATTATATACCGATCCCGCAGGAAGAAAATGGAGCGACATGACAACTGAGCATCAAATGAGGATGGCCGAATACGTGGTGAGAACCATGGACAAATATCATTCGAGCACTAAACAAAATTTTCCCGACGGAACTTATCGACGAATGAAAGTAGATGAAGTGCGAAATGCACGCATTCCCGAACTACAAAAAATGATTGGACGAATACAAAAACAACTCGAATCAGACATGTACGTTTTAAACCAAATGAAAAAGAACGGGAATGACCCCATAATGGCAACCGAAATGGAAAAAAATATTCACGGAATGAAAAACAGAATGAGCATCCTGCAGGGAGTCGAACACGGACTCACTAATGGAAGACTCGCAACAATTGCTAAACAAACCGAACGAAAAAGAATCAGAAAAAAAATTCAACCACCAACAGACCCAGCAACAATAGAAGGAGGGAGACGAGTCATAGAAGAATGGTCGCAGCGTGCACGGGAACAAAAAATATTGCCCACCGTTACAGAGACCACTCGCGAAAAATGGAGACGAACACCACCATTAACACAAGAGGGTGTGCGCGAAGCCGAACAACAACGCGACCGATACCTTAAAGAGAAAGAATTAGAAAACGAATTGGATAAAGCCCTCGCGTCAAGAGACCCGGCACGGATGCGAATTACCAAGCTACGATATATGGGGAATTGGAGAGAAGAATCAGCACCGCCGCGAGGGCCCGCGAGAGCTCCCTCCTAATAGAGAAGAACCAAGACGAGCTATCGTTCAAGAAAATAACCCCACGCGATGGGAACGCATCAAATCAGGACTACGCCGCGCCGGAAAACTATTCCGACGCAGACCAAAAGAAGAATAATGATTCAACCATCGTTGAACCACTAACCCATTAATACCTGCAAACACGTAGAAAGGTATGGACGCCATTATTCTCGCCGGAGGAAAAGGTTCGCGCATGAACGCGGACAAACCGAAAGCACTGGTGGAAGTACAGGGGAAACCCATTCTCGCGTGGCAATTGGATTACATCCTCCCCCACATGAAAAAAATAATCATCGCAACGGGATACAAGGGAGAAATGATCCAACAATTCATTCATGAAAAATACCCCGGAAAAAACATCGAATGCGCATACGAAAACGAACCCATGGGAACAGCCGGAGCACTGAGAAATGCCCTCTTACATAGCAACGCGGACTACGTATTAGTGTTAAACGCGGACGATTTGACGAATATTCCACTCAAGGAGTTATGCAACGTCAAAGAAAACACGATATGCACCTGCCGGCCGCGATTACCATTTGGATTAGTCAAATCACGCAACGGCTACGCGGAATTCGTGGAAAAACCATTATTGAAAGAAAGAGTATCCTGCGGATGGTACATTTTCAACCGCACCCACATTGAAGCGGTGCTCCCCAAAAAAGGAAGCCTGGAATACGACGTGTTCCCCTCCCTGCGATTGCGCGTGTTTTCACACAACGGCTTCTGGCAACCGCTCAATTCGCCCAAAGATGTGGAACAGGCGAATGAAACTGATTTGAATAAAATGATAAAATAAACGGAAATAATGACACTAGTTTTCCATCGTCTGTTCCGAAAAATTAACCGTAATACGCTTTGTACGTCCACGACCAGAAACATCCGTGGTGGTGGTCACGGCCTTGCGCTTTTCGAGTTCAACTAATAATTCTCGAATGCGGCGATCACTCAAACCGATGCCTTGGGAGGCCAATTTCACATACAAATCATTCGAAGGAACATTTTTTCCGCCGAGCAAAAACAATCCTTTCAAGACTTGCTTGTGGGACTCGGACAAATAAGGAATCGATTTTTGCACGGCATGCGTTTCCGGATCCTCAAACGCTGCTCTGACGTGTTCTTCGGAAATCTGTTGCGCGTTCGCACGCTCCGCATTGCGCGCGGCCTTACGAAGCGTTTCAATCGCCACACGGCAATCGCCCCCGCGTTTAGAAGCATGAGCGGCAATCAAACCCACGACATCCGGAGAAATAGCATTCGGCACGAGCGACAAGGAAGCACGTTCACGCAAAATATCCTTCAACTGCATCGGAGTGTAAGGACCAAACTCCACACTCTCATGACTAAAACTACTTCGCACACGCGCATCTAAACGCGAAGGAATGCTCGTGTCATTGGAAATCAAAATAACCGGAATAGCCACGCGACCATTTTCAGGAATGCGCAAAATATCATACAATAAGTCATTCCCATCATTCTCCATCAATTGGTCAAACTCATCAAACACCAGCACCGGAACAAAATTAGCAAACTTCAACCCCTCTAAGACCTTCTGATACAACTCACTCGTACTCATTCCACGAGAGGGAACGGGACGCTCCACGATTCGTGTTAGTTCCGCCAAAACGGCTTGACGAGTATTGTATCCGTAACAATTCAAGTAAACCGGACGCACACGACCGGAAAACTCCTTCAATTGACTCACCACATAACGAAGCGTGGCGGTTTTCCCCGCGCCGGGAGGACCAAAGACAAAAACATTACTCGCCTTACCCCCCTCAGCCAAGGGCTTGAGAGCATACACGAGAGCATTAATTTGACCATCACGATGAGGCAAGGCATCGGGAATAAAATCCGGGCTGAGGGAACGCTCATCCTTGAAAATAGTATTCTCCCGCGTCACACGTGCAAAGACATTCGAAGCCGACATGCAGAACCAATGGCCGCCATAGGTTATAATGGTGCCCTTTTTCACGGCGGAATGGCCTCTCCCTCCGCGAGTATATAACCCGCCCCATGCATAAGTAACCATTCCGCAATGGAGGTGGAATGAATGAGCTTGGAAAACTGGATGAATACGAGGAAAATAATTTTACTCACAGAGAAACGGGAGAAACTGTTTGACCAGCTCACGCAGACAAACAGCAACTTCCATGGAAAACGAGCAGAACTCTATGATACCTTAAGCAAGATGGCCCACATCAAAAGAGGGTTCGCCATTACCCTTCCCGAGAACTGGGGCATCGTGCAAATAGCATAAACATGCTCAACTCGTTCCACCTACTTTCTTCTTTCATAGGAGGGGGCGCGGCTCATGCCCTCCTCCACCCCTCACCATTCACACGCATAACAAGTAACACGCGTGAAAATTTTCCCTAGTTTTAAACCCTTTTTGGTCAACGATGCGTGCATGAAAACAAATAGGTTACACATGGAAACGCGGGCCCAAATATCCATTGAACTCATCATTGTCATGGCAGCCGTAGTGGCAGTAGTCTTATTACTCGTCACGCAGCTCCAAGATTCCAGTGAAAAAGGAATCAACAAGTTATCTAAAAAAACAAAGGATATTTTTGATGAAATTGATGCGATTGATTAGCAGCCTTTCTGCCACCACAAAAACCCTGAGGAAAAATGAACATTGCTGTCGAGGACAGGTATCGATAGAAGCTTTGCTTATTTGGGCAGCCCTCGCGGGAATGATGGCACTCTTTACGCCGGCATTCGCCCACGCGATGGACGCGTACACGTTACACGTGAACGTGAACCGATTTATCACATTTGGAAATGAACTCGAGGAAACCATTCAAACATTATCATTTGCAGGAAATGGAAGCCGGACACGAATACAGGTGCCAAGTATTCAAGGAATGGAAATACGCACGGAAAACAACCAAATCATACTCACACTCGCACACGATGAACTATCGCAACCCAAAAACAGAATCATTCCTACACTCGTTCAAGTGGAAGGATCATTCACGCAAGGAAAAACAAGCGTATTGACACGCGAACAAGGAAAAATCACCATTCGAGACGAATAAATAACGTCTCATTCACGCCGCGATGCCAACGGGAAGCCGAACAAACGTACGAAGAAGAGTCATTAGTCGTGGATGCGGTAAAAGGAGTTGACGAAAAAGAAATAAAAGAAAAATAATCCAATTCGGATGCAAGGGAGGAAATATCCTCTTCCCCCAACAACCAAAGATGCAAAAAGTCCACGCACGTCAAAATAGCTAATTCGCGCGAGTTATTAGAAAAATGGTCCGAAGAAGAAGTGGAGAGAACCGAAACATATACTGCCGAAAAAAGAAGCAATGCCACGAGAAACTCAAACACGAGAAAAAAACCCTTAGACACAGGAAAGAACCTCCAACCAGACGATTATGGAGCGTTCATGCAACCGAATAGGACGGCGGACACTCATACAAACAGCATTTTCATCTACTGCACGAAAAAAATAGGTTTTATCATTTGTGAACGTGTGCATGGACACACGCGCAACGAATGGAGAAGGAGGGGACGTGTGTGATAGAGATAATAGACACGATTCACGCACCACATATGAAAAAACACGCTGCGTGGGAGCATCAAAATAAGCACAACCTAGCCAAGGATTAGAATGATGCGAAAAAATGAGGGCATCACTCTCAACCACACTTGCGTGCAACGCGAGGGAGGATTTCCATTCGTTGGAAAGTGAATGCACGTGTTGGGAGGAAAGTGACCAAACGGCCAGCAAAATAAGCAACCATCCCACCATCACGAGGAAGGACTCTATCCCCAAGACGTGACCTTTACCCATAATGATTAGCATCCCCTCCTAAAACAAGCAAAAAAGGTGACGAAACAGGAATGAGGGCGAGAGAATAATCCCAACACGCATGAGGGGGAGTTAGGATATAATGAATGGATGCCGCATCGGAGCGAAAACTACATTCTACTACCCGAAAATTAGTTTCAATCAATCGCTGCGCGGCATTCCATGCGGAATGATGATTCGCCATAAGTGCAGCGAAACCCGACAAAATACTCACCAAAATAAAAAAAATAATAATATATTCAAATGTACTCACAACGAGTCAACTCCCGACACACGGCCACGCTAGTTCAAACGACGTTACACAAACACAATAACCCACGGGGAGAGCAAAGAGGGAATTAGAATCAAGCACACGCAAACGGGCATTCAGCACGCGCGACGCGGACAATCCTCCCGTGTAAGAGTATTCCAAATAACGCTCGGTTTGAGAAACGGGAAGAACCAGCACGTGCGAAGAAGACTGCAACTCCAGCAACGAAGGAGGAGTGAGTGGAGTCGAAAGCAAGGACAAATAATTAGGTTGATACAGGGTTGAAAAACCACTCTCGGAAAAAACATCCTCGTGAGAACGAGAGAATTGCGAAAGATAATCTAACACACGTACGTTGATGCGCAACTTAATCGTATCCTCCGGAAGATTAGAATGAGCATACGAAAACAATTCCTCACGAATAATCGCATCCACATTCAACTCCATTTCCGCGCGGCGAAGGGAAAGAATACGCGGCGCGGAAGTAGAAGCAAGATCCAGGGAAGGAGAAGGGATCACAAGCAAAAGGAGCGGAGTAACCAACATAAAAAATAGAAATGAAACAAATCCCCGCAACATAACCGCGTGAATGCAGGGGAAAAGATATAAAACTAGGGAAAATTTTGAGAGAAACCCATTCCATAAAAAGGATAATCGTTTGTTAAACGTGTATGAGCATCCAAAACCAAGAACTCACGGACTTACTCATTAGCTGGATTTCCCTCTCCGCGGCATTCGCATTCGTATTCTCGGACGGAGGATTAAACGTAACGAGCTTTGGAAGCGCACTCGCCATTGCCGCACTTGCCGTAGGAACCGGATTCTTGATGCATGAACTCGCCCACAAATATGTGGCGATACACTTTGGGGCCAAAGCAGAGTATCGCGCATGGAACCTTGGATTAATCGTGGCACTCGCATTCGCCATATTTGGTGGATTTATTTTCGCCGCACCGGGAGCCGTATATATTTTTGGAAAAAAAGTCTCCGTGAAAGAAAATGGAATCATCTCCCTCGCGGGACCGCTCATGAATATTGTCGTGGGATTAGTTTCATTTTTAGCGGCGGGAATGTATGCCTCATCCCAAATAGGAAACGTGGCAGCCGTAGTAGGGAGCATTAATTTCTATTTGGCCATGTTCAACTTGCTCCCATTCTTCGTACTGGATGGCGCCAAAGTGTTTGCATGGAACAAAATAGTGTGGGGAATACTATTTTTTCCCCTCGTGGCGTTTTTGTTTTTCGTGTAAACAAGGTGAAAAAAAATGCCCGTCATTCCAGAAGATTTTTCAGGAGACCTGCGTACTATTTTAGCGAAAGAACGAACCATTTTGGCACACCAAGGAGTGCAGCTCACTAAAATTGGATTGTCCATGGGAGTATTCGGCTCAGGACTAGCCATTGTGCGATTTATCACTACGGATGAACACGCCGGGTGGGTGTTTGCGGGCGTGCTGATGATTCTCTCCTTATTAGTTGGAGTCCGCGCGTACAAGAAATATTGGTCCCTCGCCAAAGACTTGGAAAAAGTAGTGGAAGTCGAAGAAAAAATGGCACGCTCCACGAGACGTGAACGAATACACGAACACACTATCAAACAAAAGAAACTCCACGAAGATTAAAAAAATATGAAAAAAAATAAAAAATAAGCAAAAAGAAAAGAATAAAATACAAAAAATGAAATAAAAAAATCGTTCGCACGATATGGAAATATTAGCGAACGTAATTGGGCTGGAATCCTTCCGGAGATTTTGATTTCTTATAATCCGAATACGCTTCAACCGCTTCTGGAGCAACCGAAGAAGAAACCTTCTGGAGGATTTGATCAAAATGCTTCTTTCCAATAGGAGAAGGCTTCATGTCATTTTCATTCAAGGCAAGCAACGCCGCTTCGCGAACCAAATTATTCAAATCGGCACCCGAAAAATTAGGCGTACGCTTAGCAAGATCAGCAATGGAAACGCCTTTTTGCAATGGCACTCCACGCGTGTGAACTTTCAAAATAGCTTCGCGCGCACGCTCATCCGGGACCTTGACTTCAATCACTTTGTCAATCCTCCCAGGCCTCATGAGACCGGGATCAATCAAATCAGGACGATTCGTTGCCGCGAGAAAAACCACATCCCGCAAATTCTCCGCACCATCCAACTCAGTAAGGAGTTGGTTGACCATGCGTTCACTCACACCCGAATCACCTTGTGAACCGCCGCGAATAGAAGCAATGGCATCAATCTCGTCAAAGAACACCACCACCGGAGCAACCTGACGAGCTTTCTTGAAAACTTGACGAATACCCTTTTCACTCTCTCCCACCCACTTGGAAATGAGCTCAGGACCCTTAATCGAAATAAAATTAGCATGGGATTCCGTAGCAATAGCCTTAGCTAAAAGAGTCTTACCCGTGCCGGGGGGACCATATAACAATACTCCCCGCGGGGGACGGATGCCCATTTCCTCAAATGATTTAGGAAACTTCAACGGCCACTCCACCGCTTGCTTGAGTTCACCTTTAACTTCCTCCAATGCACCAATATCATCCCATTTTACATTGGGAATTTCAACCATGACTTCACGCAACGCCGAAGGCTGAATTTCCTTCAACGCATCCTCAAAATCTTTCCGCTCGACTTGCATTTTCTCTAACACACTCTCGGGGATTTGCTCTTCCTGCAAATTAATTTCAGGAAGATAACGACGCAATGCTTTCATAGCCGATTCTTTCGCCAATGCTGTCAAATCCGCCCCCACGAAGCCGTGAGTGATATTCGAAAAATATTCCAAATCAACATCTTTAGAGAGAGGCATTCCCCGCGTGTGGATTTGCAAAATTTCCTTGCGACCATCCTTATCCGGAACACCAATTTCAATTTCACGATCAAAACGACCCGGGCGGCGAAGCGCTTCATCAAGGGAGTTCACCCGATTCGTTGCCGCAATAACAATGACATTGCCGCGGGATTCCATTCCATCCATGAGCGAAAGAAGTTGTGCCACGACGCGACGCTCGACTTCTCCAACGACTTCCTCACGTTTAGGAGCAATCGCATCAATCTCATCAATGAAAATAATACTCGGAGCATTTTCTTCCGCTTCCTTGAAAATTTGGCGCACACGCTCTTCGGCTTCACCGACAAACTTACTCATAATCGTGGGGGCACTCACACTAATGAAATGAGCTTGGGTCTCATTCGCCACCGCTTTAGCAAGCAATGTTTTTCCCGTGCCGGGAGGACCATGCAAGAGAACACCTTTCGGGGGCTCAATTCCCAATTTACGAAACAACTCCGGGTGACGCATGGGAAGCTCAATCATTTCGCGCACTTTCTGGACTTGAACACCCATGCCGCCAACATCCTCATATGCAATGCGAGGAACTCCCTCTAATTCCCCCTTGATGGGCTCATCTTTCAGCACAAACTGGGTGAAATCAGTAATTTTTACAATCCCACGCGGAGCGGTTTCAATGACGCGATAAATAAAACCCGAACCAAACACGGTAATCCAGACATTATCCCCACGCGAAAGGGGACGGCCAATGAATGTTTTTTTGAGAATACGCTCGTAACCCGAAGCAATGATATGAACATCCTGCGTGGGAGCTAATACCACTTTTTGAGCCTCTTTGAATTGGGCCGGACGAACAATGACCTTTTCTCCCAAATTTACCCCAGCGTTGTGGCGGATGAGGTTGTCC
>Ga0194121_10007245_pt1 | contig 14508 bp, 14 predicted proteins | sample TA2MahCa50mmetaG_FD_148609 | JGI IMG/M metagenome (GOLD analysis project Ga0194121, IMG submission 148609) | Freshwater microbial communities from Lake Tanganyika, Tanzania - TA2015020 Mahale Deep Cast 50m | ecosystem: Environmental > Aquatic > Freshwater > Lake | place: Tanzania: Lake... | reverse complement strand
ACTCGGCGAAGGCGGGTCAGACCCCGTAGCGCTTCAGGTCCGCGTCCACCATCATCGTCACCAGCCCCTTGAAGTCCACGCTGGGGGACCAGCCTAGCTGGGCCTTCGCCTTCGACGCGTCGCCGATGAGGTGATCCACTTCCGCCGGGCGCAGGAAGGCGGGGTCGATGACGACGTGTTGTTCCCAGTTGAGACCGGCGTGTCCGAACGCGATCTCGACAAGTTCCTTCACTGAGTGGCTCTCCCCGGTGGCGATGACATAGTCATCCGCCTCCTCCTGCTGGAGCATCAGCCACATCGCGCGGACGTAGTCGCCCGCAAATCCCCAATCCCGCTGCGCGTCAAGATTGCCCAAGCGCAATTCCTGCGTGAGCCCTGCCTTGATCTTCGCCACACCATCGGTGACCTTGCGCGTCACAAATTCAAGCCCGCGGCGCGGTGACTCGTGGTTGAACAGAATGCCCGACACGGCAAACATGTCGTAACTCTCGCGGTAGTTCACCGTGATGTAGTGCGCAAACACCTTCGACACGCCGTAGGGACTGCGCGGATAAAACGGCGTCATCTCGGTCTGCGGAATCTCGCGGACCTTGCCGAACATTTCGGATGACGACGCCTGGTAGATGCGGATCTTGTCGTCCACCACTCGCACGGCTTCGAGCACGCGGGTGACACCCTGCGAGTTGAACTCGCCGGTGAGCATGGGCTGATCCCACGACGCGGGCACAAAGGACATCGCGGCGAGGTTGTAGAGCTCGTGCGGCTGCGACTTTTCGATTGCACGAATGAGCGAGAGCTGGTCGAGCAGGTCGCCCGGAATCAGCGTGACCCGGTCGAGGATGTGCTGGATGCGCCAGTAGTTGGTGGCCGACAGCCGACGGGTGAGGCCGAACACCTCGTAGCCCTCGTTGAGCAACAGCTCCGCGAGATACGACCCGTCCTGACCGGTGATACCTGTGATGAGGGCGCGCTTGGAAGCCATTACCGAAGAAGAACGATACCACGGGGTTCGAGCGGGGTAGGATCCCTCGTGATGGTGTCGTTGGGCGCGTTGCGGGCAACTCTTGGAGAGGGGCCCATTTGGGATGACAGGCGTCAGCTCCTGTGGATGGTCGATATCGACGAGTGCCGCATCCACGCAGTAAATCCGGCTGACGGCGCGACGCAAACTTGGCAACTCGACCAGCCCGCAGGAGCGATTGCGCTGACGGATGGGCCCGAGTTGCTCCTGGCGGTGCGCGATGGATTTGCTGCGTTCTCCCGGGAGAGCGGGGTCGTCCGTTTGTTGGTGGCCATCCGGCACGCGGCACCCGCTGACAGATTTAATGACGGAGCCTGCGATCGGCGCGGGCGGTTCTGGGCCGGGTCGATCAGTGCCGCACGTGCACCGGTGGCGCGACTCTATCGGCTGGACCGCGACCTTCGCGTTTCACCTCAGCTCGACGACGTCACCGTGTCCAATGGCGTGGGGTGGAGTCCCGATGACCGCTGGATGTATTACGTGGACACGCCCACTCGCCGAATCGACAAGTTTGAGTTCGATCTCGAGACCGGCACCCTGGGGCGCCGCACGGTCCACATCGATCTGCAGTCGTACGCAGGCAAACCAGACGGCCTCGTCGTGGATGCCGAAGGGGTGATCTGGGTGGCGATGTGGGGCGGGGGCACGGTGCTGCGGGTGGCACCCGACGGTCGTCTGTGCGGCCAACTCGACGTTCCAGTACCCCACCCCACCAAAGCCGCCTTTGGCGGCCCGGCCCTGAGGGATCTCTTCATCACCACCGCCTCGGCCCCGCTCTCCCCACAAGAGCGACTTCAGTATCCCGATGCCGGCGCGGTGTTCGTCTGCCGGCCGGATTCGACCGGGCAACCCTGCCCGAGCTTCGCGGCCCTAAACTTCTTAGCTGGTTGACTTTAGGGTGACCGCGACAGAAAATACTACAGCGTTCAAGCCGTGAACGACTGGCCCCCGCCTGTAACCGACAGGCACGAAGTGCATTCCCCCGCCCCTCCCTCCACACACGACGACCATATCCGCCTCCTGCTTGACGAGGTGGCAGCGGGTGACCATGTCTCGCAACGGACGCTTGCGCGCCGCGTCGGGATCGCGCTTGGCTTGACCAATCTCCTGCTCAAGCGCCTGGCCCGCCGGGGACTTGTCCGCATGGTCAAGGTCAAACCCAACCGCATTGCCTACTTCCTCACCCCGGCCGGATTTGCGGCCAAGGCTCGCCTGTCCGGCGCCTATTTCATGCGCACGACCCGGTTTTATGCCGAGGCCCGCGACAGGGTCCGATCGAGTTTCCTGCGGCTGTCGAGCGAATGGCCCGGCCAGGGAACGATGGGCAAGCCGGTGGTGTTTTACGGCGCAGACGAGGTGGCCGAGATTGGCTTCATCTGCCTGCAGGAAACCGACCTTGAACTGGCCGGCGTGCTGGACGACACCCGCGAAACGGGCTTTTTTGGCCGGCCCGTTCTACGGCCTTCCGATTTGCCGGGGCTGCTGGGGCAGCTGCCCGCCCACACGATCGTCGTGCCGATGTCATTTGAAGCGCCTGACGACCTGACACCGCGCCTCACAAGCGCCGGTGTGCCCCCGGAGAGGATCTTCTGGCTATGACGACGTTGCCGACGGCACGGGTGTTGGCGGTGATTCCCGCCCGCGGTGGGTCCAAGGGCCTGCCGGGGAAAAACGTCCGCTCGCTGGCGGGCCTGCCCCTGATCGCTCACTCGATCAAGTGCGCCGCTCTGTGCGAGTCCATTTCGCGAGCCATCGTCACGACCGACTCTGCGGAGATTGCCGACGTGGCGCGTGCTGACGGCGGCGACGTCCCGTTCATGCGGCCCGCCGAACTGGCGGACGATCAGACGGCCATGTGGCCCGTGCTTCGCCACGCGCTGGCCGAGACCGAGCGCGTGGAGGGCAGCACGTACGACGCACTGGTGTTGCTCGATCCGACGTCTCCCGGCCGTATGCCTGCACAGGTGGATGAGGCCGTGGCCCGGCTGCTGGCCGCTCCAGAGGCCGACGGCATCATCGGGGTCTCGCGGCCTGAGTTCAACCCGATCTGGCATTGCGTCGTCGAGCGCGATGGCTGGATGGCCGACCTGCACCACGAGGCGTTTTCGTTTGCCCGGCGCCAGGATGTGCCAACGGTCTACCGCATCAACGCGACACTGTATGTATGGCGTGCCTCGTTCGTGCGAGAACACGTGAGTGACTGGCGGTCCACCGGGCGGCACCTGCTCTATGAAGTGCCGGAAGCGAGCGCCATTCATATTGACGACGCGGATGAGTTTGCGAGAGCGGAACTGATGATAGGCCATGGACTGATTCAGCTGCCGTGGTTGACCCGATGATCTTCCTGGGGAAACACAATGACGCACGCTGTGAGACTGCGGCTCGTCTCTTCCGTGAGGCGTTCCCTGAAGCAGATGTCCTGCTGTGGCGCCGTGGCGAGACGTTCCCTGATCGCCTTCGGCAGTGGGGCGGCGGTGTCCTTGTGTCGTATCTGACACACTGGATTGTGCCGGCCGACATCCTCGCCCGCGCCACGGTTGCCGTCAACTTCCATCCGGCACCGCCGGAGTACCCCGGTACCGGATGTGTCAACTTCGCCCTCTACGACGGCGCATCCGCCTACGGTGTCACGTGCCATCACATGCACGCCGTCGTGGATTCCGGACCGATCATTGAGGTCCGGCGATTCTCTGTGCATGCAGACGATACGGTCGCGACGCTGCTCGATCGCAGCTATTACGAGTTGCTGCGCCTATTTGAGGATGTGCTACCGGCTCTCGCGGGCCAGCAACCCATGCCCGTGTCCACCGAACGCTGGACTCGGGCGCCGTTCCAGCGTTACGAATTGGACGACCTCGCAAGAATCGAGGCGACGATGGGTGCCGACGAGGTGGCCAGGCGCGTCCGCGCGACGACGTTTGGTGCCTGGCGTCCGTTCATTAATGTGGGCGGCCACCGGTTCGAGTACGTTGGGCCATCGGAGAGACATGAGTCATGACTTCAGTAGCAATTGGGACGCGTGCCATTGGTGGGGGAGCCCCGTGTTTTGTGATTGCCGAGGCCGGCGTCAATCACAACGGCGATCTCGACATGGCCCTGCAACTGGTTGATGTCGCGGCTGCCGCCGGCGCGGACGCTGTGAAATTTCAGACGTTTTCGGCTGACACGCTCGTTGCGCCCTCGGCTCCGCAGTTTCCCTACACGCTCGGGCGGGGGGAGGGCTCGGTCAGCCAGCATGAGATGCTGCGTCGGCTCGAGCTGCCCCACGATTGGCACGATCCACTCCGTGCGCGGTGCGAGACCGCGGGCCTCCTCTTCCTCTCCACGCCGTTTCACGAGTCGGACGCAGACTGGTTACTGGCATTTGGAGTTCCCGCACTCAAGATCCCTTCAGGTGAGGTGACGAACCTGCCTTTTCTGCGCCACGTCGCGGCGATGGGAGTGCCGATCATTGCGTCAACCGGCATGGCAACGCTGGCGGAGGTGGACGAGATGGTCAGCACCATCCGTGATGCCGGTGCCCCACCCCTCGTGCTCCTGCATTGCGTGAGCGACTATCCGGCGAACCCGACCGATGCGAACCTTCGCGCGATGCATACGATGCGACAGGCATTCCAGCTGCCAGTCGGCTTCTCGGATCACACTGATGGTATCGATATTAGCCTGGCCGCGGTGGCTCTGGGGGCGGACGTCATCGAAAAACATTTCACGCTTGACCGAACGCTGCCCGGGCCAGACCACCGCGCGTCCCTCGCGCCGGCCGAGCTCTCCGCGCTCGTCGCCGGGATCAGGCGCGTGGAATCGGCGTTGGGCACGGGCGTCAAACAACCGGCTGCCGTGGAATTGGCGACGCGGACCTGCGTCAGAAAGAGCCTGGTGGTGGCGCGGCCTCTGGCCGAAGGTGCCATAGTGGCGTCTGATGATCTCGCCACCCGACGTCCCGGGGACGGCCTGTCGCCAGACACTGCGCGGTGGATCGTTGGTCGACGACTGCGACGGGCAGTGACAGCGGGCCACGTGCTGCGAGAGGACGACCTCGCATGAGGGCGGTTGCGGTCGTGTCTGTGGCGCGATCCGATGCCGGCATCTACCTGCCGGTGCTGCAGGCAATCCAGCGATCCTCGTCGCTGGACCTGCGTCTGATGGTGACCGGCATGCACTTGTCGCCGGAGTTCGGCGAGACGTGGCGTGACTTTGACCGTGACGGGATTCCGATCGCCGAACGCGTGGAGTGCACGGTGTCGTCGGACACCCCCACCGGTGTGTCGGCCTCGATGGGCCTCGGCGTGCTGGGCTTTAATCAGGTGTTCAGTCGCCAGCGGCCGGATGTGCTGGTGGTGCTTGGGGACCGGTTCGAGATGCTGGCCGCCGCAGTCGCGGCGCTGCCGTACGTGATTCCAACCGCACACATCCACGGTGGGGAAGTGACGGAAGGCGCGATTGACGAGGCGATTCGGCACTCGCTGACGAAGATGAGCCACCTGCACTTTGTGTCGACCGAGACGTATGCCCGCCGGGTGATCCAACTGGGTGAAGCGCCCTGGCGTGTGGCGGTGAGCGGCGCGCCAGGTCTGGATGCGATGCAGGCCGTGGAGATCTGGTCTCGAGCGCACTTGGAGGAGAAGATCGGGCTGTCGTTTGACGCGCCGGTGCTGATGGCGACGCTGCATCCGGTCACCCTTGACTACGGGCAGACCTCCGCGCTCCTCGACGCGTTTCTCGCGGCCATCGAAGCCGTCGATCTGCCGGTGGTGTTCACGTATCCCAACGCGGATACCCAGGGCCGCTCGATCATCGCGGCACTCGAGGCGTTTGTCGCGCGTCGTGGTAACGCCCGTGTTGTCGCCCATCTGGGCTCGGCCGGTTACTTCAGTCTGATGCGTCATGCGGCGGCCATGGTGGGCAATTCCTCAAGCGGCCTGATCGAAGCGCCGAGTTTTGGTCTGCCGGTGGTGAACATCGGAGACCGGCAGCGCGGACGCCTGCGAGCGGCAAACGTGATCGATGTGCCCGGTGAGGCCGCGGCCATCGCGCATGCGCTGCGCCGGGCGACGAGTCCGGCCTTCCGCGAGAGCCTTCAGGGGTTGACCAACCCCTACGGCGATGGCCACGCGGCGGAGCGCATCGTGCGTGTGCTCGAGACGGTTGACCTCGATCAGCGATTGACCATGAAGACGTTCCACGACTTGGCTTGAGCACATGACCAACGCGAATTCCCCACGACGCATTCTCATCACCGGCGGCCTTGGTTTCATCGGCTTCCATCTGGCGCAGCGGCTCAGTGCCGATCCGAACACCGCAGTGGTGCTGGTCGACAACCTGGTGCGTGGGCGCCTGGACGCCGACGCAGAGGCGCTGCTGGCGTTGCCCAACGTCAGCTTCCTGGATGGGGATCTCACCGACCCGGCGTGTATCGCGTCGCTGGGCACCGGGTATGCCGAGGTCTACCACTTTGCCGCGGTCATTGGCGTCAGCAACGTCCTCAAACATCCGGACCGGGTGTTGCGTGTCAACGCGATGTCCACGCTGCTGCTGCTGGACTGGTTCGTGGCGGGTGGGGCCGAACGCTTTTTGTTCCCGTCCACCAGCGAAGCCTACGCGTGGACCCAGCACGTGTTGCCGCTCCCGGTGCCCACGCCCGAGACGGTGCCGCTCGCGATTACCGACGTGCACAATCCCCGCGCCAGTTATGCCGGCAGCAAGATTTTGGGTGAGCTCGCTGTCGCGCACTACGGCGCGCAACACGGGAAACCGGTGGCCATCGTCCGATATCACAACGTCTACGGTCCGCGCATGGGCACGCAGCACGTCATCCCCGAACTCTATTACCGCGCAGCGTTCGAGCGGCAGGATCCACTCGTTGTGTATTCGCCCGACCACAGCCGGGCCTTCTGTTATGTCGACGACGCGGTGACGGCGACGATGGCCGCGACGCGCCTTCCTGCGGCGGCCGGCGGCATCTTCAACATCGGCAACGCGAGCGAGGAGATCACGATTCGTGATCTGGCGGCGAAAATCCTCACCTTGAGCGGCAGACCCGACGTGATCGAGGGACGGACCGCAGAAAACGACCCCGTGCAGCGTCGGTGTCCGGACGTGTCACGCGCGGAGCAGGTGCTGGGGTACGTCCCGCAGGTCTCGTTGGATGAAGGCCTGCGCCGCACCATGGCCTGGTATGAGGAGTACTACCGAAGTGTCGGCTGATCGCGGCACGGACCTGGTCGCGTCGGTGGTGGCGGCGATTCGTGGTGTGGTCGGTCCCCGCGAGGGGATGGTCGCGCTGCATGAGCCGTGTTTCCGTGGACGCGAATGGGACTACGTGAAGCAGTGCCTCGACACCGGATGGGTGTCGTCGGTGGGTAGTTTCGTCAACGACTTCGAGCGCCACCTGCAGGACTTGACCGGCGCAAAGTTCGCCGTCGCAACCGGCACGGGTTCCGGCGCGCTGCATGTCTGCCTGGAGCTGGCGGGTGTGGGGCGTGGTGATGAAGTGTTGGTGCCCGCCCTCTCGTTTGTGGCCACGGCGAATGCGGTCGCTTACACCGGCGCCGTTCCCCATTTTGTGGATTGCGAGTTCACCAGCCTGGGCCTGGATCCTGTGGCCCTCGATGCACATCTGCGCGATGTCGCGGTGCCGCAGGGTGATGGGTTTGTGAACCGGCACACCGGCCGGCGGCTGGCCGCCGTGATGCCTGTGCACATGTTTGGCCATCCGTGTCAGATCGAAGCAATCGCCGAGGTGGCCGCCCGGTACCGCATGGTGTTGGTGGAAGACGCGGCGGAGTCGCTTGGTTCGTCCATTCGAGGCAGGCACACCGGCACCTTCGGACGACTGGCTGCACTGAGTTTTAACGGCAACAAGACGGTGACCACCGGCGGCGGTGGTGCGATCCTCACAAGCGATGCGGCGCTGGCTGCACGCGCGAAGCACCTGACCACTCAGGCGAAGGTGCCACATCGCTGGGAATACCGCCATGACGCGGTCGGCTACAACTACCGGTTGCCGAACCTGAACGCAGCGGTGGGCTGTGCGCAGCTCGAACAACTGCCGGCCTTCCTGGCGTCGAAGCGCCGGTTGGCGGCGCGATATGCCGCAGCCTTCGCGGCTGTGGACGGCGTCCGGTTTGTCGCCGAGCCTGCGGACACGCAGAGTAACTATTGGTTGTGTGCGTTGCTGCTCGACGAGGGGCTCGATGATCTGCTCGAACCGTTGCTCGCCGGCACCAACGACTCGGGGTTGATGACCCGGCCCGCTTGGAGCCTGCTCGCCGACCTGCCTATGTATCTGGATGCGCCACGGGCCGCTCTGCCCGTCTCCACCGCCGTCACCCGTCGCCTGATCAACATGCCAAGCAGCCCCGCGCTCTGCCTTGACGATGTTGATGGGGAGGGGCTCGCGTGACGCCGGCTACCGCATTGTCACGCTCACCGTTTGGTGACGAATATCCGATTGAAATCACGAACGACGGTGAGGCGCTGCAGGCCTTTGCCGAGCAGTGGCGCGCGGCAGGCGCCGAAATTGTCGCGGTGCAAGGTCTTGGATTTGTCGGAGCCGGCATGGTGGCGGCGCTGGCCGATGCGCGGCGGCCCGACGGGACGCCGGCATTTGGGGTCATCGGTGTCGACCTCGGCGACGAACGGAATTTCTGGAAAGTCGCCCGCACGAAAGCGGGCCTGCCGCCGATTGTGTGTGAGGACCCCGCAATCGACGCGGCGTATGGCCGCGCTCGTACGACCGGCAACTTGACGGCGACCACCGCAGCCGAGGCGTACGGGCTGGCGGACGTGGTCGTGATTGACGTCAACCTGGACATCCACAAGACGTCGCCGGACCCGCGTGATTATGCATTTACGTTTGATGGCTATCGACAGGCCATCCAGGCCGTCGCGCAGCACGCCCGTGAAGACGCGCTCGTCATCGTCGAAACCACCGTGCCGCCCGGCACAACCGAGCAGGTCATCCGGCCGATCTTCACGGAGGCCTTTGCCGCCCGCGGACTGAATCCGTCACGCCTGGCTCTGGTGCATTCGTACGAACGGGTCATGCCCGGCGCGAAGTACCTTGAATCGATTACCAGTTTTTATCGCGTGTTTGCCAGCAGCGATGCGCCATCCGGCGTCAGGGCCCGCCGGTTCTTCGACACGTTCATCAACACGCGTGACTTTCCGCTGCGGGAACTGGGATCGACGACGGCATCGGAATTGTCGAAGGTGCTTGAAAATTCCTTCCGTGCGACCAATATCGCGTTCATGCAGGAGTGGACACAGTTTGCGGAAGCGGCGGGCGTCGATCTGTTTTCGGTGATCGAGGCCATCCGGGTGCGGCCGACGCACCGCAACATCATGGTGCCAGGGTTCGGCGTGGGTGGCTACTGTCTGCCGAAGGATCCGCTGCTGGCTGACTGGGCGTTGCAGTCGTTCTTCGGCGGGGAGCGACGACTCGACATGTCGCTGGATGCCGTGCGCACCAACGATGCGATGCCGCTGCACACGGCACGCCTGGCCGAGTCACTCGCGGGAGGCCTTGCGGGTCGCCGTGTCGCCCTCCTGGGTGTGTCCTATCTGGATGGCGTGGCGGATACACGCTGGTCGCCGTCCGGGGCGTTTGTTGAGTATTGTGAGGCAGCCGGCGCGACAGTGGCGCTGCACGACCCGCTGCTGGCCTGGTGGCCCGAGCTGGAGAGGTCCGTCGAGACGACGTTTGACGGGCTCGCGGTGCATGCGTGTGACGTGGTGGTCATTGGCGTTCGGCATCCGGAATATCTGGCACTCACAGCCGAGGCGATCCTCCGTTGGTGTCCGAAACTCACTGTGCTGGTTGATGCGAACAACGTGATTGGTGATGACACGGCCGCCGCGCTTGTCGCACGCGGTGTGAACGTGGCCGGGGTCGGCAAAGGGCATTGGAGGACGCATTCATGGCGTGCAAGGTAATCGCGGAAATCGGCTGGAATCACATGGGCGACATGGATCTGGCCCGGCGGATGATTGATGCCGCGGCAGGCGCCGGCGCCGACATCGTCAAGTTTCAAACCTGGCGTGTATCGCGCCTCAAGCCTGGGCCGTGGGATACCGACGGCCGCCGCGAGATTTACATCAAGGCCGAACTCAGTAACGACCGGCATCGGTTGCTGCTCGACGCCTGCCGCAATGCTGGAGTCCAATTCATGACCTCGCTGTTCGACGTGCGTGATACAGAGTTCGTCGCGTCGCTTGACCGCGCCTGCGTGAAGATTCCGAGCCCTGAAGCTGTCAACGCCGAGCTGTTCGCGGCGGTGGACGGCCGCTTTGACCGCGTGTACGTTTCGACCGGCGCGTCCACGTGGGATGAAGTGAAGACCATCCCGTCCCGTGTGACGACCAGTGCGCTGACGATGCTGCATTGTGTGTCGAAGTATCCGTGTCCCCCTGACGAGGTGAACCTGCCCCGGATGGCCGCGCTGCGCGGGCTGACACCATCGGTCGGCTACAGTGGGCATCTCGATGGCACGGCCGATGCTGTCGCCGCGATCGCCCTCGGGGCAGACGTCGTCGAAAAACACTTCACGCTCGACCGCGACCTTCCTGGCCGTGACAACAAGTTTGCGTTGTTACCGGCAGACCTGCAGGCGTTGTGTGCGTTTCGCAACGACTTCGAGGGTATGACCCGCGATCGTGGTCTGGAAATGCAGGACAGTGAGCGCGACGTGCACACGATCTTCCGGGGACGCTGGTCCGCCTGATGACCGTCTCGATTGTCATCCGCTGCCGGAACGAGGAAGACTGGATCGGGCACTGCCTGTCGGCGGTGTTTGCCCAGGACGGACCCGTGCCGGAAGTGATCCTGGTTGATAACCGCAGCACGGACAAGACACTCGCGATTGCGAGCCGGTTTCCGGTGACTGCTGTTGTGCCGGTCGATGACTATTCGCCCGGGCATGCACTCAATCGCGGTATCGAGGCCGCGAGCGGTGAAGTGGTCGTATTGTTGTCCGCGCACTGCGTGCCGAAGGACAGCGACTGGCTCACTCATCTGATTGGTGGATTCGGTGACCAGATCGCGGGCGTGTATGGGCGGCAACTGCCGGTGGCGTTCAGCGAACCGTCGGACTTCAGAGACCTGATCGTCACGTTTGGCCCCGAAGCACGCGTGCAGGAGAGCGATTCGTTCTTCCACAACGCGAACAGCGCGATTCGCCGCGACGTCTGGCAACAGACGCCGTTCGACGAAGAGGTCACCAACATCGAAGACCGCTTGTGGGCGAAACAGGTGCAGGCGCAGGGCTTCCGTATTGCGTACGAACCCCGCGCGTCGGTGTTTCACTATCACGGGATTCATCACACGCAGAGCCGGTCACGCGCGGAGAGCACGCTTGCGGTGCTCAAAGCCGTCGAGCAGTTCGAGCAGCAGGCGTACCTGCCGGCATCACTGCTCCCCGGGCAACGGGACATCGTCGCGGTGTTGCCGATCCGATCAGCACCCGAGGCGGTCGCTGGCCGTGACCCACTGGCTGCGCTGTTTTCCGAACTGGCGGCTACGCCGTCGATCAGGGACACTTTCGTAATCAGCAATGACGCGGCCGTGATCGCGGCCTCTCGCGCCGCCGGTGCCGCCACGCTGGCGCGCCCCACGGAATTCGACACTGCGGATTCCGGGCTTGACGACGTATTGCAGTGGGCGATGGAGGAACTCGGCCGGTCGGGCCGCTATCCCGACTACGTCGTGTACGCGAATCCTGAATATGCGCTGCGGCCTGCGGGTCTGTTGACGACGCTGGTTGAAGACGCCTGCTACAAGGGGCTCGACAGCGTGATTGTGGCGTATGCCGAGTTCCAGAACTACTGGCGCTTCAACGCCGTCACCTTGCAATACGAAAAAGTTGGCGACGACCTGGCTCCGCGCGCAGTGAAGCATCCGATGTTCAAGTCGCTGCCTGGTCTGGGCACCGTCACCCGCGCGCGTGTGATTCGTGACGGCCGTCTGGTCAGCGACCACAAGGTGGGCGTGGTGCAGACCGACGACGTGCGGGCAACACTACGCACAAGCGACCCCGGGCAGCGGGAACTCATCCGGCTCGTGCTGGCGAGCGAGGAGCGTCGGTGAGCGCGGTTGCGGCCATCATCCTCGCGCGTGGGGGCTCCAAGGGATTGCCCGGCAAGAACATTCGTCCACTGGCCGGACGTCCGCTGATCGCCTGGACGATTGAGGCAGCTCGGCGTGCACGCACGGTCGAGACCGTGCTCGTTTCGACTGACGACGAAGCGATTGCCGGCGTGGCGCGTGCCGAAGGGGCCGAGGTGCCGTTTCTGCGGCCGGCGGATCTGGCGGGAGACCTGGCCACATCCGAAGTGGCGCTTCAGCACGCCGTTGAGTGGTTGGCCGGTGCTGGGCGCAAGCCGTCGATTGTCGTGTACCTCCAGGTCACCGATCCGTTTCGCACGCCGGACATGATTGATGGGTGTGTGGATGCTCTGCGTCGTGACCCGGAACTTGACTCCGCGTTTGTCGCGCTGGAGACACACAAGAACTACTGGCGCAAGCAGGGCGACACCTGGGTGCGCCTCAACGCCGATATGCCGTACGGCATACCGCGGCAGCGCCGCGAAGCCATCTATCGTGAGGATACAGGGGTGGCGTTGGCCACACGTGTGGAGGTGATCGAAGGTGGCCGCCGCCTCGGTGATCGCTGCCTCGTGATTCCGCACGATCATCCCGGTGCGTTTATCGATATTCATTCCGAACTGGATCTGCGCCTGGCCGAGGCGTTGATTCGCGATTTCGGTATCCGGCCGAACGAGAGTCCGGACCACACCAACGGCGAGCGTGAGGAGTCGACCCGACATGTATGAGGAGTTCCGTCAGTATCTCGGACCTGTGCGCCCGTGTGCCATCTGCCGGCGAGGCGATGATGAGGGCGCGCGCGAGGTGTGGGCTCGCGAAGAGTACTTCACCGCGCTTCGCTGCACGCGGTGTGGCCTGGTACAGGTGGATCCCGGTCTGACCCCGGAAGGGTTGACCTTTTATTATTCGACGTATCTGACGCATCGGCTGGAAGACACTCTGAAGGCCGAGCAGCGGCGTGTGCAGTATCAGCAGGATGCGGCGTTCCTCCAGCGGTTCGCGACGTCCGGGCGCATCCTGGATGTCGGCTGCAGCGGCGGATTCTTTCTTGATGCATTGGGCGCCGGCTACGACCGCGTCGGCCTGGAGATCGATCCCGAAGCGGCGCGGTTTGCCCGCGAGAAGTTCGGCCTCGACGTGCGCGCGTCGATCCTGGGCGAGGATGGCCTGGACGACGGGCAGTTCGACGTCGTGTTGTTCCGTGGAGTGATCGAACATATCTACGATCCGGGTGCGGCACTGGCCAGAGCGACTGCGTTGCTGAAACCTGGTGGACGCATCTATTTCTGCGCCACGCCCAACCTGAATGCGTTCTGTGCGGAGGTCTACCGCGAGAAGTGGAACCTCTGGCATCCGGTGCAGCACATCAACATCTTCACGGTGGAGACCCTGCATCAGTTGCTGGGTGCGGATCGGTTTGACCTCGAAGGGGCGGACTACCCGTACCTGGGGACACCCTACGAACAGGCAGCGGAGGACTATCGTCGCGTGGCCGAGGATGTGCCCGTGCTGCAGCGCGACCGCTCGGCGCTGACCCGCAAGAGCCCGCCCTTCTGGGGCAACATGATGAGCGTTGTGTACCGGATGCGCGGGGCGCAGCGATGAACAAACAACAGCCGGCAGCGCCGGTGCGGAGAACCACCCGGTTGCGGCAGATGCTCACCGCCCCCGATCTGGAGTTCCTCATGGAGGCCCACAACGGGGTGTCGGCCACCATCGTCGAGGAAGCCGGCTTCCAGGGCATCTGGGCGAGTGGTCTGACGATGTCGGCGTCCTTCGGCGTGCGCGACAACAACGAACTCTCGTGGTCGCAAGTGGTTGATCAGGTCGGGTTCATGGCCGACGCCGCGTCGATCCCGATTCTGCTTGACGGTGATACCGGGCACGGCAATTTCAACAACATGCGACGGTTCGTCCGGAAGCTCGAACAGACCGGCGTCGCCGGTGTGGTCATCGAAGACAAGCAGTTTCCGAAGCTCAATTCCTTCCTGCGGGAAGAGCGGCAGCCGCTTGCCGACATGGATGAGTTCTGCGGCAAGATCCAGGCGGGCAAGGACTCGCAGCATGACGACGACTTCGTCGTTATTGCGCGGGTTGAGGCGTTGATTGCCGGGTGGGGCATGGCTGAGGCGCTTCGGCGGGCGGAGGCCTACTGGAAGGCGGGCGCCGACGCGATCCTGATCCATAGCAAACAGCCCACTCCAGCGGAGATCTTCACGTTTCTCGACGCGTGGGAAGGCCGCTGCCCAGTTGTGCTGGTGCCGACGAAGTACTACACGACGCCGACGGCCGACTTCCGTGAGCGCAAGGTGAGCCTGGTTATCTGGGCCAACCATGTGTTTCGGGCGTCGATTGTGGCGATGGTGAACCGTACCGGGTTCGTCGG
>Ga0194121_10007244_pt1 | contig 14508 bp, 13 predicted proteins | sample TA2MahCa50mmetaG_FD_148609 | JGI IMG/M metagenome (GOLD analysis project Ga0194121, IMG submission 148609) | Freshwater microbial communities from Lake Tanganyika, Tanzania - TA2015020 Mahale Deep Cast 50m | ecosystem: Environmental > Aquatic > Freshwater > Lake | place: Tanzania: Lake... | reverse complement strand
CGCGGGGAACACGCGCGCGACCAGCGGCGCCACCGCGCGCCCCGCGACCGGCGCCAGGAGCAGCGCGTGCACGCGGGCGCGCGCGTCGATCCCGCTCACCGCGCCGACCTCGAGCAGCACGCACAGCACGAGGCCGATCGCGCCGAAGGCGCCGATACGGCTGTCGCGCATGATCGCGAGGCGATGCGCGGGATCGCGGCCCGTCAATCCGTCGAGACAATCGGCCAGCCCGTCGAGGTGGAGGCCGCCGGTGAGGAGCTTCCACGCGGTGACCGTGACGAGCGCGGCGAGCAGCGGCGCGAAGAGCGCGGTCGCGACGTAGTCCACGCCGACGAGGACGCCGCCGATGCCCAGGCCGACGACGGGAAACCACACCGCCGCCGGTCCGGGCGCCGCCTCATGGCCGCGCCCGGGAACCGGAACGATCGTGAGGTAGCGAATGGCGGTGACGAGATGCGTCACGCGCGGATGCTAGCACGCGGTGAGTCGTCTGCGTCCCATCCCAGCGGTATGAAAAACGTTTGACGCTTGACCGAGAGCGCCGGACAGCGCACGCTAGGCTACGACGGCGCCGAAACAGGCGGCTGACCGGCGCCGGTTCCGAATCTCACCTCTACACGACGAGGGACGTGCATGAGTGTGACCAGCCTGGCCGAAAAGTGGGTCGACGAAGCCGCAGCGTTGACGCAGCCGGCCCGCATCGTCTGGTGCGACGGCTCCAAAGCGGAGTACGACTCGCTCATCGAGGCGATGCTCCGGGACGGCACCCTCATCGGCCTCAATCCCCGGACCTATCCCAACTGCTATCTCCATCGGAGCCACCCCCAGGATGTCGCGCGCACCGAGCAGCTGACCTTCATCTGCACGCGGGCGCAGGACGACGCCGGCCCGAACAACAACTGGATGGCGCCCGCGGAAGCGAAGCAGAAGGCCGGCGCGTGGTTCAAGGGCGCGATGAAGGGCCGCACGATGTACGTCGTGCCGTACCTCATGGGGCCGGCGGGCTCGTCGATGAGCCGCACCGGCATCATGGTGACGGACAGCGAGTACGTCGTGGCGAGCATGCACATGATGACGCGCGTGGGGCCCGTCGCCACGCAGCACATGCGGAGCCCGGACGACTTCGTCGCGGGCCTGCACTCGATGGGCGACCTCTCGCCCGAGCGCCGCCTGATCCTCCACTTCCCGGAAGAGAAGCTCATCTGGAGCATCGGCTCCGGCTACGGCGGCAACGCGCTGCTCGGCAAGAAGTGCCACGCGCTCCGCATCGGCTCCGCGCAGGCGCGCGAGGAGGGCTGGCTCGCCGAGCACATGCTGATCATCGGGGTCGAGGACCCGCAGGGGCGCATCACGTACCTCGCGGCCGCGATGCCGAGCGCGTCGGGCAAGACGAACCTCGCGATGGTCTCGTCCGCCCTGCCGGGCTGGCGCGCGTGGACCGTGGGCGACGACATCGCGTGGATGCACGTCGACGCGAGCGGCCAGCTCCGCGCGATCAACCCCGAGCGCGGGTTCTTCGGCGTGGCGCCGAACACGAGCCCGAAGACGAACGCCAACGCCACGCAGATGATCCGCTCGAACACGATCTTCACCAACGTCGCGCTGACCCCGTCCGGCGAGCCGTGGTGGGAAGGCCTCACCGACGAGCCGCCCGCGAACCTCCTCGACTGGCAGGGCCGGCCGTGGACGCCGGGCAGCGGCCCCGCCGCGCATCCGAACTCGCGCTTCACGGTGCTCGCGCAGCAGTGCCCCTCGATCGCGCCGAACTGGGAAGACCCGCAGGGCGTGCCGATCTCCGGCCTCATCTTCGGCTCGCGCCGGACGAAGGTCATCCCCCTGGTCTTCGAGGCGTTCGACTGGGCGCACGGCGTGTTCCTCGGCTCGGCGATGAGCACGGAGACGACCGCGGCCATCACCGGCCAGGTCGGCGTCGTCCGCCGCGATCCCATGGCGATGCTGCCGTTCTGCGGCTACAACATGGCCGACTACTTCACCCACTGGCTCTCGATGGGCGGGCGGCTCTCGAACGTGCCGAAGATCTTCCGCGTGAACTGGTTCCGGAAGGACGACGCCGGCGCGTTCCTCTGGCCCGGCTTCGGCGACAACATGCGCGTGCTCAAGTGGATGGTCGAGCGCATCCGCGGGGAGCGCCGCGAAGCCGACGAGACGCCGATCGGCTACATTCCGCGCCCCGGCGACCTCGACACGAACGGGCTCGCGATGACGCCGGCCGCCCTGAAGGAAGCCCTGCGCGTGGACGCCACCGAGTGGCTCGGCGCGCTGGATGACCTCGAGACGTACTACCGGACGTTCGGCGCGCGGCTCCCGCGCGCGATCGCCGAGCGTCTCGCCGACACGCAGAAGAAATTCCGCGCCTGACGGCCGCATCCCGATGACGCCGGCTACTCGGCGTATCGATCATCGGGCGCTGACAGCCGCCGCGATCCTCGCCTAGCATGCCGTCCGACGACACGCACATGGCCGTCGACTACACGCGCCACCGGTTCACGCTCGAGGTCGATGCCGCAACCCGACCTTGCGGTCCTGAAGCCGCGCGCAACGTTCTACCGAGACCGCCGCCCGGTGCCGGACGATGTGTCGTCTTCGCGTTCGCCGACCTGCTCGGCTGATCGTCCCGACAAACTGTCCGGGCGCGCCGCTCGCCGAAACGGCACGAGTGCCGCTCATGGGCAGCCGCTTCCCCGGACAATCTCCCATCCGTTCCCAGGTTCCCACCGACGGTCGTTCACAAGTCCGCGGAACTGCGTGATTACGCACAACGGCCGACGGTCGTCAGGTTTGGCGACCTCTTTGCAATCTCGAGAACGCGAGGAGGGCGTTACGCATGACTGCGCTCGACAAGGTCTACTTCCGGTTCGCTCGCGAGCACTACGTAGGACGCCCGCTGCGCGACTTCGAGCACGTCGAGGCCCTGCTCGAAGCAGCCGAAGTGCCGCCGGGCATGGTCGACGAGAGCTTCTGGCGCCAGGTCAGCCCCGAGTGGGTCTGGGGCGTGTCGCCGACGCCGTTCGACGATCCGAACGCGCGCCGTCACAACGCCGCGTACCGCCGCCACTGCGCGCGCCGGGGTGTGACGCCTTAGTCTTCCTGGTCTTAGCCGAAGATCGGCGGGCGTTTCGGTTGGAGATGGGCGGGCCCCGAAACGGCCCCCCAAGCCCCCCGTAGCTTCGCCGGTTGCGCGGGTGCGCCGTGCGTGGCCATCATGCGCGCATGGCCAATCACCCTTCTCTTCGCATCGGGGATCGCGCGCCGGATTTCTCGGTCGCTGACGTCGGCGGCGGTCCCGACATCACGCTCGACGACTACCGCGGCCGTCAGCCGCTCTTCCTCGGACTCTATCGCGGGCTCCACTGCCCGTTCTGTCGCCGCCATCTCGCCCAGCTCGATCTGGTCCGCCGCCGCCTCGACACGCTCGGCGTCGCGACGCTTGCGGTCGTCAACACGCCGGTCGAGCGCGCGCGGCTCTACTTCCGCAACTCGCGCACCGGCGTGCGGCTCGGCGCCGACGAGCCGGCGCGCATCCACCGGGCGTACGCGGTGCCGCAGATCGAGGTGGTCGAGCCCGCCGCCCGTACGGCGCCCTGGCCCTACCAGACGACGATCGACGAGTTCCTCAGCCATCGCGTCAATCCGACCGGCGAGATGCCGGAGGCGGTGAACCCGATCGAGAGCAACGACGTCCTCAACAAGCTCGACGGCTTCGAGATGACGCCGGAAGACGCGCGCGTGCGCGAGCGCACCGGCACGCTGCTCGTCGGGCACTTCCTGATCGACCGCGCGGGGAGGATCGGCTGGCGCTACATCGAGGGCGAAGCGACGCCGGCGGCGATCGGCCGCCTCCCGACGCCCGATCAGATCGTGGCCGCGGCCGGCGAGGTCGCCCGCGCCGCCTGACGGAGGCCGCGCGGCGCGCACGGTGCCCTGGCCGCACCAGACCACGATCGCGGGCACGGCATCATCGACGGCGCGGGCGTGATCCGGTGGCGCGATCAGGAGGCGGAGACGGCCGCCGCGGGCCTCGGGCGCTTGCCCACGCTCGACGAGATCGTGACCGCCGCCGCGGGATCGCGAGCTAGACCGGCAGGACGGGATTGCGGCGCGGCGGGAACTCGTGCGTCTTCGTGTCGGTGTAGCCGAGGCGCTTGATCAGCTCGGCGCGCAGGCCCGAGCCCGGCACGATGTCGTCGATCAGCATCTCGGACGCGAGCTTGTAGATGTCGACGTCCGCCGCGTACTCGTCGCGCTTCTGCTTCACGTACGCCGCCCGCTCGCTCTCCGGCAGCTCCATGATCTTGTTGTAGTAGACGGCGTTGACCGCGGGCTCGGGGCCCATGATCGCGATCTGGCCCTGCGGCAGCGCGAGCGTCGCGTCCGGCTCGAACGCGGGGCCGCACATCGCGTAGAGCCCCGCGCCGTAGCACTTGCGCACGATCACCGCGAACTTCGGCACCGTGGCCTGCGACGTGGCGAAGACCATCTTCGCGCCGTGGCGGATGATGCCTTCGCGCTCGACCTTGCTCCCCACCATGAAGCCCGCGACGTCGGACAGGTAGACGAGCGGGATGTTGAACGCGTTGCAGAGCCAGATGAACTTCGCCGCCTTGTCGGACGAGTCGACCATCAGCACGCCGCCCTTGACCTTCGGCTGGTTGGCCACGATGCCGATCACCCGGCCGCCCAGGCGCGCGAGGCCCACGATGATCTCGCCCGCGAAGAGCTTCTTCACCTCGAACCACGAGCCCTCGTCGATGAGGCGGTCGATCACCTCGTACATGTCGAAGTACTTCCGCTGGTCGTACGGGACGATCTCGTCGATGGACCGGCCCGCCTTCGCCTCCACGGCCTCGCGCGCGGGCGGCGCCTGCCGGAACGACGACGGCAGGTACTCGAGATAGCGGCGCGCGATCGCGATCGCTTCCTCGTCGGACGCGGCGAGCACGTCGCCGCAGCCGGACACCGTGCAGTGCATGCGCGCGCCGCCGAGCTCCTCGAGCGTGGTCTTCTCGCCGATCGCCATCTCGACCATGCGCGGGCTGCCGACGAAGAGCGAGGCCTTGCCGTCGACCATGATGACGAGGTCGGTGAGCGCCGGCAGGTAGGCGGAGCCCGCCGGCGACGGCCCGAAGAGCACGCACACCTGCGGGACGACACCCGAGAGCTGCACCTCGTTGTAGAAGATCCGGCCCGCGTGGAAGCGCCCCGGGAAGACCTCGATCTGCTCCGAGATGCGCGCGCCGGCCGCGTCCACGAGATAGACCATCGGCACCTGCAGGCGCGCGGCCTTCTCCTGGATGCGGACGATCTTCAGCACGGTCTTCTCGCCCCAGGAGCCCGCTTTGACCGTGTAGTCGTTCGCCATGATGCAGACCGTGCGGCCGCCCACGGTGCCGACGCCGGTGACGACGCCGTCGGCGGGCGTGTCGGGCTCCTGGCTGCGCGCGAACATCCAGTCTTCCTGGAGCTCGGTGCCGGGATCGAGCAGGAGCGTCAGGCGGTCGCGGACGAACAGCTTGCCTTCGGCGCGGAGCTTCTCCCGATACCTGACGTGCCCCTGCTCGATGCGGGCGCGCTCGTCGTGATACCGCTGCTCGCCCTGGCTCACCTCGGCTCCGGGTTGGCGTTCGCCCACACGATGATGATGAGCACGCCGTCGGCGTGCCGGGGGCCGCCGATGACCGCGGGATTGCCCCGCGCGGCCTGGATGTGCGCGTTGAGCTCGGCCATGTTGCCGCGCAGGAGCTTCAGCCGGAACCGCACCACCCTGTCGTGGACGGTCTCGGGCGTGATCTCGAGCTGGCGCTCGCCCGGCATCGCCCAGCGCTCGGTGGAGCCCAGGGGGACCTCCGCGCGGTGGCGCTCGAGCGAGGTGTACTCGCGATACTTGAAGAGCTGGCGCAGCTTCGGGATCAGCGACTCCAGGCGCTCGTCGACGGGCATCGGCGCGCGCGCCACCGACGCCGCGGGCGGCGCGTCGCTCGCGAGCAGCACGCGTGCCCCGAAGCGCACCACCTGCGCGGACTGCGCCGCCGCGCTCGCCGGCGCGAGCAGCGACGCGAGCAGGACGAGCACGACCGCGACGGGGCCGAGGGCCGCGCGCAGCCGCTTGCGAGCGTTGTGGAGGCGCGACATCACGGTGCCCATGGGGATGCTCAACACGTCCGCGATCTCCCGGTACGAGAGGCCCTCGAGATCACTCAGCATGATAATGGCGCGATGATGCTCGGGCAAAGTCTCGAGCGCCCGCGTGAGGCGCGCGCGCTGCTCGGCGCGCGCGGCCGCGGCGTCGGGGTTCTCCCCCGGATCGGGCATCGTGCGCTCCCATTCCTCCTCCGTCAGCCGCTCGGTCCCGAACGCCCGCCCCTGCGCGCCGCGCGAGCGCGCCTTGTCGTGCGCGACGTTCATCACGATCCGGAACAGCCAGGTGTAGAACGCGGACTGCCCGCGGAAGCTCGGCAGCGCCTTGTAGGCCTTGATGAACGCGTCCTGCGCGGCGTCCCATGCATCCTCCTGGTTGCGGAGGACGTTGTAGGCCAGGCGGTACACGCGCTGGCGATACTTCTCGACGAGCGGCTCGAACGCCGCCACGTCGCCTCCGCGCACCCGCTCGACGAGCGCGCCGTCGTCGATGTCCACTCGTACGCCGCTCCCGTCTCTCCGCGTGTGCGGTCAGCGGTTAGACGCCGGCTGCGTGGCGCCGATTCACCGGCGGCCCGCGCGACGGCGGCGTGGGCGGCGGCCCGCGCCGTCTCCGATGACGACGAGCGCGTCGAGCCCGAGGAGGTAGCTCAGCGGGCCGAAGCCGGCCACCTGGCCGCGCGCGACGGGCGCGATGACCGAGTGGCGCCGGAACTCTTCGCGCCCGTGCACGTTGGAGAGGTGCACCTCGACGACGGGCACCGTGATCGCGGCGACGGCGTCGCGCAGCGCGATCGAGTAGTGCGTGAGGGCGCCGGGATTCATCACGACGCCGCCGAAGCCCTCGCGCGCCGCGCCCTGCAGCCAGTCGACGAGCTGCCCTTCGGTGTTCGACTGGCGGCAGTCGACCTTGATGCCGACGTCGCGCGCGTGGTCGCGGATCAGCGCGTCGACGTCCGCCAGCGTGGCGCGCCCGTAGATGGCGGGCTCCCGCGTCCCGAGCAGGTTGAGGTTGGGTCCGTGGAGCACGAGGGCCGCGCGAAGCGGCATCAGCGCGCGGGGGGAACGGCGGCCCGAAACAGCGAATATGCTAGCATTCGAGGGAGCATAGCATGGTGACCACGGCCGCCTCCCGCCTCGGCGAGCTGCTCGTCAAGGAAGCGCTCATCACCCCGGAAGTCCTCGACCTCGCCGTCGCGCGCATTCAGACGAGCGGCGAGCTCCTCGGCGAGGCGCTGGTGTCGATGGGCGCCGTGGCGGCGAGCGACATCCTGCGCGTCGTCGCGCTCCAGCACGGGCTCACCTACCTGTCGCAGGAAGAGCTGCCGCCCACGGTCCCCGTCGTCAAGAACCTGTCGCTGAAGTACCTCCGCCAGTACGGCGTCTGCCCCCTCTCCGTCGACGGCAACGTCCTCACGGTCGCGACGTCGGATCCGCTCAACCCGGTCATCACCGACGATCTGCGCCAGGCGACCGGCATGCAGGTCCGCGTCGTGGTGAGCCCGCTGGACGCGATCACCGACGCGCTCGACCGCGCCTACGAAGGCGTGGCAACCCCGCTGCAGCGCATCGTCGAGGGCATGGAGGACGACCGCGCGGGCGACGGCGAGGAAGACGTCAACCACCTGCGCGACATGGCCTTCGAGGCGCCCGTCGTGCGGCTCGTGAACCTGCTCGTCGAGAACGCGATCAGCCAGCACGCCTCCGACATCCACATCGAGCCGTTCGAGGACACGCTGCGCATCCGGTACCGCATCGACGGCGTGCTGTTCGACCAGGAGGCGCCGCCGCGCCGGCTGCAGGCCGCGGTGACCTCGCGCATCAAGATCATGGCGGAGATGAACATCGCCGAGCGGCGGCTCCCGCAGGACGGCCGGATCCGCGTCACCCTGCACAACCGCCGCGTCGACATCCGCGTGTCGACCGTGCCCACCGTGCACGGCGAGTCGATCGTGATGCGGCTCCTCGACCGCTCCAGCGTGTTCCTCCCGCTGGAGAAGCTCGGGTTCTCCGGCGACACGCAGCGGAAGTTCGAGGCGCTCATCAAGCGGCCGCACGGCATCCTGCTCGTCACGGGCCCGACGGGCTCGGGCAAGACCACCACGCTCTACGGCGCGCTCGACAAGATCAACTCGCCCGACCGCAAGATCATCACGGTCGAGGACCCGGTCGAGTACCAGCTCAAGGGCGTCAACCAGATCCCGGTGCGCGCGAAGATCGGGCTCACGTTCGCCACGGGGCTGCGCAGCATCGTGCGGCAGGATCCCGACGTCATCCTCGTCGGCGAGATCCGCGACCTGGAGACGGCCGAGATCTCCATCCAGGCCGCGCTCACCGGCCATCTCGTGTTCTCCACGCTGCACACGAACGACGCGCCGGGCGCGATCACCCGGCTCGAGGACATGGGCGTCGAGCCGTACCTGCTCTCCTCGGTCCTCGAAGGTGTGCTCGCCCAGCGGCTCGTCCGGCGCATCTGCGAGAGCTGCCGGGTGGCCGACACGCCGGCGCGCGCGGAGCTGGAGGCGATCGGCGTCGACCCGAACGGCGCCTACACGCTCTTCCGCGGCAAGGGCTGCGAGGACTGCCGCGGCACCGGCTACCGCGGGCGCTTCGGGATCTACGAGCTGTTCCCGATCACGGAGGACGTCCGGAGCCTCGTGCTCCGCCGCGCGTCCACGCCGGAGATCCGCCGGCACGCCATCGAGGCGGGCATGATGACGTTGCGCTACGACGGCTGGCTCAAGGCGCGCGACGGCCTCACCACGGTGGAGGAGATCCTGCGCGTGACGCAGGAAGACGCGTAGGGCGGATGCCGGTCTTCACCTACCGCGCGGCGGACCGCCGCGGCCAGACCGTCGACGGCGTGATGGAAGCGCCGGACGCCCGCAGCGTCGTGGAGCGCCTGCATCGCGAGGCGTTCTACCCGATCCGCGTGGCGCCGCAGGTCCAGCGCCGGCAGGCGCTCGCCGCGCTCGCCCCCACCCGCGGCGTCAAGAACCGCGAGCTGCTCGCGTTCACGCAGCAGCTCGCCACCCTCTTCGAGGCGGGCCTCCCGCTCGACCGCGCGCTGACCATCCTGGAGGAGCTCACGCCCACCGCGCGGCTCAAGACGATCGTGACCGACCTCATCCACGGCGTGCGCGGCGGCTCGTCGCTGAGCGACGCGCTCATGCGCCATCACCCGCGCCCGTTCTCGCGGCTGTTCGTCAACATGGTGCGCGCGGGCGAGAAGGGCGGCGTGCTCGAGGTGACGCTGCGGCGGCTCGCGGAGTTCCTGGAAGCGCGCGCGGCGTTCCGCGAGGCGGTCGTCTCCGCCCTCGCCTACCCGCTCGTGATCACCACGGTCGGCGCCGGCGCCATCGTGTTCCTCCTCACCTTCGTCATCCCACGCTTCGCCTCGATCTTCTCGGACCTCGGCCAGACGATCCCGCTGCCCACGCAGATCCTGCTGTGGGTGAGCACGCGCGCGCGGGAGTACTGGTGGGTGGTCCCGCCGGTCGTCCTCGCCGTGGTCCTCGTGTGGCGCGTGTGGACGTCCACGGCGGAGGGCCGCCTCGCGTGGGACCGGTGGGTCCTGCGGCTCCCGATCATCGGCCCGCTCGCGACGAAGATCGAGACCGCGCGCTTCACGCGGACGCTCGGCACCATGCTGAAGAGCGGGGTCCCGGTGCTCGGCGCCATGGCCGTGGTCGGTGACATGATGAGCAACACGGCGATCGCGGGCGCGGTCAGCCGGGTCGCGCAGGACGTCAAGCGCGGCGGGACGATCGCCGCCAGCATGCGCGAGCACGCGCCGTTCCCGGCCCTCGCCGTGCACATGGTGCGCGTCGGCGAGGAGACGGGCCGGCTGGAGGAGATGCTGTTGAAGGTCGCGGAGACGTTCGAAGGCGAGGTCCGCACGGAGCTCAAGCGCGTGATCGGGCTGCTCGAGCCCATCATCATCCTGGGCATGGGGGTGCTCGTGGCGTTCATCGTCGTGGCGATGCTGCTCGCGATCTTCTCGATCAACGAGCTTCCGCTGTGAGCCGGCTGCGCGACCAGCGGGGCTTCACGCTGATCGAGCTGCTCGTGGTCATCATCGTGCTGGGGCTGCTCGTCGGCCTCGTCGGGCCGCGGCTCTTCGGGCGCGTCGGCCAGTCGAAGCAGGCGACGGCCAAGGCGCAGATCGAGCTCATCGGGGCCGGCCTCGACCAGTTCCGGCTCGACCTCGGCGTCTACCCCAGCACCGGGCAGGGCCTGGACGCGCTCCAGAAGAACCCGGGCGGGTCGCAGTGGAACGGCCCGTACCTCAAGAAGTCGGTCCCGCGGGACCCGTGGGGCAACCCGTACAAGTACCGGTGCTGCCCGGGCCAGCACGGTGACTACGACCTGTGGTCCGAGGGAGCGGACGGCGCGCCGGGCGGCGATGGCGAGAATGCCGACGTGACCTCATGGGACGCCGGCCAGAAGTAGCGCGGGGCTTCACCCTCCTCGAGCTGATCGTCACGCTCGCCGTCCTGGCGGTCGCGGCGGCGGTCGTGACGCCGGCCATCGGCCGCGGCACCGAGAGCCTCCGCGCGCGGGCCGACGTCGCCGGCTTCGCGGCCACCTTGCGGCACGCGCGCGAGATGGCCATCGCGCAGCAGCGTACCCATCGCGTGGTCGTCGACGCGCCGGGCCATCGCCTGTCGATCGAAAGCGCGCCCGGGCCGGCCGGCGCCCGCCTCGCGCGCGACGCGGACGCGCGCGCGGCGGAGGCGGAGGGCACGGCCCCGCCCGACAGGCCGAGGACGCGCACGCTGTCGCCCCGCCTCACGATCGAGCCCGTCAGCGCTTCGGAGGTCGTGTTCGACGCGCGCGGCATCGCGAGCGGCGGCGAGTTCAAGCTCACGTCCGGCGGCATCGCGTACCGCGTGACGGTCGACCGCCTCACCGGCCGCGTGCGGAGCGTGCGCGAGTGAACGCGCGCGGCTTCACGCTGCTGGAGGTCCTCGTGGCGCTCGCCATCCTCGGCATCGCGATCGTCGCGTCGATCCAGGGCTTCGCGCAGGGGCTGCGGCTGCTCAAGCTCTCCGGCGACCACCAGGAAGCGATGCTGATCGCCGACGAGAAGCTCCGCGAGCTGGTCACGCCGACGGAAGGCCGCGAGGACGGCGTGCAGCAGCGCTACCAGTGGTCGCGCACGGTGACGAAGGTGCCGACGCCCGAGCTCAGCGACACGCCGCGCCCCGTGCAGTGGGCCGTCTTCCAGCTCGAGGTGCAGGTGCGCTGGGACGAGCGGCGCGAGGTGACGCTCACGACCCTCCGCACGCTCGCCACGAATCCGTCCGGCACCCCGTTGAGCGGCACCCCTCCCATCGCACCCGGGCTCACGCCGCCGGGGCGCATGCCGACGACGGCGGTCCCGCGCCGATGACGCGGACGGCGCGCGGCTTCACGCTGGTCGAGCTCATCATCGCGCTCGCGCTGGTGGGCTCCCTGCTCGTCGTGGCGTTCGGCGGCCTGCGGATGTCGATCAGCGCCTGGCGCCGCGGCGACGAGCGCTCGGAGGCGCAGCAGCACGTGCGCGGGCTGACGGTCTCGCTCGCGCGCGCCATCGGCGCCGCCCACGCGTACAACGGCGTCCGCCAGCAGGGCGAGACGCCGGTCGTGCTCTTCAACGGCGAGGAGGAGCGGATCGAGTTCGTGACCCAGGCGAGCCCGTTCCCGACGCCCACCCCCGTGGCGTTCACCGCGGTGGTCATCGAGATGCAGCAGGGCGAGCGCCCGGGGCTCGTCGTGCGCCAGCGGCTGCTGCCGAACTACGACCCGTTCACCGCCGCCACGCCGGTCCTCGAGGACGAGGGCGTGACGAGCCTCAAGCTCAGCTACCTCGGCGACGGCGGCTGGCAGTCGACCTGGGATCCCGGCACCGACAACGCGCTGCCGCGCGCGGTGCGCCTCACGATCGACACCGCCACGGGCGGCGGCGGCGACCGCGAGCTGCCGTCGCTCACCGTCAGCATCGGCGGCCCGCGCCGATGAGGCGCGCGAGCGCGACGGACCAGCGCGGCTTCGCGCTCCTCGCGGTGCTGCTCGTGCTCGCGATGATGGGCGTGCTCGGCGCGGAGTTCGCCTACTCGATGCGGCTCGAGGCCACGGCCGTCCGCGCCTACAAGGATGCGATCGCCGCGGGCCACCTCGCGGAGGCGGCGGTGGCGCAGGCGATGCGCGAGCTCGTGAGCGACTGGGCGTTCGTCGTCGCCGACGAGCAGGGCGAGCTCACGTTCTACTCGCGGGAGCGCACCCCGATGCCGCGCCCGGCGCGGCAGGAGGTCGAGCTCGGCCCCGGGCGCTTCTCGTACCGGATCCGCGACGAGGAGTCCCTGCTCAACGTCAACACCGTGCAGCCGGGGCGGCTCGAAGCGCTGCTCGACGCGCTCGGCGTGCAGCGCGCCCAGCGCGACGAGATCGTCGACTCGATCCAGGACTGGCGCGATCCGAACGAGGAGCACCGCCTGAGCGGCGCCGAGACGGACGACTACTACGGCAAGCTGCCCGTGCCCTACCGCGCGCGCAACGCCAACATCGAGTCGATCAACGAGCTGCTGCAGATCCGCGGGATCACCGGCGCGCTGTTTCACGGCGCGGACGGGCAGCCCGGCCTCGGCGACGCCATCACCGTGCGCACCGTCGGCCAGGTGAACCTCAACACCGCCACGCCGCTCGTGCTCCGCGCGCTCGGCCTCTCCGAGGCGGAGATCATCACGGCGATCCAGACGCGGCGCGACACGCCGTACGTCTCCGTGCCGGGGCCGTTCGCCGGACGCGGCCTCGCGGTCACCACGCGGACGTTCCGCATCGTGGCCGAGGGCATCATGAACGGCCGCGTCGCCGCCCGCGTCACCGCCGTCGTGCGCAAGCAGTCGGAGACCGACGTCGTGATCCTCGAATGGTCGGGGGTGCGCTGACGCCGTGCGTGCTACTCTCGGCCGGATGACCCTGCACCGCACACGCTTCGCCGTGATGCTGAGCGGCGATCGGCTGTGCGCGGCCGTCGTGCACGGCAGCCGGCTGCACACGTTCGTCGTCGAGTCGGACCAGCCGGCGGCGGCGCTCCGCGCCGAGCTCGACGCGCGCAAGCTCGCGCCCGCCACCGTGGCGATCGGGCTCCCGCGCGCGATCGTCACCGTGAAGCCCATCGAGCTGCCGGCCATCACCGGCGACGCGCGCCAGATGATCCAGTTCGAGCTCGAGCGCCACCTGCCGTTCCCCACCGACGACGCGGCGTTCGACTTCGTGCCGCTCCCGAAGGGCGACCCGGGCGACGAGCCCGCGGACGCCGCGCGCCGGGTGCTGGTGGCGGCGGCGGACCGCCGCGTCGTCGACACCGCGCTGCGCATCGTGCAGGAGGCCAAGCTTCGCGCGCGCTCGGTGTCCGTGGGCGCGCACGACCTCGTGTCGCTCGTGCGCATCCCGCCTCGCACGCGCGTCGTGTGGCTGCACCGCGTGGACGACCTGGTGGACGCGCTCTTCATCGCCCGTGACGGCCTCGTGCTGAGCCGCACGCTGCCCGCGCACGACGAGGCGGCCCTGGTCACCGAGCTGCGTCGCAGCTTCGCCCTCGCGAAGTGGCGCGGCTGCGACGCCGTGTGGGTCTCCGGCGACATGGCGGCGCCGGCCGCGCCGAGCGACGCCCCCCTCGCCGAGCTCGGCGTGCCGATCACCGCGCCGCCGTACACGGTCGCCGCGCGCCGCCTGCTCGGGAGCATCGACAGCGGGCCGCGCGGCGCGCTGGAGCTCGCCGCCGCCGTCGCGCTCGCGCCCGCCGACCGTCCGCTCGACCTGCTGCCCCGGGCGCTGCGCCCCTTCCGGCTCACGCGCGGCGAGCTGATCACGGGCGCGGTCGCCGCCGCCACGGTGGTGTTGGCGCTGATGGCGCTGCTCGCGCCCGGCTACCGCGACGGCCGCCGCCTCGCCGCGGTCACCGCGGAGATCGGCAAGCTCGACGGCGAGGTGCGCGCGGTCGAGCGGATGGTGAAGGAGCTGGACACCAAGCGGAAGCTGCTCGCCACCGTGCAGGGCCTCGAAGCCGGCGCGCTGTATCCGCTGCCCGTCCTGCGCGAGCTCACCGAGCTGCTGCCCAACGACGCGTGGCTCACGCTGCTCTCGCTCGACGCCAAGGGCGTGGAGCTCACGGGCCAGGCCAACGCGGCGAGCGCGCTCATTCCCCTTCTCGAGAATTCTCCGCGGCTCGAGCGCGTGGAGTTCGCCTCGCCCGTCACGCGCGGGCGCGACCGGGAGCAGTTCCGGATCCAGGCGGCGTGGGAGGCGCGCGGCGCGCAGATGGCCGCCGCCACGCCCGCCGTCCCGCCGGACGGGCGACGCCCCGGG
>Ga0194121_10007241_pt1 | contig 14511 bp, 16 predicted proteins | sample TA2MahCa50mmetaG_FD_148609 | JGI IMG/M metagenome (GOLD analysis project Ga0194121, IMG submission 148609) | Freshwater microbial communities from Lake Tanganyika, Tanzania - TA2015020 Mahale Deep Cast 50m | ecosystem: Environmental > Aquatic > Freshwater > Lake | place: Tanzania: Lake... | reverse complement strand
CGCATGTCGGCAATCTGCAGATGCTCACAGCAGCGCTGCAAGCCGTGGTGACCCGATATGGTCTCGATGGCTTGCGGCTCGGCGAGGTGGCGGCGGGCGCAGTGATCAAGCACTCGCGCGACTTCAACCTGGCACGTGAGAGCGTGCTTGGCACCACACTGAACCCCCACACCCCCGCCTTCGATTTACAGCGTGCCTGCGGTACGAGTCTCGAAGCAGCCATCGACATCGCCAATAAAATCGCCCTCGGGCAGATCGAATGTGGCCTTGCCGGAGGGGTCGACACGGTCAGCGATCCGCCAATCGTTTATCCGCGGGCCTATCAGCAAATTTTGATGCGGGCCTTCCGTGCCAAAACCCTCGGCGGCCGGATCGCAGCTTTTTTCTCGCTGCGCCCCGGGCATTTCAAGCCGTTGATTCCCGACGCCAGCGAACCACGCACCGGTCTTTCGATGGGCGAGAGCTGCGAGCAAATGACCAAGCGCTGGGGCATCAGTCGCGAGGCGCAGGATGCGCTCGCCTGCCAAAGCCATCGTCACGCAGCGGCGGCTTGGCAAAGCGGATTCTTTGATGATCTGGTCATCCCCTTCGAGGGGCTGCAACGCGATGACAATGTCCGCGCTGACAGCACCATCGAAAAACTCGCGAAGCTGCGTCCGAGCTTCGATCGCTCGGGCTCGGGTACGCTGACGGCAGGCAACAGTACGCCGCTCACCGATGGCGCCTCGGCGGTGCTGCTTGCCAGCGAGTCTTGGGCGCGCGCCCACAATTTGCCGGTGCAAGCCTGGCTCACCTTCGGCAAGGCTTGGGCCGTCGATTTCGGCGGCGGCGCAGAGGGCTTGCTCATGGCGCCTGCCTATTCCGTCCCCGCCATGCTCGAAGATGCGGGTCTCAGCTTGCAGGACTTCGATTTCTTTGAAATTCACGAAGCCTTCGCAGCGCAGGTGCTCTGCACGCTGGCCGCTTGGGAATCTGCCGAATGGTGCAGTGACAAGCTCGGTCGCGGCACCGCGCTCGGCAGCATTGATCGCAGCAAACTCAACGTGAAGGGTAGCAGCGTGGCGATCGGTCATCCGTTTGCCGCGACCGGCGCACGGATCGTGGCCACGCTCGCGAAGCTGCTGGCCACCAATCCGCAAAGTCGTCGCGGCCTGATTTCAGTGTGCACTGCGGGCGGCATGGGCGTCACCGCAATTCTCGAGCGAGCCTGAAACTCAGCGCGTACCCGAGCTCCCGAAGCCGCCAGCGCCGCGCGCTGTGGCAGTGAAATCTTCGACGACCTCGAGCTCGACCTGCACCACAGGCACCAGCACCAACTGCGCGATGCGCTCACCGAGCTGCACGGTGTAGCTCGCAGAGCCGCGATTCCAGCACGACACCATCAGCTGCCCCTGGTAATCTGAGTCGATCAAACCGACAAGATTACCGAGCACGATGCCGTGTTTGTGACCGAGCCCCGAGCGCGGCAGGATCACCGCAGCCAACGCCGGATCAGCCACCCAGATCGCAAGCCCGGTCGGCAAAAGTTCTGCCTTGCCCGGCGCGAGCTCCAGCGGCGCATCAAGACAGGCACGCAGATCGAGTCCCGCAGAACCCTCGGTCGCATAGGCTGGCAACGGAAAATCTTTGCCAATACGCGGATCGAGAACTCTTACCTTCAGTGCGCGACGACTCATGCCTCAGCTCCTGCCGATCCAAGATTATGTGCTACGCGAGCTCGCGACTCGGCGAGACGCCAGCCGATGAGCTCGATCAAACGACGTGCCACTTCGTCCTTGCTCGCCGGCCCGATCTCGAGCCGGCCGTCGGACCAAAGTAAAACGAGTGCATTGTCATCGCGATCAAAAACCGTGCCCTCGCCGACTTCGTTGGCGGCGATCAAATCGAGTTTCTTTGCAAACAGTTTGCTGCGGGCGTATTGCTCGACATCATGAGTCTCGGCGGCGAAGCCCACCACGAAAGGACGATCGGCGCGCGCTGCCACCGCGGCGAGGATATCGGTCGTACGCTCGAGTGGCAGATCGATACGCTCGCTGATTTTTTTGAGCTTGCGCGATGAGCGACTCGCGGGTCGATAGTCTGCGACCGCGGCGGTCCCCACGAACACATCGAGCCCTGACGCCTCGCGATCCACAGCGCTCGCCATCTCTGCGGCGGTCTCGACATCAATCCGTCGCACGCCCTCGGGTGTGGCCAAGCCCACCGGCCCGGCAACGAGCACGACCTCTGCGCCCGCGGCTTGCGCGGCGGCGGCCACGGCAAAGCCCATCTTGCCGCTGCTGCGATTGGTGATGTACCGAACGGGATCGATCGGCTCGCGGGTGGGCCCCGCCGTGATCAGCACTCGCAGACCCTCGAGCGGCCGCGGCTCGTCGGTCGCCACCGGAACCACCCGCAGCGCGGCAGTGCGCTGCGGCCGATCGGCCAGCAGTCTTGCGGCCGCTTCGGCGATCTCGGCAGGTTCGAGCATCCGACCTGAACCGGTTTCACCACAGGCTTGGCTGCCCACATCCGGGCCCCACAACTGCACGCCATGGCGGCGCAAGGTGGCGACGTTGTCTTGGGTAGCGGGTTTAGCCCACATGACACGGTTCATCGCCGGCGCGAGTGCCACCGGCGATTCGCTGGCCAGGATGAGCGTAGTCAGCAGGTCGTCGGCACGCCCCCCAGCCACCCGGGCCAAAAAATCGGCCGTGGCTGGCGCCACCAGCACGAGGTCGGCCCAGCGGGCGAGCTCGATATGCCCCATCGAGGCCTCGGCGGCTGCGTCCCAAAGCTCAGCACGCACCTCGCGCCCCGACACTGCCTGAAAAGTCGTGGGCGTCACGAAACGCTGTGCGCCGGGGGTCATCACCACCTGCACCTCGGCGCCACGCTCTCGCAAGCGACGCACCAGATCGGGCGACTTGTATGCCGCGATGCCCCCGCTCACTCCGAGCAGGATGCGTCGCCCAGCCAAGGTCGATGAAGGAGGAGCACTCATCGGTGGATTATCGACCAAGCTGACGAAAAACGTCGATTGACCAACGGTTATGCCGGTCGCGGACTTCGGTTATGGGGCAGTCCGGCGAATTTCGCGGCTCGCCCCGCGCCCCGGCAATGGGGAAGCTGCGGCGATTTCTGCGCCGGGGAACTTCATGTCCCTGACTACACCCCTGCCCTTGCGTGCTTGGCCAAGCGGCGAGCGTCCCCGCGAAAAACTGCTGGAGCGCGGCGTCGGCGCGCTCTCCGATGCCGAGCTGCTCGCGCTGCTGCTCGGCACGGGTACCCGCGGCAGCGACGCGCTCGAACTCGCACGTCGTTTGCTGCGCGATCATGACGGCCTGCGCAATCTGCTCTCGGCGCCGGCGAGTCGGATGTTGGGCGCGCATGGCATGGGCCCGGCGCGTGTAGCTGCGCTGCAGGCATCGCTCGAACTCGCTCGCCGTCACTACGGGGCAGCGCTGCGCGCCGGGGTCTCGCTCCATTCACCGCTCGAGACCCGACGCTTTCTCAATGCGCAGTTGCGTGATCGGCCTTATGAGGTTTTCTGCTGTCTTTATCTCGATAACCGACACCGCCTGATCGCCTTCGAAGAACTCTTCCGCGGCACCATCGACGGCGCCAGCGTGCACCCGCGCGAAGTGTTGCGACAAACGCTCGCGCACAACGCCGCAGCGGTCATCCTTGCGCACAATCATCCCTCGGGCATCGCCGAACCCAGTCGTGCGGATGAACTCATCACCGTACGACTGCGCGATGCGCTCGCCCTAGTCGACGTGCGCGTGCTCGATCATTTGATCGTCGCCGGCCCCGAGACGCTGTCACTCGCCGAGCGCGGTGTGTTGTAGCGAGGGCCGCGGTATATTCCGCGGCGATGAGCGGCAACCTTCACGCTGCCATGGCGCTGCATCGCAAGGGTCGATTGCGCGAGGCCGGGCGGATCTACCAAAAAATCTTGCAAGCGCAGCCGAACGAGGTGAACAGCCTGCACCTGCTCGGTGCGATCAGACTCGCCGAGGGCGATGCCGAAGCGGCGCGCACGCTGATCGGTCGCCCACTTGAACTCAAACCCGACTATGCCGAAGCGCATCTGAACATGGGCTCGGTGTATCGCGCACTGGGGCGGCCTCGTGAAGCGCTCGCCAGTTATGACACGGCGCTCTCCATGCGTGCCGATCTGCTCGATGCTCATTACAACCGTGGCGTGGTGCTGCACGAAATCGGTGAACTCGATGCGGCGCTCTCGAGCTATCGCATCGCCTGCTCGCTGCGCACCGACCACGCCGAGGCGCTGTCGAACGCTGCATTGATTTTTCTGCTGCGCGGCGACCTGGCTGCCGGCTGGCCGCTTTATGAGTGGCGACTCGCCACGCCACAGTTTCGCGCGGCCCATCCGCAGCCGCTGCCTGGTGCGCGCTGGAGCGGTAACGAATCTTTGGCCGGCCAAAGAATTCTGGTGTTCTGCGAGCAGGGCCTGGGCGATGCACTGCAATTCGCCCGCTACCTGCCGCTGTTGGCCGAGCGGGCACCGCAGGCGCAGATCGTCGTCTCGGCGAGACCCGCCTTGCACCGCATATTCTCGCGTCTGCCCGGAGTCTCGGCAGTGATCGACAGCTTCAAGGGAGAGAGGTTCGACTTCCACTGCGCCTTGCTCAGTCTGCCCGGAATTTTCGGTACCACCCTCAAAGATATTCCGTCGGCAAAGACGCCCTATCTTTCGGTCGATCCGCAGTGGGTCGCAAGTTGGCGCAACTCGCTCGATGAAGCGCTGGCCGATGAGCGCAGGCCGCGCGCGGGTCGGCGGCGCATCGGGTTGATGTGGAGCGGTGGCCAAGTCACGCCGATCAAAGGTCGAAGCATTCCGCTCGCCATGCTCGGCGAACTGCTCGCGCTGCCGGTCGACTTCATCAGCCTGCAAAAAGAACTCTCACCCGACGATGCCGCCTTGCTGCAGACCCTGCCGCAGCTGCATCACTTCGGGGCGCCGTTCCCCGGCGTGCCGCAAACCGATTTCGCCGATACAGCGGGCATCATTTCGGAACTTGATTGGGTGATCAGCGTCGATACCAGCGTTGCCCATCTCGCTGCCGCGCTAGGCAAAGAGACCTGGATCCCCTTGCCTAAGGTCAGCGACTGGCGCTGGTTCGAGGACCGCAGCGACAGCCCCTGGTACCCGCAGGTACGACTCTTCCGGCAGTCGACAGCGGGCGATTGGGCCTCGATCCTCAGGGAGATTCGGGCCGCCATTGAAGCGCGGCTATGAGGCGACGGTTGCCAGCGGCTGGCCGGACTGGTATAAAAACGCCCCTTTGCCCGGGGGCCAAAGCACCCGGTCTTACCTAAACCACTGATTTTAAAAGGTTTCCTACGATGTCCCGCGTCTGCGAACTCACTGGAAAGCGCCCGACCACGGGCAACCGCGTCTCGCACGCGAACAACAAGAAGCGTCGCCGCTTCCTGCCCAACCTGCACACGCAGCGTTTCTGGCTCGAGAGCGAGCAACGCTGGGTCTCGTTGCGCGTCAGCACCAATGCGCTGCGCACCATCGAGAAGAACAGTCTCGACGCGGTGGTCACCGACCTTCGCGCCAAGGGCATGAAGATCTGAGACGGAGCACTGAGTCATGCGCGAAAAGGTCAAGTTGCTGTCGACTGCAGGTACCGGTCACTTCTATGTGGCGATGAAGAACAAGCGTCTGCATCCCGAGAAGATGGACGTCAAGAAATACGATCCGGTCGTGCGCAAGCACGTTGCCTACAAGGAAACCAAGATCAAGTAATCCCGAATCGAATAAGCAGGGCGCCCCGCACCGCGCGAGGGCTCTGCCGCAACGAAAGTCCTGCCATTGCGCAGACCTTTTCGTTTAACGTCGGTCATCAATGCCCGAACTACCCGAAGTCGAGACCACCTGCCGCGGGATAGCGCCGCTCGTCTGCGCTCGACGCATCGAAGATTTTTTGTTGCATGAGACCCGGCTGCGCTGGCCGGTGTCGCGCACCGTCGTTCCGCAACTGCGCGGCGCCGTGATCAAGAGCGTCAGACGCCGCGCCAAATATCTGCTGCTCGACATCGAGCGCACCGATGCCGATTCGCATGCAACGCTGATTCTGCACCTTGGCATGTCGGGCAATTTGCGCGTGCTGCCGCGAGCGACGCCCAGACTGAAGCACGATCATTTCGATTTGCTGCTCGATTCGGGAATAACGCTGCGCTTCAATGATCCGCGACGTTTCGGCTCGCTGCATCTCGTAAGCGGCGACCCGAATCAGCATCCGCTGTTGGCAGCGCTGGGACCCGAACCGCTCAATGACGCCTTCGATGCCGAATATCTTTGGCATAGATCGCGAGCACGTCGTGTTGCCGTCAAACCCTTTTTGATGAACGGACATGTGGTGGTCGGCGTCGGCAATATCTACGCCAGCGAAGCGCTATTTCGTGCTGGCGTGCGCCCCGGTCGTCAGGCGAGGCATCTCAAGCGTGACGAAATCGCGCGGATCGTCGCAGCCATCAAGCAGGTTTTGGCGATGGCGATCAAAGTCGGCGGAACGACCCTGCGAGACTACGTCGGTGCCGACGGTACGCCGGGCTACTTCAAACAAAAACTGTTCGTCTATGAACGCACGGGCGAGCCCTGCAGAAAGTGTGGCGAAGCCATCCGTCATCGCGTTCAGGCGCAACGCTCGACCTATTGGTGCCATGCATGCCAGCGCTGAGTCGCCGACGACTGCGCACACACTTCGCACGCGTCGATCCGGTGATGGCAGCACTCATCAACGCGGCGGGGCCCTACCGCCTACGCGCCGTCGTCTGCTCCTCGCCGTTCAAGCACCTGACGCAGGCTATTATTTCGCAGCAAATCAGCGGCCGCGCCGCCGCCGCCATTCTCGGCCGGTTCGTCGCGCTGTTCGGGGTAGATGCTGCAGGCAAAGAATTTCCTGCTCCGGAATCGATCTTGGCCGTAGATCACTCGACTCTGCGTAGTGCCGGGCTTTCGGCGAGCAAAGTCGCGGCGGTGCGCGATCTTGCGAGTAAAACGCTTGCGGGGGTAGTTCCGGACAGTGCCACGCTACAGCGCTTGACCGATCAACAAATCATTGAACGCCTCACCGTGGTGCGCGGTATCGGTGCCTGGACGGTACAGATGATGCTGATGTCCCAGCTCGGTCGTGAGGATGTGCTGCCGATCAATGATTACGGCGTCCGCAATGGTTTTCGCCTTGCCTATCGGCGGCGCGCCCTGCCTACGCCGGGCGAGCTACAACGTTACGGAGAGCGCTGGACGCCTTATCGCTCGGCGGCTGCCTGGTATCTTTGGCGTGCCGTCGATCTGCAGAAGGCAGGCGACGCGGACCTCAAGGCTTTGCCAGCTGCGCCTCGCGGTGCTGGCGCAAGGCGTCGGCCACGACCGGGTGCACGAACTCGCTGACATTGCCACCGAGCGCAGCGATTTCGCGCACTAGCGTCGATGAGATGAAGGTGAATTGCTCCTGCGGCGTCATGAATACGGTCTCGATCGTCTGGTCGAGATGGCGTGTCATGTTGGCGAGCTGGAACTCGAATTCGAAATCGGATACGGCGCGCAAACCACGAATGATTACATTGAGGCCGTTTTCTCGGGCGAAATCCACCGTCAGACCCGAGTAGCCGCGCACCTCGACATTGGGCAGATCGACCAGTACCGCGCGCGCGAGATCAACACGCTTCTCGAGCAGAAAACGCGTCGCCTTGCTGGGATTGGCAGCGATCGCAATGACCACACGGTCAAAGATTCCAGCCGCACGACGCACGAGGTCGTGATGCCCGTTGGTGATCGGATCGAAAGTTCCCGGATAGACCGCGTTACGCGCCATGTGTCCCCCGTGTTGTCGGCTCCACTCGACGGAAAAGATGATAACCGACCTCGCCGGCCGTGCCTTCGCGCCAGGGCTGCCAGTTAGCAGGCAAGGCGTCGAGCGCTGTGCCGACCGGGGCCTCGACATAAACGAATGCCTCAGGCGTAAGCCAGCCGTTGCGCTCGAGTCGCGAGGCAACCTCGGTCCAAAGACCGGCAGCGAACGGCGGATCGATGAAAACGATCGCGAACATGGCCGCCGGTGCGAGCTGCAAGACCGACAGCGCATCGGCGCGACTGGTCTCCACTCGATCGGGCTCGGCACGCCACTCGACCAACAGTTCGCGCAAGGCCGCCGTGGCCCGCGCATCAGTATCGATGAAATGAACCTGGGCGGCGCCGCGCGACAAGGCCTCGAGGCCAAGCGCACCACTACCGGCAAAGAGGTCGAGCACCCGTGCACCGCGAATGACCGGCGCTAGCCAGTTGAACAAGGTCTCACGTACACGATCGGGCGTCGGTCGGATGTCGGGACCCGCAGGGAAGCGCAAGCGGCGAGCACGCCAAGTGCCGGCGATGATGCGCAACTCGCGTATCTGGCGGCGGTTCGTGGCCATTTGCGGCGCAGGGTAGCCTAAAATCCGCCCCCGCATGGCGAGCGAATCAAAACCCGGCTTTTTCCAACGACTGAAAGATCGCCTGACGCGGCCAGGCGGCAGCATCGGTTCAGGCCTTGCTCGCCTTTTCGGTGCGCGGCGGATCGACGACTCGATTCTCGAGGAACTCGAGTCGCGACTGCTCGCCGCAGATGTCGGCGTGCAAGTCACCGAAGAATTGCTCGATGGTTTGCGCAAGCGCGTAGCCCGCCAACAACTCGACAATGTCGATGCGCTGCTTGCAGCCTTGCGCAGCGACATCACGGCGCTGCTGGTGCCGGTTGCCAAGCCGCTCGTCATTGATCGCAGCGTGAAGCCCTACACCATCCTTGTCGTCGGCGTGAACGGTTCGGGCAAGACCACGACCATCGGCAAGCTCGCACATCGTTATCGCAGCGCGGGCCTCAAGGTAATGCTCGCTGCAGGCGACACCTTTCGCGCCGCTGCCGTCGAACAGATAGGTATCTGGGCCGAGCGCACGGGCGCCGAGCTCATCGCACAGCAGACCGGTGCCGACCCCGCCGCCGTGGCCTTCGATGCCTTCGCCGCAGCCCGTAGTCGCGGCGCGGATATTTTGATCGCGGATACCGCCGGTCGACTGCAGGCGCAAGCGCATCTCATGGAAGAACTGCGCAAGGTGCGCCGCGTCCTCGGCAAAGCGGATCCCGCGGCACCCCACGAAGTATTGCTGGTGCTTGATGCCAATCAGGGGCAGAACGCGCTCTCGCAGGCGCTGCAATTCCATGAGGCTGTAGGGGTCACGGGACTCGTACTCACCAAGCTTGACGGCACGGCAAAGGGTGGCATCGTGCTCGCGATTGCGCGCCGCCTGAAGCTGCCGATCCGTTTCATTGGTATCGGCGAGGGTGCCGAAGATTTCGGCGAGTTCGATGCCGCCGCTTTCGCCGCCGCATTGATCGAGGGAGGCAGTTCCACGTGATTCGTTTCGATCATGTTTTCAAGCGCTATCCGAATGGTCGCGAAGCGCTGCACGACGTGTCTTTTGAGGTACGCGCGGGCGAACTCGTATTTCTCACGGGACGCAGCGGGGCGGGTAAGAGCTCGGTGCTCAAACTGATGACGCTGCTCGAGCGACCGACCCGCGGCACGGTCACGGTCAACGGCCAAGACACCGGCACTTTGCCGATGCGGGCGATTCCAGCATTTCGGCGGCGACTCGGCATCGTGTTTCAGGACCATCAACTTTTGATGGATCGACCGGTGTACGACAACGTGGCGCTACCACTGATGGTTTCGGATACGCGCTTTCGCGATATCGACAAACGCGTGCGCGCGGCACTCGATCAAGTCGGGTTACTCGACAAAGAACGGGTGTCGCCTGCGGAACTTTCAGTTGGCGAACAACAACGCGTAGGGATTGCGCGTGCGGTGGTAGCGCGACCCACGGTACTGATCGCAGATGAACCAACCGGTAATCTCGATCACGGACTCGCACGCGAAGTGATGCAACTCTTTCGCAGATTTCAGGATGCCGGCGTCACGGTACTGATCGCCACGCATGACATGGCGCTCGTGCGTGAGTTCTCGCAGCGCGAGATTCTGATCGACGACGGCAAAGTATTCAGCGGCGTCCAAGCGGAGCGTGCCTCGTGACCTCGCCCATCATCTATCTCACGCGACACGCACAGGCGTTTCTCGGCGCGCTCGGCAGATTGCTGCGTCGGCCGCTCGGCAGTCTGTTGACGCTGCTGGCCATTGCCGTTGCGCTCGCGCTGCCGGCCTCGCTCTGGTTGCTGGTCAAAAATGCACAACTCGCCACAGGTGATACCGGCGACGCCATCGAGATTTCGGTGTATTTCCGCCCGGGTGCAGCGCTGGAGAAAGCCGAGCAACTCGCTGCGTCGGCGCGCGCCAGGACCGAAGCAGGTACGGTGACCGTGATTTCCGCCGATGCCGCGCTCGAAGAATTTCGCGCCTACTCGGGCTTTGGGGCAGCACTCGATTCCCTACAGGGCAATCCGCTGCCCCACGTCATCACAGTCAAACCGAAGCCCGATTACGCCAATCCTCGAGGCGTCGAGTCGTTACAGAAATACCTGCGGGCCTGGCCCGAGGTGGACAGCGTACAGGTGGACGGCGAATGGGTCCGCCGACTCAGCGCCATCCTCGACTTGATGCGCAACGTGCTCGGTGCTTTTGCGGGTTTGCTGGCGCTCGGCGTGTTGGTGGTCATCGGCAACGCCATCCGACTCGAAATCGGCGCTCACCGCGCGGAAATCGAAGTCACCAAGCTCGTCGGCGGATCAAACGCTTTTGTGCGCCGACCTTTTCTCTACGAAGGGTTTTTCCTCGGCTTGCTCGGCGGGCTGCTGGCCACCGGCATCACGGTGATTCTGGTGGTCGCGCTCGCCGAACCCGTCAGTCGCGTGTCGGCGCTGTACGGTGGACGCTATGTACTGAGCGGACTCGACCTCCTCGAAGCGGCGGCGCTCATTGGGCTCTCCGCGTTGCTCGGCGTCATTGGGGCTTGGCTCGGAGCAGCTCTATTAATCGCGAAAATCGAACCAAGAGAGTAGCGAAATTGTCTTTTTGATTTACTCATGAATCAATAAAGACGTGATCGAATCTTGGGTCGGATTAGCACTCAAAACACCCGAGTGCTAGAATTCGGCCGGAGGTTACGACCCCATGTCCACACAGGTTCTCGCGCCCCGTTACACTGATCTGTCGCTGACCGGCCCGCTTGGCAGCCTCGACGCGTACCTCGACCGCGTGTCGAAGGTGCCGGTGTTGTCGCGCGAAGACGAACAGTCGCTGGCACGCCGCTTTCGTGAAGAAGGCGATGTCGATGCCGCACGTGCACTCGTACTCTCGCATCTGCGCTTCGTGGTGTACATTGCCCGCGGCTACTCGGGATACGGGCTGCCGATGGGCGATCTGGTGCAGGAAGGCAACGTCGGACTGATGAAAGCCGTGAAGCGCTTCGATCCCACAATCGGTGTGCGCCTGGTGTCCTTCGCTGTGCACTGGATCCGCGCCGAGATTCACGAGTACGTGCTGCGCAACTGGCGGCTCGTCAAAGTGGCCACCACCAAGGCGCAGCGCAAACTTTTCTTCAACCTGCGTCGCCTCAAAAAAAATCTGACCTGGTTGTCGCCCGAAGAGACTCGTACCGTCGCCCGGGAACTTAGCGTCAGCGAATACGAAGTCACCGAGATGGAGCGACGACTCGCAGCGCGTGATCTGTCGTTCGATCCGACACCGGCCGAATCCGAAGAAGACGAAACCTACTCCCCCGCCACCTATCTGCCCGCACCCGATGCCGACCCGGCTACGCAAGTGGAAAGCGAAGAGTGGGAAGATGACACCCACGAACGCTTGGCCGCAGCGATGCAAGCGCTTGATGCCCGCAGTCGCGACATTCTCGCGAGCCGCTGGATGGCGGGCGATGCCGAGAAAGCGACCCTGCACGACCTCGCCGCCAAATACGGCGTTTCGGCCGAGCGCATTCGTCAGCTCGAAGCGAACGCGATCAAAAAATTGCGCGGCTTGATGGTCGGGCCGGCCTGATCGGCGGCCGACTCACTCGCCGACCCGCTCAAAAGCAGACCAACTCAATCGACCCCAGTTTCGGGCGCTGGCGGCGTGGTGGCCTTGGCATAGCCGCGCGGTCGGATCGCCACGGTATTCACGATGCGCGTGCAGCGCGTCCCGTCGCGCAAATAAAAACCGTATTCGAACGAGGGGGTCGCCCGGTGGTCACGCGCAAGTGCTGCGCGGATTTCGCGCTCTAGAGTCGCCGGAAACTCGAAGCGCAGTTCGAGATCGGTGCTGCCGCCGTGCTCGAAATCGACGGTGAACCCGCGCGTCCATACCGAATAACCGGGGAATACTCGAGCGCAGGCGAGTGCCGCGATCGGATCAGCGAGTGCGGCCTGATAGCCGCCGAACATCACCCCGCCCGGATTACGCGAAATCGCATTGAGCGGCAGCCGAATGCGCACACGCCGCCATTCGCGATCCATCTCCAGCACCTTGATGCGCATGAACCAGAACGGCGGATAAAACTCGAGCATGCGCGCATCCGACAAGATGCGACGATCGGACATGAAGCGCAGAAAGCGCTGCATCAACCGCGGACGCGGCGGCTTGGGGGGCGACTGACTCACGGATTGAGCGCCTCTTCGAAAACGATACTGTGCAACATCGCGGTGCGCACGGCGTTCGGTGAATAGCCCCCCGCCAGCGTGATCACCAGCGGCACGCCGAGTTTGCGACTCCAGTCGAGTACACAGCGCTCGCGGGCGCGGACCCCGGCCTCGGAGAGGCGAAATTTGCCGTAACGATCGCCCTCGGCCACATCGACTCCGGCCAGATAAAACACGATGTCAGGGCGAAAATCTTTGGTGAGTGCAGGCAGATTTTCTTGCAGTGCAGACAGATAGGCGTCGTCATCGATGCCAGCGGGCAAACCGACATCGAGCGTCGAGCGCATCTTGCGCGCCGGATAGTTCTTCTCACCATGAATCGAGAAAGTGAACACCGACTCGTCACCTTCAAAGATTGCGGCTGTGCCGTTCCCCTGATGGACGTCGAGATCGACCACCAGCGCCCGTTCGATGCGACGATCGGCCTGCAGTCGGCGGATGGTGATGGCGATATCATTGAGCACGCAAAAGCCTTCGCCATGATCGGCAAAAGCGTGGTGGGTACCCCCAGCGAGATTACCGGCACGGCCATCCTCGAGCGCTGCGCGGGCGGCGAGCAAAGTACCCTGCACGGCAAGACGCGAACGGCGTAGCAAGCGCGGTGACCACGGCACACCGAGTGCGCGCTGCTCGGCTGCACTCAGACCGTGACCAAACAAGCGATCAAGGTATTCGCGAGTGTGCACGCGCTCGAGATCGGCGCGCGCCGCTTCGTCAGGAAGCATGATGCGTTCGGCCGGCAACAGACCGGCAGCGCGCAGCCGATCGTGGACGAGGGTGTATTTCACCATCGGGAACGGGTGCCCTTCGGGCAGGGGCAGGTAATAGTCCGGATGGTGACTGACTTTCAAGTTGGGTCCGAATCGGCTAGAAGTAACGACATCTCAGGGGAGTACGATGCACCAGTCGCTCACCGGCGGAATGGTAGTCAGCCGGGCGCTGGCACGCTACGGCATTCGCACCGTCTTCTCGCTCGCGGGGGCCTCGCACACTTTCCTGCTCGAGGCTTTGCAGCGGGACGGCTTGCGCATCATCAGCAATCGGCATGAATCCGGCTGCGTGAGTGCCGCCGACGGTTACGCCAGGGTCACGGGTCGTCTTGGCGTTGCGCTAATCATCGCGGATCAGGGCATGCCCAATGCCATCAACGGCATCGCCACCGCTTTTCATGCCTGCTCGCCGGTGCTGGTGTTGGTTGCGCGACTACCGGACTCGTGGACCGAAGCCGAATCGGAATATGACAACCTCAAGCATCCGCTGGTGGGCAGTATCAGCAAGTGGGCGCGTACCGTGCCGACTGCAGAGCGTCTGGCCGAATACGTGGATGCCGCGGCCAAACGCGCGCTGACGGGCCGGCGTGGTCCGGTGGTGCTGCAGATTCCACAGGAGTTCCTGCAAGCCAAAGTTACCGATGCAGCCGCTTTAATGCCGCCCATCCCGCAAGCCGCCCGCCCCGCTGCCGACTCTGCAGCCATTCTGCACGCGGCGCAGTTGTTGCAGACAGCAAAGAAACCGCTGCTGATTGCGGGGGCAGGTGCCTGCCATGGCGAAGCCAGTGATGCGCTGCGCGCGCTCGTCGAGCGCTGCGATCTGCCCATCGCAGGCAATGGACTCGGCCGCGGACTCGTGCCTGAAGATGGCGTTCGCTCATTCAGCTGGCCCGTCATGCAACTCGTGGCGCGCGAGGCCGACGTGGTCTGCGTGATCGGTGCGCGCCTGAAGCAGCGTCTCGGCTATGGCCTGCCACCACGCTTCGCTGCGAACGCACAATTCATCCAGATCGACATCGAGGCCGAAGAACTCTCGCGCAATCGTCGCATCGGCGTCGCGATCGTCGCCGATGCCGGGCTCGCTTGTCGGCAACTTCTGGAGG
>Ga0194121_10007231_pt1 | contig 14527 bp, 13 predicted proteins | sample TA2MahCa50mmetaG_FD_148609 | JGI IMG/M metagenome (GOLD analysis project Ga0194121, IMG submission 148609) | Freshwater microbial communities from Lake Tanganyika, Tanzania - TA2015020 Mahale Deep Cast 50m | ecosystem: Environmental > Aquatic > Freshwater > Lake | place: Tanzania: Lake... | reverse complement strand
CCTGGTCCCGTCCCCCGTCCGCATCGCGTGCCCGGCCTCTCCGCGCCCGCGTCGCGTCATCCCGTCACCCCGCGGCCCCGCGCCTGCCCCCCCCGCCGGCCCAGCAACGCAACTGGCTCTCATGCCCCCCTGAACGTCAGGACGTCTTGCGAGCTTGTGCGGTGCGACGGCCTGGCATATACTTGTCCTTGCCTACCTCCCGGCCTGTTTCGAGATTTCAATGAAGCATCCCGCTGGCTACAGTCTTGTTTTGTTCCTGCTAGGAATGTCGTTTGCTCAAGGTACGCATGCCCAGGACAGGGCGCCCGCCGCCGCCGCGCTGGAGGTGTTTCCGCTCCAGTTCGAACTGGCCGGCATGCACGAAGGCCGGCAGTTGCTGGTCGAGCTTCAGGATCGTGACATGACTCGCAAGGCTTCCTACGCTGCGACGAGGGCAGGCGTGGTGCGTGTCACCGGCCAGGGCTACGTCCGCCCCGTCGGTGTCGGCGCGACCACGATCACTGTCGAGGCCAACGGTCAGCAGAAGAGTGTGCGCGTCACGGTCCGTGACTTCGACGACCGCAAGCCATTGCACTTTGCCAACGACATTGTGCCGTTGTTGACGCGGCATGGCTGCAATGCTGGCGGCTGTCATGGCCGGGCCAGCGGGCAGAACGGCTTCCGGCTGTCGCTGTTCGGTTTCGACGCCGACTTCGATTTCAACGCCCTCGTGAAGGAGGCCCGCGGCCGTCGGCTGCTGCCGGCCGCTCCGGACCATAGCCTGCTTCTCTTGAAAGCGACCGGGCGCGCTCCTCACGGTGGCGGCCGTCGGCTTGACCCCGACGGCGAGGACTATCTCACGATGCGCCGCTGGATCATGCAAGGCACGCCCATCGGCGACGATTCGGCGCCGACCCTGCGCACGCTGACGCTGCATCCCAACCAGCGCGTCCTGCAGCGCAGCCAGGATCAGCAGCTAGCGGTGCTGGCGCATTACAGCGACGGCTCGGTCCGCGATGTCACCCGGCAAGCGCAGTTCCAGAGCAACGAGATCGCCGTCGCCAGCGTCGATGGCGATGGGCTGGTCCGCACCTTCGACCTGGCCGGCGATGCGACCATCATGGCTCGCTACATGGGCCAGGTGGCGACCTTCCGCGCCCTGGTCCCGCTCGGCAAGGCCATCGCGAGGTATCCCGATTTCCCCGCCGTCAACTACATCGACGACCTGGCGCTGGTCCGCTGGAAGAAGCTGGGCATCGTGCCGTCGGAACTGTGCAGCGACAGCGCGTTCATTCGCCGGGTGTATCTGGATCTGTGCGGCAGGCTGCCGACGCCGGACGAGGTCCGCGCCTTCCTGGCCGACAAGACCGGCGACAAGCGCTCCCGACTCATCGACACTTGCCTCGACGACCGCGACTACGCGGCTTACACGGCGCTGCGCTGGGGTAGTATTCTCCGCAACGCCAGTCTGGCCGGGGCGGAGCAGGCGGCCTACGCGTTTCATGACTGGATTCGCGACATGGTGGCCCGCAACCGGCCGTATGACGAGTTTGTTCGCGGCATCGTGGCCGCTGCCGGCGAGTGGCAGGATGCTCCTGCCGTCAACTGGTACTGGCAGATGCGCGACGACCAGCTCCATCAGCCGGTCGCTGACACAGCCCAGGTCTTCCTCGGCTTGCGGCTGCAGTGCGCCAAATGCCACCACCATCCTTATGAGCGCTGGAGCCAGGACGATTACTTCGGTCTCGCTGGGTTCTTCTCGCGCCTCGGCCGCAAGGGTCTAGGCGAGCCGCCGCCGTACTATTCTTCCCGCCAGCGGACCACAAGCGAGATCAACCCGCGCACCGGCAAGCCCATTGAACCGAAGCTGCTCGACGGTCCTGTGCTGAAGGTTGCCGCCGAAGATGATCCACGGCACCGGCTGGTCGACTGGATGGCGCAGTCGGACAATCCATTCTTCGCCCGCGCCCTTGTCAATCGCGTGTGGGGACACCTGATGGGTCGCGGCCTCGTCGATCCCGTCGATGACATGCGCGAGACCAATCCGCCTTCCAACGCGGACTTGCTCGACGCGCTGGCCAAGGATTTCATCGCCAAGAAGTTCGACGTCAAGCACATCGTCCGCACGATTTGCAACTCGAGGACGTATCAGCTCAGCGGCACGCCGAACGAGTACAACCAGCACGACAAGCAGAACCACGCTCGCTACTACGGTCGGCGGCTGATCGCCGAGGTACTGCACGACGCCGTCGATCAGGCCTGCGGCACTCGGACACAGTTCAGCCGCATGTCGCGGCAAGCGCGGGCCGTGGACTTGCCTCACGAGAATTTCGGTTCCTACTTCCTGGACGTGTTCGACCGTCCGCCGCGCAGCTCGGCGTGTGAGTGTGCCCGCAGCAACGGCGCCAGCCTGTCGCAGGTCCTGCACATGTCAATTTCGGGCACCATGGAAGCCAAGATCGGCGCCGGCAATGGCCGGGTCGCCGCGCTGGTCGCGAAGAAGGTCACGCCAGAGCAGGCCGTCGAGGAGTTGTATCTTGCGACGCTATCGCGCCAGCCGACCCCCGCCGAGCGCGAGCGTGCTCTGGCTCACATCGCCGGCCATCCCGACCGCCGCCGCACGCTGGAAGACGTGCTCTGGGCACTGGTGAACACTCGCGAGTTCATGTTCAATCATTGACGCGCGACGAGCGCGAGGCTCGCGCCGAGCCCTCAACGCGGGCTCGTTTCATTTCAGCGTTTGCACTTCCACCGAAACGACAGGCGGCAGGTGCGTGACGATTGGCGACCAGCTGTCGCCGGAATCGGCGGAGGCGTAGACCTGGCCGCCGGTGGTGCCGAAGTAGATGCCACACTTGTCGAGGCTATCGACGCACATGGCGTCGCGGAGCACGTTGACGTAGCAGTTGGCCTGTGGCAACCCCCTGGTGAGTGGCTCCCAGTCGTTGCCGCCGGTGCGGCTGCGATAGACGCGCAGCTTGCCTTCCGGCGGATAGTGCAGCGAATCGCTCTGGATGGGGACGACGTAGACGGTATCCGGCTCGTGGGCATGGACATCGATGGGGAAGCCGAAATCGGTGGGCAGGTTGCCGCTGACCTCATGCCAGCTGTCGCCGGCATCGTCGGTGCGCATCACGTCCCAGTGCTTCTGCATGAACAGCACATTGGGCCGCGACGGATGCATGGCGATGCGGTGGACACAGTGGCCGACCTCGGCGTTCGGGTCGGGAATGTACTGCGACTTCAAACCGCGGTTGATGGCCTTCCAGGACTTGCCCTCGTCGTCGGTGCGGAAGGCGCCGGCAGAGGAGATGGCGATGAACATGCGGCCCGGATTCTTGCCGTCGAGCAGGATGGTGTGCAAGCCCATGCCGCCGGCACCGGGCGCCCACTTCTCGCCGTGACACGCACGCAATGCTGACAACTCTTGCCAGGTCGTGCCGCCGTTCGTCGTGCGGAACATGGCCGCGTCTTCCACGCCGGCATAGACGGTATCCGGATCGGTCAGCGACGGCTCCAGGTGCCAGACGCGCTTGAACTCCCAGGGGCGTTGCGAGCCATCGAAATGCTGATGCGTGGTCAGCGGCCGGCCGGTTTCGGGAGAGGTGTCGTAGACGAACTTGTTGCTCTCGCCCATCGGGAAGCCTTCCGGCGACTTGGGCGCTTCTCCGGGCGTTCCCGGCATCTTCCAGGTCTTGCCGCCGTCGTCCGAACGCTGAATGATCTGTCCGAACCAGCCGCTCGACTGCGAAGCAAAAATACGGTTCGGGTCCACGGGCGACCCCTTCATGTGATAGATCTCCCAGCCGGCGAAGAACGGCCCGCTGACATCCCACTGCTGGCGCTTGCCGTCGGCGGTGAGGATGAAGGCGCCCTTGCGAGTGCCGACGAGGACACGGATGCTGGACATGGATGCTCCTTTATGGAATGTACATCATACAAGCTGAGCGAACAACGCTTGGCGGTTTCGCGCACCATATCGCTCGTGACATCGTGCGCGAAACCGCCAAGCGAGCTTTCAATACGCATGTTGATTTGGATTCTCTCCGGTAATGTGCGTCATGAACCAGGACGCGCGCTGCAACCCGGATTACTTTCCGCCCTTCTTGCAATTCACGCACTCGTCAATCACACCGGTGAATCGGATCATCCAGTCGAAGTGCCTGGCCAAACACTCGATAAAGCCCGGCGAGTCGTCCTCGACAAGCAACTTACGCAAATCCTGACGAGACTCTTCAAGCCATCGCCAGCACGACACTTGGTTCTCTTTCCGCTCAAACTCCAGTTGCTGATACTCATCACCGCCGAGAATCCTAGTCGCTGCCTTCTTGAGCCGTCCCTCAGCTTCCTTCGAATCCTTGACTTGGGCGACACAGATGCACTTGTACGGCGCTTCTGACTGAAAGTCAGTCAGATTTTCAAGACGCAGATTGCCGACGTAGAATCCGGTCGGCCAGTCGTTATTGTTCTTGGGCCATGAATCTTTACCGATGCCGAGCTCTCCGAATCTGGCAGCCTTGGCCTTCGCGTAGTCCAATTCGCGGTGCTTCCGCTGTACCTGTTCAATGACTTGCTGGAATAGTGGCGGTCCAGGCGGCCATCGCGGCCTTGCACTGCCAGGCGACCCGAGCCGAGGACACCGACTGGCCGCAGATTCTCCGCCTCTACGACGTCCTGGAGCGTCTGCAGCCGTCGCCGATCGTGTCGCTGAACCGTGCCGTTGCGGTGGCCATGGTGGATGGTCCCCGAGAGTCGCTAGCGCTCATCGACGCTTTGGCCGCGGACCTTGACGGCTATCATCTGCTGCATGCGTCCCGCGCCGACCTGCTCCGCCGGCTCGGTTCTACCGATATGGCCGCCGACAGCTACAAGCGAGCGCTCGAGCTGGTGGCAAACGAGAGTGAGCGACGGTTCTTGCAGCGACGGCTGCGCGAGATGCAGGGCTGACCGTTGAACTCGAGCCTGCGAACCCGATCAATTGACGCTGGAGATCCAGCCGCGGCGCACCTGGCCGTTGCGGACGATGTAGAACGATAGGGGATTGAAGGTGGGCAGGTCGGGGTGGCCGAGGACGTAGGCGACGTTTTCGAGGTTGAGGATTTCCCAGTTGTGCAGGCCGACGAGGATGTCGCCACGCTTGATGCCGGCGCGGGCGGCGGCGCCTTCGGCGTCCACCATGGTGACCTCGAGCCCGCCGTGAAGCTGGCGGTTGACGCGCGACACCAGCTCGGCATTGATCGTTCGCAGTTGTACTCCCAGCTTGGCCCAGACCAGGTCGTCCGGCCGGGCCCGGCTTCGTGACGGCGACGACGCCAGCGCCAGCTCGACCGACTGCTCCTTGCCCTCGCGGCGGACGACGATGTGGATCGGCTCGCCGGAGCGGCGGTCCATGAGGCCGCGTTCCACGTCGAAGCTGCAATTGACCGGCACGTCGCCGACCTGGACGATCTCGTCACCCTTCTTGATGCCGGCGCCGATGGCGGGGCTGTTGGCGTCGCTCTGGTCGAGGACGACGCGGCGGATGACGCCCTCGGCACAGGCTTCGAGCTGATCGTGATAGACCAGGCCGTCATAGCTGCTGGCGCGGCGGCGGCTCTTGAGCATCTCGGCCACCACGCGGATGACGCTATCCACCGGGATCGTGAAGCCGATGCCCTGGGCGCCGGCGCGGATGGCCACGTTCACGCCCACCAGATCGCCATTGATGTTGAGCAATGGCCCGCCCGAATTGCCCGGGTTGATGCTGGCGTCCGTCTGGATCAAGGACTTGTAGGACATCTCCTTGTTGAGGCTGACGTCACGCTTGATCGCGGAGACGACGCCGACCGAGACGGTGTGCTCGTAGCCATAAGCGTTGCCGATGGCGATGACGGTTTCGCCGACCATCAGATCTGCGGCGGTGCCGAGCGGCATGGTGGCCAGCGGCCTGCCGACGTCGATCTTGAGCAGCGCCAGGTCCGTCTCCGGGCTGCGGGCGACGACGAGGGCGCTTTGCGTCGCGCCGTCGCTCAGCCGGATGCGGATGACGCTGACGTCTTCCACGACGTGGTGGTTGGTGACGATGTAGCCGCGCGGGTCGATGATGATCCCGGTCCCCATGCCATTGATGCGGTTCTGCGAAGGGGACAGCGAGAAGAACTCGGCCGGGACCGAGCCGTGAATGGTCCGTTCGCTATGAATGTTGACGACAGAATCGCGGACGCGCTCGACGACATTGACCACCGGGCTGCGGCGGACGCCGGAGCGCAGCAGCACCGCCTTGCCAAAATCGCGCTTGTCGAGGGATGTCAGAGTCGGGCCGGACGCCTTGTCCTGGCTTCGCACCCAGTTGCCCGGGAACAGGAGCAACGGCAGTCCCGTGGCCACCACGATCATCCAGGTGCGTCGCGAGCTCATGAAGTCCTCGGGACTCAGGCGGTGGGTTTCGAACATGGGCAGCGTCAAGGCGCGTCAGCGGGCCGCGACGCCTCTCTCGTCCATTTGTCGGCAAGCTTTTCCCAGTGTCTAAAGGGTCCTTCCCAGGTTCGCCAGGCTATCCGGTCGGGCGGTGCCGGTTCGTCCGGGCACGCGGGAATTGCGCTGGCTGCCGGTCGTGACGGCCGTGTCGGCAATGCTGAAAATGCCGGAGATCGGTTTTCCGTGTGCGGGTTTCAGTGTCCTGTGATCCAGGCGAGGTACTTCTCTTCCTGATCACTGAAAAAGGAAAGCGATTGTCATACATTGAGAGCAACCGGCAAACTTTACCAGGTCACAGGAAATGAACGCGAAGACGCGCATGCAACAGATCCAGGAGATGCTGGCCGACGCGCCGGACGATGCCGAGTTGCGCTACATGCTGGCGATGGAGCATGCCAGCGCCGGCGACGACGATTCCGCCGTCCGCTGCTTCGAGGAGTTGCTTGCCAGAACGGCCGACTATCCGCCGGCCTACCACCAGTGTGGCCGCGCCTTGCATCGGCTTGGTCGTATCGCCGATGCCCGCGCCGTGCTGGAGCGAGGCATTCCCGCGGCCCTCAACAAGGGGGACCAGCACGCCGCCGGCGAGATGCAGGAACTCCTGGCCAACCTGGAATGATTCCGCTTCCCATCCCGGCCTTGCCGCTGTCACCCTGCAAGGTGAAGTTGAGTTCGCATGTCATGGCGAGGCGCTGGACCGCTTGCCGATTTCGATGGTCAAGGTGCGATGCTTGCCGGCGCGGATGATCTCGACGGCGACCTGGGCACCGGGGTCGGTTTCCAGCACCCACTGACGCAGTTGCGCGACGGCCCCGTCCTTGTCGAAACCACGGTTCTGGTAGCGGAGGATCACGTCGCCGGCCTGCAGACTGGCTTTCTCCCCCGCCTGGCCGGGCAAGACATGTGCGACGTGTACGCCGCCGGCATCGACGAGGCCCAGTGCCTGCGCTTTCTTCTCAGGTAGCTCTTCGAGGCCGACCCCCAGAAAGCCGCGGGCCACCTCGCCTTGCCGGACCAGTTGCTCGAAGATCTTGCGCGCCTGGTTGCTGGGAATGGCAAAGCCGATGCCCTGGTTACGGCCCGTCTCGCTGGCGATGGCCACGTTGATGCCGACGACGCGGCCAAGGTGATCGAAAAGCGGGCCGCCGGAATTGCCGGGATTGATGGCAGCGTCTGTCTGCAACAGCTCAATCAGAAACTGGTCGCGGCGCTGGCTGGGGAAGTCGCCGGTGGGGATGTGCAGGAGCCGGCCCTTGGCGCTGATGACGCCCTGCGTCACGGTCTGCTTGAGGCCGAGCGGGCTGCCGACGGCAAGGGCCCAGTCGCCGGCCTGCACGTCGCGGTCGCTGTCGGCAAACTCGGCATGATTGTTGTGATCGGCATGCCGGCCGCTCAGCCGGATCACCGCCAGGTCCGTCAGCGGGTCGGCGACAATGGCGGACGGATTGACGCCGACCGAACGACCGCTGGCGAAGCTGATTCGCAGCCGATGCGCGTCCTTGACGACATGATGATTGGTGAGGATCTGGCCGGGGCTGACGATGAGCCCGGAGCCAACGCCCGCTTGCTGGTAATCGCGGCCGTCGTCGGGATCGTGGAAGTGGTTTGGCTTGCGGCTCTTCAACCTAATATCGCGCTGTTTGCGGTAGTTGGTGACGTTGACGACGATGGGCATCACCTTGCGGACGACCTCGCGGAAGCCCAGCGAGGTGAGCGTCACGCGCCGGTCCATACCGTTCAGCATCCTGTCGGCGGCCTCGGCCTCGGCCTTCAACTCGGCTTGCCGGTGCAGGTAGGTGGCCTCGGCTGCCGACTCTGCCTCCACGGTTCGCCAGTGCGCCAGGACATGCGGCAGCGCATAGAGCGTCAGCAGCACGACGAAGACAAAGCCGCCGATGGTCAGGAGCAGGCTGCCAAGACCGCGACTGTGGGAGACGGGCGGCAGAAACGTCGCCGGGCCCAGGCGGGCGGCGGCGAGCACGGGGTTGCTCGCATCGTCGCCATCCTGGGCCGGCAGACGGGGCGCGGGAGACGCCGGACCGTCGGGGTTCATTCTCGGACCGGTGGAGGAGACCGGCCCGTGCGGCTCCGGAGTTCCAGGAACGCTCGAACCAAGGTCAATGGGGTCCATCAACGGCTCGCTCGGAGGCTCGGAGACACTCAGTCGCTGCGTCGCAAAGAGCCGGTTCCGCAGAAGGCTCAATGCTTCCGCTTGCCGTCAACTTTGTCTAGCTTAACTTATCGGCGCGAACCGGAGCCTCATCGACATATTCGTAGAAGACATTTCGCTGCCGGGGCACAAAACCAGCCTCACGAATGGCGCTTTTGATTTGATCGAGCGTAAGGTAATGCACGGTCCCCGCCGAGGCCACGACATTTTCCTCGATCATCAGGCTGCCCATGTCGTTGGCGCCGAAGAAGAGCGCGAGCTGGCCGACCTTGAGTCCTTGCGTCACCCAGGAGGACTGGATGTTTGCAATGTTGTCGAGGAACAAGCGTGCGATCGCCTGCGTGCGCAGATATTCGAAGGCGCCGGCCGGCGGCACGTCGGCCATGTCGGTGTGTTCGGGCTGAAACGTCCAGCAGATGAACGCAGTGAAACCGCCGGTCTCGTCCTGCAAGCGCCGCAAGCGCTCCAGCGTCTCGATGCGCTCGGCGAGCGTCTCGATGTGCCCGAACATCATGGTGCACGTGGACCGGCCGCCCAGTTCGTGCCAGACGCGATGCACTTCGAGCCATTCCTCGGTGAGGCACTTGTTCACGGTCATGGCCTTGCGAACGCGGTCGGCCAGGATCTCGCCGCCGCCGCCCGGCAGGCTGCCGAGACCGGCGTCCTTGAGCCGACCGAGCACTTCGCGTAGCGGCAGCTTGTTGAGCTTGTGGAAGTGCCAGATCTCCGGCGGGCTGAACGCATGCAGGTTGAAGCTGGGGTAGCGTTTTTTCAAGTCGCGCAGCAGTTCTTCGTACCATTCGAGCTTGAAGCTGGGGTGGAGGCCGCCCTGCATGAGGGCCTGATCGCCGCCCAGAGCAATGGTCTCCTCGATTTTCTTGTAAAGTTCCTCGCGCGGCAGCACGTAGGCGTCGGCTGCGCCGCTCTTGCGATAGAAGGCGCAGAAGTCGCAGACTGCCGCGCAGATGTTGGTGTAGTTGATGTTGCGGTCGATGTTGTAGGTGCGAAACGGCTCCGGATGCAAGCGCCGCGACACGGCATCCGCCGCCCGGCCCAAAAGGTTCAGGTCCTTGCAATCGAAGAGGGCGCAACCGTCGTCGAAGGTGAGACGCTCGCCCTCGATAGCTTTGGCCAGGATGTTCTTGATGCGGTTCATGGTTGCTCGTGAACAAAGAAGCAATTGAAAACTGACAATTCCACAAATTGCAAATGCAAAACTGGAATGTGGCTAGGTGTTCTCCTTCGCTGTGACGATGGCTTGCCGATCATTGGTCGACCAGGTCGGCGCACCGACGATCTCAGCAGCCGCTTGGAGAGATCGAAACTACGTCGCGCCAGCCAGCATCATTTTCCCACCCCGATAAAGCTCGAGGTCCACGTTCGGCCGCGCCAATCCCAACTCGGCGACCAAGGAATAGAAGCGGCGCAGTCCGGCCTGCTCTTGCGGCCCGAAATCGAAGCGGATGATGTGGTTGAGGTAGCGGCGGCAGAAGCCTGCATCGAGCCCAAGCGCCGGCGCCTCGCGGGCGGCGATGGGGCCCACGGCGGCGATACCGCGGCGCTTCGACTCCGCCAGCGCATCTACCGTCTCGCCGAGGTCGACGCCGGCGCGCACGGCCCAGACGGCATAAACGAACGGCAAGCCGGTCCAGTCATGCCACTCCTGACCAAGATCGTAGGCATGCGCGAAACCTGGCAAACAGGCGTGCATGGCGCGGTCACCTATCAGCAGGACCGCGTCGGCGTCCACTTCCTCCGCCTTCTGGTCCAGGGGCAAGAGCACGATCTCCGGGTTCACGCCATGCCTGGTCCGCAACAACACCTGCGAGAGAGCCGCGCTGGTCCGCGAGCCTTCGTCGAGCGCTAGCCGGCGAATGTTCGAACGCGGCGTGCGGCTGAACAGCGTCACGCTCAGCACCGGTCCCCGGCTGGCGATGGCGATGTCCGGGACGATGCGATAGGTCCCCGCCCGGAAGTACTCGATCACCGGGATCAGGCCCACCTCCAACTCGTCGCGCTCCAGCATGTCGGCCAAGCGGCTGGGCAGGTCGAGAATCAGTTCGGCGTCGGGGGCCAGCGCGGCCAGTTCGTGGATCAACGGCTTGGCATTCAGGTAATTCACCGCGCCGATGCGGATACGACCATCCATCGTCCACCTCCTCTGTTAGCCGCGACTAATCCATTGTCTCCGGCCATTTTACGGCGACGAGCCGCTACTTCAACCGTTTCAGAAAGCCATGCAAGCAACCGCAATCGGTGTTTCCAGATCACAGGAACTTTGACTACAATGTTGAGGTTGAGCCATCCGGGCCGGCCGGGTCAGGAGACCCGGCCCACGAAATCAGGGAGGCTGCGCGATGATGACCGGGCGACTGCTGGTGGCGGGCATGATGGCTCTGGGATTGGCCGAGGCCGCCCACGCGGAGTTGCCGCCGCTGATCCCGCGTTCCGTTCTCTTTGGAAACCCCGTCAAATCCAGCCCGCAAATCTCTCCCGACGGCAGGCTGCTCGCCTACATCGCACCGGACGACAAGAACGTGCTGCAAGTCTGGGTGCGGACCATAGGCAAGAAGGACGATCGCAAACTCACCGCCGACAAGAAGCGCGGCATCCGCACCTACTTCTGGACCTATGACGGCGACCGCCTGGTCTACCTTCAGGACAATGACGGCGACGAGAATTACCACCTGTATGATGTGAACCTCAAGACCAACACGGTTCGCGACCTGACGCCGCACCCCGGGGTGCGGGCCCAGAATGTGGATGTCGATCCCAAGCATCCTCAAGAGATCCTGGTCGGCCTCAATCTCAATGACCGCAGCAAGTTCGACGTGCATCGTATCAACCTGACCACCGGCGCAATGGAACTGGACACGAAGAACCCTGGCAACGTGGTGAGCTGGACCGCTGACGCCGACTTCAAGATCCGTGCCGCCATCGCCGCCACCAAGGATGGCGGCTACGACCTGCTGTACCGTGCCAGGCCGAAGACCAAGTGGCGCGTGCTCCGCCACTGGGGTTCCGAGGAGCAGGGGAGCCCGGTCGGCTTTTCCGAGGACGGCAAGACACTTTACCTCATCGCCAACCACGACTCGAATGCGTTGCGGCTCATCGCCCTCAACGTCGATTCCAAGCAAGAAACCGTCCTGGCCGAGGACCCCACTTATGACGTGAGCGGCGCCCTGGTCCATCCCACCAAGCGCACGATCCAGGCGGTCACCTTCAACAAGGAAAAGCTCGTTCGCAAGGTCATCGACGACGACATTGCCCAGGACGTGCGTGTGCTGAGCAACGTCCGCAAGGGGCAACTTGGCCTGGTCAGTCGCGACCTGGCCGATCGCAACTGGCTGGTCTCCTACACCAACGACGATGGCCCGGTCTACTACTACGCCTACGATCGCGAAACGAAACAGCCGACGCTGCTGTTCAGCCAGCAACCGCAGCTGGAGGGGCTGATGCTCGCACAGATGCGGCCGATGTCTTACAAGGCCCGTGACGGCATGGTCATCCACGGCTACCTGACCGTGCCCGTCGGCGTGGCGCCCAAGGATCTGCCCACCGTGTTGCTCGTTCACGGCGGGCCATGGGCGCGCGATTCGTGGGGCTTCAATCCCCTCGTGCAATGGCTGGCCAACCGTGGCTACGCCGTCCTGCAAGTCAATTACCGGGGCTCGACCGGCTACGGCAAGAAGTTCCTCAATGCCGGCAATCGTGAATGGGCGGGCAAGATGCACGACGACCTGATCGACGGTGTCAACTGGCTGGTCCGCCACGGCGTTTCCAACCCCAAGAAGATCGCCATCATGGGCGGAAGCTACGGAGGGTATGCCACGCTTGTCGGCCTCACGTTCACGCCGGACGTGTTTGCCGCCGGCGTCGATATCGTCGGCCCCAGCAACATCATCTCGCTCTTGAAGACGATTCCGGCCTACTGGGCGCCGGCGAAGGCCATGTTCAACAAGCGCGTTGGCGATCTGGAAAAGGAAGAAGAGTTTCTGAGATCGCGATCGCCCTTGTTCTTCGTGGACAGGATCAAGGCGCCGCTGCTCATCGGCCAGGGCGCCAACGACCCGCGCGTCAAGCAAGCCGAGAGCGACCAGATCGTCGCCGCCCTGCGCAAGGCCAGCAAGCCGGTCGAGTACATCGTCTACACCGACGAGGGCCACGGCTTTGCCCGTCCAGAAAACCGCATGCACTTCTACGCCTGCACCGAGGCGTTCCTGTCGAAACATCTCGGCGGCCGCGCCGAGCCGGCCGGTGACGTGAAGGGGCATTCGGCGCAGGTGAAGTGAGTCTGTCCCGCGGCCTCTGCCGCACGTCGGCTGGCAGCGTAAGTCATGGCGAGACAATTGTTCGTGGCGTTCGGCCGTTTCGTTTCTGATAAGCGCAGCTCATTATGCCCCGCCCCGCTCACGCCAACTCAAAATTGGCGAGACTCGACTCTTTGCCGCACGCCGCACACTTGCCGCGACAATCGAAGGAATCGAAATACTCCTGAGCACGAGGCTCAAGCTCCGGTTCGTCCTCAATCAGATCAAAATGCGGATGCGCACAAAACGCGGTCATCGAAAACTCGGACGTACCACACTCGGGACACGGCACAGCCTGTCGCGCGCCGGTCCCGCGATAGTTCGAGTCGTAGTTCTCTCCGCCTTTACTGATCTCGGAGTTGTAACCGTGCTGCTTGGTATCGAGGATCTCTGTCGTCTTGCCGCACGACGAGCACAAGAATGCCAGCGGGCTGACAAACAACGGAGGGCCGTCATACTCAGGGTTGCATTCCTTCAGCGAGTGGCCCAGCAACTTTCCTTTGGTCGCGCCACAGGAGCAAACCAGCGACCAACCAGCCCAGTCGTTCTAAGGCTCGGCGTGGGCCGGCGAGACGCGGAAACCGGCGAGGCAGATTGGCGGGTATTGGTGCACCTGCCGCACCATCTTTTCGATGAAGGGATGCATTGGGGGCTTCCTCAATGGGGCATAACGTTCAGGAATCTATCCTGAGCCGCCGCTGGCGATGACGCGGCTCGCGGACCGGGGCCGGCCGCTTGCCTGCGGCATGAGTGGAGTGTAGCGGTGCGGTGCGGTGGCTGGCAAGCGTTTTTTCGCTATGGGTCGATCGCGTCATCGAGGTCGAGCCCTCGTTGATATGTCCATCGTGCGATGGCGCTGGGTTTCGCGGGCGCACGCCGAGCGCGGCAGCGTCGCAGACGCTACTTGTTTTCCACTCTTCGCTTGGTTGTGTCGGTGGGCGCGACCGCCCTTACCCCGCTCGCCCTCACCCCCAGCCCCTCTCCCAGAGGGCCCAGAGGGAGAGGGGAGCCAGATCCGCTTGTCGCCCTGGAGCAGGCACGCATGGGTGCTCCTCATTGTTGTCGAACGCAAAACGGTCATGTTATTCGCCCGGCCAATCGCGCCCCGTTGGGGCTTCACAATAATGCCCATGCCGTTCCCAAGGCTGCGCCCTGGGCTTTAACGTGCAACGCCGTTGGCGTTGAAAGGCATGAGACCGTGCCCTGCGGCGATTCCCAGCGCGGTGCCCTGGGCTTTAACATGCAACGTCGTTGGCGTCGACGAAACAAGGTCATTGAAACTAAACGCCAACGGCGTCGGATGTTAAAGCCCAGGCCAACGGCCTGGGTATGCGGCGTTTTCGTCGATTCAAGCCCCAACGGGGCGGCATTGGGCACATGGGGGTGTCTTGGTTCAGGGGCCGGTCGGCCTCCAATCCTTTGGAGCGTCATCCGCCTTTCTTGATGCGGCTCTTGCGATTCGTCCAGGTGGGGATTTGCCGAGGGGGTGTCTGTCACTTTCTGGACGAATCCTGGACGTAACCGTTCACAGGTCAGTCTAGCGTTTTCTACTCGGAATGGGGTATCCTTGCAGCTGGCATGGATGCTTCTCCGGTTGTTTCTGAAGCTGATC
>Ga0194121_10007222_pt1 | contig 14538 bp, 16 predicted proteins | sample TA2MahCa50mmetaG_FD_148609 | JGI IMG/M metagenome (GOLD analysis project Ga0194121, IMG submission 148609) | Freshwater microbial communities from Lake Tanganyika, Tanzania - TA2015020 Mahale Deep Cast 50m | ecosystem: Environmental > Aquatic > Freshwater > Lake | place: Tanzania: Lake... | reverse complement strand
AGCCACAGCGTTTGCATCAAGCAACAGCGTTTGCATCAAGCAACAGCCTTGGTATTGAGCTGTTTGGCCTGATGCAGGGAGGCTTCGATCGCCTTCTGATCCAGTTGAAATCCCAGCACCACGAGCTCGAGCCCAGGGCTCGGGGTGTCGGCGTCCGTTGGGGCAGCGCCTCCCGGCTCAAACCAGCACTCCAGGCGGGGGCCCACGGCCTGAATCTGGAGGGGACGGGCCTTGCCCGGCAGCCAAAGCCGGCCCTTGAGGCGGATCACTGCGCTTTGGCGCAACAGGTGCGCTAGCTGTTGCTCCAAAGCCTGACGCCCAATCGCGCCAGGAAGCTCCAGGGCCAGCGCTTCGATCGCTACGTGGGTGTGGTCGTGGTGCTCATGATCGTGGTGCTCATGTTCGTGATGGCCATGTTCGTGATGGTGCCCTTCGGGATCCTGGGAGCGATCGTTGCTGGTGCGGCGTTCCAGGCCAAGAACGAGCTCAGGGTCGACGTTCCCGCGGGCAACCGGGAGCACAACGGCCCCTGCCCGTAGCAGGGGCTTGAGGCGCTGGTGCACGGCCTGCATGGCGTCTGGACCAAGGCAATCGGCGCGGCTCATCAGCACCAGATCGGCCGCCTCCAGTTGCTCCGCAAACAACTCATCAATGGCTGAGGCATGGTCGAGGCTGGGATCGGCCAGGCGCTGCGCTTCGAGGGCCGCAGGATCGGCCACCACGCTGCCGGCGGCCAACGCCTCACCATCCACCATGGCCACCACCCCATGCAGCCGGATCCGGGTGCGGATCTCGGGCCAGTGCAGGGCGGCAATCAAGGGCTCGGGCAGGGCCAGACCACTGGTCTCAACCACGATTCCATCGAGGTTGTCTGCCCGTTCCAGCAGGCGCTCCATGGTCGGAAGAAAGTCGTCCTGCACGGTGCAGCAGAGGCAACCATTGGCCAGCTCGACCAGCCGGCTGTCCACGTCGTCGTCGGGGCAGAAGCCACAGCTGCGCAGCAGGGCCCCATCGATGCCTACCTCGCCAAATTCGTTGACAAGCACCGCCAGCTTTTGGCCGCTGTGCAGCAACAAATGCCGCAGCAGCGTGGTTTTTCCGGCACCCAGAAATCCGGTCACCACGGTGACCGGCACCCGTCCGCTTGGGTTGGCCATCTCAGGCCGCCAGCCCAGCCAAGGCCCAGGTGCCGCCGCAGGCGATCAGGGCCAAGGCCAGCCAGCGCAGGGTGGTGGGGGAGAGGCGAGACACGGCAGGCCGCAGCACCACCAAAGACATCACCAACAGGGATGCCTGGGAGAGCAGCAGTCCCAAGCCGTAGGCCGTGAGCGGCATGGTGCTCCAGCCGAACACCGGACCGCTCAGCACATAGCCGTGCAAGGCCATCGCCGGCAAGAGCGTTAGGGCTGGCAGGCGACGCAGCAGCACCAAAGCCTCCACCACAAGGGTGATGGCGACGAGGATCTCGGCCCCGGGCAAGCCAGGCCAGAGGAGACCGGAGGCACTGCCCAGCAGACCCACCACCAGCAGGGCCAGGGCCCAGCGCAGGCGGCGCTGCAGACCCACCAGGGAGAGCGCGAGCAGGAAGAGCAGGTGGTCTGGCCCCAACACCGGGTGGGCCAGACCGCTCAAGATCCCGTTCAACACAGTCGGCCGCATCGCGCTGAGATCAGCGACGTGGTGAGCCAATGCCGGAGCTGCGCTGCAGACCGGGATGAGGAGAAGGGATGCCAGCAGGCCCAGTCCTAAGGCCTGTTTGGCCAGGGGTGAGCCGGAACGATGCAAATCCAGAGGTGTCATGGGGCCGGTCCGCGCCGTAGGTCAATCAACTCCGGCGGGCGTTCTGACTGGGCAGCACCGTCGAAGCGAACCCGGCGAAGGGATCGAATCGTCGGATAACGCGCCTTCACAGCTGCGGGACAGCGCCGGATTTGCACCGGACTTTCCCCCTTACCTCCGGTGGCTGTTCCCCACCGGAACCGGAGCGCTCATGGTATCCGCCTGAAGCCCTACCGACACGCCAGGCTGTCCCGGGTCGCCACCCCCGTTACCGGGTTGACCCCTGCGGCGCGTTTGCACAGGGCCTTCTGTTCCGGTAGATCCAGCACCGCATCGGTGAAGTCGGCCCCTTCAATGCTGGCGCCCTTGAAGTGGCTCTGCATCAGCATGGCGTTGCGCAACAGAGCCCCGCGCAGGTCCGCATCTTCGAAGTGGCTGGAGAAGGCCACTGCGTCCTCCAGGTTGGCCTCCCGCAGATCGGCGCCCTGCAGGTCGCTGCTGTTGAACACAGCCCCCCGCAGATCTGTCGCGCTCAGATCAAAACCCACCAGCGATGCTTTGAGAAATTCCTGCTGCTGCAGGTTGCGGCCGTGCATGTCGGGCTGGAGATCCTGAAGTGAGCGCTGGCTGCGCAGCTCCGGAGCCGTAATGGCTGAGGCCGGCGCCACCCCCAGGCTCCAAACCAGCGCCAGGATCAGCGATCCCACGACCCAGCGGGACCAACGGCGCATGGGTCTGGAGGAATGGGAGCCCATGGGCGCGCACTTACGGTGGGACATCAAGTTATGTCAACCATGGCGATGGCCTTGCGGGTTGTAGTCCCGCCCCACCCCCTGATCGCCCACTGGCTGGGCGTGTTGCGGGATCGCCACACCCCTGCTGCCCTCTACGCCACGGCCACCACCGAGCTGGGGCGATGGCTCACCTATGAAGCGCTGCGCGATTGGTTGCCCCACCGGCGCCTGGTGCTCGATACCCCCTTAGGCCCTTGCGAGGCCGATCTGGTTGATCCGGCGATTCCCTTGCTGGCCCTGCCCCAGCTCACGGCGGGCCTCGGCCTCTGGCAGGGCGCCCAAACCGTGATTCCCGCGGCCCAAGTGCGGCACGTGTGGGAGCACGGCGGGGTCCTAACCGGCTTGGATGGCCCGATTGATTCCCGTTGTGGGGTGCTGGTGTTCACGGCTGAGCTGGCTGACGGGACAGCACTGATCCAGCTGCTCGATCAACTGGCCAGCCGCGGCGTTAGCGGAGATCGGCTGCGGGTGGTGACGGCCCTGGCGTCGGGCCCCGGTCTCAAGGCGGTGGGAGAACGCCATGGTGCCCTCACCCTGTACACCGCTGGGATTGATCCCGACCTCAATGAACCGGGCCAAATTGTGCCCGGCATCGGCCCGGTGGCCGAGCGCCTCTTTGGCGGCACGGTGGTAGCGACCCCATGATGGAAACCGGTGCAGCCCATGCCTAGGCTGGGGCCAGAGCAACGTGCAGCAATGGGCGATCGCAACGGCTGTTCCAGCCAAGGGGGTGGCGGATCGGCCCTCAGCGTCATGGCCGGGGCCGTCATCGGTGCCGCTGGCTTGGCGTGGTGGTTGCTGTCGGAAGCGGAACGGCGCCGCCAGCAGCCTCTCCAGCCACGGTCCCTGCGCCTCTCAACCCTGCGGACCCCTGTGCCGGCCGACGTTGGCACCGGCACCCCGAGCGAGCTGCATGAGCGCGACCTGCACGATCGCGTGCACGAGCTCAACCAGGCGATCGACGACGTGCGCCGTCAGCTGGAATCCATGAGCACCCAGGGCTGAGGCCACGGGCTCCTAAGGGCCGGTGGGTAGGTTTTCCGTTAGAGACACCGCAGCCGCCCATGCTTCGCTCCGCCGCGATCACCCAGGGGATCCAGCGCTCACCCAACCGCGCCATGTTGCGGGCTGTGGGCTTCGGTGACAGCGATTTCAGCAAGCCGATCATCGGCATTGCCAATGGCTACAGCACGATCACGCCCTGCAACCTTGGGCTCAACGAACTGGCCCAGAGGGCGGAAACGGCGGCCCACGCGGCCGGTGCCATGCCCCAACTGTTCGGCACCATCACGGTGAGCGACGGCATTTCGATGGGCACCGAGGGGATGAAGTATTCCCTTGTGAGCCGGGAGGTGATCGCCGATTCGATTGAGACAGCCTGCAACGGCCAGAGCATGGATGCCCTGCTAGCGATCGGTGGCTGTGACAAGAACATGCCCGGCGCCATGTTGGCTATGGCTCGCATGAACATCCCCGCCATTTTTGTGTATGGCGGCACGATCAAGCCTGGCAAACTCGGCGCCTGTGACCTCACCGTGGTCAGTGCCTTTGAGGCTGTCGGGCAATACAGCGGCGGCCGCATTGATGAGCAGGAGCTCACGGCGATCGAGAAGAACGCCTGTCCGGGCGCCGGGAGCTGCGGCGGCATGTTTACCGCCAACACGATGAGCGCCGCTTTTGAGGTGCTGGGTCTGAGCCTGCCCTACAGCTCCACCATGGCGGCCGAGGATCCCGAGAAGGCCGATAGCGCCGCCCGCAGTGCCGAGGTGCTGGCTGAAGCGATCAAAGCCAACATCTGCCCCCGTGATCTACTCACTCGCGAAGCCTTTGAGAACGCCATCAGCGTGATCATGGCGGTGGGTGGCTCCACCAACTCGGTGCTGCACCTGCTGGCCGTGGCCCGCACGGCCGGGGTGGGTCTCACGATCGACGACTTCGAAATGATTCGCCAGCGGGTGCCGGTGATCTGCGACCTCAAGCCCAGCGGCCGCTACGTCACCGTCGATTTGCATCACGCCGGCGGCATCCCTCAAGTGATGAAGCTGCTGCTGGATGCGGGGCTTCTCCACGGCGACTGCAAGACCATCGAGGGCAAGACCCTCAGGGAGGTGCTCGCGGAGGTTCCCTCCGAGCCCCCATCAGGCCAGGACGTGATTCGCCCCCTCAGCAATCCGCTCTATGCCAAGGGCCACCTGGCGATTCTCAAGGGCAACCTTGCCGAAGAAGGTGCTGTGGCCAAGATCAGCGGCGTCAAGAATCCGGTGATTACGGGCCCTGCCCGGGTGTTTGAGAGCGAGGAAACCTGCCTGGCCGCCATCCTCGACAAGCAGATCCAACCCGGTGATGTGGTGGTGGTGCGCCAGGAGGGGCCCGTTGGCGGGCCCGGCATGCGCGAGATGCTCAGCCCGACCGCCGCAATCGTGGGCCAGGGGATGCTGGATTCGGTGGCCTTGATCACCGACGGTCGCTTCTCGGGCGGCTCCTTTGGCCTGGTGGTGGGTCACGTGGCCCCCGAGGCCGCCGTGGGCGGCACCATCGGCCTGGTGCACGAGGGCGACAGCATCACCGTGGATGCCAACCGGCTGCTGATCCAGCTGAATGTGCCGGCCGACGAGATCTCCCGGCGCCGCGCCGCCTGGAGCAAGCCCGAGCCCCGTTACAAAACCGGAGTGCTGGGCAAGTACGCCCGTCAGGTGAGCTCGAGCAGCCTTGGGGCTGTTACCGACCAGCCCTGAACGCTTAGTCGAGAGGAATCAACAGGGCCCTGAGCCGCCGAGCCAGGGCCTCCAGTGGCGCACCATCTTCGGGCCGCTCGCAGCGCAGACCGGATTCAGCCTCCATCCACACCGGATGGCTGCCTTGCCAGAGCAGCGGCCGATCAGGCCCCTGACACCACGCCAAGGTGAGATTGAGATCGCGACCACTGCGGTAGATCTCCAGCTCCAGATCGCCATCGGGCCAACGCGCGCCATCGGGATGGCGTGCCTCCAGCCGCAGGCAACAATCGTCGCTGCTCTCCGCTTCACCCACGAGCAGCACCGCGTGCCGCAGCGGTTTGCGGCACAGGTCGGCGGCGGCGGCCACCAGCTGCTGCAGGTTGCTGTTGACCAGCTCAGGGGTAGCCACGGATGGCGTGGAGTTCCAGGTGGATCGGGCCGGCCCGAAAGCCTGCATTCAGCCCCCCATCATCGGCGAAGCGGGAATGGAGCAATTGCAGGCGTGTGATCCGGCTCGGATCAAAACGCACCGGCAGGCCCACGGGCTTGGCGCGGACGGAGGCTGTCAGGTCGGCAAAGGGAATCTGCACCACGGTGACTCCCGAGTCGGCCGTGCCGAATTCGACCACCCAACGCAGGCCACCTGGAATCAGGTTGGTGAGCCCCCCCAAGCCGTCGGCACAGGCCACCGCCAACTTGAACCGGCGTCCATCGCCTGCCAGCTCGAACTCCAGGCCACTGCAGCTGGAGAGATCCAGTGGCGGCGAGAACAGCGGCGAGCGGCAGCTGATGAAGCCACCGCCCTCAGCGATCAGGGTGCCCTCGAACACCAAGCCCGTAGGGCCGATGCGGCAGCTTCCCTGGCTGCGGCCGCCCATCACGGTGTCGTTGAGAGCATGCCAGCCGCTGAAGCCGTCGCCTGTGGCGATCGGAATCATGGTTGCAGCCCGGCGGCGGCGGCCCGATCGGCCAGGATCATCACCTCCTCAGCGGGTTGAACGAGCTTGGCTGGGGTGCGCTCGGTTGATTCCAAGGGATCCAGCAGGCGCTGCAAGGCCTGCACTTTGCCAGCGCCACTGACCAAAAACAGCACCCGTCGAGCCGCGGAGAGCGTCGGAGCGGTGAGGGTGACGCGCGGGAGCCCCTTGCCTTCCCCCAGCGTGACGGCCCGATCCGTGATGGTTGGAGCGGCTGTTCCTGGAAACAGGGAGGCGGTGTGTCCATCGTCACCGAGCCCCAGCAACACCAGATCGAGGGCCGGCGGGGAGGAGCCGCCGCACAGCTGCTGCACCAGGGCGGCATAGGCCTCAGCACCCTGCTGCGGACTGCTGAGCTCGGTGGGCACCGGGTGCAGACAGGCGTGGCTGCCGGGTCCTTCCGCCATCAGGGTTTCCCGCAGCATCCGGGCGTTGCTGGAGGGGTCGCTGCCGCTCACCCAACGCTCATCCCCCAGCAAGACATCCACCCGATCCCAGGGCAGATGTTGTTGGCCCAGTTGCCTGTAGGTGGCGCGGGGGGTCTCACCGCCTGCCAGGGCGATCTGGGCCCGATCCTGATCGGCCAGCACCAGATCCAAGGCCGAAGCGATCGCCTGGGCCGTCTGCCGCGCCAGATCTTCGGCCGATTCGGCCACGATCAGCCGATAGCGGGTTGGGGGATTGCTGGAGCAGGTGGGGTGTGACTGCATCAGTCGAGCCATTCGGTGTGGAAGCTGCCAGGCTTATCGACCCGCTCGTAGGTGTGGGAGCCGAAGCAGTCGCGCATTGCCTGGACCAGGTTCTGGGGCAGGCGGCCACTGCGGTAGCTGTCGATGTAGTCGAGGGTGCTGCTCAGGCAGGGCACAGGGATGCCCGCCAGGGCTGCGCCAGCCACCACCTGACGCAGGCCAGGGAGGCGGCGGTTGATCTGCTCGGCAAACCAGGGGTCGAGTATCAGATTGGCCAGGTCGGGGTTGGCGCCATAGGCGTTCTGAATGCGTTGCAACAGCCGAGCCCGAATGATGCAGCCCCCTTTCCAGATCTGACCGATCGCCGAAAAGTTGAGGTTGTAGTTGTGCAGCTTTGAGGCTTCCTGCAGCAGGGCCATACCCTGGCCGTAGCTGACGATGCAGGCGGCGATGCAGGCATCCCGGAGGGGTGCCATGCTGTCGTCGGGGGTGCCGAGCGCAAAGGAATGGGGCGCGGGTGCGGGCAACAGTGCTCCTGCCGTGAGACGTTCGGAGCGCAGCGAACTCAGCACCCTGGCATTGAGGGCTGCATAGATGGTGGGCACGGGTACGCCCATCTCCAGGGCACTCACCACGGTCCAGAGGCCAGTGCCCTTTTGGCCAGCGGCATCCACAATGGCCTCCACCAGATCGGCGCCGTTCTCGGGGTCTTTGGTGCGCAGGCACACCTCGGTGATCTCCACTAGGAAGGAGGCCAGCTCTTCGGTGTCGTTCCAACCGGCGAGCACATCAGCCATCTGATCGCCGTTCATCCCGGCAACCCGCTTCATCAGGTCGTAGGCCTCGGCCAGGATCTGCTCGATGCCGTATTCGATGCCGTTGTGCACCGTTTTGACGAAGTGGCCTGCACCACCTGGGCCGATGTAAGTGACGCAAGGGCCATCGTTGACCTGGGCTGCCATCTTGCGCACCAACGGCTCGATGGCGTCGTAGGCAGCCTTGGTGCCCCCTGGCATCATGCTCGGCCCCTCGAGAGCTCCCTTGGCTCCGCCGGACACCCCCATGCCGATGTAGCCAAAGCTCTTGCTCTCCAGTTCCGCCACCCGCCGTTCCGTATCGGCATAGAGGGAGTTGCCACCGTCGATCAGCAGATCGCCCTCCTCCAGGAGGGGAGAGATGGATGCGATGGTGTCGTCCACCGGTTGACCGGCTTTGACCATCATCAGGATCCGGCGGGGACGCTCCAGGCTCGCCACAAACTCCTGAAGGGTGGCAGCTCCGATGATGTCCTTGCCGGCGCCACGGCCAGCCAAGAACTCCTCTGTTTTGGCGTAGGTGCGGTTGTAAACGACGGACGAGTATCCGTTGCGCTCCGCATTGAGCACAAGATTTTCTCCCATCACACCGAGACCAATCAGGCCGAAATGTGCCTTACCCATGGCTGAGATTGAAACCATTCGCCATGAGTGTGGCGAGGCTGCTCTGCTATCCCGTGCAACCGTCACAACTTGGTGGCAACGTGTCAGCAACTCCTGGCTTTAAACCCGGAGCGCCGGCAGTTGCCCATGAGATGGTGCCTCCCCTCACCATGGCCAGTGCCCAGGGCTTTCAGAGCTGAGGCTCAGATCACCGTGCCATCGGCGATGGTGCCATTTTTGACCACGACCACGATGCCATTGCGGATATAGAAGTTGAGCTCAGGCCGATCGGCTTCCTCAACGTTGTCCTTGTTGACGATGGTGACGTTGTTGCCGATGCGGACATTCTTATCGAGAATTGCACGCTTCACCGTCGTGCCCCTGCCCACACCCAGTGGAATTCCACCACGCTCACGCAACTCCAAGCGTTCCTCGGAAGACTCGAAGTAATCGGCACCCATCACCAAAGTGTCCTGGAGCACCACTTCATCCTCGACTCGGGAGCGCACGCCGAGAACGCAGTGGTGAATGCTGCAGGCCTTAAGCAAGGATCCTTCTCCGATGATCGAAGCCGTGACCTGGGCGTCCTGCATCTTGCTGGGCGGCAGATAGCGGGGACGGGTGTAGATCGGAAACTTCTCGTCGTAGAAGGAGAAGGCGGGGTTGGGTTGATCCGTCAGGGCCAGATTCGCCTCATAGAAGGCGCCAATGGTGCCGATGTCTTCCCAATAGTCGTCGAAGAGGTAGCTCTGGAGCCGGTCACCCCGGGCCAGGGAAGCCGGAATGATCTCCTTGCCGAAATCGGTGGCGGAGGGATTGCTGGTTAGCAGGTCAAAGAGGGTCTCCCGGCTGAACACATAGATGCCCATCGAGGCCAGGTAGGGGCGCTTGGCCGCTTCCTCGGGGGAGAGGCCCAGGGCCTGGGTGTCAACCCGCATGTCCTCAAGGGCCTGCCCCTTGGGTTTTTCACGAAACTCCTGGATCCGACCATCAGCCGTGGTGCGCATCAAGCCAAACCCTTCGGCCTGAGCCTGATCCACAGGCAAGGCCCCCACGCTCAGCTGGGCGCCGGTGTCGATGTGATGCTGCACAAAGCTGCTGTAATCCATCCGGTAGAGCTGGTCACCGGAAAGGATCAGGTAGTGATCCACATCCCACTCGTGGAACAGCCACTGGTATTTGCGCACAGCATCAGCCGTGCCTTCAAACCAACTTGGGCTTTCAGGGGTTTGCTGGGCCGCCAAGACCTCGACAAACCCCTGGCCGAAACCAGCAGAAAGATCATAGCTCATCGTCAGGTGACGATTCAGCGAAGCACTATTGAACTGCGTTAAAACATAGATTTTGTTGATGTCGGAATTGATGCAATTGCTGATCGGAATATCAATCAATCGGTATTTTCCAGCCAGCGGTACGGCTGGTTTGGCGCGCATTTTGGTGAGCGGGTAGAGGCGCGTGCCGGCACCGCCTCCCAAAATAATTGCCAGTACCCGTTTCATAACCTTTGCTGCCGGCGTCTCACGACGCTGACCGTACTGGAGCGGCCCGCCTCAGCGCGACCTTTTGGATCATCGCCAGCACGAACTGTTGCAGAGCAGCTGGGGAGTGCTCTCAGCCCTCAGGGGACTGTTCATGGAGCTCAAACAGCTCTTCAAGGATCTGCATGGCGCTGTGGCGCTGCTGGCGGGGCTGGGGGGCCCGCAAATTGGTGACGGGGGTGTGCAGGATCTTGTTGATGATGCCCTTGCTGAGTGCCTCCACCACCTTTCGCTCGCGGGCAGAGAGGTCTGGACCCATGCGGCTGAGGGCCTTCTGCAGCTCCTGTTCGCGGATATCTTCGAGCTGCCGGCGCAGCCGGTTGACCACGGGCACGGCTTCGAGACCATCCCACCACTCAAGGAACAGCCTGGCTTCCTCCTCCAGCAGCCCCTGGGCTTCAGCAGCCATCTCCCGACGGGCTTCCTGGTTGCGGTTCACCACCTCCTGCAGGTCGTCCACGTCGTAGGACTGCACGCCGGGCAGTCCAGCCGTGTCTGCAGCGATGTTGCGGGGCACACCGATGTCAATCAACATCAAGCTGGAGCGCCGGTTGAGGGCAATCAGACGCTCCGCCGTGATGATCGGCGTATCAGCGGCTGTGCTGGTGAACACCAGGGAACATGTGCTCAGGCAGTGATCGAGGTCGTCGAGGGAACGACACTGCACCGGCAGGGCGGGAAAGTCTGCGGCGAGCAGCTCAGCCTTGCTAACGGTGCGGTTGAGCAACACCAACCCACGGCAGCCCTTGGCCTGCAGGTGCTGCAGCAGCAGGCGGGCCATGCGGCCCGCACCCACCACCGCAACCTGCTCTTGATCCAGGGGCACCAAATCGTCTAAACCGCGGCCCTGCCCCACCTTCAGCTGGGCCAGCTCCACAGCCGCTGAGCTGATGGAGACAGCACCCGTGCCCAGATTGGTTTCGGTGCGAACCCGCTTGCCGGTGCTCACCGCCTGATTGAGCAGGCGGTTGAGAATTGGTCCCACGGAGCGGTGCTCCTGGCCCAGGCGCACCATCTTCTTCACCTGGGACAGGATCTGCCCCTCACCAAGCACCAGCGAGTCGAGGCCAGCGGAAACCCGGAGCAGGTGAGCGATGGCCTCTTCGTGGTGGTAGGTGAAGAGGTGGGGTGACAGCTCTTCGACCGCCAACCCGGAGATGGTGCTGAGAAAGGATCCGACCGCAGAAATGCCCTGATCCGGATGGCGAAGCAGGGTGTAGATCTCCAGGCGATTGCAGGTGCTGAGGATCGAGGCCTCCAGCACCTGCTCATCAGCCCGAAGCTGCTGAAGCGAAGCCTCCATGCTCTGTTCCGGGATGCTGAGGCGCTCCCGGATCTCTACTGGGGCCGTGCGATGACTGAGGCCGACAACGGCGATATGCATGGAGACTGGCTCGGGTGCTCGTGCGGCGGGGGAGTCAGCTGAGCGCGATGCTCTTCGCCCCATCCTTGATGTGGATGGTGTTGGTGAAACGGGCGGTGTTGTCCAGGGTGCTGATCACCAGTGAGCTGGTGCGGGTGCAGTCCTTCTCGAACTTCACACCGTGGAACAGCAGACCATCGGTGATGCCACTGCCCGCGAACACCACGTTCTCACCGGAGGCCAGCTCCTCGGCCTCGTAGATCTTGTCGACGTCGGTGATGCCCATCTCGTTGAGCCGGGCGATGTTGCCCTCCTTGGTGTAGTCCGCCCACTCGGAGGTTTGGGCGATGGCGGGGTCATACACCAGCTGACCCTGGAAGTGGCCGCCCAGGGCGCGCATGGCCGCGGCGGAGATCACGCCTTCGGGGGCGGCGCCGATGCCCATCAGGCAGTGGGTGCCGGTGCCAGCGAAACCGCAGGCGATGGCGGCCTGCACATCACCGTCAGAAATGGGCTGCACACGGGCGCCGGTGGCACGAATTTCGGCGATCAAGTCTTTGTGGCGGGCGCGATCCATCACCACGATGGTGAGCTCGCTCGCGGCCAGGCCGAGGCACTCACTCAGGATCTTGATGTTTTCGGTGGCCGACTTGCGGATGTCCACCTTGCCCTTGGCAGCCGGGGGAGCCGCCAGCTTCTTCATGTAGAAGTCGGGTGCGTTGAACAGACCACCACGGTCGGACGCCGCAAGAACGGCCATCGAGCCCCGCTGGCTGTTGGCGCAAAGGTTGGTGCCTTCGCAGGGATCCACGGCGAAATCCACACCAGGACCGGTGCCACTGCCGACCTCTTCACCGATGTAGAGCATGGGAGCTTCGTCGCGCTCACCTTCTCCGATCACGATGCGTCCTTGCATCTGGATCTGGCCCATGCGCTTGCGCATGGCTTCGACAGCCGCCGCGTCGGCTTCATCTTTTTTGCCCAAGCCGGTCAGTTCGGCGGAGGCGATGGCGGCTTGCTCAACGACCTCAAGAATTTCCTGGATGAGGGTGCGATCCACGGTGATCCGGCAGGGGAATGGGCTTCAGGGAATGGCATTGGCCTGGCTGGACACGGGGTCAGAGTCCTGCTGCCGCTAGGCCTTTCGGAGATGAAGCGGCTGTGGACACGGGGTCAGAGTCCTGCTGCCGCTAGGCCTTTCGGAGATGAAGCGGCTGCAACTGTATCAGTGACAGCCACCCCTTCCACAGGGCGTCCAACGGCCGCTCCTTAGAATCCCCCCACTCTTCTTGCGGTGACCCCAGCATGAGCACGAAGCCCCTGGTGATCTCCCCGTCGATTCTGTCGGCCGACTTCTCCCGACTTGGCGATGACGTGCGTGACGTCGACCAGGCTGGTGCCGACTGGATCCACATCGATGTGATGGATGGCCGTTTCGTGCCCAACATCACCATTGGGCCGCTGATCGTCGAAGCCCTGCGTCCGGTCACCACCAAAACCCTCGACGTTCACCTGATGATCGTTGAGCCGGAGAAATACGTGGCCGACTTCGCCAAAGCCGGGGCTGACATCATTTCCGTTCAGGTCGAAGCCTGCCCCCACCTGCACCGCAACCTCGCCCAAATCAAGGATCTGGGCAAGCTGGCCGGTGCGGTGCTCAACCCCAGCACTCCCCTCGACACTCTTGAGTACTGCCTCGAGCTGTGCGACCTCGTGCTGATCATGAGCGTCAACCCTGGTTTTGGCGGCCAGAGCTTCATTGACAACCAGGTTCAAAAGATTCGTGATCTGCGCCGCCTGTGCGATCAGCGCGGTCTGGATCCCTGGATTGAGGTGGATGGCGGCATCAAGGCCGAAAATGCCTGGAAGGTGATTGAGGCTGGCGCCAACGCCATCGTCAGTGGATCGGGCGTGTTCAACCAGCCCAACTACGCCGAAGCCATCACCGGCATCCGCAACAGCAAGCGCCCCGTGGCTGTGGCGGCCTGAGCGGCCGGGCTGGGTAGAGCCCTTGCCAATCCGTGCCCCCCTCATCGAGGGGGGCTGTTTGCTGCCATGGGTTGCGGCCTTCCGCAGGGTGACTGCTGCGCGTAACCGCTCAGCTCTCGAAGAACCAGCCGTAGCTGTGCAGGCCGATGCCCAGCAGGTTGACGCCGATGTAGCAGACCACAATCACCACCAACCCTGCGGCTGCCACTAGAGCTGGCTTGCGGCCCTGCCAGCCGCGGATCAAGCGGGTGTGCAGGTAGGCGGCGTAGACGAGCCAGCAGATCAGGGCCCAGGTTTCCTTGGGGTCCCAGCTCCACCAGCTACCCCAGGCCTCGTTGGCCCACACCGCCCCACTGACCAGACCCACCGAGAGCAACAGGAAGCCCACGGTGATGGTGCGGTAGCTGAGCGAATCGAGTTGCTCAGCGATGGGCATGGCCACGCTGCTGAGCTGCAGTGGAGGAGAAGCGTGGCCCGCTCCTTCTGTGGCCGTGGCCAGTTGGGCCTGGCGGTAGCCACCGCTGCCGATGGAGCTGCTGCGCAGTTCCAACGTGTTGTGACGATCCGTAAACAGCACGGCCAGCGACAAGAGCGAACCAACCAGCAAAGCGGCGTAGCTCAGCATGATCACGCTGACGTGCATCACCAGCCAGCTGGAGCGCAGCGCAGGCACGAGGGGGGACGCTTCTTGCAGCCGATCGGGCAGGGCAAAGCTCGCGAAAGCGACGCAACCCAAGGCCATCGGGGTGGCCGCTGCCGGCACCAGCGGTGAGGGCCAGCTGCGTTCCACCAGCAGCTGGGTGAGGGTGCAACCCCAGGCCAGGAAGCAGAGCGACTCATAGAGGTTGCTGATCGGGAAGTGGCCGGACTCCCACCAGCGCAGCACCAGCTGGGCGGTGAGGCAGAGATTGGCCGCCGCCACCAGCAGCCGCACCAGCCCACTGTTGCGGTCACCACTCAACGACCAGAAGGCCAGGGGCAGGACCAGCAGCAACAGGGCAAACGCCGTCAGGCCCAGGCCAAGCACCGGATCGTTAAACAGGGCAGGCACGGGCATCGCACAAACCAGCGCCCAGTTTGGCGAATTACCGGCGACCTCAGCGGCTGGCCTCGCGCAACAGATACATGCCGCCACCCAGACCTATCACCACGGGCAGCCAGGCTGAGAAATACGGGCTGAGGATTCCCTTCACCCCAAGGGAACTGAACACAAAGGCCACGAGGTAGTAGCCAAAGATCAGCAGGACACTGAGGCCGAACCCCTGGCTGCGGCT
>Ga0194121_10007218_pt1 | contig 14541 bp, 10 predicted proteins | sample TA2MahCa50mmetaG_FD_148609 | JGI IMG/M metagenome (GOLD analysis project Ga0194121, IMG submission 148609) | Freshwater microbial communities from Lake Tanganyika, Tanzania - TA2015020 Mahale Deep Cast 50m | ecosystem: Environmental > Aquatic > Freshwater > Lake | place: Tanzania: Lake... | reverse complement strand
GTGGCGCGCCGCGGCGATCGCGCGGTCGCGTGCGACCTGCTCGCGCCGGGCGCCGTCGAGGCGCTGGTCGCCGCGCACGAGCCGCAGGCGATCGTCCACCTCGCTGCGCTGGCGGCGCTGCCCGCCTGCGAGCGCGACCCCGCGCTGGCGCAGCGGATCAACGTCGACGCGACCCAGCGGCTGGCGCGCTGCGCCGCGCGCGCCGGCGCCCACTTCGTCCTGTTCTCGACCGATCAGGTGTTCGCCGGCGATCGCGACTGGAGCGACCGCGAGCGACCTGGGTACGTCGAATCCGACGCGCCGCGTCCGCTGCACGCCTACGGTCGCAGCAAGGTCGCTGCCGAAGCGGCGGTGCTGGCGAGCGGCGCCGAGGCGCTGGTGCTGCGCACGGCGCTCGTCCTGGCGCCGTCTGCGGCTGGCACCAGCGGCGCGCTCGATTTCGTGCGCGCCGCGCCGGCCGGCGCGCCGATCCGCCTCTTCACCGACGAATGGCGCACGCCGATCGTCGTGACGGAGCTCGCCGAGTGGCTCGATGCCGCACTGGCGCGCCGGATGACCGGCACGCTGCACGCGGCGGGGGCGGAGCGGGTCGATCGCCTGACGCTGGGGCGCGCGATCGACGCGGCGTTCCCCCTGCCGGCACCGACGCCGCCCCGCCTGCTCGTGGCGGCGTCCCAATCCGAGCTCTGCGGGGCGCGGCCACGGGACGTGGCGCTCGCCAGCACGCGCCGCGCGGAGGCGGGGCTGCCACTCCCTGCTCCGCTGAGCCAGGCGCTCGTCCGCCTGCGCGAGTGGCTGGCGTCCCGGCCGGCCTGAGCCACAGCGAGCGCGCCGCCCCCGCGCGCTCGGGATCGCCGCGGACGCGTGACCGGAGTTCGCCGCGTTGACGCCCTCTCGGGACGACGCGATCATCCGCTGCGTCTCGCGTCCTCGGGGGAGGGCTCGTCATGCGCGCTGTGATGATCGTCGTGCCGGGCCTCGCCGAGCAGCCGCTCGCCGCTCTCGGCGGCAGGACGCCGCTCGATACCGCCGTCCATCCGGCACTGGATGCGCTGGCGACGCGCGGGCGGCTCGGGACGGTCGACCTGGCGGCGCCGGGAGCTTCGCCGGGCGCCGTGACCGGCCTGCCGGCGCTGCTCGGGTTCGATGCCGCGTTGCTCGACCTGAAGCGCGGGCCGCTCGAGGCGATCGGGCTCGGCGTGGCCCTCGGGCCGGACGATCTGGCGCTGCGGCTCAACTTCGTCTCGACCTGCGAGGGGACGCTCGCCGACACGCGCGCCGGCCACGTGAGCGATCGCGAGGCGGCGCTGCTGCTCGAGACGCTGCGGGCGCCCGACGTGCTGCCGGCGGGCTGGCAACTGGTCGCCGGCGCGGGGTACCGCCATCTGCTGGTGATCCCCGGCGGTGCGGCGCTCGACCTGCATACGGTGCCACCGCATGCGGTGCTCGGGCAGCCGCTCGCGGCGCACCTGCCGAGCGGGCGCGATTCGATGCCGCTGCGCGGGTTCCTCGAGTCGGCGTTCGCGCGGCTGCGCGCGCACGAGGTGAACCGCGTGCGCCTCGACCTCGGCGAGAACCCGGCCGACGCCGTCTGGGCGTGGGGCGAAGGGACGCGGCAGGAACTGCCGGCGCTCTGCCCGCAGTTCGCCGGCGGGATGGCGGTGGTGGCAGCGGCGCCACTGGTGCGCGGGCTCGCGCTGCAGGCGGGGTTGCCGGCGCCGCGGCTGCTCGGCGCGACCGCCGACGAGCGCTCCGACCTCGCCGCCAAGGCTGCTGCCGCGCGCGCGCTGCTGGCGATGCACCCGTGGGTGGTGGTGCACGCCGCCGCGGTCAACGAGGCGTCCCGTTCCGGCGACGCGAAGCGCAAGGTGGCGCAGATCGAGCGAGTCGACCGCGAGCTGGTCGGGCCGCTGCTCGAGTGGCAGCAGGAGCAGCCGGCGGAGCGCCGGCTGGCCGTCGTCTCCGACCATTCGACCTCGGTCGAGACGCGCGGCCGCGGCGACGGGCCGGTCCCGTTTGCGCTCCACGGCGCCGGGATCGACGGCGTGCGCGAGCGCCGCTTCACCGAGGACGCCGCGCGCGCCGCCGACCTCCAGTTCGAGCGCGCCACCGCGCTGCTCGACTGGTTCACCCGCCCGTCGAGCCGCGCCGCCCACGCCTGAACCACCGATCCGGAACAACCGTTCCTGGATCAGTTGTTCCGGTTCGGCGCCGGCGCGTCCGCCGCCGCGGTTCCGGCTGCGTCCACCGTTTCGCCGCCCGCGCGGATAGCTTCCTGCCCCTTCGTTTCCGGCAGCTCCGGCAGGATTCGCCATGGCCTTCGAGATCCCGAACCGCTTCACGCCCGAGGAGGCGGAGCAGCGGCTCTTCGCGCGCTGGGAGAGTTCCGGCGCCTTCAAGCCCGACGAGCGCGCCGCCAACGGCCGCTTCGTCGTGATGATCCCGCCGCCGAACGTCACCGGCAGCCTGCACATGGGCCACGCGCTCAACAACACCGTGCAGGACGCGATGGTCCGCTTCCACCGCAAGGACGGCAAGGAGGCGCTCTGGGTCCCCGGCACCGACCACGCCGGTATCGCCACGCAAGCGGTCGTCGAGAAGAAGCTCTTCAAGGAGCGGAACGTCACCCGCGAGCAGCTCGGCCGGGACAAGTTCCTGGCCGAGGTGTGGGCGTGGAAGGAGCAATACGGCAATCGCATCGTCGAGCAGCTGCGCCGCATGGGCTGCAGCGCCGACTACTCGCGCCTCAAGTTCACCATGGACGAGGACCTCTCGGCCGCCGTGCGCGAGAGTTTCTGCCGCCTGTTCGAGCAGGGGCTGATCTACCGCGGCCCGCGCCTGGTCAACTGGGATTGCGTGCTGCAGACCGCCGTCGGCGACGACGAGATCAACCATGAGACGCGCAAGGGGAAGCTCTGGCACCTGCGCTACCCGGTCGAGGGCGCGCCGGGCGAGTTCATCGTGGTGGCGACCACGCGTCCCGAGACGATGCTCGGCGACACCGCCGTCGTCGTCCACCCCGACGAGCCGCGCTGGAAGCACCTGATCGGCAAGCGGGTGGTCCTGCCGCTGATGGAGCGCGCGATCCCGGTGCTGGCCGACGACACCGTCGAGCTCGGCTTCGGGACCGGCGCGGTGAAGGTCACGCCGGGCCACGATCCGAACGACTACGCCCGCGGCCAGCGCTTCAAGCTGCCGATCGTCTCGGTCTTCACCGACACCGGCCGCATCAACGAGCACGGCGGTCGCTACCAGGGGCTCTCGCGCGAGGAGGCGCGGAAGCGGATCGTCGCCGACCTCGAGGCCGCGGGGCTGCTCGAGAAGACGGTCGACCACGAGCTCTCGGTCGCGCTCTCCGACCGCTCCGGCTCGGTCATCGAGCCGCGCATCAGCGAGCAGTGGTTCGTGCAGATGGAGCCGCTCGCCAAGCCCGCCATCGCCGCGGTGAAGAGCGGCGCGTTGAAGTTCGTGCCGGAGCGCTGGAGCAAGGTCTATCTCGACTGGCTCGAGAACGTCCGCGACTGGTGCATCAGTCGCCAGCTCTGGTGGGGGCACCGCATCCCGGTCTGGTACGACGCCGACGGGACGCCGGTCGCGTCGCGCACCGACCTGAAGCTTGGCGACCCGCACCCGCAGAGCGGCAAGCCGATCGTCCGCCAGGATCCCGACGTGCTCGACACCTGGGCGTCGAGCTGGCTCTGGCCGATCGCGACGCTCGGCTGGCCGCAGACCGAGGGCGGCAAGCCGGCGCGCGACCTCGCGCGCTACTACCCGACGCAGTTCCTCTCGACCGCGCGCGAGATCATCTACCTCTGGGTCGCGCGCATGGTGATGGCCGGCTACGCCTTCGCCGACCACCTGCCGTTCGAGCAGCGGGTCCCGTTCTCGACCTGCTACATCAACGCCACCGTGCTCGACGCGCAGGGCCGGCGGATGAGCAAGTCGCTCGGCAACGGCATCGACCCGATCGACATGATCGAGAAGTACGGCGCCGACGCCATGCGCGTGTCGCTGATGCTGCTCACCGTCGAGGGCCAGGACATCCGCTTCAGCGAGCAGCGCGTCGAGGAGGCGCGCAACTTCGTCAACAAGTTCTGGAACGCGACACGCTTCGTGCTGCAGAAGGTCGCGCGGGACGACGTGCAGGGGGTCGATCTAGCCGGAGCCGCGCGCCTCGAGGACCGCTGGCTCCTCGCCCGCCTGCGCGAGACGGTCGAGACCGTGACCGCCGCGCTTCCCGCCTGCCGCTTCCACGAGGCGAGCCACGCCCTGCGCCGCTTCACCTGGAACGACTTCTGCGACTGGTACGTCGAGATCGCCAAGGTCCGCCTCGATCCGGCCGAGCCGGCCGAATCGCGCCGCATGGCCAGCGCGATCGCGGTGAAGGTGATCGAGACGCTCTGCCACCTGCTCCACCCGCTGGCGCCATTCGTCACCGAGGCGCTGTGGGGTCACCTCAAGGCCGCCGGCTTCGTCCCGGCCAGCGCGAAGGAGCTGATCTCGGCGCCGTGGCCGAAGGCGAGCGACCTGCCGGCCCGCACGGCGGCGATCGACGAGGCCGCCGCCGCGATGGCCGGCCTGCAGGAGATCACCGGCGCGTTGCGGAAGCTGCGTGCCGACAACAAGGTGGCCGAGCACGCCACGGTGCCGGCCCACGTGAAGCTCCCCGCCGACCGCCTGGTGGCGGTCCTGCGCGACGCCCAGCCGTGGTTCGAGCGCCTCGCCCGCTGCACGCTGGCCGGCGTCGCGACCGCGCTGCCGCGCCCACCGGACGCCGACGCCGCCGTGGTCGCCGTGCCGCCGTTCGGCGCCGCCGAGCTCTACCTGCCGCTCGCCGGCCTGATCGACAAGGCCGCCCGCGCCAAGGAGATCGCCAAGCGCCGCGACGACCTCGCGAAGAACATCGCCGCGATCGAGACGAAGCTCGGCAACGAAGGCTTCGTCGCCCGCGCTCCCGCCGACGTCGTCGCCCGCGAACGCGAGCGCCTCGCCGCTCTGCAGGACGAACTCGCCAAGGTCACCCGCCAGCTCTCCGAGCTCGCCTGATCAGGGCTTCAGTTTCTCGTCCCGCTTCGCCGAGCGCTGCGCAGCAGCTGCTCGCCCCGCCCCGGTCACGCCCTTCCGGTCACCTCGCTCCGGTCACTTCGGCCGCGTCGGTGCCGGCGCCACCATGGCCGGCGCCGCGATCGGCTCGAAGCTTCCCGGCTCGAACTGCAGTTCGAAGTCGAACTCGGGGAACCGCATGCCCGTGCCCATCTTCAGGCTGAACTGGAACCGCGCGGAATCCTGCGGGACGACGATCATCCCGCTGCCACCCTTGGCGGCCGAGGTCTTCGCCGCCGTGCCGCCGGTGCCGGCAGCGCCGGGCGTGTAGCTGAACCGCGTCGGGTGCAGCGGCTGCCCGTCGACGTACTGGGCGTCGATCACGGCGATCGTCGCGCCCGCCTCATTGCGGATCAGCAGCACCGCGCGATCGGTCGGGATGTCGACCAGCGACAGTTCCGTCGCGCCGAGCCCCATCTCCTCGAGCGCCTTCTTCGCCTCGGCATCGGCCTTCTCGGCCGCGAGCTCCTCGGCGCTCTTCTCACCCTCCGCCTTCTCGGCGTCCTGGCCCTCGGCGTCGCCACCGGCAGGATCGCCGTCCTTGGCGTCGCCCGCCTTGTCCGCGCCGCCCTTGCCGCCCTTCGCCTTCGGCTCGTCCTTCTTCTCGCCCTTGGCGTCACCCTTTTTCTTGTCGGCGTCCTTCTTGCCAGCGTCCTTCTTGCCAGCGTCCTTCTTGCCAGCGTCCTTCTTGTCGGTGTCGCTCTTGTCGGTGTCGCTCTTGTCGGTGTCGCTCTTGTCGGTGTCGCTCTTGCCGGTGTCGCTCTTGCCGGTGTCGCTCTTGCCGGTGTCGCTCTTGCCGGTGTCGCTCTTGCCGGTGTCGCTCTTGTCGGTGTCCTTCTTGCCAGCGTCCTTGTCCTTCTTGCCAGCGTCCTTCTTGTCGGCGTCGCGCTTGCCGGCATCGCCCTTCTTGGCGCCGCCCTTGGCGTCGGCTTCCGCACCGCCGGCCTTCTTCGCCTCTTCCTTGGCCAGCTTCTGCGCCGCCGACTCGCCCTTGCCCTTGAAGTAGATGCCGTAGCTGCCGGCCGGCAGCTCCGGCTTGGCGATCGGCGTCGACGTGGTGAGGATCCCGAGCAGGACCGGGTTCTCGATCGAGTCCTTCTCCACCTTGAGCAGCGGCGCGAGGATCGACGTCACCTTGGTGAACGCGAGGTACTTGCTGCCGCGACCGACGCCGGTCACCGGGTCGTGGAACTGCACGACCTGGCCGGCGACGGCCTGCGGTGAGAGGTCGAGCCGGCCTTTGAAGTCGCCGGCGAACATCGTCAGCATCCGCTGCGCGTCATTCAGCTGATCGAGGCCCGGCAGCGCCGACATCACGCCGCGGAAACCGACGCCCTCGAAGCGCGAGCCGGGACTCTGCCCCTCGCGCCAGAAGTTGTTGTTGGTGATGTGGTTGCCGAAATAGCTGCCGCCGCGGATGGTGACGTTCTCGGCGCTGAAGTGGCCGCGCAGCACCTTCTTGTTCTTGCGCTCGCCAAGTTCGATCGGGGTGAAGCCGGGGTAGGCGAGGTAGGGCGAGACCGTCCATTCGCCGACGTTGCCGCACAGGTCGAAGATGCCGTCGATGGTGCAGTCGTCCTTCCACGACCCGGGCGCGAAGCTCTGCGGGCCGGCCGGGCCACGCGAGGAGTTGGACGAGTTCGCGCACTTCTTCGGGTCCCACTCGCCGATGCCGGCGCCCCAGGGGTAGGCCTGGTCGGGCTTCAGCCCGCGCGTCGCGATGTAGGCCCATTCGACTTCGGTCGGCACGCGCTTGCCGAGCCAGAGCGAGCAGGCCCGCGCCTCGTCGCACGAGACCGCGCGGATCGGGTGGTTCTCCTGCTCCGGCGGGATGCCTTCGATCGCCTTGCCGTTCTTGAAGTGGATCCAGTTGTACTTGATGGTGTACGGGTCGGGCGCCTTGTTGTGGGCGTCGAGCCAGGTCTTGTACTGGAGGTTCGAGACCTCGTGCTTGTCGACCAGCAGGTCGCCGGCGGTCTCGGTGTGCTCGGGGAAGCAGGCCACCAGGAGATGCGCCGCGGTGTTGCGCGTGTCGCTGTCGTTCTCGAGCCACTTCACCAGCGACTTCTCGCTGATGCCCATGGTGAAGGTGCCGCCCGGAACGAGGACCATGTTCGGCGGCACCTCGCCGATCGTCTGTCCACCGCTCTGGCTGCGCGCCAACGCCTGAAGGCCTGGCGCACCAGCGGCGCTCTCGGCATCCGGGGCCGCGGCAGGTCCGTTCGGGGGGAGGGTGCAGGCCAGCGACAGCAATGCGCCGGCTGCCGCGGGAACCGCCGAGTCGACCAGGGGCATCGAGGACCTCCGCAACGGAACGCGGAGGGCTCCCGGCTGAGGGGGGCTGCCGCGGGAGAATCGCGGAACCTTAACGGCACCCTCCGGGGCGTGCCAGCCATGCGCCCCGGGGACAACGTCGCGGATCCGAGGCTCGATGCGACCCGACCGCACGGCGCGCCGAGGCACGTCGATCCGATGGGCTAGGGAGCGTTGCTGTCCCCGGTAACACCCCGGTGCCAGGGCGCTGGGGGGCAACCCGTGGGCAGCGACGGCTTCATCGGCTGCGCAGTGCCGCCGGCTCGACCAGCCGATCGAAGTCGCGATCGACCAGATCGACGAACGTGTCCGCGAGGTGCGGATCGAAGTGGCTGCCGCGGCCGGAGCGGAAGAACGCCGCGATCTCGCCCTTGGGCCACGCCTCCTTGTACGAGCGCGCGTGCGCCAGCGCGTCGAACACCTCGGCAAGGATCAGCACGCGCCCCGGCAGCGAGATCTCCTCGCCGCGGCGCCCGTAGGGATAGCCGCGGCCGTCCCAGCGCTCGTGGTGCTCGACGACGCAGCGCCGGACGGCATCGAGTCCCGGCACCGGTTCGAGGATGCGGGCACCGACCTCGGGATGGCGCTTGATCAGCTCGAACTCCTCCGGCGTGAGGCGCGCCGGCTTCGACAGCACCGCGTCGGGCACACCGATCTTGCCGATGTCGTGCAGTGCCGCGGCGCCATCGAGGATCGCGAGCTCCGCCTGGCTGCAACCGATCGCCTCGCCGACGATGCGGCAGAGGTGGCGGACCCGTTCGCCGTGGCCCGAGGTGGTCGGATCCTTCGCCTCGACGGCGCGGGTCAGCGCGTCGTGGACGGCGGCGACGCGCACGCCGTTCTGCGGTCCGCGCACGCGCGCCTTGTGCAGCGCGCGCCACAGCGACGCGGACAGCGCGTCGAACCGGAGCGGCTTCAGCAGCAGGTCGGTGGCTCCGGCGCGCAACGCCTCGACCGCGCGCTCGACCGACGGCTCGCCGGTCATCAGCACCACCGCTGCCTCGGCCGAGCGGGCCAGCGTGAGCAGCAGGAGCTCGATCCCCGGCAGCTCGTCCATCGTGAGGTCGTAGAGATGCAGGTCGTACGCACGCGAGCGGGTGAGGTCGCTGGCGCGCAGCGGATCGGCAGTGGCCGTGACCTCGAACTCCGGCTGCAGTTGGGCCGCGATCAGCTCGAGGATCGCCGGGTCGTCGTCGACCACCAGCACCGACGGACGCGACGCGGCGATCGGCGACGCTGCGCCGTTGGTCGATTGTCCGACGAAAGACGCGCCATTCCCATGCGCGTCGCCGTTGTCACGATGCCGTTCGATGATCCGACCTCCCCTGTGGTCAGAACCTCGGTGCGCGGACGCTCAAGCCGAACTGTGCGGGAGGGAACGTACCGGGGTCACCGTGCGGCATCAATCGCGGTTTTCCCTGCGCTCTCGTGGGGCAGCGTGCAGGTGACCGAAGAGTTTCGGGCGCCGGGTCGTCACAATGCGCGCGCGACCAGCGACGAGGAGGGCGGGTGAACGAAACGGCGGATGACGAGGAGATGAAAGCCGACGAGCCGGCGGCGGGGACGGCCGTCGCGGCGCCGCTGCGCTTCCGCGTGACCGCCGAGGAGGCGGGCGAGCGGCTCGACCGCTGGCTCGGCAACAAGCTGCGCCCGCAGTGGTCGCGCTCGTTCCTGGTCGGCCGCATCGAGGAGGGGGCGGTGCGGGTGGATGGCCGCGCCGTCCGGCCGTCGCATCCGATCGCGGTGGGCGAGGAGATCGTCTTCGACCCGGCGCCGCCACCCGACAAGGCGCCGCAGGCCGAGGCGATCCCGTTCCATGTCTTCTACGAGGACGACCATCTCGCCGTCATCCGCAAGCCGCTCGGGATGGTGGTGCATCCGGGAGCGGGCACGACGTCCGGCACGCTGGTCAACGCGCTGCTGCACCGCTGGCCGCAGATCGCCACGGTCGGCGTGCCGGAGCGGCCCGGGATCGTCCATCGGCTCGACCGCGACACCTCGGGTCTCATGGTCGTCGCCCTGTCGAACACGGCGCGCTACAAGCTCGTGCTGCAGTGGAAGAACCGGCAGGTGAAGAAGGAGTACCGCGCGATCGTCGTCGGCAAGATCGCGCTCCAGTCGGACTACATCGACCTGCCGCTCGGCCAGGACCCGAAGCACCCCGAGCGCCAGCGCGTCGACGTCGCCGGCGGCAAGCCGAGCTCGACCTTCTACGAGGTGCTCGAGCGCCTGCCGGGATTCACCTACGTGCGCTGCAGTCCGCTGACCGGTCGCACGCACCAGATCCGCGTGCACCTCGCCCACCTCGGCCATCCGTGCGTCGCTGACCCGCTCTACGGCCGCCAGGTCGGCCAGCAGTTCCGCCGCCTGCTCGACCAGCGCGAGCGCGCCGGCCTCTCGACCGTCGACTTCCGCCGCCAGGCGCTCCACGCGTACCGACTGCGCTTCACCCACCCGGTGGACGGCCGCGAGATCGACCACGAGTGCCCGCTCGAGGAGGACATGGAGCGGCTGCTCGCGTTCCTGCGGGGGCTGCGGTAGGGAGTTCCGCGCGGTCCTGGCCGACGCCGAAGTCGGCGACCATCCGGCGCTCGTCGCTTGCCTCGCTCTGGGAGGTCGAGGACAGCGGCACGGCGCTGCTCATGCAGCGCTGCCAGGCGGATGCGCTCGCCGACCCGGCCGCCGGGCACGCCGTCGCGCTCACCCGCGCACGGCGCGAGCTCCGGCTTGGTTCCGCACTGCGTGGCGCCACGGCGCTCGATGGGCGGAACGTCGAACTGCTGGCCGGTCACCCGCTGATCTGGGCGCGCTTCATCTGCCTCGGCAGCGGGCGCTGATCACGGCAACGGCGGCCACGCGCTGCAGCTCTCGTTCGAGGCCTTGTTGCACAGCGCGGCGACTTCGAGGGTCACGTTCGCCATCGGCACTACCTCCATCACCGACGGCCATTGCGTGGACACGCTTCCGTTCTTCTCTTCGACCACCGCGACGATCCAGAGCGGCACGCCGGGCGTCACGTGGCGCAGCTCCGCGTCGAACCACGGATTCAGCGATCCGGTGTAGTTCACGCGCTGCGTCGGCTGGTTGATCTTCTCGCCCTGGAACCAGCCGTTTTCCGGACGGCAGGCGCCGGTGATGGCGGTTCCGGGGGGGGGTAGCCGTAGGTCCAGAAACGGACCTGCGTGGTCGTGCCGCTCGCGATCGTGGAGTAGGGCGTGATCGTGAATTCCGAGACCGACATCGGCACCTTGCCATCGCTGGCGCGCGGCCGCCCGAAGGTCACCTTCGGCCGGCTGCCCACCTTGCCGCCGAGTTTCGGCTGGAACGGCTCGAGGCCGTATCCGGTCGCTCCCGCCGGGCCGACGACGCGGCGAGCCGGCAACAGCGTCCGCGTCACCAATCCAAAGCGGTTGGGCGGCCCATCGCCCTGATCGGAGAGGACGAACTCGACCGTGCCGTCGTACCAGACGCCGCGGAGCTGCAGCGCGCATTCGATCGTCAGCTCCTCCCAGACCCCGCCCTGATCCACGATCTTCTTCGTCGGCATGGTGAAGGGGAGACCGTCGATGCTCCCCGTCGAAGAGCATTTCCGGGCTCTGCGGTTGGCCGCCCCGGATCGGGACGGCGTTCAATTCAGCGGGATTTTCGGCGTGGTCACCGCGCCGTTGGTGACGACCGCACCGACGGCCAGCTCGCGCGGCTTCCCCGGCGCGAGTTCCTCACGGGCGAGGAAGAGCATGAACTCCGGGCTGGCCGCCTTCGGCTGGGTCGGCTTGCACGCCCACACCGGCATGACTCACGGCAGGATGGCCGCCAGGGGCTTGACCCGCTTCCACGTCCCCACGCCCCCTCCTTCCGGCGCAAGGGGTCCGCCCGGTCGCGCCGCGGGAAAGGAGATACCGGGCGCTGCACCATGCGGCAAACCGCGGCGGGCGGCCGCGCGCGAGCGAGCTTTCCGCCGCTACGGCAGCGCCTTCTTGTCGACCTTGCCGGGGCCGGTGCGCGGGAAGTCGTGGACGACGACGATGCGGCGCGGCACCTGGTAGGGGGCGAGCTGCGTGCAGCAGTGGGCGAGCAGCGTGTCCGTGAGGGCGGCGGGGGCGCAATCGGCGGTTGCGCCGGCCACCGGATCGCGCAGCCGCACGTAGGCGATCGGCACCTCGCCCGCGTCGGGATCGGGGCGGCCGACGACGGCGACCTCGGCGACCGCCGGATGGTCGGCGAGGCAGCTCTCGAGTTCGAGCGCGCTCACCTTGTGGCCGTGCACCTTGATCACGTCGCTCGAACGGCGGCCGAGGATGGCGTAGCTGCCGTCGGCAGCGCGGCGGGCGAGGTCGCCGGTGCGATACCAGCCGGCGCGGCGCACCTTCGCGGTCGCCGGCTCGTCCTCCCAGTAGCCGGCGAACAGGCCCGGCCCCCGGATCCAGAGCTCGCCCTCGACGGCGTCGGCGTGGGTGTCGGGATGGGGCTCCGTCCCGCCGGCTCCGATCGCGCCGTCGCCCTCCGTCGCCAGCAGTCGCGCCTCGTATCCCGCCAGCGGCACGCCCACCGATCCGGCCGGCCGCGCCGCGTCGTCGGCCCGCTGCGCCAGCGCGATCCCCATCTCGGTGGCGCCGTAGCGCTCGACGATCGCGTGGCCGAATCGTTCGGCGAAGCGGCGCTTGAGCGCCGCGGGCAGCGGCGCCGAGCCGCTGACGAACAGGCGTGTCCGCGGCAGCGCGAGCGGCGGCTGCTCGACTAGGCGGGCGTACATCGACGGCACGCCGAAGAAGAGGTTCGCTTCGCCCGTCGCCAGTCGCGCCAGCACCGCGCGCTCGTCGAAGCCGGCGCAGAGCTCGAGCGCGACTCCGGCCTGCAGCGCGCCCATCACCCCGACCACCAGCCCGTGCAGGTGGTGGAGCGGCAGGCAGTGGAGCAGCGCGTCGCGCTCGTCGAGGCGCCACGCCGCAGCCAGCGCGGCGAGGTTGGCCCCGAGCGAGCCATGCGTGTGCAGCGCCCCCTTCGGCTTGCCGGTGGTGCCTGAGGTGTAAAGCAGCAGCAGCGGATCGGCGGCGGTCGCCTCGACGCCGGCGTGGTCGAGCTGCAGCGCGACGCCGGCCTCCTCCTCGCGCCGCTCGTGGCGCGCCGCCGCCGCCTCCGCGTCGAGCCGCGGCACGTCGAGCACGCGCACCTGCGGCGCGGTCGTGCGGATCAGGTCGGCGAGCGGCTCGGCGGCCACCGCGGCGCGCGGTCCGGCGTCCCACGCGACGTGCGCCAGCTCGCGCGGCTTCACCTTCGGGTGGAGCGGCACCAGGATCAGTCCGGCGCGCGCCGCCGCCAGCAGGAGCGTCACGAACCGCCGGCCGCTCGGCAGCCCGAGCAGGACGCGATCGCCCGGCCTGAGTCCGAGCCGCCACCACGCCAGCGCGAGCGCGCCGCTGTCGTCGAGCAGGTCGCGCGCGGTCGCGGTCGGCGTCGCGCCGGCGCACGGATCGGCGCCATCGCGCAGCACGATGCGGTCGCCGGCGGCGCGCAGTCGCGCGAGCGTCGCCGCGATCCAGATCGTCTCCGTCGCCGCCGGGTACATTCGCGCCGTCCCTGGATGGATGGCACGGAGCCTACCGGATGACCCGCGAGCCGACTCGCAGTGATGGCGACCTCGAGCGCTGGCGGCGCGAGGTCCACGACGTCGAGCTCGCCAGGGCGCGGAATCGCGACGTGCCCGATGCGACCTCGTCGGGGATCGCTCCGGCGCCGCTCTACGCGCCGGAACGCGGCCTGCCCGGCGCAGCGCCGTTCCTGCGCGGTCCCTATCCGACCATGTACCGCGGCCGGCTGTGGACGATGCGGCAGTACGCCGGGTTCGGCGACGCCGCCGCCACCAACCGTCGCTTCCGCTACCTGCTCGAGCAGGGGCAGATGGGGCTCTCGACCGCGTTCGACCTGCCGACGCAGATCGGCTACGACCCCGACCAGGCGATGGCCGCGGGCGAGGTGGGTCGCGTCGGTGTCTCGATCGCCAGCGTCGAGGACCTCTCCGAGCTCTTCGCCGGCATCCCGCTCGACCGCGTGTCGACGTCGATGACGATCAACTCGACCGCGCCGATCCTGCTGGCGCTCTACGTCGCGGCGGCGCGCCGTGCCGGCATCCCCGCGGCGAAGCTCTCCGGCACGGTGCAGAACGACATCCTGAAGGAGTACGCGGCGCGCGGCACCTACCGCTTCCCGCCGGCCGCGTCGATGCGCCTCGTCACCGACCTGATCGCCTGGACGGCGAGCGACGTGCCGCGCTGGAACTCGATCTCGATCTCGGGCTACCACATGCGCGAGGCGGGCTGCACGGCGGTGCAGGAGATCGCGTTCACGCTGGCGCACGGCCTCGCCTACGTCGGCGCCGCGGTCGCCGCCGGTCTCGACGTCGATGCGTTCGCGAGCCGCCTGTCGTTCTTCTTCGCCGCGCACAACGACCTGTTCGAGGAGGTGGCGAAGTTCCGCGCGGCGCGGCGCCTGTGGGCGCGCCTGATGGCCGAGCGGTTCGCGCCGCGGAAGCCCGAGTCGTGCATGCTGCGCTTCCACACCCAGACCGGCGGCTCGACGCTGACCGCGCAGCAGCCGCAGGTGAACGTGGTGCGCGTGACGCTGCAGGCGCTCGCGGCGGTGCTGGGCGGCACCCAGTCGCTCCACACCAACAGCTGGGACGAGGCGCTGGCGCTGCCGAGCGAGGCGTCCGCGCTGCTGGCGCTGCGCACCCAGCAGGTGATCGCGTCGGAGAGCGGCGTGACGCGCGTGATCGACCCGCTCGGCGGCAGCCCGTTCATCGAGGAGCTGACCGACCGGCTGGAGGCGGAGGCGCGCGCCTTGATCGCGAAGGTCGACCAGGCGGGCGGCGCGGTGAAGGCGCTCGAAGCGGGTTTCATCCAGCAGGAGATCCACCGCGCGGCGTGGCAGGAGCAGCAGGCGATCGAGCGCGGCAGCAAGAAGGTGGTCGGGGTCAACCAGCACGTGCAGGAGGGGGAGCCGGCGGCGAGGGTCGAATTCCGGCTGGATGAGGGGCTCGAGGCGCGGCGCTGCGCGGCAGTGGCGGCGTTGCGCGCGCGGCGCGACGCGGCGAAGGGGCGCGAAGCGCGGCGGCGGGTCGTCGACGCC
>Ga0194121_10007205_pt1 | contig 14560 bp, 19 predicted proteins | sample TA2MahCa50mmetaG_FD_148609 | JGI IMG/M metagenome (GOLD analysis project Ga0194121, IMG submission 148609) | Freshwater microbial communities from Lake Tanganyika, Tanzania - TA2015020 Mahale Deep Cast 50m | ecosystem: Environmental > Aquatic > Freshwater > Lake | place: Tanzania: Lake... | reverse complement strand
ATCGCCTCAGCCCTGCTGCCCCCTGCGGTGGACACCTCGGGCCAGCTGCTGCCGCCTGCCAACCTGAGGCAGGCCCTGCAGCAGCATCCGGCCATCTGGCAGGCGCTTCAGCAGGCCCAGGTGATCGGCTCAAACCGCTACGAGCTGCCTGGATTTCTGGCCTTGGCCCTCAAGGGCTACAGCCAGGCATCGTTTACGGCCTACACCAGCGACAGCCGCGGGTTTGATCAATGGCGCCATCAGCTCGACCCCAAGGCGCGCCGTGGGGTGCTGTTTGCGGTGGTGGGTGATTACTCCCCACTGGCCGCATTGGCCAGCCCCCAACCGGGCCAGCCCTGGCAGTTCGGGCCGCTGCAGCCACTCGGGCAGGTGCAGGTGCTGCGCCGCGATCAACCGGCGGCGGTGCTCGAGTTCTACAGCTTCGATCCGTCTGAGCTCAGGCCTGCGCCATCCAGGCGTTGAGGCGTCCAGCCAGCTGCTCAATGCGTTGGCTGCGGGCAGGGTCATCGGCCCAACGCCCCAGCAGCTGCCGCCGAATGCCGCCACTGGCCGGGCTCAGATGGTCACCCGGGAGCTCCAGCAGCTCGGTGGCATCGCCCGCCCGCGCCCGCAACACATCGAGCAGCCGGGCGCTCTGGTCGATCTGGTCGGCCTTGAAGCGCACCAGCAGATTGCGCGGTTGCAGGTAGCTGCGCTGCACCTGCTCGAGGGTGGCCGCCGGCGAAGGGCTGAATTCACTGCGGAACCCGAACTGCTGGCCGGGCTGAATTCACTGCGGAACCCGAACTGCTGGCCGAGTTCAGCAAGCAACGGCACCGAACGCTCGGCCGAAAAATTGTTAAAGCTCAGCGCCGCCAGGGCGCTGCAGCCCCGCCCGCCGTCAGGGGCCAGCAAATGCAGCTTGCAGCCAAGGCTGTGGCCCAGCCGCAGCACGGGTGCCCCGGCCTGCTGCAGTGGCTGGCGTTGCGCCCTGAACGCACGCCAGGCCTCGTTGGCCTGCTGCTGGTGGTCGAAACCGGGTACGTAGCGCCAGGCGCGCACCTGCCAGCCCAAGCCACCCAGGGCTTCGAGCAAGCGGCGGTAGCTGACCTGGGGACTGGCCGCCAGATAGCTGCCGCCAATGAACTCGATCGTGCCGCCATGGCCGCGCGCCGGATCCAGCAGCCACAACGCACCAACGGATCGCCAGCGGGCCATGGCTCACTGGCCCTGAAGACGCCTGAGGGCTTCCAGGGCCTCACGGCGGTGCGCCGCCCCATCGAGCAGGTTGTTGAAGCTGTGGCGCACCACACCATCAGGGTCGATCAGGTAGGTCACCCGGCCGGGCAGCAGCCCCAGCACCGGCGGCACCCCAAAGGCACGCCTCAGGGTGTTGCCGCGGTCGACCAGCAGCGGGTAAGGGAGCTGGTGGCGCTGGGCAAAACGCTGGTGGCTCCCAGCATCGTCACCACTGACACCCCACACCTCAGCGCCGAGGGCCGCAAAGTCGCCGTAGCCATCACGAAAGGCACAGGCCTCGGCTGTGCAGCCCGGGGTGTCGTCCTTGGGATAGAAAAACAGCACCAGCCAGCGCCCGTTGAGCTGGTCGCTGCGGCGCTCGCTGCCGTTCTGATCGAGCAGGGCCACCACCGGTGCCCGATCACCCACACCCAGAGCCATCACTGCCTTGTCAGGGGCCGCCACCCTAGACAGCTCTGAGACGATGGGGCCGGCACCAGCAGCAGCCGGCATGGCAGATCCCAGCAGTCACCAAGCCCAGGACGGCGAGCCCCAGTCCCTTTGGCAACAGAGCGACCTTCTGGGGCTGCTGAGCGCCCCGCAACCGTTGCAACCCGTGCCACCGGTTCAACCAGCTGCTGGGAGCGAGCCAGCAGCCAAAGGCGCCATTGAGTTGCCCCCGCTGGCCGCCCGCAACGGAACCAGCACCCCACAGGCGTGCCCGGGCACGCTGCTGATCATCGACACCGAAACCACCGCACTCTCCCCGGCTCAGGGTCAGTGCATTGAGGTGGGGGCGATCTTGTTTGCGGTGAGCCAGCGCTGCGTGCTCACCCAGGTCTCGTTCCTGCTGCCGTGCGAGCAGAACCCAGCCGAAGCCATCAACGGCATCGCTGCGGCGGCCACCCAAGTGGCCCAACCCTGGCAGGCTGCCTTGAGCTGCTTTGAGGCGATGGCCTGGCAGTGCGACGCCGTGCTAGCCCACAACGCCAGCTTTGATCGGCAGTGGTTTGACAGCGGCCAGGGCCCGTTGCAGGCGATCAACAAGCCGTGGATCTGCTCCATGGAGGACATGCGCTGGCCGCCGCAGCGCCAGCTCAAGGCCAATCCCTCGGTGCGCGATCTGGCCTTGGCCCACGGTGTGCCGGTCTGGGCGGCCCACCGCGCCCTCACCGACTGCATCTATCTGGCCCAGGTGCTGGAGCGCTGCGAAGGGCTCGAAGCTCTGCTTCAGGCTGCGCTGGAACCGCGGCTGCTGTTTCGCGCCAAGCTCAGCTACAGCGAGCGGCAACGGGCCAAGGACGCCGGCTTCCGCTGGAACGATCCGATCCAGGGTGCCTGGACGCGGCGGCTCAGCGAACGCGAAGCCCAGGCCCTGCCGTTTCCGGTGCAGCCGGTCCAACCCACCGGCGCCGAGTCAACCAGCTGGGCAGCGAGCGCCTGAGCAATGCTCCCAATGCGGCGATCTGTGGTCATGGTGAAGGGTGTGGCCCAGGCGCCATGGCCAGCCGACCCTCCCTGCAACGCCCTCAGAGGCTGCATAGCACCCTGCAGCGCTGGCAGGCGGCGCGCACCTGGGCCCGGCTGATCCGCGAAGCCGAATCGCTCTGGCATGTCGACGTGCGCACGCTGCACCGCCTCGCCGCCGAAGAACTGGGCCAGCTGCAGGGCGAGGTGCCAGGACGGTTGCGGCCCCAGGTCAACCGCTGGCTGCGCCGCTATGGGGTGGCGACGCGGCTCGGCAAACCTTGGTTGTGACACAAAAAAACCGCCTTTCAATGAAAAGCGGTTGTTGATGGCGTCATCCCTGAAGAGATGAAGGAATGATTTGAAATCGGAGCGGCGGGATTTGAACCCACGACCCCCACTACCCCAAAGTGGTGCGCTACCAAGCTGCGCTACGCCCCGCTGTCAGAGCCAAAAGCCCGACGTGATGGAAGCTACCACAGCTCTTTGCGGCGCCTGATGCGCTGCAACAGGCGGGCCGATAAGCGATCGCGAGCCATCCCGCTGTAGCCATCAAGGCCCAGCTGACGGGCCAGCAGCCGCAGCTCCGCGAGGCTCATGCTGGCCAGACGCAGCTCCGGCAGGCGGCGCCAGGCGCGGGTCTGGCTGGGCAAAGCGCCACGCCCCGGCTGGGTGATCAATTGCTGCAGGGCCCCGCTGGCCATCCACTCCGGGATCAGCACCACCAGCACAGCCAAAAACCCATAGAGCTCCACCAGCCCCCGCGGCAGGGGATGCAAGGGCTTGTAGTCGCCCTGCTCAGGCCCTGGCACGTGGCGCGACCTCACAACACCACAGCAGCAGGGCCCTGGCGCCATTGCAACGGGGGCTCAGCAGGCTGCAGCCGCACAGCCCAGAAGGCCAGCGCAAAACAGAGACCAATTGTGGCCACGATGACCACAACGACGACGCGATCAGGCAAGGGATTCGGCATTCAGACACTCTCCGTGCGCATGCAGCTGGTGCGCTGCGGTAGCTGCTCCAAAATCAACTGATCACCACGCAGGATCAACGTCAGCAGATCATTGCGGTAGACGATCCCCATGATCGAGTCCTGGCTGGGGTTGGCATCCTGCTGACGAAACAAGGTGGTGCGGTAACGGCCGGTATTCAATGAGGCCTGGGCGTCATTGCGCTCGAGCACGACCTGTCCCTGACCCGAGCAGAGATAGGTCTCCTTAATGGCGTAGTCCTCCCACCAGGGAGACCCCATGGCCACAACCAGGGCAGAGGCAGCTAGGGCGGCAAGCATGGGGCGATCGACGCAGCAGCGGTGCTCAGCTCAGAGCGATGGGGGCATTGTCGCCGCGCAGCACGCAATGGGAGACGCTCCAGTCGTAGAAATCCCACACGCGCTCATCCAGGCGGAAGTCAGCACCCTCAAACCCAGCCAGACGCACCCCACTGGGCTGGGCAGAGCAGTAGGGACGGCTGCCGGGCTTGGCCAGGTACTGCTGGTGATAGGGCTCTGCGGCATGGAAGACAACACCGCTGCGGATCTCGGTGGTGATCGGACCAAACCCGGCTGCGTTGAGTTGCTGCTGGTAGTGCTCCCGGCTTGCGAGCGCCTGCTGAAGCAGCTCTGGCTCGTCGACGTAGATGCACGAGCGGTACTGACTGCCGCGGTCGTTGCCCTGGCGATCACCCTGGGTCGGGTCGTGGCACTCCCAGAACAGCTTCAGCAGATCGCCGAAGCCGATGCGAGCCGGATCCCAGAGCACCCGCACCACCTCGGCATGACCGGTGCGGCCGCTGCAGACCTGCTCGTAGCTGGGCTGATCGAGGCTGCCGCCGGCGTAGCCCACGGCCGTGGTCACCACTCCAGGCAGACGCCAGAACCCCTTTTCGGCACCCCAGAAGCAGCCGCAGCCAAACAGGACCTCAGCCTGACCGGCTGCCGCAGGAGCCGCGTAGGACGTGGCCAGAACCGCGTGCTGGCCGGGGGGCAGCACGCGCCCATCGCGCTGAAACAAACCGAACACAACCACCGCTGCAAAGCGCAGCGAGCCTAGGCAGTGTCCCCTGACGGCAGGCTGGAGCGCACCGGCACCAGAGCGATGTGATTCAGCAAGGTGGTGGTGAAGGCAAACAGCAAGAAGGGCAGCGACAGCACCAGGATCAGGCCCACCCCCACCAGAGCAAACAACGGGCGACTCGCCCCCATCAGGGCGAGCCCTGCAGCCAAGCTCACAAAGATCACCGCCATCCAGATCAGGATCTGGGCATAGATGTCGCCGAAGGTGAGCGTGCAGCGCAGCTGATAGGGGTGTTGCTGCGGATCGGAAGGAGAGGGGGTCACGGCCATGGCCCGACGCAGGCACAAAGGTTTGCTTTCAGCTAAGCGAGCCAATGCCGCCCTGTCTGGCCGCCGCAACACTCGTTCAGAGGCCGCTCAGTGCGCCGTCTGCAATTGCTGATCAGCCTGCTGGCGCTCCCACAGACGCCGGTACGTGCCGCTCTGGGCCAGCAGCTGCTGATGCGAGCCCTGCTGAACCAGCCGCCCCTCGTCGAGCACCAGCACCCGATCGGCGCCGGCGGCCGCTGAAAGCTGGTGGCTGATCATCAGCACCGTGCGGCCGCGTTGGGCCCGCACTGAGGCCAAGATCTCGGCCGCAGTTGTGTTGTCGACACTGGCCAGGGCATCGTCGAGCACCAGCAGCGGCGCCTCAAGCAGCAGGGCACGACCCAGCGCCGTGCGCTGACGCTGGCCGCCACTGAGGGTGATACCGCGCTCCCCAACCAAGGTCTGATACCCATCAGGGAACCCCTTGATGTCGGCCGCCAGCCGCGCCTGTTCAGCCACCCGCTCGACCTCGCGCTGCGGCGCCTCCGGCTCGCCGTAGCGCAGGTTGTCAGCCAGGGTCGCCGTAAACAGATAGCCCTCCTGGGGCACCAGGGCCACCTGGCTGCGCAGCGCGTCAAGGCCAAGGGCCGTGACATCGACCCCATCCAGGAAGAGCTGGTTTTCGGGCACCGCGACCATGCGGCCAAGGGCACGGGCCAGGGTGGTCTTGCCGCAGCCCACCGGCCCCACAACGGCCACCAGCTCACCGGGCTCGATCGTGAAGCTCACCCCTTGCAGGGCAGGCCTGGGGGCACCGGGGTACTGCACCGTGAGGCCGCGGGCTTCCACAGCCCCAAGCCGGTTGCTCGCCGGCGCCGCAGGCTGACGCGGCGAACGGATCTGTGGCACCCGGGCCAACAGATCCTCGACCCGCTCCAGGCTCACCTGGCCGGTCTGAAAGGTGTTGAGTGTGAAGCCCAGCAGCGCTGTCGGGAAGACCAGGCGCTCCACATAGAGAATCAAGGCCACCAGATCGCCGATCGAGAGGCGCCCGCTGGCGAGCTGGCCGCTGCCCAGGGCCAGCAGCAGCAGCAGGCTCAAAGACGAGATTCCCTCCAGCAAGGGGAACAACGTGCTACGGGTGCGGGCCAGGCCCAGGGCGGCATCGCGGTAGATGCGGTTGCGCCCGGCAAAGGCCGCCTGCTCGGTCGGCTCCTGCCCGTAGATCTTGATGGCGCTGATGCCGCTGAGGTCCTCTTGGACCAGATCGCTGAGACCAGCGAGGGCCTCCTGCTGGCGGCGCTGCTGGCGCATCATGCGCCCGCCAAACAGGCGAACCACCATCAGCATCAGCGGATACAGGCCGACCGCCGCCAGGCTCAGCCAGGGATCAATCGCCAGCATCGCCGGCAGCGTCAGCGCGTAGGCCAGGGCCGTGTTGGTCAGGCTGAGCACCGCAAAGCCCAGCAGGCGACGCACGTTTTCGACGTCACTGGTGGCCCGGCTGATCACCTCACCGCTGCCGGTGGTCTGCACCCAGCCCGGCTCCTGGCGCAGCAGATGCTCAAAAATGCGCTGCTTGAGATCGGCTTCGACCTGCCGGCCGACACCAAACACCAGCAGCCTTGACCACAGGCGCACGGCGCCCATGAGGGTGGCCAGCGCCACAATCAACCAGGCCTGACGCCAGACATCGGCCAGGGCAAAGCCATCCTGCAGGTCATCGACCACACCCCGAACCAGCAGCGGGATCGTCACGCTCAACAGGTTGACCACCACCAGAGCAGCCATGCCCTGCAGCACCAGGCGGCGATGGGGGCGCAGGTAGCACAGGATCAGAGCCAGCCGCGGGGCAGCCATCGGCAACGCAAGGGCGGCAGAGTCAACGCCAACCTATCGACCGATCGCGATCCGCCATGGGCCAAGCCGAGCAAACCCATCCGCTCTATGCCAGTGACCGCGACATCGTCGATCGCCTGCTGGCCGCCCAGGAGCCCGCCGAGGCCGACCTGGTCGACGCCGCGCGCCTGCTCAATCGCTACCAAGGCTTTCCCGGAGCCAGCGACCTGCAAGAGGACCTGAGCAAGGTGCTGCGGCTCTGGGGACTCGATCGCGAAACCTTGCAGACACGCACCAAGGCGATCTGGGAAGCCGGTTACCGCCCAGCGCCAGCCGCTGCCGATGCCGTGGGCTCCGGCTTTGACACAACCGATCAGGAGACCAGTTAATCGTCAGCCCCCCTCGCCAAGGAGGGCCCTTTCAGGTGATAGTGGGAATGTCCCCATCACCCAGCCCGGCGTGCCTTGCACCCGGGCTTTTTTCTGGCTGGCGGTCAACGCTTGCCTGTTGCAGAGCGCCCAGCGATGTCCACCACGCCTGTCAATCCTGTGCTGCTGGAGCAGCTGTTGCAGGGCCAAGACCTCAAAGGCGAGCAAGCCGCTGCGCTGATGCACAGCTGGCTGGCCGGCGATCTTGAGCCGGTGATGACCGGGGCTTTGCTCGCTGCCCTGAGGGCCAAGGGCGTCAATGGGGAAGAACTGGCCGCCATGGCCGCTGTGCTGCGCCAGGCCTGCAGCCTGCCCGCGCCACGCCCCGAGCTGCCCCTGGTCGACACCTGCGGCACCGGCGGTGCGAACGTCGGGCGGGGTTTCGAAGGCTTCAACATTTCCACGGCCGTCGCGTTCACAGCGGCCGCCTGCGGCGTGACCGTGGCCAAACATGGCAACCGCAGCGCCAGTGGCCGCGTCGGCTCGGCCGATGTGCTCGAAGCCCTCGGCATCGATCTGCAGGCACCCCCTGCGGTGGCACTGGCCGCCTTGAACGCTGCCGGGGTGACGTTCTTGTTCGCCCCGGGCTGGCACCCATCGCTGGCGGGCCTGGCGCCGCTTCGCCGCGCACTCGGGGTGCGCACGGTGTTCAACCTGCTGGGGCCATTGGTCAATCCGCTGCAACCCGAGGCCCATGTGCTGGGGGTGGCCCGCGCCGATCTGCTCGACCCCATGGCCGATGCCCTGCGCCGGCTGGGCATGCGGCGGGCGGTGGTGGTGCACGGTCACAGCGGCCTCGACGAAGCCGAGCTTTCGGCTGGGCATGCGGCGGGCGGTGGTGGTGCACGGTCACAGCGGCCTCGACGAAGCCGAGCTTTCGGGCCCCAGCGAGCTGAGGCTGCTCGAGGGCGGCAGCGTGCGCAGTGCCCAGCTTGACCCCCGGGAGCTGGGCCTGAGCCCGGCCCCACTCGAAGCGATCGCCGGCGGCGGCATCGAGACCAACCGCGCCATTCTTGAGGCGGTCCTGCAAGGGCGCAGCACCGCAGCCCAGCGCGATGTGGTCGCGCTCAACACGGCCTTGGTGTTGTGGGTCGCCGGCCGCGCCGACAGCTTTGCCAGCGGCGCGCAGCAAGCCCTGCACGCCCTGGCGGCAGGGACCCCCTGGCAGCGGCTCGAAGCCCTGCGCCAGGCCCTGGGCGCAGGCGCTGCAGGATGATCACCGCACAGCGTCTGCCATGCCGTTGAGTCGCGCCGATACCAGCACCGAATCGAGCTCGAGCTGCAGCGAAGCGCTGCTGGTGCTGGCTGATGGAACGGTGCTGCGCGGCCGGAGCTTCGGAGCTCGCGGCACCTGCATCGGTGAAGTGGTCTTCAACACCGGCATGACCGGTTATCAGGAAGTGATCACCGATCCCAGCTACTCCGGACAGCTGGTGACCTTCACCTATCCCGAGCTGGGCAACACCGGGGTCAACGCCGCCGATCAAGAAGCCAACCGCCCCCACGCCCGCGGCGTGATTGCACGGCAACTCTCACCCACCGCCAGCAACTGGCGCTCAGAAGGCAGTCTCGATCACTGGCTCAAGACCCATGGCGTGGTCGGCATCAGCGGCGTTGACACCCGCGCCCTGGTGCGTCACCTGCGTGAGGGTGGGGCGATCAACGGGGCCATCAGCAGTGATGGCAGTGCAGCAGGCCAGCTGCTCCAGCAGGTGCGTCAGGCCCCGAGCATGGCCGGGCTCAACCTGGCAGCTCAGGTGAGCACAAAGGCTCCTTACCACTGGGATTCGGCCTGCAGCGCAGCGTTTGATCAACGGCTGCAGGTCAAACCAGCCCAGCCGTACCGCGTGGTGGCGATCGACTTCGGCATCAAGCGAGCCATTCTCGAGCGGCTGGTGGCCCATGGCTGCAGCGTTGAGGTGCTGCCGGCCGATGCCAGCCTCGAGCAGGTGCTGGCCCACAAGCCCGAGGGGGTGTTCCTCTCCAATGGCCCCGGGGACCCGGCGGCTGTCAGCAGTGGCATTCAGCTGGCCCAGGGGCTGCTGCAACAGCGCAACCTGCCGGTGTTTGGCATCTGCCTGGGCCATCAGATCCTCGGTTTGGCGCTGGGCGGCAGGAGCTTCAAGCTGGGCTACGGCCATCGCGGCCTCAACCATCCCTGCGGCAAGGCCGGTGAAGTGGAAATCACCAGCCAGAACCACGGCTTCGCCATTGACGCAAGCTCCCTGGACACAAAGCGCGTCACGATCACACACCTCAACCTCAATGACCGCACCGTGGCCGCCCTGGCGCTCAACGAGCAGCCGGTGTTTGGGGTGCAGTACCACCCCGAGGCCAGCCCCGGCCCCCACGACGCCGATCACCATTTCGCCCGGTTCACCGCCTTGATGGCCGAGCGGCCAGCCCCGGCCCCCACGACGCCGATCACCATTTCGCCCGGTTCACCGCCTTGATGGCCGAGCGGCGCTGAGCCGTCTCCCACACTTTTGTTGCGAGGGCGACCAACCCCGATTTGCTCTCTACACTTCGGCCCAATGGTCGCTTGGAGCTTGGAGCCATCACTGACCTGCAGCGATTGACGGTCTCCCTGCGGGCTGGATGCGAGCAGCAGGCCCACTGCCAGCTGTTTCAGTTCACAGGGCAGCTCGATGCCTATTCGGACAAACACTTCACCGATTTCATCGCCGCTCACCGCACGGCCACCCCGCAGCCCCTGGTGATTGACCTGAGCCGGATCGACTTTCTCGATTCCTCGGGCCTGGGAGCCTTGGTGCAGATGGCCAAGGACTGCAGCGCCAACCACTATCCCTTTGTGGTGGTGGGCAACGCCCGGGTCGTGCAAACCGTGAAGCTGGTGAGATTGGAAGAGTTTCTGCATCTTCACAGCGATCTCGACACCGCCCTTGGCCAGTTCGCCGCCTGAGCCGGACAGCCTGCAGCGGAGCAGCGCTCACTGGTTGGCTGCGCTGCAGGCTCAGCCGCCCCGCTCAGAGCTCGGCCCGCTGCAACTGGCCTGGCTCGGCGATGCCGTCTGGGAGCTGCATCAGCGCGTGCAGCATTGCCAGAGCCCAGGGCGCGCCCACGACAACCATCGCGCCGTTGTCGCCGCTGTGCGGGCCGATGCCCAGGCCCAGGTGCTGCAACAACTCGATCCGATGCTGCGCCCGAGCGAACGCGACCTGGTGCGCCGCGCTCGCAACCGCGCTGGCCAGGGCCCACGCCGCGGAGATGCCCAGTCCTATGGGCTTGCCACCGGCTTTGAAGCCCTGCTGGGTTGGCTGTTCCTCAACGATCCCGCCCGGTTGGTCGAACTGCTAGATCACTTGTAGGAGAACGTCCCATAAACCCGCTGCTGCTGTTGCCATGAGTCCTCGTTTTCAACGCCGTCCGGAAGGCCGGAGCGGCTCGGGGGGCTCAGGTCGCCCCGGCGATCGCTGGGCCAAACGCAGCGGTGAAGGTCGCCCCGCAGGACGCTCGGCCGCCCCGTCGCGCAGTTGGAGAAGTGCCAAACCCGAATGGCGCCCCGACGCCAGCGGCGGCGCCGAGTCGCGCCCTCAGCGCCGCTCAGGGCCAGAAGAGCGCCCCCGCGCCCGCTTCAGCGAGCGCCGCAGCGAGACCGGCAGCGAACGGGGCGAACGGCGCTTCAAGCCGGATGTTCGCATCAAATCGGACGCTCGCTTCAAACCCGAAGGCCGTTTCAAGTCCGAAGGCCGGTTCAAGTCCGAAGGTCGCTTCAGCACAGAGCGCCGCGGTCCGCGACGGGATCGCTTCGAAGAGCGCCGCAGCCCGCGCGACTACAGCGATCGCGGGCCCCAGGGCGAAGCCGAAACCCATCTCGAAGCAGACTACAGCGATCGCGGGCCCGAGGGCGAAGCCGAAACCCATCTCGAAGCAACGCCGAGCGATCTGATCTGGGGTCGCCATCCGTCCGAAGCTGCCCTCGAAAGCGGCAGGCCGATTCACCGCATCTGGTGCACCCCCGAATTGCGCCACACCCCCCGCTTTCTGCAGCTGCTCAGGGAGGCCAAAGCCTCCGGCGTGCTGGTTGAAGAGGTGACCTGGGCCCGGCTCGGCCAACTCACCGGCGGCGCTGTGCACCAAGGCATCGTGCTGCAGAGCGCCGCGGCCGAAACCCTGGATCTGCCGAGCTTGATCGAGGGTTGCGCCCAGATCGGCGAACCGCCTCTGCTGATGGCGATCGACGGTCTCACCGATCCCCACAACCTGGGGGCGATCGTGCGCAGTGCCGAAGCCCTGGGTGCCCACGGCATGGTGCTGCCGCAACGGCGCTGTGCGGGGCTCACCGGCTCGGTGGCCAAGGTGGCCGCAGGAGCCCTGGAGCATTTGCCGGTGGCCCGTGTCGTGAACCTCAACCGCGCTCTCGAGAGCCTCAAGCAGGAGGGCTACCGCGTGGTGGGTCTGGCGGCCGAAGGCAGCGTGACCCTCGTCTCGAGAGCCTCAAGCAGGAGGGCTACCGCGTGGTGGGTCTGGCGGCCGAAGGCAGCGTGACCCTCGAAGAAGCCGATCTCGAGGGGCCCCTGGTGGTGGTCACCGGCTCAGAGGGCGATGGGCTGTCGATGCTCACCCGGCGCAGTTGCGATCAGCTGGTGCGCATCCCGCTGCGGGGCAGCACCCCCAGCCTCAACGCCTCCGTGGCCACCGCGCTGTTGTTGTTTGAGATCGCACGCCGGGGCTGGATGCGTGGACTCACAGGCCAGGCGCCTGCCCCTCGCATTCAACGTCCGCAGTTGCCGAGCCCAGCGTCAGAGGCATCCGCAGAACCCCTCGCCGACGTCCACGCGATGATCCACGCCGCCAATGAACCGGCCCTGACTGGAGAGGATCTCGAGGCGTCCCCCCAGGCCCAGGAGGCGTGGCCCAGCGACCCCTGGCAAAGCCAGGCTGACGAAGCCGCCTTTTCCAGCGACATCAGCCTCTAATCACGGCACAATGGTGCGGTCCTGCCTGAGCCTTTGATGAATCCCCTGTTGCAGCCCGTGCGCAGCTGCGCCAATGGCTTGGGGTTGGCCTGGTGGGCACGGGTGGAAACCCGCTCACCCAACGTGACCTACTGGTTTGGGCCATTCGTGCGGCGCCGCACGCTGGAAACCCAGCTGCCCGCCTTTCTGGCGGACCTCAGTTCTGAGGCCCCCGGTGACATGCAGCACGAGCTGCTGCGCACCCGCCGCGGCGAACCGTTCACCGAAGCGACCTGAGCCGGCTGATAGCGTCCACACCAGTTAGAAGCAGGCTGGATGGGCATCGCCGCGTGGCGCGAGCAACTGCGCAAAGGTGAGGTCTCGGCCCGCGAACTCACCGATCAGCACCTGGCGCGCATCGACGCGGTCGATGACACGGTGCATGCCTATCTGGAGGTCACGGCCGAGCGGGCCCGCGCCGATGCCGATCGGATCGATGCAGCCAGGGCCGCCGGGGAGGAGCTCCCTCCCCTGGCAGGTCTCCCACTGGCGATCAAGGACAACCTCTGCACCAAGGGGATTGCCACCACCTGCTCCAGCCGCATGCTGGAAACCTTTGTGCCGCCCTACGAGTCGACCGTGACCGAGCGGCTGTGGCGCTCTGGCGCCGTGCTGCTGGGCAAGACCAATCTCGATGAGTTCGCCATGGGCAGCTCGACCGAGACCTCGGCCTTCGGCCCCAGCCGCAACCCCTGGAACCCGGAGCGGGTCCCAGGCGGCAGCTCGGGCGGCAGCGCCGCTGCGGTCGCCGCGGGCGAATGCGTGGCGGCATTGGGCTCAGACACCGGCGGCTCGATCCGCCAACCGGCGGCGTTCTGCGGGGTGGTGGGCTTCAAACCCACCTATGGCCGGGTCAGCCGCTGGGGGCTGGTGGCCTTCGCCAGCTCGCTTGACCAGGTCGGACCGTTCACGGCGTCGGTGGCCGACACCGCCGAGCTGCTGCAGGTGATCGCCGGCGAAGATCCGCGCGACAGCACCTGCCTGAAGGCCCCCGTACCCGACTACGTCGCGGCCTTGAGCCAACCGGTTAAAGGCCTGCGCGTCGGACTGATCCAAGAATGCTTCGAGCAGGAGGGGCTCGATCCGGCGGTCAAGGCGTCGGTGCTGGCTGCCGCAAAGCAGCTTGAAGCCCTGGGCTGTGAGCTGGTTGAGGTGAGCTGCCCGCGCTTCAACGCCGGCATCGCCACCTATTACGTGATTGCCCCATCGGAAGCCAGCGCCAACCTGGCGCGCTACGACGGCGTCAAATACGGCTACCGCAGCAGCGAGGCCGGCTCGCTGGCCGAGATGACAGCCCGCAGCCGCTCGGAGGGCTTTGGTGATGAAGTCAAACGACGCATCCTGATCGGCACCTATGCCCTCTCAGCGGGATACGTCGATGCCTATTACAAAAAAGCCCAGCAGGTCCGCACCCTGATTCGCCGCGACTTTGACGCCGCTTTTGCCGGCGTCGACGTGCTGCTCACCCCGACCACCCCGACGACAGCCTTTGCCTTCGGCGCCCACGCTGAGGACCCGCTGGCCATGTACCTGGCTGACCTGCTCACGATTCCCGCCAACCTGGCGGGCCTGCCGGCCATCAACGTCCCCTGTGGCTTCGACAGCCAGGGCTTACCGATCGGCTTGCAGTTGATCGGAGGCGTGCTGGCCGAAGAGCGGGTGCTGCAGGTGGCCCACCACTATGAGCAGGCAGCCCAGGTGTTCAAGCAGCGCCCCCAGGCACCCCTGGTGCCCTAAGCAAAGGCCTGACACCAGATCTGGGGTTCGCCGCCTAAAGTTGGACCCCGCCGAGTGCTCTGTGGTGTTCGTTCCCCTTCACAACCACAGCGACTACAGCCTGCTGGATGGGGCCAGCCAGTTGCCGGCCATGGTCGAGCGGGCCGTCGAGCTCGGCATGCCCGCCCTGGCGCTGACCGATCACGGCGTGATGTACGGCGCCATCGAACTGCTGAAGCTCTGCACCAAGGCCGGGATCAAGCCGATCATCGGCAACGAGATGTACGTCATCAACGGCTCCCTTGATGACCCCAACCCACCCAAGAAAGAGCGTCGCTACCACCTGGTGGTGCTGGCCAAGAACGCGATCGGCTACCGCAACCTGGTCAAGCTGACGAGCATCAGCCACCTGCGCGGCATGCGCGGCCGCGGCATCTTCGCCCGCGCCTGCATCGACAAGGCCACCCTCAAGGCCCATAGCGAGGGGTTGATCGTGGCCACCGCCTGCCTGGGGGGCGAAATCCCCCAGGCCATTCTGCGGGGGCGGCCCGAGGTCGCCCGCGAGGTGGCGCTCTGGTACCAGGAGGTGT